>Ga0310121_10002783_pt1 | contig 16393 bp, 13 predicted proteins | sample CB27_Tmax_986_MG_FD_203504 | JGI IMG/M metagenome (GOLD analysis project Ga0310121, IMG submission 203504) | Marine microbial communities from Western Arctic Ocean, Canada - CB27_Tmax_986 | ecosystem: Environmental > Aquatic > Marine > Oceanic | place: Canada: Western Arctic Ocean | collected...
CAAGGAAGTCGAAGTCGAAGTCCAGGTCGCCGGTGAGACGATCATCAAGGAAGTCGAAGTCGAGGTCGCCGGCGAGACGGTCACAAAAATAGTCGAGGTTCAGGTCGAGGTTCCTGTGCAAGTTGAGAACGTCGAGCTGGAAGTCTGGTACAACCAGCAGCGCGGCGGACCCGGCATGCACGGTATTTGGAACCAGGCTGCGTTGAACTTCCAGGCGAACAATCCCAACGTGAGAGTTTCCGTGATGCCGTTCGCGCACGGCGATATGGAAGTTAAGGTCTTGACCGCGGTGGCGGGTGGCACGGCTCCGGATGTTGCCTATTTGCACATGGACTGGGCAGCGACCTTCGCGTCCAAGGGAGTTGTGATACCGCTTGACGACTACACTAAATCCAGCGACATAATGGACGATATCTACCCCAGCGCCGTGGCGAGCTTTCAAGGATTTGGGCACACCTGGGGACTTCCGGTGGTATCCCAGCCGGGCTTTGTGCTCTACAACCAGAATGTTGTTGAACCGTTGGGATTGGGTGATCCCTGGGACCTGTACAAGAAGGGCGAATTCACGAGCGACTGGTACGACGGCTATTTGGCGGCGGCCCGAACAGGGGAAGGCGTCGATTCCGTGTACGGGGCTTACGAGTATGGTTTTAGCGTTCTCAAGGTTCAGTATTTGGCCCTATGGGGACACAACTCTCCCGTATGGAATGAGGACATGACCGAATCAGCGCTGCACTCAGACGAAGCGGCGGCTGGTTGGAACTGGATAGCTGGCCACGTTAATTCTGGTTTGGTGCCGAGTCGATCTGAGCAGAGCGCCATTGTTGGCGGAGCCGGCGGCCTTTTCAACAGCGGCAAACTCGGTATGAATCCTCTCTTCGCCCGGCAGAACAACCAGAAGTATGCCGAGGCGACACGTCGTGGATTCTCGGCCTCCGGATATGAGCCCATCAACCTGGCAATCGCGCCGCCTTTTAGCTGGCCAAACGGTGACACTTACTACCGGGACGGCGGCAACGGGTACGGTGTCCTGCAGAGCAGTGAAAATCCGGATGCTGCCTACGAGTTGCTTCTTGAGTTGACCGAGAGTGTCGGACGCGGTCACATGGGGCTGGGGCTGTCGATTCCGGCGAAGAAATCTCTGGCTGACGCCGAGGAGTTTATTGGCTCCTTCCACCCGTGGGAGCAAGAACGTACCGAGGTCTTCGACATCATTCAGACCGATGAGACTCCGGCATTCGTTCAGCCGCCGCGGTACACCGAGATTCAGACATTGGTGAGAGCGGCATATGATGAGATCGTGCTGGGCGGGCTGGAGCCGCAGAATGCGATGGGCGACATCAAATCGACAATCGATGAGATTCTCCAGGAGGCGCCCGAGGGTATGAGACGATCATTCCCTGGGGACCGCTAGGACCATCTAGCCCGTGAATCGGGCGCACGCGGACTCCCCGCCGTCGCTCTCCCGTCGGCTGGAGTTCGCGTGCCTCGCACGGGCGCCCGTGCGATCTTGACCGAATAGTGACCACGATGGCCGAGGCCGAGGTGGTGGCATCAAGACGCCACCGGATTCGATGGAAACGGCACCTGATTGGTTACGCGTTCATCTCGCCATGGATCGTTGGATTTCTCGTATTCGCCGCGGCCCCCATACTGGCTTCGGTCTACCTATCGTTCGCAGATTACGACCTGCTGTCACCGCCCGAGTTCGTCGGACTGGAGAACTACCAACGCCTCCTGGACGACCCGTCTGTGCCGAAGGCTCTTTTCAATACCGCGTTCTACGCCTTCATTTCGGTGCCGCTCAAGCTCGCGGTAGCGCTGGCCATGGCGCTGGTGCTGAACATGAAACTCAGGGGCGTGACGATCTTCAGGGTTGCCTACTATCTGCCGACGGTCGTGCCGGCGGTAACGGTCGTGATCGTATGGATGTGGATATTCAATCCCAATTTTGGGCCAGTAAATCTGGCGCTCGGATCGCTGGGTATCTCCGGCCCCGGCTGGTTTTGGGACGAGCTCTGGTCCAAACCGGCGATCATAATCATGAGTTTGTGGAATGTCGGGACGCAGATGGTTGTGTTTCTGGCGGGACTCCAGACGGTTCCGGAGGCAATGCAAGAGGCGGCCTCCATAGACGGTGCCGGCAGACTTCGACGATTCTGGCACGTTACGCTGCCGATGCTCAGCCCGGTGATATTCTTCAACGCGGTGGTCGGGATCATCGGCAGCTGGCAGGTCTTCACACCCGCGTTTATCGCGACCGAAGGTGGACCGCGGGAGAGCACGCTATTCCTTGTTCTACACCTCTACCGCCACGCGTTTCAGAACTTTCGAATGGGGTACGCATCGACGTTGGCCTGGACTCTATTTCTGATCGTGTTGGTCTTCACCATCATTCAATTCCGTGTGGCCCGTAGCTGGGTGTTCTACGAGGCCGAGGGTCGATGATGCAGGGTTCGAAGCAGCACGGAGCTACGAGCAAGACTTTGCCGGTAGCGCCGCGTATCGGGGACGCTGGCGGCGGTTCCTGGCTGGCCAGGCGTTACGGAAGAGATACGGCCCGTCGCTACAGCCGCGTCAGTCTCGCCGGGCTTGGATATCTGATTTTGACGGCTGGCGCCCTGATCGCAAGTTTTCCGATGTTCTGGATGGTGTCGACATCGCTGAAACTCACGGGGCTCGAGTTCCTGGTTCCTCCGCAGCTACTCCCGAATCCGGTGGCATGGGATAACTACAGCACCATTTTTGAACACGCTCCGTTCCATATCTACTTCAAGAACAGCTTCATAGTGGTCTTTCTGGCCACGCTCGGAACGCTGCTTTCGTCATCACTGGTGGCTTTCGGATTCGCCCGGATTCGCTTCTTCGGAAGAGATGTTCTCTTTATCCTGCTGCTCTCGACTCTGATGATTCCTGAGATTGTGGTGATTATCCCCACGTTCATCCTTTACCGAGAACTTGGCTGGCTGGATACGCTGTTGCCATTGTGGGTCAAATTCTGGTTTGGTGGGGCGCCGTTTTATGTGTTTCTGTTGCGCCAGTATTTCAAAACGCTGCCGATAGAGCTTGATGAATCGGCGATGGTCGATGGCGCATCGCACTTTCGGATCTACCTGCAGATCATCCTCCCGCTCTCGGGTCCAGTGCTAGCCGCAGTTGCGATTTTTTCGTTGGTCCAACACTGGGACGACTTCCTGCACCCGCTGGTGTTCACCTCCAGCGTAGAAGTCCGAACGGTAGCGCTGGGGCTCCGGTCCTTCCTAGGGGATGAGGGCAATGTGCCGTGGAACCTCCTTATGGCAGCATCGACCATATCGGTCGTGCCGGTCCTGATCCTGTTCGGCTTCGCTCAGAAATACTTCATTTCCGGAATCCAACTGACCGGACTTACCGGCCGGTAGGCGTGGCGGCAATCCAGCGCCGGCGCAGGTCCTATTTGAAGTCTTCTCATTGAAGCCCCACAATCACAATGCCGTCGGCGCGAGTGACGCGCCCCTCAGTCGCCCGGCCACAGCACCCACGAAAGCGAAGGGACAATGAATTTCCTGAATCTGCCCAATGTCTCAACTCCGGCCCGCACGGTCACTGTCACCCCGGCTAAGACCGGCGAGCCGGTGGTGCTGATGGACTATGCCGGCGCCGGCTGTATCAAGCGTTTCCAGGTCACCATCGGCACCAAACCCAGCGTGGCCGACCTGCGCCAGATCATCATTCGTATGTACTGGGACGGGCAGGCCGAGCCCGCCGTCGAGGCGCCCCTGGGTGACTTCCTCGGCATGGTGAACGGGGTCCGCCTTTACCCCATGAACTCCCGCTACATAAATCTCCAATTCCATTCGATCAGCACTATGTTCTTCCCAATGCCATTCGCGGATTCGGCGCGGATCGAGATTGAGGCCGGGCCCGGTGTAGCTGACAACACCAGCATCTTCTGGCAAGTCGATTTCGACCGCTATCCCCCCGGCACGCTTGAGGAAGACATGCGTTTCTACGCCAAGTTCCGGCGTGAGTTTCCCTGCGAGGCGTTTGGCCGCAACTACACCGTTCTCGACGCTGTCGGACGCGGCCGCCTGGTCGGGTACACCCTGGGCGTGAGGGTCTACGACGACCGCACTCGCTGGTCCCACGCTGGCGGTGAGCATATCTACATCACCAATCGACCCGACTCTCCCGCCGGTCCGTTCGCCCATCTCAGGAGTCTAGGAGGGGAAACCCCGTTCAGTTCCGGCCACGGCGGGGCCATCCACGAGGCGTCAACTCACGCCGACCAAGGAATAGCCTATTACGAGTACGAGGACATGGGCACGGCGCGCGCCTGGCAACGAATCATCGGCTACCGATTCTTCGAGAATGAATCGATAACATTCGACCAGCGCCTACAGTTCCGCTTCGGCGCCGCGGCCAATGACATCTGCAGCACTGCTTATTGGTACCAAGACTCGCCACATCGACCGTTCTTCCGCCTACCGGTGTGGGACAAGCTGATGCCGGGGGCGGAACTCCGTCGCGGCGAACACGATCTCCTCAATGAGACCCCGACCTGGTGGCTCTGCGGTCCGTTTCACCCCGAGGGTGGCCGCATGATGAGCGAGGAGCTGCCGGTCGAGACCGAAGCGTTCGATCCCGAGGCGTCGTACGAGCAAACCAGCTACCCCGAAATGGTCAAAGGTCGCTCCGGGCCGCAGGAGCACATCATCACCATCTCCGACCCGCACCTAGCCGACACCCAGGGCTCGGTTTGGAGACGGGGCGATCGCCACATCGCCCGCTGGAAGCAGTCTGCCGACATCGATGGCTTCGTCGATTTTGCCCACGCCTTCCGGCCAATCGGTCTTGAAAATACAGTCCAATGGCCGGCCATCGGATTTGCCCAAACCTGGCTAGACGTCGAAGAAGCGACCACCGCGACCATCCAACTTGGCTGGGTGAGCGACATCCGGCTTCAGATAAACGACGGCCCCTGGCAAGACTTCGACCACAACATGATCTTCGACAACGTAATCTTCGATGCGCAACTACGCGGCGGGCCCAACCGCATTCGCATCAAAGTGCATAACCCAGAGAATGCCCGCGCTCAAGGTCGCTCGTTCGGCACCTGGCTGTTTGCCTTTCGCGCACTGCTCCCGAACGGCGACGAGATCAGGCCCCAGCTGCGTCAAGAATAGTCCGCCCGGGCAGATGCTCCACGGCGCTCGGAGCCCGGACGCCTTCAGTACAGGTCGCTACTCTTCGATCTGCCCGAACTCGCGCAACGCCCGCGACACCCGGGCGCGGCGGTTCGCGTTGTGGGTGGTCACCGCCTCTCGCGCCGCCTCAACATCCTTCTGCTCGAGAGCATCCAGCATGCTGACGACCTCGGCATAGTTATCGGCCAGCTCGCGTCGCGCCACTTTTGGAGCTTGGCGAAGTCGCATCGCAAACATGGTCAGCGAAAAATGACGTCGCAGATATGCCTCGGTAATCAGCGGGTTTTCGGCCAGCGACGTAAACACGACAAACCATTCGTGAAGGAGCTCCACCGCATCTGAAAGACGCGGAGGGGAGCCGAAAACCGCCTCGTTCGTTCGCGTATGCCAGCTGGCTGCCGCAAGCCGCAGCTCACCGTAGTCAGGCTGGTCCTCCTTCCTGATCGCAAAATCCACAATGAAGAGCTCCAGCGCCAGGCGTAGGTCGTACATGTAGGCCACGTCTTCTTCGCGATTCTTCATCACGTTGAAACCGGTCCGCGGCGACCCCGTCACCAGCCCATCGGCCTCAAGGCGTCGGACCGCATCGCGCACGGGCGTCCGACTCACTCCCATCTCGCTGGCAATGTCATCCAGTACCAGCCTCGCCCCCGCCGGCAATACGTCCGAGATGATCTGGTCGAACAGTCGCCGGTACACGATCTGCTCCAGCGATTGGTATTCGTCTCTGGCCAGCGGTCGCCCCGCCGAGGGACTTTCCTGCTTGTCATTTATTGCCATCGGTCTCCCGACCTGGTGCCTGGCACTCGGTATTTGGTGGACTCCTTGCACCCATCGTGCCACATCCGGCCAAACGTGACTAGGTTATTCGTATATGATATCCTGTATGCAAAATACGATCTCCGATCACAGTCCTTGGATACTGTTCGAGATGCTCGGTGCCTCAACGTCGGCCGCCCGGCATTCCAATTTAGGAGTTGCGCAACGTGGGAAGAATCAACAGGTGCGTCGAACTGCTCGCACGAGGGCAACCTGTCTACTACGACCGCGTCGCCGTGACCGATCTCGGCTATGAAGCCGGCCGGGACCTTAGTGGGACCTGGGCCGATTTCCTACGAATTGAGTTCGAGCACCAGGTTCTGGACGGGTTGGAGCTCTACGAGTTCATGCGTGGGCTGCGCGAGGCCGGTCCTACGCGCAGCGGGCACCCCACCCCCACCGTTCTCTGCACTCTGCCGGCGACTGGCATGAGCGAAGAGGAAGTTCGAGTGAACGCCTGGCAGATTCGGCACATCCTGACGGCCGGCGTTCATGGCCTCTATTTATCCCATGTCCGCGAAGCCGGCGCCGTCCGCGCCTTTGTCGAAGCCGTCCGCTTTCCACACCAGAAGATCGGGGTCGGAGACGCTCTCGGGCCCGGTACCCGCGGACACGGCGGCGAGGAGCGGGCGGCCGGCATCTGGGGGCTCGATCGGATCGAGTACGTGCGCCGGGCGGACCCGTGGCCGCTCAATCCTGAAGGTGAGCTGATGCTCGGCATCAAGGTCGAAGACCCGGCCGGACTTAACCAGGCCGAAATGGCTATGGCAACTCCTGGCGTGACCTTCGGTGAATGGGGACCTGGAGACATGGGGATGTTCCTCAACCACCCTGAATGGAAAGACCCTCCCTACTCTCCTGAGATGGAGAACGCTTGGCAGACCGTCAAGCGAGCGTGCGACAAAGCCGGCATCGCCTGGCTGTGCACGTGGGACGATCCCGCGCTGACTCCGGCCGAAAAGGCCGAGCACCTGATCAATAACGTCGGCGCCACGCTCCTGGCCGGAGCCGATGGCGAAAATATGGCATCCGCCGGCCGGAAGCTCACCAACCGCCAGATGCCGATCTAGCCGCCGCGCCCGATTGGGAGCCCCATTCCTGGTTCAGCACGAGAACCTTTGTTTCCACGTGTCGGCAATGGCCCTCGGTCGGGCCCAATTCGCGTGATCGGCCGGTACCTCGCACGAACCCTGAAATCTAGCTGGCCGCGCCAAATCTCACCATCGACAGGCCTCCCTGCGCCTGGGCTGCTGGGTGGCTTCTTCCTCCCGTTGCTGCCGGGTGTCGCCCTCACCGCCGGAGTAGCCTGGGTAGGACTTCGGGCCAGCGACTGGATCGGCGAACAGTTGCTCGGATTCGATAAAAGCCCCGTGTCCGGCATCATGCTCGCTATCGTCATCGGCATGACCGTCGGCAACGTCATCCGGTTACCTGCCGCTTTCGGGCCTGGCATCCGTTTCAGCCTCGCTCACCTACTGCGCCTGGGCATCATCCTGCTCGGCATTCGGCTCGGCTTCGGTGAGGCCATCCGCGTCGGCGCCGTCGCGATCCCGCTCATCGCAATCTGCGTGATCGCAGCCATCCTTATTGCCTACTGGCTCGGCCGGAGGCTCGCCCTCCCGTCCCGGATGAGCATCCTGATCGCCGTCGGAACCAGCATTTGCGGCGCGACCGCCATCGTCGCCACTGCTCCCGCCATCCACGCCGAGGAGGAAGAGACCACCTACGCCATCGCTAACATCACCGTCTTCGGCATCATCGCCATGTTCCTCTACCCCTACCTGGCCAATCTCCTCTTCGAAAGTGACTTATCCAGTGCCGGGCGGTTTCTGGGCACCTCAATTCACGAGACCGCCCAGGTCGCCGGCTCCGGTCTGATCTACGGTCAGTTGTTCGGCGGCGACACCGTGCTCGAAACGGCCACCATCACCAAACTCGTGCGCAACGTCTTCATGGTCGTCGTCATCCCTTTGATGGCCTACCTTTTCCACCGCCGATCGACCGGTGGCCAGGGCGCCGCGAAGTTGAACATTCTCAGTTTGTTTCCTCTTTTCATCCTGGGTTTCATCCTGCTGGCGGTCGTTCGCACCGTCGGCGACACCACCCTCGATTCCGGGATGGCCTACGGCGTTTTCGACGCCGCCACCTGGAAGACTCTGACCAGCGCTACAATTGGTTGGGCCGAAAACTTCCTGGCCGTCGCCATGGCGGGTGTCGGTCTCGGGACCAGTTTCCGACAGCTCTGCGGCCTCGGACCCCGCCCGTTCTACGTGGGTTTCGGCGCGTCCGTATCAGTCGGCGCCGTCAGCCTGCTCGGTATCGCCGGATTGAAGATGATTGGACTGGAATAGTCGCACTTTCCGCTAGCACCCTCACTCGGCGAAGCCTATGCTCCTGATTCTCGTGCGAAGCGATTCCCGGCACTCGGCCAGCATTTTCCAGTCTCCCGCCTGCGCCCGACTGCCGACACGTGGCCAAGTATCGATCCGACCCCCCTCCAGTCACTAACCACAACCGAGATCGGCATACGCAGCGACAGTCCGTAGAGGTGTCGGCGTCTAGCGTTCTCGGAACTCGTCCATGCGATCTGCCAGTGGACTTGGCTATGAACTCCGATTGCGCCTTGTGGCAACGCAGATAGCCTGGCCGTACGAGCGTAGGGCTAGAACGCATGCTGCTCTGACCTGCGAGGCGCAGCACTTCATCGATTCCATTTCCGTGTTGGAAAGTTGAGGGCGTAGGAGCTGCGACATCCGGTCTGGCAGGCCGGATGCCATGTGGAGGCAATACTGGGTCGATCTCGTTTGGAGCCGAATTCCCCGTCCAGGAAGGCATTGAATCGCTTTCCGCTAGACCGATCGTCGCCGAATTCTGATGCTCCATTTGCCAGAGCATCAAGGGCTCCAATGCGGGGCCAACGGACCAGAAGTTAGTGGGCGGTCTGTCGATGGTTTTGGGCCTGTTGAACCTGCAGGTCACCAGGCCGACAAGCAAAATCCGTGGGTCGTTTGGATTCTCGGTGCCTAGGTTGACCCTTGCGGGCGCTCGGTCAGCGAAAACCACCGCGAAACCATCCCATATTCCGGGCCTCCGAAGACACCATAAGTGAACAGGTTTCTGGTACAGTCCGTCTCTGTGTGCCACAGCGCAGAGGTCGGAATACTTGGTAAGACTGGGGCCCTGCCCGAACTATGGCATGGTGAGCATAATGACCTCACTCTTTTGACGGGTATATAGATAGAGGCCTCGGATCTTGCACCCCCAGCAGCCCGACCCTCGCACAGTGTTTGGTGCCCTCCGACGACCCGATGGCCGCCCGGCTCCTCGCCATGCGCAATCACGCCTTTCCAGGCTACACCGTCGGGGCCTTTGAAGACGCCCTCACCAAACGGTTCACCATCTCCCGCCGTGAGCCAATCCCAGGCTCCGGTCGCATCCTTTACTTCATGGAAGCCGCCTAGTCACCCGGCGATTTCAGCAAGGTGGTGAATGAATCTTCGCTTTTGCCAGGGCTGCGCTATCTGGATACCACTTTCCGATGTCGATGCCCGGGATATGTCCGAACATCCGTGTGGTTGATTGTCCGCTCATCGCTCTTCCCACTCCCCTCGTTTCTACGATTGAGTTTCACTCTCACGGTCTTGAATCAGGTCGCCGTTCTCGGAACGGTGCTCAGGGAGTGCCACCCGTTCGCGTCTTGCCAAGTATGGGAAAAGTACCGCCATAGACCATCTACCAGAACGGGACATCACCACATTCGCTAGTAGGAAAAGGTCGGCCTGCTATGTTCGGATATTATTGGGCCCACCGCTGCCAAGGTAGCGGCTCGGAGAGGTCCGAGGTGGGTGCCGGGGTAGGTTGCTCGGCTGTGAGCGCGGTGACCCAGTGGTGGCGATCCCTGCGGCAGGAGCCAAGCCGATGGCAATACCGAGGACCTGTGGTGTTCCGAGCGGGCGATTTGGCGGTGCGGTAGGAGGGAGAACAGACGGTGCGACTCCTGCCGAGAAGTATGGTTGAGCAGCGCTGCGGGATTCAGGATGGCATGAGCGCGATCTCTCTCGTCGATGAAATGGACGCCCTGGTAGCACAAGGCAAGAGGCAGGGCTACGTCACCTATGAGGATGTCTTGGACGTGTTCCCCGAAGCCGAGGACCAGCTTGACCAGATCGACGTCCTCTACCAACGTCTGATGAGTGAGGGCGTGAAGGTCGTAGCCGAGGCCGGAGAAGAGGGGCGCGACCAAGCCGAGAGGGATCAGGCAAGGCAGGACGAGGAGCACCGCCTCCGCAAGTTGCATATCCCCAGCACCATGTCTGCCGCCGAAGAGGTGATGGCCACCGGGGTCCTGGACGATCCGGTCCGTATGTACCTGCGTGAGATCGGGCGCGTGGACCTGCTCACCGCCACTGAGGAAGTCGATCTCGCCAAGAAGACGGAAGCGGGCAGCGAGGTGGCGCGGGACCGGCTGATCCGGGCCAACCTTCGACTAGTCGTGAGCGTGGCGAAGAAGTACATCGGTCGCGGCATGTCACTGATCGACCTGATTCAAGAAGGCAACATCGGCCTGATACGGGCGGTAGAGAAGTTCGACTATCGACGCGGCTACAAGTTCAGCACTTACGCCACCTGGTGGATCCGGCAGGCGGTCACGCGGTCGGTAGCCGACCAGTCCCGGACGATCCGGGTTCCTGTGCACATGGTTGAGATCATCAACAAAGTGGCGCGCGTATCACAGCGCCTATTCCAGGAGAACGGCCGGGAGCCGACGCCGAAGGAGATTGCCCGAGAGCTCGACATCACCCCGGAGAAGGTCCAGCTGGCCACGAAAGCTGCCCGGCGGCCACTTTCTCTGGAAACGCCTGTGGGAAGTGACCGAGACAGCCGCCTTGGTGATTTCGTCGAAGACCCTGGCGCCACAGCGCCTGCCGACGCCGCATTTCGCCAGCTACTCAAGGAGGCGGTGCAGTCAGTGCTGAGCACTCTGTCCGATCGTGAACACCGGATACTGGAGTGCCGGTTCGGCCTCGACGGCGGCCGCCCCTGGACGCTTGACCAGGTCGGACAGTACTTCGGGGTAACCCGGGAGCGCATACGTCAGATCGAGGCCAAGGCGTTGCGCAAGCTGCGGCACCCGTCCAGAGCACAGGTGCTGAAAGACTACCTTGACATGTCGGCAAGCAAGCAGTCGAGCTAGGGCACCTGTAAGCGAAGTCGGCCCCTAGCGCCGATGTCAGAAGATACGGTCTAAGCAGATGGAGCGGGAGCCAAGAATAAGGCAGTCGATGACCACGGCGACGCCCCCGCCAAGAGGATAGCTGCAACCCGTTCCCCGTAACCTCTTCGGGGCCAAGATGCCCCTCCGCATCCGGGGCCGACGTTTCACACGATAGCTGGACGTGTTTCGCTCGCACCTCCACCCTGTGTGCTACAGCGCTCAGGCCGAAATACCTCTTAATCAGTAGGTTGTGGGTTCGATTCCCACTCGGGTCACCGGGTCCCCTCGCGGTTTCGCCGGATCTCACCGTCGATCAGGCTTCCAGATGACTCTTGGCCAACCAGAGGGATAGTTCTGACTCGCCAACCTTCTACGGTGCTACGGCCTTCGCTGGGGCAGAGATGCCTTCGACAGGTTGCTCGGCCGACCCTCGGGCTCCGCCCCTGTCAGCATCAACGGCCACGGCAAATGTGTATGCGATCGACCACAGAGGCTGTATGGTTGCCCGGTCGGGCGTGATCCGACGTTGTGCATCAGTCTAGGGACGCGGTTGCCCTCCAAGCCGACTAGTAGTCGAGGCTACACACCGGGGCGCGACCCACCACCTTTTACTTACCACTCCCCTTAGCACGCATTCGACAAGTCCTGTTTACGAGCCCGAGCTGCGCATATCGCGCCGTTATGGGTTCATGCTGCGGTGAGGATCACCGCGAAAGATCGGTTTGGAGCATCCAATGGAAATCTATGTGGGCAATTTGTCCTTCGACACGACTGACTCAACTCTGCGCAGCGCGTTTGAAGCCTTCGGTGCCGTGAGCCGCGCCAGCGTAATTACCGACCGCGACACGAATCGTTCACGAGGGTTCGGCTTCGTAACCATGCCTGACGCCGAAGAAGCCCGGTCGGCGATCGCTGGCCTCAACAGCCGCGAACTGGACGGTCGTGAGGTCACCGTCAACGAGGCCCGCGGGAAGTCCTAAGGCGCCGCCTCTTCCGGCTCCCGCAGCAACAACTGGTAGTCACTGGCTAACTGCACTCTGCACCTACCTCGTGCACAGAACCGGGGCCCGGCGCTTGACGGCGCCAGGCCCCGGTTTCTTATTGCGCATGTCAATACCCGCGCCCGTCCGTACGGTGCTTGTATTCGTGGGCACCAAGAAGTGAATGGTGGGTCTGAGGAGGAGTACTGCGTGGACAGGATCCCGACACCGTCGTGGGCGTCATAGAACACGACCTGGCGACGGTCTGGTCGGACGGAGCCCATTCGAGCGAGAATTGATTGGGCACCTAATCTTGGAATCGACGATGGTGAGCGAGAAGGGTGGAATGGCCTACGCGGGGTGGAGCGCGATTAACATCCCGCCCTGGGATATCACCGACAAGGAGTTGGGTCGGCCCGTGCACGAGTCGGTGGGCGGCTCGAGCCTGGTGATCGGTCACGGCCCCAGATCCTGGCGCACATCTTGGCCGGGGTTGGCGGTGATCTGATCGCGCGTGCCCACCAGGCGAGCCCTGCTAGCTTCGGTTCAGGCTATGGATCCGGTACGGAATCCGCCAGCCAATCACGACAACTTCACCACTTCGTTGTCTACTCGACGCGGCCGGACCTCATCCTCGATGAGCTCTAGCTGCCGAACCCTCGCCATCGGCGCCACGAAAGCCGTTGCCTGGTTTGTGCTCTGGAGATTTCCTCGGATGTCATTGACGATCCGCAAGGTCGACGCAGGGCCATCCTCACCGTCCACCCAAACTGCACTCCCCTCGATTTCGATGCGCGCATCCCCCGAACTGCCACCCTCTGGCTGGAGCCGGATTTCATGCTTCGCCGTCTGCTTCCTCCGCGGCTGCGTTGCAGACCAGCCCTATGCTGACGCCAGTTTCGGCACATTTCGGTCACACCCGAGGGGGCTTGGGAATCGTCATCGCCGTTGTCACCCTCGTCAACGCCCGCCCCCTACGCCACGAAGTCAGCCACTGGCGCATTCCCCCACCTCTCCGCACCATCTAGGCGCGCCGCAAAGGCCCGTTGTTTTGTCTTATGGCAGAGCACATCCCGGCGCCGACTTATCAGGACACCGGACAGCTTCAGACCCTGGTGACGAATCTGGACGCGTCTCCCCATCTCGGTCGTTTGGCCATTTGCCGCGTAGTGGAAGGCGAAATTGTTCAAGGCCAGACAGTGGCGCATTGCAAGCGCGACGGCAGTGTCGCGGCGGCACGGATTACCCAATTGTGGGTAACGGAAGGCCTACAGCGAGTCAAGGTCCAGAGTGCGTCGCCAGGCGACATCATTACCGTAGCCGGGATAGAGGGGATAACGATCGGTGAAACGCTGGCTGATCCAGACGCCCCTGTGCCGCTGCCGGGTATTGATATCGATGAGCCGACAATGTCGATAACGCTGGGGATCAACACGTCGCCGTTGGCGGGGCGAGAAGGTACGAAGCTCACGTCCAGATTGCTGCGGAACCGCCTTGAGGCGGAAGTGATTGGAAATGTTTCGATCAAGGTCAGCCGGGCGGAAAAGATGGACGGATGGGTGATTCAGGGCAGAGGCGAACTGCAGCTTGCCGTGCTCATAGAGACGATGCGTCGAGAAGGTTTTGAGTTGACCGTAGGACGGCCTGAGGTCCTTACAAAAGAGGTGGACGGGGTCCTTCTCGAACCTATTGATAGCGTCTTTGTTGAAGTTCCCCAGGAGTTTGTGGGAGCCGTTAGCCAGAGCATCGCCCTACGGAAAGGCCAGATGCGCAATATGGTTAATCATAAAAACGGAGGGGCGCATCTAGAATTCGCCGCGCCCGTCCGCGGGTTAATCGGGTTTCAAACGGAATTCTTGTCGTGCACTAGCGGCACCGGGATCATGAATCGAACCTTTGCCCGGTTTGTGCCCTGGCTTGGTGAAATACGCACCAGAGCTACCGGCAGTTTGGTTGCTGACCGCGCCGGGGCTTCCGCCGGCCATGCGCTCTTCAAGCTTCAGGAACGTGGAAAAATGTTCGTTCCGCCCGGGGTTAAAGTCTACGAGGGCATGATCGTCGGCGAAAACGCACGCTCTGACGACATGGACGTCAACCCCACTAGGGAAAAGAAGTTAACGAATATGCGGGCGGCGGGTTCAGATAGCGCCGAGAACTTGACGCCCTATACGAGATTGTCGCTCGAACAGACCCTTGGTTTTCTGAGTGCGGATGAGTGCGCGGAGGTAACGCCCTTAGCGATCCGAATGCGAAAGGTGATACTGGGCGGACTAACTAGGAGCCGACAATCCAAAAAAGCTGCGAGGATTTAGGTTCCCTCAATTGCATTGGAATGCCGTCGGGCTGATCGCGCAGGTGCGGCCGGTTTTTTTTGGTGCCCTAGAGGCGGATTGCTGGACTCGCTCAACCGCCCTGTTCGATGCCGCACAGGCCACGCGCCGCAGTCTTGGAAGCCCCGCTGCGCTCGGCAGGCCGGCGTCAAACCTAGATCTGGCCCTCGATGATGATCTCCTGCTCCGGAAGCTCTAGGAGGTGCCGCGCGGTATGTGATAGTCGCGAATACACCCCGCCGAAGCCATGGCCTCCACCATCGAGCGGGCAGGCGGCGCCTTCGTCGACGCCTGCATCATCGGCGGGCCACCCTCGTACCGACTACTCTCCAACCTTCTACGCCAGCGGTCCCCGCGCCTGAGTGCTGTCCCAGCTCGACGGACGCGGCATCCGGGTGGTTGAGCTGGGCGGCGAATCCGGCCGCGCATCCGCTTTGAAGATGACCTACGCCGCGATGACCAAAGGCACGGCCGCCCTCCGGACCGCGCTGCTGGTTGCCGCCCACCGGCTCGGCGTCTACGACACTCTCTGTGACGAATTTCAGAAAAGCCAGCCCGCTGCGTTCAGCCAGATGCAGAACTCGATTCGACGCCTGCCGACCGTTGCTCACCGCTGGATCGGAGAGATGGAAGAGATCGCCTCCACTTTCGAGGTTGTCGGAGTTACCCCGAACTTCCACCGTGGCGCCGCCGACATGTTCCGCCTCGTTGAGTTGGCCGATCTCGCCCGTAACGAAGATCTCGAAGACCTGATCCTGCGTGACGCGATCGCTGCGCTTGCCGCGCTCGATGACCGGCGCCGTTCGACGTGATTCGTCGCGACCGGCCGCCACCCGTCACGTATTCAGGTGACGGCCCCGTCTGGCTATCATGGAACCCATGACCTTCAGGAAGGTGAGTATCCCGGCCGGGTGTCTGCCCGCAGCCGCATCCCCCATGCCCGCAACCTGCCCCGAAGGGCCGTGATATGAGCAACACCGTACCGGACGTGTTGTGGCAACCCGATCCCGAAGCCCGCCACCGCACCCAACTGGGCCGCTTCTGGGACCTGGCCGAACAGCACGTCAACCGCGCCTTCCCCGACTATTCCGCTCTCCACCGCTGGTCCGTGCAGGACCCTGAGTCCTTCTGGGGCCTCTACGCCGAGTTCGCCCGCATCAACTTCCTCACCGGCCCCGATCGCGTCAAGGGACCCGACCGGATGCCCGGCACCAGCTGGTTTCCTGGGGCTCGACTCAACTACGCCGAAAATCTGCTGTATCGGCGCGACGACCACCTCGCCATCATCGCCGCCGACGAAACCGGCGCGACTCGACGCCTCACCTTTTCCGCTCTCCATCAGGAAGTCGCCGCCTGTGCCGCCGCGTTGCGAGCAATGGGCGTCGTCCCCGGCGACCGCGTCGCTGCCTTCATGGCCAACGTCCCCGAGACCGTCATCGCCTTCCTTGCCTGCGCCTCCATCGGCGCCATCTGGAGTTCCTGCTCTCCCGACTTTGGTCCCGCCGCCGCCGGTGATCGCTTCCGACAAATCGAGCCAAAAGTGCTCTTTGCCACCGACCGTTATTTCTACGGTGGTAAGGAATTCGACTGCCGGCCGACCCTGCGCACGTTGCGACGGTCCTTACCGGGCCTCGAAAAAACCATTCTCGTGCCCTACGCGCCGCACGACGACATCTCCCCCGAACCCGGCTGCGACCTTTGGAGCGATTTCCGAAATCCAGACGCCGTCGAAATCGAGTTCGCCCTCCTTCCCTTCGATCATCCCTTATATATCCTCTACTCCTCCGGCACCACCGGCCCGCCCAAATGCATGGTCCACGGCGCTGGCGGCAGCCTCATTCAGCATCGCAAAGAGCACCAGCT
>Ga0310121_10002785_pt1 | contig 16375 bp, 14 predicted proteins | sample CB27_Tmax_986_MG_FD_203504 | JGI IMG/M metagenome (GOLD analysis project Ga0310121, IMG submission 203504) | Marine microbial communities from Western Arctic Ocean, Canada - CB27_Tmax_986 | ecosystem: Environmental > Aquatic > Marine > Oceanic | place: Canada: Western Arctic Ocean | collected...
CGCACCGCCGATGAGTGAGGGCAGGCGAAACACCCCGAGCGCCCAGAGTACCCTGGCGAGCCAGGCGTTCTGTCGGCTCCAGAGCCCCCAGAACACCAACGCGACGATGAGCGCTCCCAGGCCGAGCCAGATCCACGTGGGCCCCAAGCGCTCGGCGAGCAGCTCACGCCGAGACATCGCCAGGACCGCCGCCTCGTAGAGCACGCCCACGTGCAGATAGACGAACGCCGCCTGCCGAAACTTCCGGCGGCGGGCGTCCCCAGGCGACGCGCCGCTGGTTCCGGAGCTCACATTTCCTCGAGCCCCAACTCCGTGCGTGCTCGGTTCATCACCTCGGGAGTCATCTCGCCGATCCCCCGCTCACGCGCCCAATCCGCGTAGATGCGCTTGACCATGCCGCGCACGAACGAGGGGACTCGCTCCAGACGTTCCAGCGCGTCCGCGCTCCAGGTCAACCGTCCCGCGATGGGCACATCTCCGGCCAGTGTGGCAGCAGCGGGACTAGCGTCGGCCTCGACAAAAGCGTCGGGACGGGCACCATCCAGGCTTGTGCGCAGTAGTTCCATGGGCTGCTCGGGCACTGTGCGGCCGCCGATTTTGATGTCCAGCCCGCTCACGAGTTGGGTTTCGTACGGGTTCGTCAGCATCGCCATTTCCCGCTCGCAAGACGGGCAACTGAAGACGGCGGCCAGTGTCCCGTCACCCGGGATTTGCCGCTCGGCGAACATCATCACCTGGTCGCATGGTAGACAGAGGAATTTCACTTCGCCTCCAGCTCCCCGAGGAGCCGCGCAGTGAGCTCTCGGATCGCGAGCGTCGCAGGTGCCTCGGGATGGGATAATACGAATGGGACACCTTCGTCGGTGCTCCGGGCGAGCCGCGGATCGAAGGGCACGGCACCCCATTTCTCGATCCCGTCACGCCCGCTCAGATCCGGTCCAGCCGGCTCGTACAAGTCGGTGCGGGTGCCACAGTTGGGGCACTCCCAGCTCGTCATGTTTTCCACCAGCCCCACTTTCCCCACGCACGCCTCGCGCACCAGCCGAACCGACCGGGCCACTACGCGCCGAGACATCTCTGAAGGGGTGGTGACCAAGAGCAGGGCGGCGGGGTCCGGAACCAGGTCGAGCAGGCGTCCGATGCGGTCGGTCCCGGGGGCGACATCGACCAGAAGCACATCCAGTTCCCCCCACGCCACGTCGGAGATCAACTCCCGAATCGTGCCGGTCTCGACCACGTTGCGCCACACCCAGCCATCGGCCTCGGGCCCGCGCCAGCGCAGCGGCGCGTCGTCACCGTCCTGGAAGAGCTCCATGGAGATCACACGCACGCCGACGGCGGCCATGGGAGGCTCGATCCCGTGTTCGCCCGCTACCATGCGTGCGCCCGCCACTCCCAGCATGCGGGCGAGCGAGGGGCCGTTCAGATCTGCGTCGAGCGCCCCCACGCGGAGGCCGTCGCTCGCCAAAGCCGCCGCCAGGTTCGCGGTGAGGGCGCTTTTGCCCACGCCGCCTTTTCCGCTGGCTATACCGACCACCGATCGGATGTCTTTCAGACGTGCTGTCAGCCGATCCCCCTGTGCGGCCACCTGCTCGGGAATCGAAGAGCCGCCGGGGCCAACTTCAGTGTACGTGCGGATCTTTCGCATGGGGGCGCGTTTCAGGGCGCGATCTGCGCGCCGTTCTCGAGCACGATGATGGCATCGACCGGGCATATTCGACACGCGGCCAGCAGCTGTTCGCGCGTGAGTCCGTCGGCGTCGGGGGTGAAGGTGACGATACCCTGATTGTCCATGACCAGTCCGTTCGGCGCAACGTCCAGGCAGTCCTCGAAGCCGACGCACAGCAACCGGTCGATACGCACCATGAGTTCCCCGATCACCCGCTCCTCGACGTCAATCATCCGGGCTATCCCCTCAGCTCAGCGGTGCGCCCAAGGTGCCCGGACAGGTCCATCTCCCGGACGATGAGCTGCATGGCCCACGGATCCGAGGGGCTCCACAGGGAGGGAAACCGTCGTCGGGCTGCCGTGGAACGGTCTGTCCGTGAAAGCGTCCACCTGGTAAAAGAGGATTTGCGGTCCCAACGCCATCTGCTGCTCCTGTCCGGGCCAAGGCCCCGCCGCTCGGGTGGAACGATACGGGAGGTTGCCTCCCTCGGGAATACGAGGGTCAAGCGATCCGGCGGCGCTTCCTTTTCATGAAGTCCGTCATTATGTACTGTCCGAGCGTCATCGTGGTCGTGAAGTAGGCCTTGCCGCGGGCGATCTCCGAGACCTTCTGGACGAACTGCACGAGGTGCGGGTCCCGGGCCAGCATGAAGGTGTTGATGAGGATCCCCGACTTCCTGCAAGCCGCCACCTCCCGCAACGTGCGCTGTAGGATGAGGCTGTCGATCCCGCCCGAATTCTTGTAGATCCGCCCATCGGGCAGTGTCACTGCGCTCGGCTTGCCGTCCGTGATCATGATGATCTGCCGCATGTCCTTCTTTTGGGCTGCCAGAATGCGGCGAGCCATCTCGAGCCCTTCAGCCGTGTTGGTGTGGAACGGGCCTACCTGCACCTTCGACAGTTGGGAGAGCGGGATCTCTTCGGCGCGGTCCCCGAAGGTGATTACCTGGAGGCTGTCACCCGGGAATTGGGTGCGGATCAGGTGCGAGAGGGCCAACGCGACCCGCTTGGCCGGAGTGAAACGGTCTTCTCCGTAGAGCACCATAGAATGCGAGATGTCGAGCATTAACACCGTCGCGCAGGTCGAGCGATACTCGGCCTGGTGCACCATCAGGTCTTCGTAGTCGAGTGCGAGCGGTACTTGGAGGCCTTCCCTGGCCAGCGTGTTCTTGAGCGTTGCAGGGATGTCGAGGTTCATCGTGTCGCCGAACTCATAGCGACGGCTGGCCGACTCGGCCTCGACCCCGGTCGCGAGCTGGGGGGTGTCGTGTGAGCCGAAGGTCGATTTGCCTAGCGCGGAGAGCAGGTTCTTGAGTGCGTTGTAGCCCAGGAAGTTCATTCCCTTCTGGGTCAGGTCGAACTGGACGCTCTGCGCGGCCTGTTTGGCCTCATCTATATCCCCCTGACCGGTTACGTCCTCAGTTGGGCCCGGGAGCGTGGGAGCGCCACCCTCCATCGTGATGTAGCCTTCCTCGATCAGCCGTTCGATGAGGCGGTCGAGCAGCTCGGCGATCCTCTTTTGCGCGTCCTCATCACCTTGACCTTCGCCCCTGAGCTCCTCGAGCATCTCGGGGGTGAGTTGGCCGCTCTCGAGGAGAGCCTTCAGGAGCGCATGCTTCAGGGAGTCCATCGACGTGGTGTCGTCGGTCCCCGACCAACCCCAGTAGGGATGGTAGTGGGGTCCGCCCGCGAACCCACCGTTGAGCAGGAAGTCCGAAAGGTGGCCGAGCAGCCCCTGCAAGTTGAGCGCGTCGGCCCAGGCTCCCTTGTACTTACTGTACGTGGTGAAGCGCATTGCCCCTCCTACGGGGACTCGTGGGGCGGTGCCCCCTCCAGGTGACGCTAAAACAGACGCAGGGTCGATGCGCTTCTTCCGTTCTACCAAGCTCGGAGGGAGCGGTTCCCGGACTTGGTTTCGCTTACGGCGGCTCCTCTGTTTGCCTCCGTGGCCACCTGTGTACCAGGTTCCACGGAGTCTTCAACAAATTGCCAGAGGTGATCCATGACCAGGCCACTCCTGTTCGCGTGCGTCGTTGCTCTCACCGGAGGTATGGGCTTACCGGTCCCCCTTCCTGCCCAGACGACGGACATCAAGGAATGGCCGGTCGAGTGGGGCGGACGCACGCGCGACCCCTACGTCGCCCCGGACGGACTCGTATGGTTCGTCGGGCAGGCGGGGAACTACATCGCCAACCTCGACCCGACTACCGGGGCACTCGAGCAATTCGAGATCGAGGCGGGCACGAACCCGCACAGTTTGATCGTTGCTCCCGACGGCTACGTCTGGTACACGGGCAACCGGAATGGGCGCATCGGCCGGCTCGACCCGCAGACCGGCGAGGTGAAAACGTACATGATGCCAGAACGCGCGGTTCGTGATCCCCACTCGCTCGTATTCGACGGCAAGGGCAACATCTGGTTCACGGCGCAGGGCGCGAGCAGGGTCGGGCGGCTCAACATGGCGTCGGGCAAGATCGACCTGATCAACCCGCATGACGCGCCTGCGAACCCGTACGGCATCGTCGTCGATCATGACGGGCGCCCGTGGGTCAACTTGTTCCGGACCAACATGATCGCGACCGTTGACCCGACCACGCTGGCCGTCTCCAAGTTCGAAGTGGTACCGGAGGGTGGGCGCACGCGCCGTATCGCGATGACCCCGGACGGCATGATGTGGTGGGTGGACTACGCGCGTGGTTACGTGGGACGGTTCGACCCGCAAACCGAGCAGACCGAGGAGTGGCTCGCTCCTGGTGGAGCCCAGGCGAGACCCTACGCTATCACTGCCGACGACCGGGGCCGGCTCTGGTTCTCGGAGACCGGCGCGCAGAAGCGTCTGATCGGGTTCGACCCCGCGACGGAGGAATTTTTCTCGATCAACGAGGTGTCGGGGACCATCCGGAACATGATGTTCCACAAGGAAACCGGCACCATGTGGTTCGGCACCGACGCCAACCAGGTCGGTCGCGCCGTCGTGGGCCGGGTCGTCATGTAGTGATCGCCTGGCGGCCTCGTCGTTTCAAGGCGGCCCTTGCAGGGGGTGTGATCGGCTTCCTCGCCGCGATCGCTGCTGCGCCAGCCCGGCCGAGTCGCGACGGGCCCCCGCTCGGGTTCTCCGGAGGATTCGGGGAGGCCGATTGTACGTCCTGCCACTTGGAGGCCGAAGTGAACTCGGCCGCGGGGAGCCTTTCGCTCTCCGGGGTTCCCGTTGTCTATGAGACGGGCAAGACGTACCGGGTCCAACTCCGCTTGACGCATCCCGGTGTCGTGATCGGGGGTTTCGAGATGACCGCGCGATTCGAGGTCGGGGGTGCTCAGGCGGGGCAGCTGGCCTTCCTCCCAGAGGACGGAGGCCTTATCGCGGTGGGAATGAGCCAACAGGTCCAGTATGTCCACCATCTCAGGCCGGGCACGACCTCAGTCGTACAGGACACGGCCCGGTGGACGGTGCTTTGGGCGGCCCCCTCGGAGCGGGGCGGCCCGGTAACAATGCACGCGGCTGGCAACGCTGCTAACGACGATGACTCGCCGCTCGGCGACTACATCTACACCGTGATGGCGAGTTCCCAGCCAGCCAGCCGCTGACCTAAGAGCCGAACGGATCGAACTTGAAGCCTGTGCCTGGCGGCCCCTCGTGCCGGGCTCGCCCGTAACCTCCCCTGTCGCTCCGGCTGATCCGCTTCTCAGAGACGAGCGCTTCGAGGGCTAGCTCGCAGGCAGCAGCGCGTAGGCCCGGTGAGGCCTTGTTTGGTGCCAGCCCGACGGACTCAACCAGCTGAAGTAGGCCGGGGACTATGGCGAACCCCTGCACGCAAGCACTGGCGGCGGCATCTTCCCCCACCTGGAGTGCACCGCCCTGCTCAAAGTATTCCACGATCTCCTCCACGTCGGCTCCGCCGGCGCGGTCTTGGAACGTGCGTTCGGCCGCGGCCCGGATGAGCTCGCGCGCGATCTTGTCTGCGCCGTGCAGCTCCCCCTCGTATTCTAGCTCCATCTTGCCGGTGATCGCGGGTAGCGCAGCGTACAGATCACCGATGCGCGGGACCGCGCGGTCCTCACCGACCTGAAGCGCCCGACGTTCAGCGTTCGAGACGATGCTCTCGGTGACCGAGATCGGCATGCGCTGGCTCACGCCAGAGCGCTGGTCTACGCGTTTGTCCTCCCTCGCCAGGAAGGCCAACCGTTCCACTGTCTCGGCGATGAAGTCCGGGATTTCGACGCACACGCCGTCGCGTGCAGTCCAGGCCTCCTGGTGGGTGATCTTCATCCCGATCTCGACATCCTCGGGATAGTGGGTGGGGATTTCCGCTCCGATGCGATCCTTGAGCGGAGTGATGATCTTGCCACGCGCCGTGTAATCCTCGGGGTTGGCGGTGAACACCATCATGACGTCCAGCGCGAGCCGGACGGGGTAGCCCTTCACTTGTACGTCCCCTTCCTGCAGGATGTTGAAGAGGCCGACCTGGATCTTGCCGGCCAAGTCCGGGAGTTCGTTGATGGCAAAGATGCCGCGGTTCGCGCGTGGAAGCAGCCCGAAGTGGATGGTGAGCTCGTCGGCCAGGATGTGTCCGCCGCGCGCGGCCTTGATCGGATCCACGTCTCCTATGATGTCGGCGATGGTCACGTCAGGGGTGGCGAGTTTCTCGACGAACCGGTGGTCCCGGTGGACCCACGTGATGGGAGCCTCGTCACCATTTTCTTGAACGAGCATGCGGCCGGGCTTCGAGATTGGCTGGATTGGATCATCGTTCACTTCGCTCCCCGCCAGTATCGGAATCTCGTCGTCGAGGAGGTCCGTCAGCTGGCGCAGGATCCTGCTTTTCGCCTGTCCACGGAGGCCTAGCAAGATGAAGTCGTGGCGCGCCAGCAGGGCGTTCACGATCTTGGGTACGACACTCTCGTCGTAGCCCTCGATGCCAGGAAAAAGCCGCTCGCCGGCACGAAGTTTCCGCACCAGGTTGGCGCGCACTTCTTCCTTGACGGTGCGAGGTTCATAGCCAGCGGCCTTGAGCTCGCCCAGCGTGCGTGCCTTCTGTCGGGTCATGGGGGAACGCCTGAAGTGGAACGAAAAGCGGTGTTGCCAGCATACCCCCTGGCTCGCGGGGGAGGTCCGGACAGCGAGGCATTGTGCCCCATAGAAATGACAGCAAGGGACGACATGAGCGAGGAGAGCATCTGCGGTACCGTACTGCCCTCCCGGTACCAACCTCCTCTTCCCAGCCGCCGAGTTATACGGGAGGCGTTCCCTGATTCGGACGCGGTGCCCATGGATGTTTTGTTCGTCGGGGGTGGCCCCGCGGGCCTCGCGGGAGCGGTGGAGCTGGCGCGACTGGTTCGTCGTGACGCGGAAGCCGGGGGCGGGCTGGGTGAGGTTGAGATCGGCGTGCTGGAGAAGGCGGGACAGTTGGGCGAGCACTGCTTGTCGGGGGCGGTCGTTAACCCACGTGCGCTGCGTGAACTCTTTCCGGAACTGCCCGAGAGCGAGTTTCCCTTGCACGGGCCGGTCACGAAGGAGGCAGTCTACCTACTGACCCGGGGCCACTCCTTCCGCATACCCATGCCCCCGACCATGCGCAACCACGGCAATCGGGTCGCATCTCTCTGCGAGCTCGTGCGCTGGCTTGGTGACCAGGCGGAGGCGCTGGGTGTGAACGTGCTGCCGGGCTTTCCCGTGGCCTCGTTGCTTACGAGGGAGCAGCGCGTCGTAGGGGTGCGCACGGTGCCCTCCGGGCAGGATCGGGAGGGCGCCGGTGGCGAGGGAGCTACGGACCTAACGGCGCGGGTGACGGTGCTCTCAGAAGGGACTCGGGGTCACCTGACTCAGGGCTGGCTGGATTGGCTGGGGATCCGCTCCCTGAACCCCCAGATCTACGCGCTCGGCGTGAAGGAAATTTGGGAGGTCTCGCGTCCTCTTGATCGCGTCATCCACACGATGGGTTGGCCGCTACCGAGGGACGCTTTTGGGGGGAGCTTCATGTACCCCATGGGTGATGGGCTCGTAGCGCTCGGGCTGGTGGTTGGGCTGGATTACAAGAACGCTCGCCTGGATGTGCACCGTCTCCTTCAGCTCATGAAGCTCCACCCACTATTCCGAGAGCAGCTCCAGGGGGGCGAGATGGTCGAGTGGGGCGCGAAGACGATCCCCGAGGGTGGCTACTATGCAGTCCCTGAGTGTCGCCACGGAGATGGCTGCCTCGTGGTAGGCGACGCTGCCGGGTTCGTGGACGTTCCCTCGCTCAAGGGCATCCACTACGCGATGCAGTCCGGGATGGAAGCGGCCCGCGCGATTTTCCGCGCCCTCAAATCGGACGACACCTCCGCCGCCGGACTCAGCTCGTATACCGACCGCATGGATGCGAGCTACGTGATGGCGGACCTGAAGCGCACGCGCAACGTGCGCCTTGCGTTTAAGAAGGGATTCATCGGCGGAGGGGTGCGCGCTGGGCTGATGACCGTCACCGGCGGAATGTTTCCGGGTGGTCGCATCGAAGTGCAGAATGACGCGGCAGAGCCCAAAGAGCTGGAAGGTGGTGTGGGCGTTTCCCCCGACGGTGTGCTCACATTCTCCAAGGTGGACGCGGTCTTCAAGTCGGGTAATCAGACCAGGGACGACATCCCTCCCCACCTCATCGTGGGCGAAGACGTGACGGCCGAAGTGGCCGAGCTGTACGTACATCTTTGCCCAGCCGGCGTATACGAGCGGGAGGGGAGCCGGCTAGTGGTGAATGCGCCCAACTGCGTGGACTGTAAGGCGACCGACGTGCTCGGCCCGCGCTGGACCCCCCGCGAAGGAGGAAGTGGGCCCCGGTACCGACGTATGTAGTGGGGGCTCAACGCCCCCGAGTCCTACAGCGCGCGGGGAAGAACGTGGACCTCGCCCGTAAAGAGATCCCGCATACGGTCGATGTCCTCGCGCGTACCCCACGACTCCCCCCAGTGCACTGGCACCAGCACGGCTGCGCAGCACGCTTGAGCCGCCCGCACGGCCTCGTCGGAGTCCATCGTGTAGCGTCCGTCGCAAGGAAGGAACGCCACGTCACAACGGATCGCGGCCATCGAGTCCAAGTAGTCGGTGTCACCAGCGTGGTAATAGGTGACGCCGTCCAGGGTGAAGACATAACCCAGCCACCCATTCTCTTGCGGGTGGAACTTCTTCTCGGGCGTGTACGCGGGGACCGCCAGGACATCCACGTCCTCGAGCTGAAGCATGTCGCCCGGGCGGAGGAAGTGATCGGCGTCCGCGAGCTGCTTCTTCATCGAGGCCGGTGCGATTACGGTGGTCGCGGCCCCCCGTACGCGAGCGATGTTCTCCTCCGAGAAGTTGTCGTAATGCGGATGCGTTAGGAGGACGTAATCCGCAGGGCCCCCGTCGGTGAGCCCGGAAGGATCGACGTGGATCTCCCTTCCGCGGCGGCGGATCCTCACCGAGGAGCCGCGAAACCAGCTGACCCCGCTGGTGAGGTCCATGATGCCACGCCTGAGGACGGGAGAAGTTGGGCGGATGCCCAAATCATACACGCGGGCGAGGAAGAGCACACGGGTTGGCGGTGTCGTAAGGTCCCCCCGGGGGAACGCTCCCGGGATCCACTGATCCCGCCACTTAGGCAGAAAGTATGCGTCGAGGGCAGCCCCGGACCGCCGTCACGGCGTGTTCTAGGGCTCGCGCCGATGGCAAGGAACCTGCATGATGGCGTTGGCGGACGCGCTTGTCCGGGCGTCTTCGTGCCTCTGGCCAGTTCACCGAGACATCGACGGCCGGTCCGAAATCAGCGAACGAGGGTCCCATGGGCGAGCGTTATACGTTGCCGGTCCTTCCTCTTAGGGACACGGTGGTCTATCCCGGTGTAGCGGTGCCGATATCTGCCGGGCGCGCTGGAACGGTGGCGGCCGTTCAGGAGGCGTTGGACGGAGATCGTAGACTTTTCGCGGTCGCCCAACGGGAGAACGTGGACGAGCCCGACCCGGAGGTTCTGTACAAGGTCGGCACCGTGGTTCGTATCATCCAGACGCATCGGGTGCGGGGTGGTGTGCAGCTACTCGTCCAAGGCGAGGGACGCGCCCAGGCGGTGAGCTACGAGAAGGAGGGCGAGCACATGTTCCACGCCGTCCTTATCGAGATGACGCGCCAGGGCGCGCGCGCGGCGGAGGACCCGGCATTCCAGGCGCTGGACCGTGAGCTCCGCGACAGGGCTGCTGAGCTCGGCACCCGGCGGGGTGTGCCGGCTGAAGCGCTCAATCAGCTCATCCAGGGCGTCGACGATCCGGGCGCCTTCGCCGACCTAGTGGCCTTCTACCTCGAGCTCCCCACTGAGGACAAGCAGGAGCTCCTCGAGACGCTCGACGACGAGGAGCGGATGCGCAGTGCCTTGGTTGCGGTGGAGCGTGAGCTTGCCCGCATCGATGCGCAGGAAGACATCCAGGCCAGGGTCCAGACCGAGCTGGGGGAGCGGCAGCGTGAAATGTTGCTTCGTGAGCAGCTCAAACAAATCCAAAAGGAGCTCGGGGAGGGCGAGGACCGCGACGACATAGAGGAGATCAAGGAGCGGATCGAGGCGATCGATTTCACCGACGAACAGCGCTCGGAGGTCGAGCGCGAGCTGCACCGCCTAGAGCGCACTAGTTCGCAGTCGGCCGAGTACCAGGTGATCCGGACCTTTCTGGAGTGGGTGACCGAGCTGCCGTGGAGCGAGCGGACCGAGGACAAGATCGACCTCCCGAGAGCCGAGGAGATTTTGGAGGAGGATCACTATGGGCTCGAGGACGTGAAGGATCGCGTGCTCGAGTTTCTCGCTGTCCGAAAGCTCCAGCTGGATCGGGCCGAGGCAGCCGTGGAGGCTGTCGCGGAACCGGAGGCAGACCAGGCCGAGGTGCCGTCCCCCCAGGCAGTCCCGCCTGACAGGAGCAATCCGTCGGGTGGTCTCACGCCACAGGGCTCTGATGCCGTGCGGCCACCGGATGGCGACGACTTCAGCGCGGACCCCCCTGACGAGCCGGAGCCTGGGATCACCGATGAGGGGCCAGAGTCAGGTGTTCCTGACGGATTGGTCCCGGACGGCACTCCCGGAGAGGAGGACGGGCGCAAGAAAGAGGAGGTCGGGGTGGGACGCGGACCCATCCTCTTGTTCGTAGGCCCCCCGGGGGTAGGGAAGACCTCCATCGCCCAGTCGATCGCGCGCTCACTCGGAAGAAAATATGTGCGCATCTCGTTGGGTGGGGCGCGGGACGAAGCCGACATCCGCGGCCACCGACGCACCTACGTGGGTGCCATGCCGGGGCGCATCCTCCAGAGCATGCGCCAGGCCAAGGTGAAGAACCCCGTCTTCTTGCTGGACGAGGTGGACAAGCTTGGCGTGAGCTTCCAGGGAGATCCGAGCTCAGCGTTGCTGGAGGTGCTGGATCCTGCTCAGAACTCCACCTTCGTGGACCACTACCTCGGGATCCCGTTCGATCTCTCAGAAGTGCTTTTTATTGCGACTGCCAACTATCTCGACCGCATCCCGGCGCCGCTGCTCGACCGTATGGAGCGAGTCGATTTTGCCGGTTACACCGAGCGAGAGAAGCTGGAGATCGCGAAACGCTACCTCTTTCCCCGTCAGTTGAAGGAGAACGGGCTCCGCGACGAAGAGATCGAACTGTCGGACGAAGCGATTCTGTCGGTGGTGCAGTCATACACCCGCGAGTCTGGTGTGCGGCAGCTCGAGCGGGAACTGGGCAAGCTCGCCCGCAAGGTGGCGCGTCGTGTCGCGTCCGGTGAGGTCCAACGCGTCAGCGTGGAGGACGATGTTGTGAGCGAATTGCTGGGCAGACCGCGTGTTCACCCAGAGCGCATGGCCCCAGCGGATACGATCGGAGTCGCCACGGGCATGTTCTACACCCCCATGGGCGGCGACATCATGTTCGTCGAGGCTAGCGTTATGCCCGGCAAGGGTGGCCTGGTTCTCACGGGCCAGCTCGGCGACGTGATGAAGGAATCCGGCCGCGGCGCCCTCACATACGCGAAGAGCAACTGGCATTCGCTGGGTATCAACCAAGAGGCCATCACCGACAAGGAAGTGCACATCCACGTGCCGGCCGGTGCGGTGCCCAAGGACGGTCCGTCGGCGGGCATCACGATGGCCACTGCGCTCGTCTCGGCGCTCTCCAACCGAAAGGTGCGGCGAGACGTAGCGATGACCGGTGAGCTCACACTGACGGGGCGGGTGCTTCCGATCGGGGGGCTAAAAGAGAAGGTGTTGGGAGCCCTCCGGGCCGGAATCAAGGAGATTGTCATGCCCGCTGAGAACGCTGCCGACTTGGACGACATTTCTTCCGAAGTGATGGACGAACTCAACTTTCACATGGTCCACGACCTAGACGAGGTGATGGAGATCGCTCTCATGGGAGAGGCGCGGCGGCCCTACCGTCCTGCCCGCAGCTACGCGATGGAGGAAAAGGCCCACGAGGCCTAGCGGGCTACAGCACGCCGATGTGGCCGGCGCGTCCCTCCGTCACCTTCCCGATCACCGCTGCGGTAGTGTCCTGCCCACGGAGACCGGCACTCAAGGCATCGACCTGGTTGGGGGACACCGCCAGCAGCAACCCTCCCGAGGTCTGTGCGTCGGCCAGCAGTGTGCGCACCGGTTCAGTTACCTCAGCGGCCCACGCGACGTCTTCGCCGAGGTCCGCGAGGTTTTTGGTGGTGCCCCCCGGCACGTGGCCTGCCTGCGCGAGCGCAGCCGCTCCGGGGAGGAGCGGCACCGCGCTCGCAGTGACTTCGGCAGAGAGCCCTGACGCGCGCACCATTTTCCGCAAGTGGCCGAGCAGCCCGTAGCCCGTCACGTCGGTCGCGGCGCGCACGCCGTGGGCCAGCATCATTTCGGCAGCGGCACGGTTCAACGTCACCATGCTGCGGACCGCTCCGGCCAAGACCTCTTCGTCGACCGCGTTTGCCTTGAGCGCCGTCGAGATCACCCCTGTCCCTATCGCTTTTGTCAGGACCAACAGGTCCCCTGGGAGTGCGCCAAGGAGCCTGACGATCCGATCCGGGTTCACCTCGCCTACGGCCACCATTCCGAACTTGGGCTCAGGGTCGTCGATCGAGTGGCCGCCGAGGACCGGGATGCCTGCTTCCTGACAGATCGCACCGCCGCCACGAATGATCTCCTCGGCTAGACCTTCACCCAGCAAATTGCGTGGAAAGCCGAGTAGGTTCAGGGCGAAGAGGGGACGACCTCCCATGGCGTAGACGTCCGACAGGGCGTTGGCCGCGGCGATGCGGCCGAAGTCGAACGCATGGTCCACCACCGGGGTGAAGAAGTCCGTGGTCACGACCAAGGCGCGGTCGGCACTGAGACGGTACACGGCGGCGTCGTCGCCGGTGGAGGCGTCAACCAGCGCCATTGGGTCATCCACGGGTAGCACGTGACGCAGCACCTGCGTCAGCTCGGCCATACCGAGCTTGCAGGCTCAGCCCGCGCCGTGGGAGAGCTGGGTCAGCCGGATTTTGGGCCGTTGGTCCCGGGGCTCGTCAGGCATGTGCTCGCCAGGTAGAAGGAGTTCCGTGTCGATCCCGTGCCGCACGGGTGGCGAAATCTTCACGGTCAGGCTCGGTTCGTCTAGCTTGCAGCACCGCGCACCGCCGTTCGAAGGGAGCCGATGGGCACACAAGCCATCTCCGCGCGCCAACTCTTTGCCGAGGAGGTGCGGCAGCCGGAGCGTGATCTGGACCTGGCCCGGGCGGCCTTGCTGGTGGCCAAGGAGCAGTACCCCGGGCTCGCTGTAGGGCAGTATCTTGCTCGTCTGGACCAGCTGGCCGAGGAGGTGAAGGACCGCCTCGCAGACGAAACGGCCCCACTCGTCGTGCTCGAGGAGCTCACCCGCAGCCTTTTCGAGCGCCGGGGCTTCCGCGGCGACAAGGACGCCTACTACGACCCCAAAAACTCCTTTCTGAATGACGTGCTCGATCGGCGCCTCGGCATCCCCCTGACTTTGGGAATCGTCATGCTAGAGGTCGGCTGGCGGCTGCGTCTCCCTCTCCAGGGCGTGAACTTTCCCCACCACTTCTTGGTGCGGTTCCACGGCGACGCGGTGGATCTGCTGATCGATCCCTTCGAGGGTGGCCGAGCGCGCTTCGAGGACCAGGCCCAGGAGCTCCTCGACCGCGTGTACGGTGGGAAGCTGCGTCTCAAAAAATCGTTTCTGCAGGTCGCCACGAAGCGCGACGTGCTCGTGCGACTGCTCAACAACCTGAAGGGCGTGTATCTGAGCGCCGTGGACCACGCCCGCGCGCTCTCCGTGGTGGAACGCCTTCTGATTCTCTGCCCGGACGGCGCCACCGAAATCCGCGCACGCGGCGTCCTCCTGGCTCGAGTCGGTAGGAGCGAAGAGGCCATCGACGACCTCCGCACCTGGCTCGTATCTGCCGCCGCAGGGCGGGACGCAGACCGCGTGCGGCGGCTGATCGTGAGGCTGGAGCGCGGCGGCGGCCCCGATGACGGTGACGAGGGGTGAGCGGCTACCGGGCAGCTCTGGAGTCTACCGCGGTCGCGGCGAGGCCAGACCGTGGCCGAGTTCGGATCAGCGGAAGGGACCCGGTCGCGATGCTACAAGGCATTCTCACCAACCGCGTGCCCGAGGCTCCCTTTCCCGTTGGACCTGACGTGACCGGCGGTGCCGCTTTGTATGCCGCAGTGCTGACCCCCAAGGGCCGCATGGTCACCGACCTCAGGGTCGTCAGGGGGCCCCGCGGTGAGGAGGATGGCCTGCTGCTCGACGTTCCTGCGTTGGCGCTTCCGGGGCTGCTCGCACATCTGGACAAGTACATGCCGCCCCGGTTCGCGAAATCGGCCGACGTGACCGAACTCACGGGCTCGTTCACCGCCGCAGGTCCGGGTGCGGCGGCGGCGCTTAGTAGGGAGGGTTTAGGCCTGCGGGTGGAGACCTCAGACCTGACAGCGCTAGCTGAAGGGGAGTGGCGGTGGTTCGACGGGGGAGGCGCCGGGGTTTTGGCGATCAGGAGCGGCGACTTGGCCACTCCAGCCTTCGACGTGGTAGCGGACCGCAGCACGGGGGACGCCCTGGCCGCGCGGCTGATCGAGGCGGGAGCCGCGGAGCTCACCCCCTCCGAGTTGGACGTTCTCAGGGTCGAGGCGGGGCGCCCTAGCTGGGGCGCCGATATGGATCAGGAAACCCTCCTGCCGGAGACCGGCATCGACTCGCGGGCGATCGATCACACCAAGGGGTGCTATACCGGGCAGGAAGTGATCGTCCGTATCCGCGACCGTGGCCACGTCAACCGGCGGCTTCGCGGACTCCGGCTGGGCGGTGCCCCTCTACCCGAGCGGGGCGCCGAGCTGTGGATTGAGGGTCGGGACCGCCCGGTCGGTGCGGTCACCAGCGCTGTCTCGTCACCGCGGGCGGGCGGGCGGCTCGCGCTCGGTTACTTGCGAAACGAGGTGGAAGTGCCAGGCGAGGTGCGGTTGGGTGGGCCGAACGGTCCTCGGGTCCAGGCGGCGGATCTAGAAGGGGAGTGGTGGCGGAGCTGAAGCCGAGTTTCTCCGCGGTCAGCGACCGACCGGCTGTCGTGCGAACCGGTCGAGGAGAGCGCGGGTGACCAGTCCACCATGGTGCTTGCCGTTCTCGATGAAGATCTTGTTGGCGTCGTTGCCCGCTGCGAGCACGCCCGCTACGAACACCCCCGACACGTTGGTCTCCATCGTCGCGGGATCGTGGGAGGGGGTGCCGCTCTCCCCATCGACGAGCACTCCCACCGACTCGAGCAGGTTTGGGTCGGCGTGCCAACCGATCAGAGCGAGCACCCAATCGTTCTTCAGCTCGGTCGCCCGACCGCTTACCTCGTCCCTGAGTACCACGCTTTTCGGTCGCACCTCGGTCACCCGGTGGCGCCAGTACACCGGGATCTCGCCCTTCTTGAGCCGATTCGTGATGTCAGGCACGACCCACGACTTCACGCCTTCGTCGATCGTGTCTAGGAAGTGCACGAGTGTCACGCGAGCACCGTTCCTGAGCAGCTCCAGCGCCGCCTCCACCGCCGAGTTGCTGCCTCCGACGACCACCACGTCCTGGTCGTAGAAGGGATATGGCTCACGGTAGTAGTGCAGCACCTTGGGGAGGTCTTCCCCGGGGACGCCCAGGAGATTGGGTTCGTGGAAGCCACCAGTTGCGATGATCACGGCGCGGCACCGCGTCACCCTCGCAGCCCCACTCATGGGTCGTGAGCGGACTGTAAAATCGCCGCTGACCCCTTCGATGGCGGTCACTTCCTCGTACTGGTGCACGTTGAGGGCGTGGTCTCGGACCACCCGCCGGTAGTACGCCAGTGCTTCCCGCCGATTGGGCTTGCTGTTCGGAATCGTGAATGGAACGCCTGCGATCTCCAGCTTTTCGGCTGTGCTGAAGAAGGTCATGTAGTAGGGGTAGCCGAGGATGGATTGGGTTACGCATCCCCGATCGAAAAGCACGGTGGAAAGGCCAGCCTGTCGAGCCGCCGCACCGGCCGCGATTCCGCACGGTCCGGCGCCCACCACAACTACGTCGATATGCTGGTCGGACATGGCTGGGAGACCCCCCGCGGCGTGGCTTCGTTCCGGGGGCATGCTACGTCGGCAGCGCGATTTCGGGTTTCTCCGGGAACGGGCGGTAGAGCGCCACTGTGCGTCCGATCGTCATCACGGTGGCGACTTCCGGAAGGCGCTCCACAATCATGTCG
>Ga0310121_10002786_pt1 | contig 16374 bp, 12 predicted proteins | sample CB27_Tmax_986_MG_FD_203504 | JGI IMG/M metagenome (GOLD analysis project Ga0310121, IMG submission 203504) | Marine microbial communities from Western Arctic Ocean, Canada - CB27_Tmax_986 | ecosystem: Environmental > Aquatic > Marine > Oceanic | place: Canada: Western Arctic Ocean | collected...
GCCGCACCACCTCCACATCGTTCTGGCCCCTCGGCGCGCCCGGATCCACCTCGATCGCCTGGAGCTTCCAGTAGCGGGCGGCGCGCTCCTCGTACTCGTGGACCGCGTCTGCCAGCGGCCCCTTCACCCGGCCGACCGCGATGAGGGTGATCTTCATCGGCATCCCAGTGCGAGGGGAGGATTCGGTCGGGATCTCAACGGATCCGCACGACGGTGTCCCGGAGGAAGCGCTCGTTGTCGCGCCAGGGGTGATCAACGGTGTGGTGCAGCCCGCGGCTCTCGCGCCGGAGACGCGCGCAGCGGACGATCAGCGCCGCGGTGTCCAGCAGGTTCCGCAGCTCGGCGGACGGGGCGGTCCAGCGCGCCCTGCGCCACCGATCCTCTTGACCCGACCGCAGCTCCTCGAGCTCCTCTTCCGCCTGCCGGAGACACGCGTCGCTGCGCACGATCCCGGCCCGCTCCCACATCAGATCGCGCACCCGGCGCCGGTCCCGGTCCAGCTCCGCCTCCGCCGGGGCCGGGGCGTCCCGGTCAGCGCCGAAGCTGGGCTCGGTCCCCGCGCCAGCCACCCATTCCTTCCCCACGGGCCGTGGCGTCTGCACGAGACTCCTCCGCAGAGCCAGCGCCGCGCGATCGCTGAAGACGACCGCCTCCAGGAGTGAGTTCGACGCGAGCCGGTTCGCCCCATGGACTCCGGTGCAGGCCACCTCCCCGGCGGCGTAGAGCCCGGGGAGCGAGGTCGCTCCGTCACCGTCGGTCAAAACCCCCCCGCAGACGTAGTGTGCCGCGGGGACGACCGGAATCCCTCCGGAGAGCGGATCCACCCCGCGTGCACGACACCCCTCGAGTGTATCGGCGAAGCGCTCCTCGAGCACGGCGTGGGGGATCGGCGTGACGTCGAGCAGCACGTGGCTCTGGCCGGTCTCCTTGAGCACGTGGTCGATCGCGAGTGCGACTACGTCGCGCGGAGCCAGCGAGCCGAGCGGATGGTGGCGCTCCATGAACGGCTCGCCGTCGATGCGGCGCAGCACCGCTCCCTCTCCGCGCAACGCCTCCGAGATCAGGAATGCGGGGTCCTCGCTCCGGTGCAGCGCGGTGGGATGGAACTGTATGAACTCCATGTTCGCCATCCGCGCCCCGGCCCGGTACGCCATCGCGATCCCGGCCCCCGTAGCGATCGACGGGTTGGTCGTGTGGCGGTAGACCTGCCCGCACCCGCCCGCGGCCAGCAGGGTGGCGCGCGCGCGCACCCGGACCAAGCGGTCGCTCCGGTGATCGAGCGCGACTACCCCGCGGCAGATTGGATGGTCGGTCGCGGGGCTCGCGGCCAGCAGCAGGTCGAGGCCGAGGTGGTCCTCGAGCACCCGGATGCGCGGCTCGCTGGCGACCGCATCCAGGAGCGCGGTCTCGATCGCGCGGCCGGTCCGGTCACCGGCGTGAGCGATGCGGCGGCGCGAGTGCCCGCCCTCGCGTCCGAGCGCGAGCCCACCTCCCGCCGCCCGGTCGAAGGCGGTCCCCCAGGAGACCAGCTCGCGCACCCGCTCGGGGCCTTCCCGCACCAGCGTCTCGACCGCCCAGTGGTGGCAGAGGCCGGCTCCCGCGACCAGCGTGTCGCGCATGTGGTGCGCGGCGTCGTCGTCCGGGCCCAGCACCGCGGCGATCCCACCCCGCGCGTAGTTGGTGTTGGAGTCGGCACGCCCCTTCTTGGTGAGGAGGAGCACCTCGTGCTCCTCGGCCATCTTGAGCGCGAAGGAGAGCCCGGCGATCCCGCTGCCGAGCACGAGCACGTCGGCTTCCAGCTCCGTCATCCGCCCCCCGCCCCCGCCTGGTCCGCGTCGCCCCTCACCACGCCCCCGATCGCGCCCGTCACCGTGCCCGTCGCCGCGCGTAGGAGCGCGGCGCGGAGCGCCTCCGCACCTGCCTCGAATTCGACCGCGAGCGCGAGCACGCGCGCTCCCTGGAGCGTCCCCAGGAGCGCACCGCTGCGCTCGGCGAGCTTGACCGCGTCCTTTTCCGTAACCACGACCGGGCGGCCGCGGGCCCGCTCTCGGATCCGCTCCAGGTCTCCCGGCTCGTACTCGTGATGGTCCGCAAAGGCGAGCAGCTCGACGTCCGCTCCGGTTTCGCGGCGGACGAGCGCGGCGAACGCCTCCGGCCCCGCGACCGACGCCACCGCGAGCACGGGGCCGCGGGGCGGCGCGGTAGGATGCCCCGCCAGAGCCTGCCAATGGTTGCCCGCGAGCCGCGCGCGCGCGACGGCGAGCCGCCCGTCCAGCGCGCGCACCTGCGCTTCGACCCGCTCCGCCTCGGCAGCCGGTGCGGTGCGCCGGGTCACGACCACCCAGTCCGCCCGCCGCAGAGCGGCGGGGGCCTCCCGGTAGGGGCCGCGGGGAAGCAGCGGTCCGGGGAAGCGCTGCTCGGACGCGAGCAGCACGACATCCAGGTCGCGTGCAAGCCCGAGATGCTGGAACCCGTCGTCCAGCACCAGGAGGTCGGCCCCGGTGGCCGCCGCCGCGCGCGCCGCGCGCCGCCGATCCGCGTCCACGTGCACGAGTGCGGTGGGATTCCAGCGGGCGTGGAGCAGCGCTTCGTCGCGGCCGTACCCTCGCACGGCGACCGCGGGGCGCCGGCCGGCTTCGAGGAGCACGCGCACCACCCAGCCGACCAGGGGCGTCTTGCCCGTGCCGCCCACGGTCAGGTTCCCGATCGAGACAACCGGCAGCGGCGCGCGCGCGGCGCGCAACGCGTCCACGTCGTAGGCCGCGCCGCGCATCGCGACCGCACCCCGGAAGAGCAGCTCCAGGGGGAGCGCCGCGGCCGAGAGCACGTGCCCGGCCGCTCCCAGCTCACCCTGCCACCAGCGGCGCGCGGCCGCCTCGACGGCCGGCCTCAACCAGACCCCACCGCACGCCCTGGCAGCCCCGCTCCGTGCGGCGCGGCGCAGCGCGCGCTCAGCTCGTCCAGCTCGCGCCCGAGCCCCTCCGCCAAGGCGTCGAGCTGGCGGCGCGTGGCCTCGCGCGGGACCCGCCGCGGCGCTCCGTAGGCGATCCGGACGGTCGAGAACGGTCTGGGCAGCATGAAGCGATCCCACGAGTGGAAGTGCCACGCGGCGCTGGCGCCCGCCGCCACCGGGACCACGGGCAGGCCGGTGGTCTGCGCGGCCAGGAACGCGCCGGGCTTGAAAGCCCGCGCCGGGCCACGCGGGCCGTCCACGGTGAGTGCCAGATCATGCCCGGCGCGCGCGGCGCGGATCAGCCCCTTGAGCCCTTGGATCCCTCCGCGCGCACTGGATCCCCGCACCACCCCGAAGCCGATTCGCTCGATCACCCGGGTGATGTACTCGCCATCCGCGTGCTCGCTCACCAGCGCCACCACCCCCGTGTCGCGGTGCCGGTACACCAGCGGGAGGAGGTGGCCGTGCCAGAGCACGAAGATCACCGGGGTCCCCGCGCGCCGAAAGCCGAAGAGGCTTTCCTCCCCCCGGGCGCGGAAGCGCACGGTCGCGAACAGCGCGCGGAGGAGCCCGTGACCGAGCATCCCCACGGCGCGGAAGCGGGCCTCGCTCATCCCCCGATGCTCACCGGCGGCCCGCCTTCATGCCAGGCCGCGCTCCCGGAGGAGCTCGAGCGCCAGAGCCGCCACCCGCTCTGAGGCGCCGGGCATACCCAGGGCCTCGCGCACCCGCCGCAGCCCGCCCACCACCCGCTCCCGCTCGGGAGCGGAGCGGTCGAGCAGCGGGAGGAGCGCGGCCGCGAGTCTGCCCGGCTCCACCTCGCCCTGGAGCAGCTCGGGGACGACCCGCTCCCCTGCCAGGAGGTTCGCGAGCGCCACGTGGGGGACGCGCACCAGCCGCCGCGCGAGCGCCCAGGTGAGCGGGTGCGCGCGGTAGGCCATCACGAAGGGCACGCCCGCGAGCGCCGCCTCGAGCGTTCCAGTCCCGGACTTGATCAGCGCCGCGTCGGCGTGGTGGAGGAGCGCACGCGTGTCGGGGGTGACCGGGACGCCGAGCCCCTCCAGCTCGCCGGGGGGGAGCGAGGGGGCACGGGCGAGCACTGGCTGCACCTCCGGGCGGGTCGCGGTCACGCGCCGCGCCGCGGCGAGAAAAGGGCGGACGTGGCGCTCCAGCTCCTGCCGGCGCGAGCCGGGGAGCAGCGCGAGCAGCGGGCGCGCGGGATCGAGCCTGAGCCCCTCCGCTAAGCGCTCCCGATCGAGCGCCGGCGGCGCCTCCTCGAGCAGGGGGTGCCCCACGAAGTGGACGCGCGCGCCCACGGCCTCCAGTCCGGCGCGCTCGAAGGGGAGCACCACCGCAACCCGGTCAGCGTCCTCGGCGAGTCGGCGCGCGCGCTTGGCCTTCCACGCCCACACCTGTGGGGCGATGTAGTAGAGTACCGGGATGCCCCGGCGGTGTGCGTGGCGCGCGATGCGCAGGTTGAAGCCGGGATAATCGACCGCGATCACCAGGTCGACCTCGCCCGCGTCGAGCCGGGTGCGCACGCGCCGCTCGAGCCCGCGGAAGAATCGCAGGTGCGCGAGCACCTCGACGAACCCCATCACGGCCAGCCGGTCGAGCCCTTCCATCAGCGTGACACCCTGGGCGGCCATGCGCGGCCCGCCGAGCCCGATCAGCCGCAGCTCCGGAAGCTGGCCGCGGAGCGCACGCGCGACCCCCGCGGCGTGCTGGTCCCCGGACGCCTCGCCCGCCAGCAGCAGGACGGTCGGAAACGTCGTCATCGGCGGGGGTGCGGCCGCGCCCGGCGTCGTGCCCCGGTCAGCGCTCGGCGGCCGGCGCCGGACGGGCGCTTCCCCGAGCTTCGCTCGTGGGCCCGGCCGGTGCCCAGAACTCCTCGACCGTCTGCCGGATCCGCTCTTGAATCTCGACGATGAGCGCGAGCGCGGTCCGCCCCTCCTCCCCCGAGACCGCCGGAGGCGCGTGGCCGAGCGCAGCGTCACGAAAGCTCTCCAGCTCGCGCCGGAGTGGCTCGACCCCATCCCCCTGGATCGGGATCCGCTCCACAATCCCCGCCAGGTCGAGCTGGGCGAGGTCCGGCGCCGAGCGCGCCTCGCCACTCCCGTTCGCCCCGAGCAGGGCGGGCAACTCGCCGCGGAGCCGCAGGAACTCGCCGGTGCCCTCGGCCAGGTCGAGGCTGAGATAGCCGGAGCGCTGGAAGACACGGAGCTTGCGCATGCTATCGAGAGAGATCCGGCTCGCGGTGAGGTTCGCGACCGCCCCGGACTCGAAGACCAGCCGCGCGTTCGCGATGTCGGCCGTGCCGGTGAGCACGGGCACGCCGACCGCGGAGATCTCACGGACCGGGACGTCGACCAGGCTCTGCACCAAGTCCACGTCGTGGATCATCAGGTCGAGCACCACGGCGACGTCCGTGCTGCGCGGGGAGAACGGTGCCAGCCGGTGCGACTCGATGAAGAGCGGGGCATCCAAGTACGGCTCGGCTGCGCGCAGCGCGGCGTTGAAGCGCTCGACGTGCCCGATCTGGAGAGTCGCCCCCGAGGTTCGCGCGGCCGCAAGCATCCGGTCGGCCGCCTGCAGCGTGGGCGCGATCGGCTTCTCGACCAGCACGCTCCGGCCCCTCTCCAGCGCCGCCACCGCGACCTGCTCGTGCGCGGAGGTGGGAACCGCGACCACCAACGCCTCCGACGCGTCGAGCAGCGCCTCCAGCGAGGCGTGCCGCGCGACGCCGAGCCGCTCCGCCACCTCGACCGCCCGCTCGGGCCGCATGTCGTGGACCCCCGCCATGGTCACACCGGGGAGATCCGCCAGGATGCGGGCGTGGTGGAAGCCGAGGCTTCCGACGCCCGTGACTCCGACGCGGAGCCGGCCCGAGACTGCGGTCATGCGCTGGTGATGCCCCGATCGCTGTTCCGGATGAACGAGAGCAGGTGGAGCACCTCGGGGAGCGGCTCGACCTCGGCCTCCACCCGCGCCAACCCCTGCGACACGTTCAAGCTGGACTGGAAGAGCAGCCGGTACGTGGCCTTGAGCGCGCGCCGCGTCTCCTCGGAGAAACCGCGGCGATCGAGCCCCACGGAGTTGAGCCCGTAGAGCTTGGCCGGGCTGCCGGCGACCCGCACGTACGGCGGCACGTCCTGCACGAGACGCGAGGCTCCGCCCACGAACGCGTGCGCCCCGATGCGCACGAACTGGTGGATCGGGGTGAGCCCGCCGACGATCACCCAATCCTCGATGACCACGTGACCGGCCATGTTCACCGCGTTGGCCAGGACCACGTTGTTGCCCAGCTCGCAGTCGTGCGCGACATGCGTGTAGGCCATCAGCAGGCAGTCGCTGCCCACGATCGTGCGACCGGACGCGGCGGTCCCACGGTTCAGGGTCGCGTACTCGCGGATCACCGTGCGGTCGCCCACCTCCAGCGTGCTCTGCTCGCCCTTGAACTTGAGGTCCTGGGGATCCGTGCCCAGCACCGCGCCCTGTGAGATCTGGCAGTTCTGGCCGAGCACCGTGTCGCGCTCGATCAGCACGTGCGACCCGATCGTGGTACCCGCTCCCACGGTCACGCGGGGACCGACGATCGAATAGGGTCCGACAACCGCGCCGACGCCGAGCTCAGCGATCGCATCTACCAGCGCGGTCGCGTGGATGCGAGCCTCGGCCCGCTCAGGGGCGCCTACGGTAGCTTTGCTCATGCGTCCACGATCCGGGCCATCATTTCAGCCTCCACGACCAAGTGACCGTCCACTCTGCCCGTGCCGCGCATGCGGCACGTGTGACGCTTGATCTGGAGCACCTCGACCTCGAACACGAGCTGATCGCCGGGTGTCACCGGGAGCCTCCACTTCACGTTATCCAAGGTCACGAAGTAGACGAGCTTCCCGTGGGTTTCCTCCCCCTCCAGCATGAGCAGCCCGCCCACCTGGGCCATCGCCTCGATCTGGAGCACTCCCGGCATCACGGGGTGATGCGGGTAGTGTCCCTGGAAGAAAGGCTCGTTGATCGTGACGTTCTTGATCCCGACGATCCGCTTGCCCGCCTCGAACTCGACGATGCGATCGACCAGTAGCATCGGATATTGGTGGGGCAGATACTGCATGATCTTGGCGGCATCGATGATCGGCGTGCCGTTGCGTCGGCGGCACCGCTCCGCGAGCGCCCGGGCCAGCGCGACGTTCCCCTGGTGGCTCGGACGCTCGGCGATCACGTGCCCGCGCAGCCGGGCGCCCAGCAGCGCGAGGTCTCCGATCACGTCGCCGGCCTTATGGCGGACGAATTCGTCGGGGAAGCGGAGCTCTTCGTTCAGCACGCTCTCGTCGTCGAGCACCACCGTGTTGTCGAGCGATGCGCCCCGCGCCAGGCCGCGCGCGAGCAGCGCCTCCGCGTCGGCGCGGAAGCCGAAGGTGCGCGCAGGCGCCAACTCGCGCGCGAACGTTTCTGGGTCGATCTCGAAGGAGGCGTACTGACGCCCGATCACCGGGTGCGCAAACTGGATCGTGGCCGAGAGGCGGAACTCCTCCGCGGGTGCCACGACGTAGGACGCGCCCCCGTCACAGCTCACTGCGAGTGGCTCCTTGAGCTGGAGCACGCGCGCCGGCTCGTCCTGCTCCACCACACCCGCCCGCCGAACCGCGTCGACGTAATCCTTGAAGCTGCCGTCGCGGATCGGTGGCTCGGGGCCGGAGAGCTCGAGCAGCGCGTTGTCGATCGCCTGTCCGGCGAGCGCGGCGAGCACGTGCTCGACAGTCATGACGGTGGCCTCACCCGCCCCCAGCTGGGTTCCCAGCTCCGTGCTCACCACGTGGTCGAGGTCGGCCGGGATCTCCGGCTTTCCCGCGAGATCCACCCGGCGGAAGCGGATTCCCGCGCCCGGATCGGCAGGGCGCAGGGCGAGGGTCGCTGCCTCCCCGGAGTGGACGCCGGCGCCCTCCAGCGTGGCCGCTCCGGCCAGGGTACGCTGCCTCGGCTCTGTCATCTCGCGGTCGACGGAATCGGGACTGGATACATGTAGACGGCCCGCCCGAGCGGGCAGGCCGGGCGGCCGGGGTACCGACGCCGAAAGCGCGGGGCCGGCCGGGGAAATGTAACCCCGGGGGGCGGCGCCGACCTAACCACCGTCACCCGGTTGGCCGGAGGGGTCTGGGCCCCCTTCCGGGGCCTTCCCGGCGCGCTCGAGCATCCGGAGCCGCCGGAACAACTCGGGGAGGCGGGGGACGAGCGCCCAGGCCCGCCGCATCGCTCCGGCGTCGGACGCGGGGGTCCCTACCACGGTCTTGCCCGCGGCGACGTCCTGGAACACCGCGGACTTGGCGCCGATCCGGACACCGTCGCCCACGACCACGTGCCCCCCCACCCCGGATTGGCCGCCCATTATCACCCCGGCCCCCAGAACGGTGGAGCCGGCGATCCCCGTCTGGCCGGTGAGGATGCAGTGCGGGCCGATGCGGACGTTGTGGGCGACGTGCACGAGGTTGTCGAGCTTGCTCCCACGCCCTATGACCGTGTCGCCGATCGAGCCCCGGTCGATGCAGCTGTTGGCCCCGATCTCCACGTCGTCCTCCACCACGCACCCGCCCACCTGGGGGACCTTTCGATGCCCGTCCCCCGTGAACGCGTAGCCGAAGCCGTCGCTCCCGACGCGAACCCCACCGTGCAGGATCACGTGGGCGCCGATCCTCACCCCCTCGTACAGCGTGACGTGGGGGTGGAGCAAGCTGTCCTCCCCGATCCGGCAGCCGGTCCCGATCGAGCCGTGGGCACCGATGCGGACGCGGTCACCCAGGACGACCCCCTCCCCCAGCACCGCGTACGGGCCGATCTCGACCTCGGAGCCCAGCACGACGCCTCGGCCGAGCACGGCCGTTGGATGCACGCCTGGGCGGACGGTCGGCGGGGGGTGGAGCCGCCCCAGGAGGGGGATCAGCGCGGCATGCGGGTCGTCCACCACGATCCGGGGGCGCGGGTCCGCGAGGCCCGCGTCCAGGTCGGCGGCAACGAGCAGGGCGCCTGCCACGCTGGCGCCCACCTGGTCGCGATAGCGCGGCGCCGCCAGCAGGGCGAGCTCCTCCGGTCCCGCGTCCGCGAGCGAGGCGATTCCGCGGACCGAGAATCGTGGATCGCCGGACAGGCGCCCCCCCACCAGCGCCACGACCTCGCCTAGCGTCAAGAACGCGACGGGTCCACCGCCGTCGGAACCTGCGGTGGGCCCGTGGCCGTGATCGCGCAAGGAAGGATCAGCGCTCGGCGGTTTCGGCTGCCTGGAGGCGCCGGATCACCTCCCGGGTGAGATCGAGCGCCGGATCGGCCGCCACCACGCCGCCCGCGGTGACATCGAAGATGAGGGCGTAGTTGTCCTCGGCACGGATCTGCTCGATGGCCTGATTGATCTTGTCCATCATCGGCTGGACCAGCTCCTGCTGCCGCTGCCCGGCGCGCTGATCGATCGCGGCGAGCCGCTCCTGGTAGGCCTGCTGCTTGCTGCGGATGTTCGCCTCCCGCTGCTGCTTGGCCGACGGCGAGAGCAGCGCCTGCTGCTGCTCGTACTGCTGGACCAGGGTCTCGAGCTCGGTCGCCATCTCTTCGACCTCGGAGCGGAAGCTCTGCAGGTCCTCGTCGAATTGCGCCTGCGCCTCCCTGGCGCCCGGCGTCTCCGCCAGGATGCTCTGGGAGTTGATGTAGCCGATCTTGACTTGCGCGACGGCCTCCCGGGGCATCCCGAGCGCGAGCACCAGGCCGGCGGCAGCAAACAGCGTACGCTTCATGTCGATCTCCGGTAGTGGTCGTTGACCCGGGGCGCGGTCACCCGGTTACAGGCCGCCGCCCATCTTGAAGTGGAACTGCCAGCCCGGCTCGGGCTTGTCGAATCCGTATGCGTAGTCGATTCCGATCGGGCCGAACGGAGTCATGATCGTCGTCCCGACGCCCGCTCCCCGGAACAGCTTGCTGGGATCGATGTCGCCCGGATCGAACCACACGTTCCCCGCGTCGAAGAACGCGGAGATCGAAGCGTTGTCGTTGATCCGGAGGGCGTATTCCGCGCTGAGCGACAGGAATGCGTCCCCTACCCGCTGCCCCTCTGCGATTCCCTTCGCTCGCTCCTCGAAGAAGCCGAACGGGGTAATCGAGGTCTCGTCGTAGCCCCTCAGCTTCTCGCCGAATTGCACCCCGCCCAGGAAGAAACGATCGAAGGGGAAGCGGCTCGCGTCCCCGAAGACAGCACCGGCCCGGACGGTCAGGCCAAGCGCGAACTGGGGGCCGCCTGCCTGGTTCGGCCCGCCGCTCCCGAGCTGCCCGACGGGCACCCACCAGGAACCCTCGAGGGTGTGCTTGGTGAAGTCGCCGTCCCCGCCCAGGATCCCGCCGTTCGCCTCGATGTTCCAGCTCTGCCGCGACCCGACCGTCGGAAAGAACGGATGGTTCACGGTATTCCGGACGATCCCCACCAGCAGCGTGCTCTGGGTCCCCGGGGGGAGCCCAAACAGTGAGGCGTCCTCGACGCCCTCGAACTGCACGTATTCAGTGCGCGCGATGGAGTATCCGGTGAAGACGCGCGTACGCGCCGCGCCGGGGACGGGGAAGCCGACGTTCATCGAGCCGCCGATCCTCTTGCGGCGCCCGGTCGTGAACTGGAAAAAGCGGTCGCGGGCGTTGAAGAGGCTGATCGATCCCGACACCACGCTCCGGAAGAGCGCCGGGTCCGATAAGGACACCTCGAAGTTGTTCAGGTAGCGCCCGAAGTCCCAGCGCATCCGGCCTGCCTTGGCCTGGCCGAACAGGTTGGGCTGCTCGTAGCCGACGAACCCGGATAGCCCGACCCCGCCGCCCACGGACGTGCCGAAGTTGACCGACCCCGTCTGCCGCTCGCGGACGTTGAAGATGATGTCGACGTCTCCCGTCTCCGGATCCGGCCGGATGTCCGGTGGCGGCAGCGGAGTCTCGAAGAAGCCGAGCGAGTTGATGCTCTGGTAGCTCTGCAGCACGCGGGCCTGGCTGTACCGGTCCCCCGGCAGCATGAACACGCGGTCGCGAACCACCCAGTCGTAGGTGTAGTCGTTTCCGACCACGGCGACCCGGCGGATGTACGCGGGCACGCCCTCGCTGATCTCCCAGGCGACGTCCACGGTGGGCGGCTTGCCCGGCTCGACCGGATTCTTGCGGATCCGGGGGACGATCTGCGCGTAGAGGAATCCCTCGTTGGCGTACAGCTCGCGCACCTGGTCGGCGGCAACCTCGAAAGCGACCTGATCGAAGACCCGGCCGCCCGCCTGCTGCCCGCCCCCGATTCCCAGTTCGGAGAGCAGCCCCCGCCGCTCGTCGATGAAGTAACGCGTGAGCACCGTGTCGGAAAATTCTTGGTTCCCATCGATCGAAAAGTTGGCCAGCCGGTACTGGAGTCCTTCGCTGATCTTCAGCTCCAGACGCGCCTTGCCGGTCTGGGGATCCACGATCAGGGTGTCATCCAGGATCTTGAAGTCGAGGAAGCCGCGGGCACGGAAGACGTCGGGGATTCTGGCTTCCTGATCCTCCTCGAAGCGCGCCGGATCGAAGATTCCGGGCTTGAACCAGAAGAAACCTTCCGGCTGGGTTCCCATGGCGTCGACGATGGCATCGCTGGGGACCTGCTCGTTTCCGAACACGACCAGCTCGGCGACCGTGACGCGGTTCCCCTCCTCCACGTCGATGATCACGTCGACAACGTTCACCCGGCCCTCGACCGGTTCGAGCCGCTCTTCGATGCGGGCGAAGGGGATCCCCTCACGCGCGAGCTCGGAGCGGATGAACGCCTGCGCCTCCACCATCGCCTGGGGGTTGTACGGCTGATTCGGCTGGAGCCCAGTCGTGTCGCGCGTCTCCCGAGTGCTCGCGTGCTCGAGCCCCCGGAATTCCACGTTGCGGACCTGCGGGTGCTCGGTGACGTACACGACCAGCACCGCGCGGTCGCTGCCCGGGTCCGAATCCTTCACCTGCACCACGAAGTCGGAGAACTGACCAGACTTCATGAGCGCCTTGGTGCCCCGCTGGATCTCGCGGAACGAGACGGTCTGGCCGGGCTGGATAGCTATGTAGGCCCGGATGATATTGACCGAATTGCGCTGCCCGCCCAACACTTCGATCGAGTCCACGGTCACCCGCCGCGGGCCCTGCGCCGCCTGGTCCGGGTCCTGCGCGGAAGCGCTGCCTGGCGCCGGGACGGCGAAGAAGGCCGCCGCCACCAGGACGGCGACCTTCTGGAGGTCCCGGGAGCGCCGGGTCGGACTCACGTCTTGGTATGGGAACCGGCCCGGAGGGTGAGCCCCTGCCCACCCTCCACGACTCCCACCTCGATCTCGTCGCCCGCGGTGAACTCCGCCATCAGGATCTTATCCGAGAGCGGGTCTTCCAGATAGCGCTGGATGGCTCGCTTCAAGGGCCGTGCCCCGAACTTCTCGTCGTAGCCCTTCTCGGTGAGGAGCTCGATCGCCTCCTGGGTCAGCTTGAGCGTCATCTGCTCCTCGGAGAGCCGGTCGCGCACGTCCCTGAGGAGGATGTGCACGATCTCGCCAATCTGCTCCTTGCTGAGCGGATGGAAGACGATCGTGTCGTCAACCCGGTTCAGGAACTCCGGGTTGAAGGCGCGCTCGATCTCCTCCCGCACCTTGTCGCGCATCACCTCGTAGCTGGACTTCGGGTCGGCGCGGTGGAAGCCGAGCGACCCGCCCTTGGAGATGTCCCGGGCACCCAGGTTCGAGGTCATGATCAGGACCGTGTTCTTGAAGTCGATCACCCGGCCGTAGTTGTCGGTCAGGTGCCCCTCGTCGAGCACCTGCAGGAGGATGTTGAACACGTCCGGGTGCGCCTTCTCGATCTCGTCCAGCAGCACCACCGAGTAGGGACGTCGCCGCACGGCCTTCGTGAGCGCGCCCGAGTCCTCGTAGCCCACGTATCCCGGAGGCGCGCCGATCAGTCGCGACACCGAGAACTTCTCCATGTACTCGCTCATGTCCACGCGGATCAGCGCCTCGCGGTCGGCGAACAGGAATTCCGCGAGTGAGCGCGCCAGCTCGGTCTTCCCGACCCCGGTGGGTCCGGAGAAGATGAAAGATCCGATCGGCCGCCTCGGGTCCTTGAGGCCGGCACGGCTTCTCCGGATCGCCCGGCTGATCGCCGCGATCGCCTCGTGCTGGCCCACCACCCGCTTGTGCAGCTCGCCCTCCATGTGGACGAGGCGCTCCGTCTCCGCCTGGCTAATGCGCGTTACCGGGATGCCGGTCCAGCGGCTCACGATGAACGCCACATCGTCCTGCGAGATTTCCGGGCGATGCTGCTTGCGGTCCTCCTCCCAGGCCTCCTGCTTCTCCTTGATCTGGTGCAGTAGGTCGCGCTCCTGGTCGCGCAGCTCAGCCGCGCGCTCGAAGTCCTGGTTGCGGATCGCGTCTTCCTTGCGCTCGTTGATCCCGGCCAGCTTCTCCTTGAGCTCCTCGACCTCCGGGAGCGGCACCTGGCTGGCGATGCGCGCGCGGGCACCGGCCTCGTCAATCACGTCGATCGCCTTGTCCGGCAGGAACCGGTCGGTGATGTAGCGGTCCGAGAGGCGTGCCGCCTCCTCGAGCGAGCCGTCGGGGATCACCACGCGGTGGTGGTCCTCGTAGTGCATCCGTAGCCCCTTCAGGATCTCGACCGTCTCGTCCGGCGAAGGCGGGTCAACGATCACCGGCTGGAAGCGCCGCTCGAGCGCGCCGTCCTTCTCGATGTACTTGCGATACTCGTTCAGCGTGGACGCGCCGATGCACTGCAGCTCGCCGCGAGCCAGCGCGGGCTTCAGCATGTTGGACGCGTCGATCGCTCCCTCGGCCGCGCCGGCGCCCACCAGCGTGTGCAGCTCGTCGATGAACAGGATTACGTTCTGATTCTGCTGGATCTCGTTCATCACCGCCTTGAGGCGCTCCTCGAACTGACCGCGATACTTGGTGCCAGCGATGACGGCGGCCATGTCCAGCGCGAGCACGCGGTGGTCCTTGAGCGCGTCCGTGACCTCGCCCTTGGCGATCAGCTGCGCGAGCCCCTCGACGATGGCGGTCTTCCCCACACCGGGCTCGCCGATCAGCACCGGATTGTTCTTCTTGCGGCGGCACAGAATCTCGACCACGCGCTCGATCTCGGTGGCGCGGCCGATCGTGGGATCCAGCTTGCTCTGGCGCGCAAGCTCGGTGAGGTTGCGGCAGAAGTGGTCGAGCGCGGGCGTTTTGGACTTCTTCTCACCCTTCTGCCCAGGCTGCTGCAGCTGGCCGCCACCGATCCCCGCCGGCGCGGAGAGGTTCACGTCCGAGCCCAGCACCTTGAGCGTCTCGGCGCGCGCCTCCTCGAGGGTCACGCCCAGGGAATTCAGCACCTGTGCGGCGATCCCCTTCTCCTCGCGCAGCAGCCCGAGCAGCAGGTGCTCGGTGCCCACGTAGGAGTGGTTGAAGTCACGCGCCTCGGCCATGGCGAACTCGAGCACCTTCTTGGCTCGGGACGTATACGGCAGCTCGCCCAGCGCGATGGTCGCCTTCCCCTTGCGCACGGACTCCTCGACGCGCTCGTGGATCTGATCCAGATCCACGTTCAGGTTGGTCAGCACCGCCGCGGCGACGCCTTCACCCTCGCGGATGAGCCCGAGCAGGATGTGCTCAGTTCCGACGTAGTCGTGCTGGAGGCGGATGGCTTCTTCCCGCGCCATCGCCAGGATCTTCCGCACCCTGTCCGTGAAGTTGTAGTTCATGTGGTGCTCATCCGGTCTGCTCGCCGCTATGACCGTCACTGGCCACGTCGCCCGGGGAGTCGTCCGGCTCGACGGTTCCTTCGGTCGCCAGCACGCGCCGCACGTAGGCCGCGCGGTGCGCGTCGCTCTCTTGGGGAGGGAGGTCTCGACCCGCGGCCTGCTCCAGGTGAGCTGGCTGCGTGAATATCATCAATTTGTTGAGGGTGTATACACGGAGCCCTGGGAGGAGTTTCAGGCTGGCGCCCAGCCGCACCCCCGAGAGCAGGTTCATCAACTCCTCGAACGATAGGGTCCGGGCGTATCGCAGGATCCCGTAGGCCCGCCAGATCTTGTCCTCCGTCACCGCCCGGGCGTCCCGGAGGAGAACCTGCCGGGCCCTGGTCTCGTACTCGATGACCTGTCGGACGATCCGGTCCAACTGGTCCACCAGGTCCTCCTCGCTCTTCCCCAGGGTCGTCTGGTTGGAGACCTGGAAGAAGTTGCCCACCACCTCGCTCCCCTCCCCGTAGAGCCCCCGGAAGGTGAGCCCCACCTGGGTAATCCCCTGGAGCACCTTGCCGATCTCCTTGGTCAGCACGAGCCCGGGGAGGTGCATCAGGACGCTCGCGCGCACGCCCGTTCCGACGTTGGTGGGACAGCTGGTGAGGAAGCCGAACTCATGATGGAAGGCGTACGGCATCTGCTGCCCCAGCTCCTCGTCGAGACGATCCACCAGCGACCAGGCCTCCTGGAGCTGGAGCCCGGCGAGCAGGCTCTGGAGCCGCAGGTGGTCCTCCTCGTTCACCATCACCGAGAGAGGCTGGCGCCCCGAGAGCACGACCGCGGTTCCGCGGGGCGGCCCGGAGGCGTCTCCCATCAGCTCGCGCGAGATGAGCCGCCGCTCGAGCAGGATCCGGCGCGAGCGGCTGTCCAGGGCAGGTAGGTTCACCAGCGTCGAGCCGCGGAGCGGCGCGACCTGACCCTTGGCGGCGCGCACTTGCTCGAGCACGGCCTCGCGGTCGTTAACCCGCGCGCGGGGGCCGAACGCGTGCCCCTGGAGGTTTCTGGCCAGGCGCACCCGGGTGGAGAGCACCAAATCCGCGTGATCACCGCTGGCGTCGAGCCACCCCAGCCCCGAATCCGGTACCGCTGTCAGGTCTTCCATCGGATCCCGCGCCTTCATGGTCGCGACCGCTTCTCCAGGAGAGCGCTCTAAGTGGGCTCGAGCGAGCGGATGAGATCGCGGATCTCGGCGGCCCGCTCGAAGTCCTCGGACTCGACCGCGCGCTGGAGGCGGCGCCGGAGCCCCTCCAGCCGCTTGGCGCGCTCGGACGCGGTCGGATCTGAGGGGAGGTACACCTTGCCAACGTGCTGCGTGCCTCCGTGGATGCGCCGGAGGAGACCCCGCAGGTGCCCCTCGAAGCTCGCGTAGCAGTGGGGGCAGCCGAGCCGGCCAGTCTCACGGAAGGCCGCGAAGGTGAGCCCGCAGAAACTGCACGTGGCCTCCCCGCTCTGGCTACGCTCGGTCAGATCCCCCATCTGGGCCAAGAAGTCGGTGAGCGGGAAGTTGGGCGGCCCTTCGGCGGTCTCCACGCCCTTCGCGGCGGCGCACTGCTCGCACAGATGCGTCATGCTCATCTGATTGTTCTTGATCTCGGTGAGGTGGATGACGGCCTCACGCTCGCCGCAG
>Ga0310121_10002788_pt1 | contig 16372 bp, 11 predicted proteins | sample CB27_Tmax_986_MG_FD_203504 | JGI IMG/M metagenome (GOLD analysis project Ga0310121, IMG submission 203504) | Marine microbial communities from Western Arctic Ocean, Canada - CB27_Tmax_986 | ecosystem: Environmental > Aquatic > Marine > Oceanic | place: Canada: Western Arctic Ocean | collected...
TATCCTTCTGCGCAAAGGCAACAAAGGCACCGTAGATGATGCCCACAACGGAGATGATCATCAGAGCGGGGCTGAAAAATCCCATTGCTTCGGGGAATAACGGGATCATGAAGCGGTACATGCCGTAGATCCCCATCTTCAGAAGTACGCCCGCCAGGATGACGGAGCCCGCCGTTGGTGCTTCGGTATGTGCATCAGGGAGCCAGGTATGAACCGGGAATAAGGGGATCTTTACGCTAAAGGCGAGCAGGAAGGCCAGGAAGAGCCAGCGCTGTTCGCTCTGTCCTAGACCGTCGGGACCCAGGCTGGCCAGAATTGATTCGATACTGAAAGTCTGCCCCCCGGCCTTGATGTGGAGGACGATGATGGCAACCAGCATAAGAAGACTGCCGGCCAGGGTGAACAGGAAGAACTTGATGGCTGCGTAGATCCGGCGTTCACCGCCCCAGACACCGATGAGCAGGGCCATGGGGATGAGCATGAACTCGTAGAACATGTAGAAGACCAGCAGATCGAGGGAGGAGAAAGTCCCAATGACCGCAGCTTCCATGAGCAGAAGGGCGATCATGAACTCCCGTACCCGGTCCTGAATCGACGTATAGGTACTGAGCACCACAAGGGGCATCAAGAAGGTTGTCAACATGATGAGCAGCAGGGCCGGCCCATCAATACCCAACATCAATCGGATACCAAAGACAGTACCTCCCAGCTGTTCGCGGAACTGGAAGATCTTAGCGGGATCGGAGTCAAAGGAGAACCACATGCCCAGGGAGATAAGGAACTCGGTAATGGCCACAATGAGGGTCAGATTGCGATGGACTCCGCGTGCATCTCTCGGCACGAAGGCCAGGACAATGGCCGTCAATACCGGTAGGGCAATCAATATGGAGAGATACGGGTACATCGGATGCGCTCAGATAAAGGCGATGTAGAGAAGAGTGGTCATACCCAGAACGATAAGCAGGGCATAATGCTGGACGTCGCCAGTCTGGATACGGCGGAAGACAGCACCGAAACCGGCTACTACGCGCGCGGTTCCAGTGACGAACAGCCCATCGATAAGGAGGGTGTCAAGCACCCGATGACAGAAGCGTGCAAAGCCACGGAATGGACGTTTGATACCAAGCTCAACCAGCGCGTCTACCTTATACGCGTCGAGCAGAAGTCCGTGGAGTCGGGGGAGTCGGCTGGCCAGGGACTTTGGTAGTTGCCCGATCCCATCCTTATAGGAGACCCAGGCGATCCCGACGCCGATGAGTGCGATGCCGGTGCTCACGGCCATGAGCACGTATTCGAGGCTATGTTCCTGGGTAGTTTTGAAGAGGCTGGCTGTGTCGGAGAACATGGGGGCGAGCCAGGCTGCGAACACATTCAGATCCCCATGCGGTATGCCCATGAAGCCGCCACATAAGGAGAGTGCGCCGAGAATGATGAGGGCCGATTTCATGCCCCAGCTTGGCTTGTGCAGATGTTCCAGATGATGGTCGTCTCCCCGATAGGAGCCGTGGAAGATCAGAAGATATAAGCGCATCATATAGAAGGCGGTGAACAATGCGGCGACCATCCCCAGGCCCAGGGCGATCTGTTGAATCATGGGATAGCCCTGGACGTGTTGATGGCTAAACGCACTCCAGAGGATCTCGTCTTTGCTGAAGAAACCCGCCAGGGGTGGCAAACCGGCGATTGCAAGAGTGGCCAGTAGGAAGGTCCAGCGGGTAATAGGCAGGTGTTTCTTCAAACCTCCCATCTTAAAACCGTCCTGTTCTCCGTGGAGAGCATGGATGACTGCACCGGCCCCGAGGAAGAGACAGGCCTTGAAGAAGGCGTGGGTGGTCAGATGGAAGATTGCAGTAGAAAACGCACCGACACCCAGGGCCAGAAACATAAAGCCGAGTTGGCTTACGGTGGAATAGGCCAGAACCTTTTTAATATCGCGCTGCGTCAGCGCAATGGAGGCTGCAAATATGGCGGTCACTCCACCGACGATAGCGATAAGGGCGAGGGTAAGGGGGGTCATGGCGAACATGAAGCTGAGACGTGCCACCATATACACGCCGGCAGTGACCATCGTCGCCGCGTGAATCAGGGCCGATACAGGAGTCGGACCGGCCATGGCATCGGGTAACCAGATGTACAATGGTATCTGTGCGGATTTGCCAATGGCCCCCACAAAGAACATGAGCGTCACAAAGTTGAGAGTGTCCTGTTGCTTGAGCCCAAGGGAACTTTCAATGACATCAAAGTCGAGTGACCCCTGGGTCATCTGTAGGAGCATCAGCATCCCGATGAGGAACCCCAGATCCCCCACCCGGTTGGTGACAAAGGCTTTTTGTCCGGCTACGGCTTTTGCTTCGTCGGTGAACCAGAAACCGATAAGAAGATAAGAGCAAAGCCCGACACCTTCCCAGCCGACAAAAAGGACGGCAAGGTTGCCTCCGAGCACCAGAACCAGCATGGAGAACATGAAGAGGTTCAGGTAGCTGAAATACCGACTATAGCCGGGGTCGTCGGCCATATATCCGGTGCTATAGACATGAATCAAAAAGCCCACACCGGTCACGACCAGGGTCATCACGGCCGATAGTTGATCCATCTGGAAGCTGGCTGGAATGTGCAGGGAGCCGACGTGAATCCAGGTGAACAGGGTGGTTGAAATTGTATGTATTCCATCCCCCGGAGACGAGCGTAGCGACAGGAAGAGTCCCACCGTCAACAGGAAGGACGCAAATACGGAACCGATGGCGACGAGGTTGACGACCCGTCGGGAAAAGAAGCGTCCGAACAGGCCGTTCAAGATCGCGCCGATCAGGGGAAGGAGCACGACCAGCACCAGGGCGGTATCAATATGTATGGATCCAAGAACCATCGAAAAAGTACCGAATCGCGTTACCCACGAAGGGAACGCACCTCATTTACGTCTACGGAGCCTTTATGGCGGAAGACTGCGAGAGTTATGGCCAGTCCAATGGCGGCCTCGGCCGCCGCGATGGCGATTACGAGAAAGGCAGACACATGGCCGACGGAGTTCCCATAGCTTCGACTGAACGTCAGGAAGGTGAGGTTACAGCCATTCAACATAAGCTCGATACCCATGAACAAAACGATGACATTTCGCCGCGTGAGGATGGCAAGGATGCCAATCCCGAACAGGATCATTGCGACGAGAAGGTACCAGGAAATCGGGATGCTCATGATTCATTCCCTTCGGACGGTTGCCCTTCCGGGGTTCCGGGCAGTTCGAGGTTCTTCTTGGCCAGGATCAAGGCACCCGGTAAGGCGATGAGGAGCAAGATGGACAGGAGCTCGAAGGGCACGAGGTATTCGGAGAACAAAAGCCTACCCACGGAGCGGAGGCTACCGAAGGATTCCCAACATTCCTCCTGACAGGCTTTGCGCGCTTTATCCCGGGGATGATCTCCCATTTCGCGAGTCAGACATGTGGCTACACATTGGTCTGGTCCGGTCCCGGGGTTCGTCACGGCGGGGTTGGACTTGAAGCCCACAGAGCTTCCCAGAGCACCAAAGATCTGGCCGGTCAGAAGTAGAATAAGAGCGATCGCCAGCGCTGATGTCAGCACCCGTGATGTGGCCCGTCGAGGCGGACCGGTACGTTCCTGTCCCAAATTGAGTAACATGATGACGAATAAGAACAGCACCATTATGGCTCCGGCGTAGACCAGGACCTGCAATACTGCGAGCACATGGGCGGCCAGAAGGGCATATAATCCTGCCAGACATAGAAAGGTCACAACGAGCGCCAGGGCCGAATGAACCGGGGTCGGCGCAATGACGGGCAGAATCACAGCCACGGCTGAAAGAATAGCGCCCCCAGCGAATAGGATGAATAGGACCTTCTCCATCTTCGAATCAGGCCGTTTCGGCCAGTCCTCCGTTCTCCAGGGCGGCTTCAAATTCGTGCCGATATTTTCGCACCACCGATTGAACTGGCCAGGCGGCCGCAGGGCCCAGCGCGCAGATGGTATGCCCATCAATATGTTCCGCGGCGTTGTAGAGGGTGTCGATATCACCGGGGCGAGCTGTGCCGTCCTTGAAACCCTTGATCAGCTGGTATAGCCAGCCCGTTCCTTCGCGGCATGGAGTGCATTGGCCGCAGGACTCATGGGAATAGAATCGACTGATTCGCAGGATTACATCGATCATGCTGGTGGGCTCACAGATCGCAATGACTCCACCGGTCCCCAACATGGATCCGACCGACTTCAGACTGTCGAAGTCCATAGGAATATCGATCTCGTCCGGTGTGAGCATGGGACAGGACGAACCCCCTGGAATAATCGCCTTGAGGGGCCGATCATCGAGTGTACCTCCAGCTACTTCATAAATGAACTTCTTCATATTGAAGCCCATCGGAAGCTCATAGAGCCCAGGTTTCTTCACATGCCCACTGATTCCAAATAGCTTGGTTCCACCGTTTCGTTCGGTGCCCAGGGCTGCGAATTTTTCTCCTCCCATCTCCAGGATGATCGGGACGGCGGCAATGGTTTCCACATTATTGACGATTGTCGGACAACCAAATAGCCCGACGATGGCTGGGAAGGGCGGTTTCATACGGGGCAGGCCGGCTTTTCCCTCCAGAGATTCGAGCAATGCTGTTTCTTCGCCACAGATATACGAGCCGGCGCCGGGATGCTGGTAGATGTCCAGGTCGTATCCCGTGCCCAGAATGTTCTTTCCCAGAAGTCCGGCCTCGTATAGGTCGGCAATGGCTTTATCGATGACCTGTAGTTCGTCGTAGAACTCGCCCCGAGTGTAGATGTAGCAAACGTTGGAGCGGATTGCGTAGGCGCTGAGGATACAGCCCTCGAGTAGAAGATGGGGATCGGAATTCAGAAAATAGCGATCCTTGAACGTTCCAGGCTCTCCCTCGTCCGCATTGATGACCAGGTAGGTCGGCTTTTCCGAATCCTTGGGCAGAAAGCCCCATTTTACACCAGCCGGAAAGCCGGCCCCACCGCGTCCGCGCAGGTTGGCTTTGACCACCTCTTCGCGAATGGTGTCCTGGGACATCTGGAGGCGTTCTTTGAGCTTTTTGTATCCACCGGCCTTCTGGTAGACCCCAAGGTCGGTGTAGTCGTTTCCATCGCCGCTCCGAAGGAGGTGGTTGCTGGTTGGACTCCCCTTGACCATCAGATCCCCTCCGACGTGCTGATTTCGTGGGATTGAAGTGTATCCAGGAGGGAACTGAAGCTCTTTGTCGAAAGATCTTCGTGGTAATCCCAGTTGACCTGAACCACCGGAGCCGTTCCGCAGGCTGCCAGGCATTGGACTTCTTCACAGGAGAAACGGCGATCATCCGACATTTCGCCCGGGCCGATTCCGCATTTTTCGCGAATGAGGCGAATCAGGTCGTCGCTTCCACGTAGGAAACAAGAGACGTTGGTACAGACCTGCAGATGAAACCGTCCGTGGGGCTCCATCCGTAGAAGTGTGTAGAAGGTGGCCGTATTGAGGACCTCGGAGGCCGAGATACCGAGTCGATCGGCGATGTATTTCATGCCCTCTATGGTGAGATATCCGTGTTGTTCCTGAACCAGATAGAGAGCCGGAATCAGCGCAGCTTTCTTATGTTCAGTGGGATATTTTTCCAGCGCCTTCGTAAAACGTGCTTCCATTTCTTTGGAGAACTCGAAGGACATCTCAGGAAAACCTTGGAAAACCAATGGGTTATGAAACTTGCGCAATCGGGGTGCCGACACTAGAACACGGTGAAGGTTGTGTCAAGATCGGCTTGCAGCGAACCGAACGACCGGTGTTGGGGTTTGAACAGTTTTCTGGAAACATTTGTCAAAACCCGGGGTCCGGGTTTCAATCGGTCCATGCGTGTTCCAGTTCGAAGGTTTTTTTTCCAGTTGTTCCGAGGTGGTACCTGCGGGATCCTATGGGCTCTGGTTCTGAGCTTTGGCGTAGCTGCGGGGTGCAAGCGGTATCAGATCCAGTCGGTACCCGAGGCATTGAAGCTGACGCCCAGTTCGATTGCCCCTGTTCAGCTTATAACCCGCTGGCAGGATCGGGAGACGGCCCGTGGAATGTCGCGCCCGCCTGTGGTCGATTTCAGTACCGTCGTTCAGGCCCAGGTCCGTGTCGTGCGCGCCGTGGATGAGGACGCCCGGATTTTCCGGTTTTCGTTGGTGCCGGCTCAAAATACGAAACTTCGGATTCAGTTGCGCATGCCGGTGCCGTGGGGTGTGGATGTTACGACCTTTGAAGGGCAGAAAGTGGAATTGACTATGGGTGAGGTGGACGATCCAGAGAGCTCGGTGGAGAACGCAGCCAGTATCAGCCTTATTCGGATCCGTGATGGGCTTCAGCTCCATGTCGTTCACGGGCGTTCCACCTTGCTGGCTCCCTATATGGGGCCGTTGCGAATCAACCGGATACGGCGTCGCGTCGGGCGGTTTTCCGTAACGGGAGATGCCCTTTGCGAGCGAAATTTTGAGCGTCATTCTGTGGCGATTCTCGGGGTCGAGGGCGAAGGGGTTCGCTTTATGCGACCAGGCGAAGTTTTTTCTTTTATGACAGAAGAGGGCGGTCGGGTGCAGCTCGAGTTGCGTGACTGCCAACGGGAACGACGTGGTACCTGTGATGACAGTCGTAAAGGCGTCTGGAACTGCCAGAGCCTTGTGATGATTCGACCAGCTACAGCTGCCCAGAAGTGATCAACTGGTCGGGCCGTGGAATTTGGCCCGGGCGCGATCAAGGGCTTCGTCGATCATACGCTGATGTTGCATGGGGTTCGCCCAACGGACCTGCCCTTCTTCTGGGAGCAGGTGAATCGGATCGAAATACAGGAAAAACTGACCAGGTCGAACCGAAGGAGCGGTGAAGACACTGATCCCTGTCACACGGTCGTAATGTTCGAAGGAATGGGCATTACGTTTTCCGCCCCCTCCCGGAGCGTCCACAACGAAGGTCGGTGTATTGAATCCGGCCGTAGTGCCCCGTACATGCTTTTCGATATCCAACGCCGTTTGCAGGGTAGTTCGCAGGTCTTCAACCTTGGGGACAAGGTCATGAACGTAGACATAATACGGCTGTACGTTGATGTATCCGAGCCGGCGACCAAGCAGTACCATGGTCTCCACAACATCGTTAACACCCCGCTGAAGAACGCTCTGGTTCCGAACTGTGACCCCATTCTCTGTCAGAATGTTCAGGGCTTTTCGGGTGATCCAGGTGATCTCGTTGGGATTATTGAAATGGGTGTGGAGGCAGACCTCCTTATGACGTGCTCGTCCTTTCTTGACCAGGCCCAGGAGGGCATCACGCCATTCATGGTCGGTCATGATCTTCTGTGGCATCACCGCGATCCCCTTGGTCGCGATACGAATGCGGCGGATATGATCGATATCCAGGAGCCGGTCACCGATATGCTGCAGCCGGTCGGCGCGGAGATTGAAGGCGTCACCACCGGATACAACGATATCTTCGAGTTCAGGACGACTATTGATGTACTGGAATGCCAGCTCCCAGCGTTCGGGTTTCTGGCCGAAATTGACCTTGTCCACGGTTGGCGTGTCCAGGCCCACCGCGTAGGAGCGGGTGCAGAAACGGCAATAGACCGGGCAGGTATCCAGAGGCAGGAAGAGGGCCTTGTCGGGATACCGATGGGTCAAGCCCGGTACGGGTGCATCGGCCTGCTCGGCCAGGGAGTCCAGCCCCAGTTGTGGATGGTCGGGTAATCGTCGACTTTGGAGTGGAATAAACTGTCGGACCAGTGGATCGCCGTAGGGTTCCTTCCAATTGATGAGGCTGAGCAGATACGGGGAGACCCGGACCGCCATGGGGGCTGCTTCAAAGCCGGCCCGAACGTCTTCAATGAAGTGCTGTGAAACCAGTCCAGAGAAGGCCTCGATCAGCTTCTTTGGCTTGGTAAGAGAATTTTTAGCCTGCCATTTATGGTCCAGGAATGTCTCCTCGTCGATATCCGCATACGCGGGAATCTTCTGCCAGAATGGGCCTTCCGGCAGCGTACGATGAACCAGCGATTCGGGATCGGGGATCGGGCGGAGATGGTTGATTTCCGGCTCATCTACGACCTTCAATACGTCCTTGGCAGTCATAACAGCACTCCATTAAATCCAGGCATGCAGTTCGAAAGATCCGCAGCGCAGAGCAGGATAGCAATTTCTCGGTCTGTGTTCAGTTTGGACAGAGAATGCTTCCCCTAGCTTACCTTACACGCGTTGTAAAGAGAACAACGGGGTTTCGCCAGATCTACGGTGGGATCCCTTATCTGGCCCCATCCCCCAGCCGATATTCGTCCCTACCGGGTCGTTCGATAGCGGTGGATATACTGCTTGAGGAGTTTGCTCAGGCGTTCACTTTCGGGGTGGCTGCCATGGAGGTTTTTCTGCTCGGTCGGATCCGTCGACAGATCGTAGAGCTCCCAGAGATTGTGGGTGCGGTGGTACATGACCTTCATAGTCCCGTGGATGAGAGCGTGCTGCTCCTGTTTCCAGCTGGGGTAGGGCAATAGTTGGGCGTAGACGGGGCGAGGAGTGGGGCTTTGTCCACGAAGCAGCGGATATAGGCTGCGTTCCCGCATATCGTCTGGCAGGGCTTCGGCCGCACCGATCCAGTCCAACAAGGTCGGAAAGACATCGACCAGCCCCACCGGGTCCTCAATGATCTGGGCTTTAACCCCAGGCCCGGAAACGATCAAAGGTACGTGTATTTCCTCCTGGTGGATATTATGTCCGTGCCAGTATTTCCCATGCTCTTTGAAGGCTTCGCCGTGGTCGGATAGAATCACGATGCCAGTGTTTTCGCTCAACCCCAGTGGTTCCAGGCTAGCTAGCAGTTCGCCCAGGTGGTGGTCGGTGAAAAGGATTTCGCCATCGTATCTATCGAGCCGACCTTTCCCAAACCGCTTGAAGCCACGATGGCCCATATAGGAACCGTGCGGGTCGGAATAATGCACGAATAGAAAGAAGGGTTTCTCCGCACTGGCCAGTTTTTTGAGCATCTTTTTGGAGCGTCTCGTGATGCGCGGCGCCGACATATCATAGTTTGAAGCCTTGATAGTCTGCCGGTCACCAATCCCGTTGGCCCATATGCGGAACCCCTGGCGAATATTACGTTTTTTGACAAAATAGTGATGTGACGTAATGGCCACGGTGTCCAGGCCTTGTTCGGCCATCGCCTCGGCCATCATCCAGGCCTCATCGCGGAGTTTTCTATAGTTGGAGCGACGACCTCGCCAGGGGATTTCGGAAGGATAACGGCCTGTCAGAATGGACGGGATAGACCATGGGGTACGATTGGATGGAGCGTGGGCGTATCGAAAGGCTGTTCCACCTTCTACGAGTTTGTCCATATTCGGCGAAATTTCACGTTCGTAGCCAAGGCTATGAATATGATCCCCGCGCAGGGTATCGACCAGGATCAGAATAATGTTCTTCGGTCGCACCTGTGCCGCGGCCTCCGTTGCCGCGCATTGGGCCTGGCAGGTTTCGGCACAGGATAGATCCGATGGGTCTGTTTCTGGGATGGGTTCGGGCAGCTGGTTACGAAGTTGGGGCCCGTGATTGGCCAATAGCCCGTCGACTCGGCTCCAGACAGGGCCGATGACATCGTAGGTCTCTTCATCGATATGCCCATTACAGTTGTTGTCGACGCCGTTGGCCAGGCCCATTCCAAAATCAGCGGCCAGGGGGTTGGTATTGGGATCGTTGTCGTTGCAATCGCCATGATTGAATAGCCGGGAGTAGCCATCCCCATCGGAATCAAATAATGCCTGCCATTTGGATATTAATCGGTTGGCAATAGCTACCTGTCGTAGATCGGCCTGTACCCGGGCTGAGAAGAGCCAACCGCCGAATACGATGGAGACCAGTACGGCCGCGCTGAGGAAGGTCAGGGCGATCCGCCGAGGTGTGGTGACGATGCGTAGGCATAGAGGAAGGACAAGGAACATTCCGACCAACCAGGCGAATATAGCAAGGGGGGCCTGGGCCACCTGATAGAGATTGTCACGACTGGCCTGGAGGTAGACGCCCCCGGCAAGTACCAGGACCATGGCAAGGAGGACTCCGGGCCGAAAGACGCGCAGCAGGATCTGGGCGCGTCGCTCGGTCAGTCGACTCAGCCTGTCCATCGACAGGGCCGCGACGAACAGTCCAATGGTGGCCCCCACGAGGAGTAGGACAATAGAGCCTATTCCGAGCATTTTGCTGGCGATGGCCGGTTTTTTCAGTACCTCTTCATTGAAGCCCGCATAATAGCCCGCGAAGAGAACCAGATAGAGGATGGCGACGGTGCCCAGGCCGATCAGCGCACCGTAGAGAAGGCTCGCGGCCCGGACAGGCTCATCCTGGAGCTTGAGATGAGCCAGAACCCGCTCGCTGCCCCAGATGGCGGAACCGAACAGGACTACTGCAGGCAATGTCAGCACGGCGACGACCAGCGCCCCGATCAGCAGACTTGTGAATCCAGGCTGCACGCCTTTGAGCATCCAGACGTTGATTCCGATGGCCAATATTGAAGCCGGTAGAAGAGCTGCCGTGCTCGCAGCCAAAATGGAAAGAAGGCGTTTCATAGGCTCTCGGACGGACCGTGTGGGGCCGATGTCAATACCGAACCAAAGAGAAGTCGATATATGTTCCGTGCCACCTGAACGCGTCGGGCGTAGGCAACCGAGGGCCCAAGTGAGAGGACGTCTATCTGCACATCTTCCGGTATCTTTCTTACGTGATGGAACGACTTTCGGAAGCGACTTGGGCCCGCGTTATAGGCGATGAGGGCCTTCAGTTCATCACCATCATATAATTTGAGATAGTCTGCCAGCACGTAGGCCCCGACGACCAGGTTGGTCTGGGGGTCACGCAGGGACCGGCGGTTGATTTTCAGCTCGGGAAGATGTCGTTTGGCAATAATTTTTGCTGTATTCGGCATGACTTGCGCCAAGCCGATAGCGCCGGCTGTGGATCGGGCTTTGGGGTTGAAACCGCTCTCATGATAGACGATGGCAGCCAACAGATCGGCGGGCACGCCCACCATATGTGCCGCCTGTCGGATCTCGTCCAGATAACGGATGGAGAAGACCAGTGGGAGAAGGGCACCAGGCAAAGTGCCATGGGCACCCAGCATGCCACCATATTGATGGAGAACATGCTTGCCGAGGCCGGGTCTTCCCAGCGCCAATGCGGTATGAACCAGGGTGGCAACGGTATGGGGATTGGCGCGCCCTCGTCGGAATACGATCTGCATGGCCTCCATGGCGGGCCGGGTCCGCCCCGCATATAATAGAAAACGTGCTTCGCGGGTCCAGGGAGTGTTCGGTAGCTTCGGTCGGGGGAGCTGTCGCCAATCCGATGAACTTTCGTCGCCATGGATATGGCTGGGATCGATGCCCGCATGGAGGGGCCAGCGCTCCTGTAACGCGGTCTCATACAATGTCACCGCATCGGGCCGTTGGCTCATCTGGGCGATATGCGCGAGCCAACGAAGAGATCGGATCCCTCGTGGGACGCGGGCGCCGTTGTGGAGGTCCGGGTACCTCTCGAGAAGTCGTTGAAAATAGTCTTCGGCTATGTCCAGCGCGCCATCGACGTAGGCGGTTTTGGCAAGTAACTCCAACATATCCGCCTGGACCGAGGATCCATGGGTCCAGGGTTCCAGCTGCGCGAATATGTCGAGGGCGTCCTGGGTACGCCCAACGCCCAGCAGGGCTTTCAGATAAACAGGCCATACGGCTCGATCCAGAATCAGCAATGCGGGTGGGCAGTTTTTCGAGCATTCCCGTCGTAATCCTCTCGTAGCGCGTTCGACAGATATGATGATCCGAGGGTTGTCCCCCAGTTGATAGGCCGTCAGAGCTGCCTCTACGTCGACCTGAACCCGAAGCCGTAGATCCCGACTTAAATGGAGGGCGCGATCAAAACGCTTCATGGCGCGTTCGCGTTCTCGGCTGAAGCGGTAGATCCGCCCGAAGGCGTAGGCGATGGTGGCTGTTTTTTCACGGCTCTTTTTATAGCGACGAACCCGCTTATTGAGAGTGCGTGTACGTTTTCGTCCCCGTTGCGTCTTGAGGATCTTCCAGATCACCTCGAAGGTACCCGGTACTCCCACCTTCTTGAATAGCCGTCGGTTCTTCTTGGCAGTCCGCGGGTAGCGTCGCCAGGATTCACTGAGCACGATGGTTGCGGCTTTCTTCTGGCGGGTCTTCAAAAGAGCCTGTCCCAGCAGATTCAATCGACGTGCTCGCTGTCGGGTGGTCAGACCATCGGGTGGAAGGCGTAATAAAGCGTCACGAGCGTCCCGGGGGGCCTTGGCGAGATCGATCTGGGCCAATCGGAGCGTGGCCTCTGGGTAGCGATAGGACTCCTTGGGGATCTTGCGATACCAGGGGCCGGCGCGGTCGAGCCGGCGACGCAAGCGATACCGGTCGGCGAATAGATAACATAGATGATAGAGGGCTGGATGATCGGGCGGCAGTTTGGTGTATTCGACCTCAGCCTTGGCGATATTCTCTCGAATCAGTCGCTCGATGAGCCATACCCGGATTGTATGCTCGGCCTCTTCGTTGGGCGCCCCGGCTATGATTTCCTGCAGCCTGTCCGCTGGGACGGACGGCCGTTTACCCACCAATTGCGGCAGAAGCTGACGGTAGGTTTCCCAACTATCGGAGAGGGGTGCGTTTCTGGGCCAGACGGGGGCCCGTTGGAGCAACTCAACAAAACTCGATGGTGAAAATTTACGCAGAGACCCCGCGAATTCTGGATTGTCCATGGACGATCCAGTCGTCGGAGTAGCGATTAGAAGTCCGAGGACAAATATGGTCAGGGAAAACTGCACGGAGGCAGCTTATTACCACATTCCGTGACTTCCGAAAGCTCTTGTTTTTCTTCTGCGGTCGTTGGGCTTTAGTCGGTGCCCTGTACGTCCGGCGCCGAACCGCCTTCACAGCGATTGGCAATGCATTGCATGGACGGGTCCACACAGTCGCTATGCTCTTTACAGACATAGGGTTGGCAGCTGCCCTGGACACAGATTTCCAGGTTGGGGCAGTCGTAATCGTCCTGGCAGCCCTCTTTCTCGGTGCCACAGGCGGACAGGAATAGCAGGGCCAGGCCAAAAACAAATGGCATAATCCGTTTTGAAATCAGGGCGTGTTTCATGCGGTTGTCTTATCCGAATCCGTCTGAGTGTCCAACTCTTCAGCTTCTGACTTTAATCCAAAACTCTGCCATATGCATCTTCTCGACCGTTTGAGTGTGTAGAACCTGCGTACACCTTTCCCTTATTGTAACAGCAGATATGCGCCGGAGAGTTGACGTGAACCCGGGGAGTACACTATCCGTCGGGGCGCGAATTCGGAGTATTGAATTGATCGCTAGTCCCAAAACCCCGGCACCTTCGTTCTCATTGTCTGATCTTGATGAGGGGCATCCCTATGCGCCCTTCATCCGGGAGGTTGAGCGTCCTGGACGATACCTTGGTACGGAATATGGCGTTCATACCACTCCGTTCGCGGATGCGTCCGTGCGCATGGTGTTGGCTTTCCCCGATATCTACGAGGTCGGGATGAGCCATATGGGAACCCGGATTCTCTACAAATATGTCAATAATCAGCCCGATCTTCTGCTCGATCGGTGCATGATGCCCTGGGCCGATATGGAGCAACAGCTGCGGACTCATGGCGTGCCTCTGCTGTCGTTGGAGAATAGACGACCGCTGGTGGATTACGACGTTGTAGGCTTTTCGCTCCAATATGAGCTCACCTACACCAATACTCTGGCTATGCTGGAACTAGGTGGAATCCCCTTGCGGAGTGAAGAGCGAGGCGATGAACATCCACTGGTCATTGCCGGAGGGCCCACCGCCACCCATCCCGAGCCACTTGCCCCCTTCATCGATGGTTTCTTCATCGGTGAGGCCGAGGAGACGTTGGCACCGCTTATGCGGGCCTGGGGCGAACTCAAGAACACGAAACTGTCACGCCAGGAGCGACTTCGCGACCTGGCCGGACGATTTTCCCTCTATGTGCCCTCACTCTACGACACGGAGATCTGTCCGGTCACGGGCTTTGAGGCCATCAAGGAACCAGCCGCAGACCAGAACGTCCCGTTTCCAGTACAGCGGGCCCTGATCGATGATCTCGACAAATATCCGTTTCCGTCTGACGGACCGGAACCTTTGTCGGAAGCGGTCTTTGATCGGGCCGGCATCGAAGTGGCCCGGGGTTGCACCGAAGGATGTCGTTTTTGCCAGGCGGGCATGATCTATCGGCCGGTACGGGAGCGAAGCCCAGGGAGCATTCTGAAGACTCTGCAGGCCAGTATCGAAGTTGGTGGGCATGATGAGATCTCTCTGACCAGCCTATCCACGGCGGATTATAGCGCCATCGTGCCATTGATGGATGCAGTGGCCGATCTTCTAAAGGGAGACCGGGTGTCTTTGGCGGTTTCGAGCCTACGGGCCTATGGTCTGCCCGAGAAGACTCTCGATGTCCTTCGATCGGTGCGTGCGACGGGGCTGACCTTTGCTCCCGAAGCGGGCAGTCAACGAATGCGTGATGTGATCAATAAGAACATTTCCGAGCAGGATATGGTGGATACTGCCGAGCGCGTGTTCAAGCGTGGTTGGCAACGGATGAAACTCTATTTCATGATGGGCCTGCCGACAGAAATGGACGAGGATCTCCACGCCATTGGAAGTATCGCCGAACGGGTACACCGCCTGGGACGTCAGCATGCCGGTCGCCGTACGGAGATTACGGTGAGTGTGTCGGTCCATGTTCCCAAACCGCATACACCTTTCCAGTGGTGTGCCATGGATACTCTTGGGGAAGTACGCCGAAAGCAGAGCCTTTTGCACGGCTACGGCCGGGGCCGAGGCCTGCGAATAAAATCCCATGGTGCGAGAGAAGCCCTGGTCGAGGCGGTGATGGCGCGGGGCGATCGTACGGTCGCAAAAGCCGTAGAGCTTGCCTATCGAAAGGGCTGTCGTTTTGACGGCTGGGATGAGTGTTTCCGTTTCGACGATTGGATGGATGCCTTTGAGGAGGCCGGGGTCGATCTGGACCTGTATACCGGGACCATTCCGGTTACGGGACGGCTGCCCTGGGATCATATCGATGTGGGATTAGAAGATGGGTTCTTATTGCAGGAATACCGACGTGCATTGAAGGGGCGCTATTCGCCGCCTTGTGGCAAACCTTTCGGTGGAGCGGCTACCTGGAATAAGGAAACAGCCTCCGATCATCGGACCAGTGGCGGACACCATACCAATCGTTCAGATCACGATCAGGACGAACGACGACTCATTTGTTATGACTGTGGAGTAGCGTGCGATCTTTCGATGATGCGTAGCGACCGGGCCCAGTTTCTGGATTCTCTGGGGGCCGATCAGGAAGTCTCTACACCGCTTGCAGAAGCACCGGTTCAAGGTCGGTTTCCGGCACCGCCGAAGCGGGCTTCGCAGGGCGAAGCCGTTACCTTGCGACTGCGTTTCAGTCGTATGGCTCCGGCTCATCTTGTCGGGCATGGCGATACGATTCGACGGATCCCGCGCATACTGCGTCGGGCCGGTTTGATACCGGAATATTCGCGTGGTTTTTCGCCCCGGCCAAAGATGGTCTTTGGTCCAACGCTGCCCCTGGGAAGCCAGAGCCTGGATGAGCTCATGGATATTCGTATCATCGAGTCCAGCCTTGGCGATGTCGATACGATTGCACAACGTTTGACGGATGTGTCCCCCAGCGGAATCCGCTTTCTCCAGGTAACGCAGATTCCCGATGATAGCCCGACAGTGGCCCGGATGGCCGAGACCGTCGAGACCCATGTGCATGTATATCCTGGCACGCGGACCGAGGGCGTGGAGGAATACTTGAAGAGTGCCGTGGAGAAGGCCGCTACGGCCGACGACTTGCCCGTGGAAGTGGTGCGTAAAAAGGGGAGTTTCGTACGCGATGCCTATGACTCCCTGCTGGAAATCGAATTATGCGAGTCGGAGGTAACACCGAATCCCTACACCACTCGACAGATCCCATCCGGGACGGTCCGTGTACTTCAAAGCCTGAAGCCAAGCCCATCCGTCCGCCCGGATGAGATCGTCCGTTCCCTTTTCGAAAGTAACGAGGCGATCGAGACCGAGACGGTCCGGGTACGCGTGGAGTTGGCGCCTACTCAGTAGTGGAGCAGGGAGAAGACCTCGGCCGAGAATTTCTCGCGGCCTTTGAGGAAGTCCAGCTCGACGATAAACGCGGCTTCGACGATATGGGCTCCGGCACCCTGCAATAAGTCGATGGCAGCACCCATGGTGCCGCCGGTTGCAAGAAGATCGTCCACGATCACGATCCGTTCGCCCTCGGTGACGGTATCGGTGTGGATCTCGACGGTATTGGTACCGT
>Ga0310121_10002789_pt1 | contig 16371 bp, 10 predicted proteins | sample CB27_Tmax_986_MG_FD_203504 | JGI IMG/M metagenome (GOLD analysis project Ga0310121, IMG submission 203504) | Marine microbial communities from Western Arctic Ocean, Canada - CB27_Tmax_986 | ecosystem: Environmental > Aquatic > Marine > Oceanic | place: Canada: Western Arctic Ocean | collected...
CATTTTCAAGCCTGAGCCTATTACACCGCGATGGGTCCTGAGCTTCTGACCTGGGCGCACGTCGTGCTTATTGACAGTCAGCGGAAATAATATGAGACCTTCGTAGATCTCGTTGATCCAGGCGAAAAGGATCAGCACCGATCGGAGGCGACTGAATTCACCTCGTTCCTGAAAGTTACCGAGAGTGATCCCTACAGGCAGACAGTTTTAATTGACCGGTCATCTATATAAGTAATGTGAGTTTAGTTTAGATATCAGACTCTGCTCTTCAGGTTGTTTCGCGACTTACCCTATTCCCCTGATGGGATCGTGCCGAGATCAATCCTAGACTTGGGCGATTTGTGACGGTTTGGCTATTTCCAGCATTGATTCGGCGGGCCTTGAGGTCTGCTATGGGACGAAGGTCTGGGGAACGGTTCCCCACTGACAGAGAGAGCAGGCACCAAAACTGTGTTTGACAGAACGAAAGCAGCAGTCTTTTAGCCAAACGACCGAAAGCGAGCAAGTTCGGCACGCTCTGATCTGAAAAAGTGCAGAAATCTGTGAGAATTACTGATAGGATCGCTAGACGCTTGCCAAGACCATCCACAGCAGGTGGGCGTCTAACTCAATCGACTTGACTGTCACCCACCCATCACTGTTGGGAGCTGGCTACTTCGCCTGAAAAACGGCGGGAGGAGCGGGAAATTTGTTGATCCAGGAGAAGCAGGATATCGTGCGCGATCTCGTGGCCCTTGGTCAGGATCGTGGCTTCGTCACGCTTGATCAGGTGATTGATCACCTATCCGGGGAACTAGATGCCGAAGAAATGGCGGTGCTGCTGCAGGAGATTGAAGCGGCGGGCGTTGAGGTTGAAGGGGCGCCGGAAACAGAGAGCGTCGCGCCCCGTCATCCTCAACTGCGGGTGACACCGGAAGCAGAAGTTCATGCTCCCGGCGAGGACTCGGACCAAGGGCAGGATCTTGTTCGCACATACCTTCGTCAGATGAGCCGCGTCCCGCTGCTCACCCGCGAGGGTGAGGTGGCGATCGCAAAACGGATCGAGCGAGGAGAAAAGCGTGTGTGGGCCGCGCTGTCACGCAGCATGATCATCGCCCGTCACATCGCCGATCTCTCTAAGCAGCTGCAGGCAGGAGAGCGCCAGCTGCAGGAGTTGGTGATTCTTCCTGATACCGAACTGTCTGACCGGCAGAGAGCGAATCGCCTGCGTCGGTTTGTCAAAAACGTTAGCGCGGTGGAAGACGCACTAAGGGAGTTCGCTCGCCGCCAAGTCAGGGCAGCCGCAGCTCGAAAGCGATATCGCCGGACGTCTGTTCGCTCGAAGTGGCGCGTGCTGCGCGCCCAGGTTGCGGTATTTCAGGCGATTCGTGCGATTGATTTTCCTCCTGCGCTGAAGCTGACGTTTGTCGAGATGATTGATACTGCATGGTCATCATTACGTCGCGCTGAACGCCGGGTCGAACGCTTGGTTCGGCAGGGACAGATACCCGCGCGCGGGAAGAAGAAGACGGCACGCCGTGTGGAGGTTCCTGGGCTCCGCGACGCCCGCAAGGCGCTGAACGCGTGTCGCAAAGAGATCGGAGAGGGGGCCGGCGATCTCAGCCGAGTGCAGAAGCTGATCTCTATCGGCTCCGTACGAGCGGACCAGGCTCGAAAGGAGCTCACGGAAGCCAACCTTCGCCTGGTGGTGTCGGTGGCAAAGAAATATGCGAACCGCGGCCTGGCGTTTCTGGATCTAATCCAGGAGGGTAACATCGGCTTGATGCGAGCGGTTGACAAGTTTGACTATCGTCGTGGCTTCAAGTTCTCGACCTACGCAACGTGGTGGATCCGCCAGGCGATTACTCGCGCCATTGCCGACCAGGCGCGTACGATCCGTATACCGGTTCACATGATCGAAACGCTCAACAAGCTAAACCGGGCGACGCAGACGCTCACTCGCGACCTGGGGCGTGAGCCAACGTCTAAGGAGCTCGCGGAGCGTGCTGACCTCCCGATTGCCGTGGTCCGGAAGGCTCGCCGCATCGCGCAGACGGTCGTCTCTCTCGATTCGCCGATTGGGGATGGAGAGGAGAGTCAGTTTGGCGATTTCATCGAAGACCATCAGGCAGTAAACCCGGCCGAGTCGACGATCGCGTACGACCTGCGCCGACAGACTGAGTCGGTACTTGAGACGCTCAGTCCGAAGGAGCGGGAAGTTATTCGGATGAGATTCGGGTTGACGGATGGAGCCGAGCCGACGCTGGCTGAGCTGGGCGAGAAGTTCTCGCTGACCCGGGAACGGATCCGACAGATTGAGGCGGCGGCACTTCGAAAGTTGAGAGAGCCGTCGCGAAGCCGCCGGCTGAGTACCTTCGTTGAGCCCCGTCACCCGACGCCATCGCGACGGCCACGGCGTGACAATGATGTTGAGCAGGGTGTAGCGTAGGGCAAGGGATCCGCTCCGACGTTTTCCGTCGCTCTCCTGAGCTATTTTCAGTCTTCGTCGGGGACCTATGAACGTCTTTCTGCTCGACGGCACCTACGAGCTGTTTCGGCACTTTTTCGCGATGCCGGCGGTCACGACGACCGAGGGTCACGAAGTTGGCGCGACTCGTGGTGTTGTTGGTTCGGTGATCGGCATGCTCGAGGAAGGTGTCACCCATCTCGGCGTGGCAACTGACCATGTCGTCAGGTCGTTTCGAAACGAACTCTACTCCGGGTACAAGACGGCCGATGGCGTCGACCCGAAGCTACTCCAGCAGTTTCATCCACTCGAAGCGGCACTGCGCGCGTTGGGTGTCGTGGTCTGGCCGATGGTCGAGCTGGAGGCCGACGACGCGTTGGCATCGGCGGCCAGCCGTGCTGCGTCCGACGATCGGGTCGAGCAGGTCTTCATCTGCACGCCCGACAAGGACCTGTCCCAGTGTGTGGAGGATCGGCGTGTCGTGCAGTTTGACCGGCGGGCCGGTGTGCTGCGTGACGCAGAGGGTGTGCGGGCTCGCTTCGGTGTTTCTCCGTCGTCGTTCGTCGACTATCTGGCTCTGGTTGGAGATCCCAGCGACGGGTATCCTGGGTTACCGGGATGGGGATCGAAATCAGCGTCAACCCTGCTTTCCGAGTACGGTCACATTGAAGCGATACCCGCCGACCCCGGCGAGTGGCGCGTCACCGTGCGGGGCGCGGCCCGGCTCGCGCAGACCCTCGCAGAAAGTCAGGATGACGTGGCTCTCTTTCGCGACTTGGCCACACTGCGACTGACGGCACCGGTGTTCGAATCGGTCGACGAGCTACTGTGGTCGGGTCCCACCTGCTCGTTCTTCGACGTCTGCGCAAGCTTTAATGCGCCCGGTTACTTTAAACGGGTCCAGGTGCTTGCCCAGGTCCGTCCACTCCACGGAAAAGAGCTCTCTGGTGCAACGCGCGATTCCCCGTCCCATCCTTAGACGTAACCGGCGGGCTTGGTCTCGACCCGCGGGACGTCACGGTGAAACGACATGACCAGTGATCAGTTTCGGCCGATGATCGAGGCGTATCGGCTCAGCAAGCATTACGGGCCGTTTGTCGCCGTCGAAGACATCTCCTTCGCCATCCCTCAAGGCCAGGTCGTTGCCTTTCTAGGTCCGAACGGTGCTGGCAAGACGACGATGATGCGGATGCTGACCGGGTACCTGGCGCCGAGCTCTGGACGTGCGACAGTAGCAGGATTTGATGTGCGGCAGGCTCGGATCGAGGCGTCTCGCCGTCTGGGTTATCTTCCGGAGAATGGCCCGATGTATCCGGACATGACGCCACTGGAGCTGTTGTCCTTCTTTGGCGAAGCGCGCGAAATGACCGCGACCACGCTCGGCCGTCGGATCGACACCGTCGTCAAGGCATGCGCGCTGGAACTCGTTGTCGAGAAGCCAATTGGGAAGCTTTCCAAAGGCCTTAAACAGCGAGTCGGCCTCGCGCAGGCCTTGCTTCACGATCCCGACGTTCTGATAATGGACGAGCCGACCGCAGGCCTCGACCCGAACCAGATTCGACAGTTCCGCGATAACATCCGTCAACTTGGCCGGACCAAGACGGTCCTCGTCTCCACGCATATTCTTCACGAGGCTGAAGCAACGGCCGACCGGGTGCTCCTGGTCAACAACGGGCGACTGGTCTTTGATGGCCCGCTTGACGAGCTCGAGGAGAATGGGTCGCTTGAGGAGGCGTTCTATCGGCTGACGGGTTACACCGTCGCTCAGGTCCATACGGTGGCAGACGGATAAATATTGAGCATTGAGTCAAACATGGCGGCTGTCAACCTTAGGATTGCCCGGGCACTCGCGAAGCGGGATCTGCTCTTGTACTTCAGCAGCCCATCCGGGTACGTGTTCATCACCCTGTTCATCTTTCTGAGTGCCGCGGCGGCATTCTGGCAGGACCAGTTCTTTCTCCGGAATCTTGCCAACTTAGACCAGCTCAATGCGCTGCTGCCCTTCCTGCTGCTGTTTTTTGTGCCGGCGCTGACGATGGCCGTCTGGTCTGAGGAGCGGAAACTAGGCACCGATGAGCTGCTGCTGACCCTTCCAGCGACCGACCTCGAGATCGTGTTGGGGAAGTACGCCGCCGCGCTGGGGATCTACTCGGCGTCGCTCTTCCTAGCACTAAGCTACGTGGGTGTCCTTTTCTACCTGGGCAGTCCTGACCTCGGTTTGATGTTCAGCAACTATCTGGGGTACTGGCTGGCCGGCGCCGCGTTGATCGCGGTCGGTATGCTGGCTTCGCTACTGACCCAGAACGTGACCATTGCCTTCATAATCGGTGCACTGTTTTGTGCGGCACTAATGCCTGCAACAACGGGGGTGAGCGCCTTCAGTCCGAGCCTCGAGCGGCTGGTACGAGCCCTCGCGATGGGAACACATTTTCAGGACTTCGCGAAAGGTGTCGTCAGTCTGACCAGTGTGCTCTACTTCGTCGGCGTGACCGCTTTCTTCCTGTATCTGAACGTTCTTATTTTGAGCCGCCGACACTGGCCCAGGCGGGGTGACGGATATCCGATGTGGATGCATCACACGGTTCGGTCGGTCGCGGTCGTCGTGATGCTGATCAGTGCCGGCAGTGTGCTGGCTCGGGCCAACCTCCGGCTCGACGTGACGGCCGAGCGCCTGCACACGCTCAGCGATGAGACGCGTGCGTTGATTGCCGAGCTGGCCAACGACCGGACCGTCTTCATCCAGGCGTATATCAGTCCGAATGTTCCCGAACCATTCGTCCAGACCAGATCGAACTTGATCAGCATCTTGGAAGAAATCGATTCGCTCGCCGGTCCACGGGTTGAAGTCCTGATTGAGGACACCCAGCCGTTCAGTGAGGCGTCGCGCGAGGCGCGCGAGACGTTCGGGATCGTGCCACGGGGCTTGCGGGATGCGAGCTCGGCGCGGGCCGAGGTGATCCAGATATTTCTCGGCGTCGCCTTCACCAGCGGCGCCGAGGAGCAGGTAATCGGATTTTTTGACCGTGGCTTGCCAGCTGAATACGAGATCATGCGGAGCATCCGAGTCGTGTCCGGAACGGAGCGAAGGCGAGTGGGTGTCGTCAAAACGATGGTCGACATGGTCGGAGGCGTGAACTACGAGCAGAACCAGTTTGCGCCGCAATGGCCGGTCGTCGCGGAGCTACGGAAGCAGTACGAGGTTTATCAGATCGATCCTGACTTCGCGATCGACACCACGAGGTTCGACGCGATTCTTGTTCCACTGCCATCGTCGCTGCAAACCGACCAGATGCAGAACATCACCGACTACATCCGAAGTGGAAAACCAGCGCTGCTTCTGGTTGATCCCTTGCCCGCGATCGATCCGACGTTGTCGCCCACTGAGTGGGTCGGTGACGGCAACCCGTATACCTATCCGTCGGGAACCCCGCGACCCGGGCCGCGGGGCAACGTACGACAGTGGCTCATGGAGCTAGGTGTCGACTGGGAACCGACCCGGGTAGTCTGGGACTCCTACAACCCGCATCCGAGTTTGGCTCATTTGCAGTCGGAATTCGTATTTCTCGGATCCGGCAACGGCAACGCCGTGACATTCAACCCAGACAATCCGATGACCTCGGAACTTCAGGAGCTCATGTTGCCGTTCGTCGGGTCCCTGAAGCCGGTCGACGATCGGACACTGGAGTTCGTACCACTGCTCCGCACGGGGATGGCGTCAGGTGCGAACGGATATTTTTCTCTTGTCCGCCCTTCGCCGCTGGGGCCACAGCTCAATCCCTCACCGCCGCGCGAACAGAACGAGGAGGACTACATCGTGGCGGCTCGGGTTCGCTCGACGAGTTCGGGCCTTGCGGCCGGCGAGGACGAAGCGGTCGAGACACAGTCCGAGCCGAGGAGGCCAGCGACCAGCGGTCCTATTGACGTGATCGTGGTTGCCGACCTGGACTTTGTGGGCGATCAGTTTTTTGCGATACGTGAGCAAGCCCCCGGCGACCTCAATTTCGATAACGTGACGTTTTTCCTGAACGCGATCGACACACTGCTGGGTGACGAGTCTTTTATCGGCTTGCGAAGCCGGCGGGCGCGACATCGGACACTGGAGCGGGTCGAGGCTCAGACCGCAGAGTTCATCGATCAGAGGCGTCAGGACGAACAACAGGCGGAACGGGAGGCCGAGGATGCCTTGACCCAGGCTCAGGCCAGGCTCGACGAGCGGGTGGCAGAACTGGAGAACCGAAGTGATATCGACGGGCAAACGATGCAGATCATGGTCCGCAACCTTCAGGAGGTGGAGAACCGTCGCCTGGAAGTCCTCTCGACAAATATAGAGACCGAGAAAGCGAACAAGGTCCAGGCCAGCCGCGAGCGAATGGAGACGCAGATTCGACGGATCCAGATGACGATCAAGACTTTTGCGATCTTACTCCCACCGGTTCCAGTCTTTATGGTCGGAGTGGCAGTCTTCGTCCGCCGCCAACGGCGTGAGCGTGCAGGTGCGGCGGCGGCGCACCGGCTGAAGGAGTAGTGGTGGGCGAACTCAAAAAGACAACAAGTTTTGCAGGTCTTGCGGTCGTGACGGCCGTCGTGGCACTCGTGAGTGTCCCGCGCCGGACTGTCCCAGACGCTTTTTTTGATGTCGGGGACTTGTTCTTCGCTGAGTTCACCGACCCCGACATGGCCGCCACACTCGAAGTTGTCGAGTGGAATGACCAAACCGCATCCGCACTCCCGTTTGCTGTGACGAATCGAGGCGGGCTGTGGACTATTCCGTCCCATCACGACTATCCCGCTGACGGTGAGGAGCGGCTGGCCACGGCTGCCGCTGACGTTATTAATGTTAAGAAGGACGATTTTCGGTCGGATAATGTCGCCGATCACGCAGCACTCGGTGTGATCGATCCACTCGACGACGGGGCCACGAGTCTGGACGGGCGCGGGACCCGCATCACGTTCAAGGACGCCAGCGAAGCGGTCCTCGCAGACCTCATCCTCGGGAACGAACTGACGGAGCGCCCCGGGTACAGGTTCGTGCGGGTGCCTGGCCAGAAGAGGGTCTACGCCGCTCGGTTTAACGCAGAGACATCGACCGCATTCGAGGATTGGATCGAGACGAACCTCCTCGAAGTGACGCGAAGCCAGATCGACCGACTTGTGCTCAACGAGTATTCCATTGATGAAGGGACGCGACGCGTCGTTCGCCGCGGAGAGTTCATTCTCGACAAGCTTGAGCAAAACCGCTGGGCCGCCAATCGAGTCCCGTCTGGGCAGGAAGTCGATTTCATCCAGGTCAATCTCCTAGTCGGTGCCATCATTGATTTGAAGATCAGCGGGGTTCGACCGAAGCCGGCCGGGATGACCGGGAATCTGAGGGACGCCGCGGTCGCCGGCAACATCACTCAGTCAGACATCCGCACGCTCGTGAGTCGCGGGTTCTTTCCGACCCCCGAAGGCGGCTTGCTGTCAAACGAGGGCGAACTGTTGGTTCAGACGACTGAGGGCGTGCGCTATACCCTGCGCTTTGGTGAAGTGGTCTACGGTCGGGGTGATGCGGTTGCGGTGGGCGATGGTTCGAGTGACGAACAACAGACCGGTCCCGGTGAGAATCGCTACGTTTTCATTACGGCCGAGTTCGACGAGACGAACCTGCCGGAGCCTCCGCCGGCATCGGATGCTGACGCTCGTGCCTCCTGGGAGCGGAGGGCGCAAGATGGCCGAGACAAAGCGGAGCGGTTGGCCGCGCGTTTTGCCGACTGGTACTACGTCATCGCGGCCGATAGCTACGACCGGATGCATAAGCCACGCGGCGAATTTCTGAAGGCGCTCGAATCGCCGTGAGTTCACCCCTGTTTCCTAACACCTTCTGCATCTAGAATACCTCCATGGGTAAGACTCTCCTGGAGAAGGTCTGGGACGCGCACAGCGTCCGGACGCTTCCGACTGGTCAAACACAACTGTTTATCGGCCTCCACCTTGTACACGAGGTAACCAGCCCGCAGGCATTCGATATGTTACGGAGTCGGGGTGTGCCGGTGGCATTTCCTGAGCGGACCTACGCGACGGTCGATCATATTGTCCCTACCCTCGACCAGAGTCGGCCGTTCGCCGACGAGCTGGCCGAGCGGATGATGGCGGCACTCGAACGAAACTGCGACGAGTTCGGTATCAGGTTCTCAGACCTGACAACCGAGCGGCAGGGAATCGTCCATGTGATCGGCCCTGAGCTCGGGTTGACGCAGCCAGGGATGACAATCGTCTGCGGTGATAGTCACACTTCAACCCATGGAGCATTCGGTGCCGTGGCGCTGGGGATCGGAAGCTCGCAGGTGCGTGATGTGCTGGCATCGCAGTGCCTGGCGATTGACCCGCTGAAGATACGACGGATTACTGTCAACGGCGCGCTTGGTCTCGGTGTCTACGCCAAAGACGTGATTTTGGAAATCATTGCTCGTCTCGGTGTCACGGGTGGCGTCGGATATGCCTACGAATACGCTGGTTCGGCGGTCGACGCAATGAACATGGACGAGCGTATGACCATCTGCAACATGTCGATTGAGGGCGGCGCCCGGGTGGGTTATGTCAACCCAGACGCGACCACGTTTGATTACATCAAGGGGCGGCCGTTCGCGCCCTCAGGTGACGCCTTCGACCGCGCGACCGGATGGTGGAATTCGATGGCTTCAGACCCCGACTCGTCGTACGACGATGAAGTTCTCATCGAGGGGGCGGCGGTCGAGCCCAGAGTGACGTGGGGCATCAATCCCGGTCAGTCCGTCGGCATCCAGGGACGGATTCCAAAGCCCGGTGACGTTGACGGTTCCGAGAGGGCTTCGGTAGGCGAGGCGGTAGAGTTTATGGGGTTCGAGCCAGGGGCACTTATTAGTGGAACCAAGATCGACGTGGCCTTCGTCGGCTCGTGTACCAATTCGCGGTTGTCCGATCTGCGAGAGGCAGCGCGGGTGGTGCGTGGCCACAAGGTCGCGGATGGGGTCAAGGCGCTCGTTGTCCCCGGCTCGAAAGCTGTCCGACTGGCAGCCGAACGGGAGGGTCTCGACCACGTCTTCGAGGAGGCCGGATTCGAGTGGCGGGGTGCCGGCTGTTCGATGTGTCTCGCGATGAACCCTGACCGACTTGACGGCCGTCAGGTCTGCGCGTCGTCGTCCAACCGTAACTTCAAAGGCCGACAGGGCAGCCCGACCGGTCGGACGTTGCTGATGAGTCCGGCGATGGTGGCGGCCGCGGCGATTACCGGAGCGGTGACCGACGTGCGGGGGATGCTGTCATGAAGGAGTCAGCGATCGACCGGGTTGTCGGCTCCGCGATTCCTCTCCGTGGCGACAACATAGACACCGACCGCATCATCCCGGCCCGATACTTGAAGGCCGTTACGTTCGATGGGCTTGGTGACCATGTCTTCGAGGACGACCGTAACTCGATGGTCCATCATCCCTTCTCGAACCCCAGCTATCGCCAGGCGGTGATCTTGCTGGCCAATGAGAACTTCGGTTCTGGGTCGTCGCGTGAGCACGCGCCCCAAGCCCTCAAGCGGTGGGGTATTCACGCGTGTGTAGCCGAGTCGTTTTCGGAGATCTTTCGAGGAAACTCCCTCGCGATCGGGTTACCCTGCTTTACGGTCGCGCACTCTGACATTGAGTTTTCGATGCGGTCTGTTGAAGATTCCCCGGACACACGTCTGAGTGTCTCGGTCTCAGACCTCACGTTGCTGATTCTCGACACGACGGTCCATCTGGAGATGCCAGACGGGATGCGGGATGCTCTGCTAACGGGCCGGTGGGACCCGACCGGAATGCTTCTCGATCGGTTCGAACAGGTTTGCGCGACCATGGCCGACCTTCCGTATGTCGTCGGATTTTGAATCGACGACGTTACTGAACAGCCTGTAAGCGACTCTCCAGACTAGACATTCGGCCCGCGTTCTAAGCCATAAATTTTTCTGATGTAATTGTAATATTTATAACTTTGACTTTTAGTAGGTAGGAGTGCCTAATTGAGAGTGGGAGCTACTGTGTAGGAGGTGGAGTGACGAGTGAGAGGCTGACTATCTTCGATACGACCCTGCGTGACGGCGAGCAATCTCCAGGGTTTTCGATGAACACCACCGAGAAACTCGAGCTGGCGAAGCAGCTTGAGACGCTCGGAGTCGACATCATGGAGACTGGTTTCCCGATCGCGTCCAATGACGACGCGCACGCCGTCAGCCTGATTGCGACCGAAATTAGGAAGCCGATAATTGCTGCGCTAGCTCGCTGTAACCCACTCGACGTCGAGCAAGCCGGTGAGTCGCTCAAGCCGGCGGCTCGGTCCCGTATTCATACCTTCATTGCCACATCTGATTTGCATCTCAAACTTAAGCTCAGGATCACCAGGCAGCAGTGTCTTGATGCGTTGAGCGCCGGTGTGAAGCAAGCGCGAGGGTATACCGACGACGTCGAATTCTCGGCCGAGGATGCGACCCGAACCGACATGGAGTTTCTGTGTCGGGTGGTCGAGACGGCCGTTGACGCCGGCGCGACGACGATCAATCTTCCCGATACAGTTGGCTACTGCATGCCAGAGGACATCGAGGCCTTTTTTACCGAGATTCAGACACGAGTGCCGAACGCAGCACGCGTGGTATTTAGCGCGCACTGCCACGACGATCTTGGATTGGCCGTGGCTAATTCGCTGGCGGCCGTCCGGGCCGGAGTGCGACAGATAGAGTGCACGATCAACGGCATCGGTGAGCGAGCCGGCAATGCATCTCTCGAAGAGGTCGTGATGGCGATGCGAGTTCGTCCCGACCGCCTGCCGTATAAAACCGCGGTCGAGTCGACTGAACTGTTTCGGACGAGTCAGCTACTGTCGTCGCTCACGCAGGAGCCCGTGCAGGCCAACAAGGCGATTGTCGGCCGCAACGCGTTTGCCCACGAGGCGGGGATCCACCAGGACGGCGTGATCAAGGACCGTCGGACGTACGAAATCATACGCCCCGAAGACATCGGCGTTCACTCAACGCTCGTCTTGGGGAAGCATTCGGGTCGCCACGCCGTCAAACAAAGGTGTGACCAGCTGGGACATGAGCTCACTCGCTTCGAGCTGGATCGGGTCTACCGAAAGATTGTCGCCCTCGCCGATCACCAAAAGCGCATCGACGACCATGATGTGACGGCAATCGTCACCCAGGTGCAGCAGACGACCACGTCAACCGAGCCTCACCCGCAACCTGTGAAGCATTTGGCCTAGTTGGTTGCGTAGAATTGCACTCGCTCGTCTTGCGAAGTGAAACAGATCGACTTCGAGTGAAGTCAATAATGTCGGTGAGGGGTGTGTTCATCGTCATGTATGATGGCTTGTACACTTCTTAAAGCAGCTCCGTTTCTCATCTGTCACTGTGGAGCTGACATTCCTAGCGTACGAGGTTAAGTGTGAGGCCTTTTGAGCTTTGGTGCAGAAATGCTGAATTGCGCCTTACTTGTTTGGTCGTTTCCCTCGTTGTTCTGGCGGTTCCATCGGCTCTCTCTGCCCAGGGGAGCGCCCCAGCAGATGTCGACGAGATCCCACTGCGACCCCGTACCGTCGTCGTTGTCCCCTTTGTAAATATTTCCGGCGATCCCAACGTTGATTGGCTCGGAATTGGCATTGCCCAGACGGTAACGTCCGATCTGGAGCAGTTCCAGGATCTGTCTGTTATTGAACGGGAAGGTCTGGCCCGTGACCTGGCCGACCCCAGCGACGATATGTCGGCTCGCGAGGTGGCACGTGAGCGGGGTATCTCATGGATCGTTGACGGTGGGTTTCAGAGTCTGGGTGACCAACTTCGTATCACGGCACGAATCGTTGACGTCAAGACTGGAGGGACACACACGTCGGTCAAGGTTGACGGACGGTTGGATGAGCTATTCGCCCTTCAGGATCGGATCGTCCCTGAGTTAGCTCCTGGCTTCGCCAGGATCACTGGCGCACCGGAGTCAGCTAGAGCCGCCGATATGACGTCGACCGACAGCGAGACTGTGGTGACGGAGGGTGAAGGCGCGCCAGCCGGCACCCCGAGTGGGGTTCGTCCTTTCGGTGGTCCGAGTCGAATACCGAAAGACGGTCGCCGTGGAGAGCGGCCCTTGGTGGGCATCGACGGCGCGGCGTCTCCAGCAGGCTTGCCAGACGGTGTGACCGTCCCCACGCCCGGCGAGCCCGGAAGAGAAGAAGATGACTCTACGCCTGTGTCGCCGCCGGCCGGGGATATGACGGGTGGTCTTGGTGTCGCCGGCGCAGCGGGTGTCCTAACGGGACGCGTGAGTGTTCAGCCACCTCGGACGCAGACACCGCCTTCCGTTGACGGCCGGCTCGACGACGCGGTGTGGCAGGACGCTGCTCGGATCACCGAATTTGTCCAGCGTGAGCCACAGGATGGTGCGCCGGCGACCGAGAGAACGGAGGTCTATGTCGCGTACGACAGCGCGAACATCTATCTGGGATTCTACGCTCATTACGAAGATCCGAGCATAATGCGTGCCAACCGCAGCGACCGCGATCAAGCCGCACGGCGAGATGACATCTTTGCGGTCTATTTCGACCCCTTTCTCGATCAGCAGCGTGCCTACGTCTTCACCATCAATGGCTACGGCGTCCAGAACGACTCGATCTTGGGCTCACGCGGGGGTGGCAGCGGTTTCAGCGGTGGCCGTGGCGGTGGGCCAGGTCGGGGCTCCGGCGCCCCAATTGGTGACGACTCCTGGGACGCGCTCTTTAGCAGCGGAGGACAGATTGTCGAGGATGGTTTTACCGCCGAGATGGCGATCCCGTTCAAGAGCCTTCGGTATCCCAGCCGTGCTGGCGACATTCCTCACACGTGGGGGCTCCAGATCGTGCGGAGGATCAGAGGGAAGGACGAAACGGTCGTCTGGTCTCCAATCTCGCGCGATGTCGCCGGCTTTCTGCCTCAGATGGGCGTACTCTCAGGGATGAGTGGCCTCTCGATGAGCCGTAACCTCGAGATTCAGCCGACCTTCACCGGGTTCCAGTTCGGCACTCTCAACACCACCACCGGCCGGGTCGTTGACGGCGACCCAAAGCCCGAAGGTGGCGTCAACGTGAAATATGGAGTGACGTCAAATCTGACGGCCGATTTTACCTTCAATCCGGACTTTTCCCAGATCGAATCGGATCGGCCACAGGTTGAGGTCAATCAACGATTTGCGTTGTTCTATCCCGAGCTTAGACCGTTCTTTCTCGAAGGAGCCGAGATCTTCGACATTCCCGGACCGTTCAGAACGGTGCACACGCGGACAATCCTGGACCCGCTATATGGAGCGAAGCTGACTGGCAAGGCAGGTAAGACCACTGTTGGCGTGCTCTACACGAACGATGAGGCTCCGGGCAATCTTGACAACTCTGACGCAGCCTTTTATCCGGACAACCTCGGAGAGTCGGCGCAGACGTTTGTCGGACGCCTGCGGTACGATCTGTATTCGGAGTCGTTCGTTGGGGCGATCGTGACGAACAGAGATTTCCTGAGTCGTCAAAGCCGTCTCGTTGGAGTCGACAGCAACTTCCGTATCGGGTCCACCCACTCGTTGTCTCTTCGTGCGATGGGCACCGACCACCGTGACGAGGATGCTTTCGAGAAGACTGGCTATTTCCTCGACGCGTCGTTTCGTAAGACTGGTCGTAGGCTGAGCTATCGAGCCTCGACGTACGCCTTGTCTCCTGACTTTGAGACTGACGTCGGATTCGTTCGAAGGACCAACTTAAGAAGAGGGAGCGGCAACATCGGCTATGAGTGGCGTCCTGAGACCTGGATAATCACTTGGGGACCGAGCATAGACTATTCCCGGAATTACAACTTCGACCAGATTCTCGAGGACGAGCAGATACAAGCCCGGCTCAATTTCGTCTTTGTCAGGAACCTGCGCGTCAACTTCAATTCCAATCGCGAAATGGAGCGGTTTAGAGGGATCGACTTCGAGAAGAGGCGTTTCGGCCTGGGTGGTAGAGTCGCTTCGAGCCGCCTGTTTCAGGTCGGGGGATTCTTCAATCAGGGCGACGAGGTGTATTTCGACAATGCCAATCCGTTTCTCGGCTACGAGAAAAGTTTGCGTCTCTATATCAACTTTAATCCCGTATCGAGATTCCAGTCGAGAATCGACGTCAACAATACTCGCTTTACCGATCCGAACGGCCGGTTTATTCCAGGCCTCAACGAAGGCGATATTGACGAGAACGGGCAGGTGTTCAACGTCAACATCGTCCGGGCGCTGAGCACCTATCAGTTCTCGGAGCGATTACTGTTCCGGAACATCACCGAAGTCAATACATTTGACCAGGAGCTTGGCCTAAACTTTCTCTTGACCTACCGTGTCAACTCAGGCACGGCTTTCTTCGTCGGTTACGATGACCACTACCGACAGCGTGAGCAGTTTAACGATCATGAACTCTTCCCAGGCAGTGCATACCAACAGACGAATCGAGCGATATTCACAAAGGTCCAGTATCTATTCAGGTTCTGAGGTCGTAGTTCGGGCTGCACTCGCCAGCCTCGGTACAATCAGACTACCCGTGCGTAGGTATCTCTTGTTCCTTGTCGCAGTTGTAGCCGCGGCTGTGGGAGCCTCGGGGCCTCTTTTTGGCCAGAGTCTTCCGATCGACCGCCTGACGCTCCCGGCTGGCTTCAAGGTCGAGGTGTACGCGAGCGGTATAGAGAACCCGCGTCAGATGGCGCTCAGTCCGAGTGGCACACTGTTTGTCGGTACTCGCCGGGCCGGAAATGTGTACGCGGTCCTCGATACTGATACAGACTACGTGGCAGACCGGGTGGTCACCATCGCGAGCAGTCTCACGATGCCGAATGGTGTCGCGTTCCGTGATGGAAATCTCTACGTGGCCGAGATCAACCGTCTCCTCAGATTCGATGACGTCGAGGCGCACCTGGAGTCGCCGCCCGAGCCGGTCGTACTCAACAACGGCCTCCCGACCGACCGGCCGCACGGGTGGAAGTACCTCGGGTTCGGTCCTGACGGGAAACTTTATGTTCCGGTCGGCGCGCCGTGCAACATTTGTGACCGAACCAGTGAGGACTCGCGGTTCGGTACGATCTTGCGTATGAACCCCGATGGAACTGGCGAAGAGATCTTTGCGCGAGGGATCCGGAACTCGGTCGGGTTTGATTGGCAGCCAGGGACCGACGAGCTGTGGTTTACAAACAATGGACGGGATCGTCTCGGAGATGAGACACCGCCTGACACGCTCCACCACGCGCCGGAAGCCGGTCTACATTTCGGATACCCGTTTTGTCATGGTGGCGACCTCCAGGATCCCGAGTTCAGCAATCGGCCGTGCGGCGAATTCCGACCGCCGGCGCGAAAACTTGGACCACACGTCGCATCGATCGGCATGAAGTTTTATACCGGTTCGATGTTTCCACTCGAATATCACAATCAGATCTTCATCGCTGAGCACGGGTCTTGGAATCGTTCACCAGAGGCTGGTCACACTGGCTATCGTCTCACGGTGGTGCACGTTGACGGTGACCAGGCCGGCGAATACGAAACGTTCGCTGATGGATGGCTGGGTTCAGACAACGAGTCGTGGGGGCGTCCGGCCGACCTAGTAGTCATGCCCGACGGTTCGCTGCTCGTTTCCGACGACACCGCTGACGCGATTTACCGCATTACCTACGACGGCTAGCTGTTGGTTCTCGTGGTATCGTAGAAATCCAGCAGACGCTCTTCCGGTGAGGTGGCCGAGAGGCTGAAGGCGGCGGTTTGCTAAACCGTTGAAGGGGCTTTAACCTCTTCCCAGGGTTCGAATCCCTGCCTCACCGCCATTTATCGTGTTCTCTCCGCAGCAGTTACTGATCTGAGATCCGCCGTCTCCCCTATATCTCCCCGCCCGAGACTAGAAACCGGCTGATCGAGGAGCCGGATCGCGCTCTC
>Ga0310121_10002790_pt1 | contig 16370 bp, 8 predicted proteins | sample CB27_Tmax_986_MG_FD_203504 | JGI IMG/M metagenome (GOLD analysis project Ga0310121, IMG submission 203504) | Marine microbial communities from Western Arctic Ocean, Canada - CB27_Tmax_986 | ecosystem: Environmental > Aquatic > Marine > Oceanic | place: Canada: Western Arctic Ocean | collected...
GGATGAAAACCCGCGTCAGTGATATAAGACAATCGTAGCGGCGCACCGTTCCATTGCCCAAGCACGTCCGTCAACAACCGCGTCAACTCGTCACTCAACGTGACTTGTAACTCTTCGGGCATTTGCCCCAAGTAAACCGTGCCCAATCGCCTGCCCCACCGGCTATAGACGCTCACCGTGGCGGTGGCCCCTTCCTTGTACTTTTTCAAGCCGCGGATCGGAAGCATGATGCCCTCCCGCCCAACCACCAACTGGATTTTCCGAGGGCCGACTGTTTCGGCGGCTTGCTTCAACAGATTCAGCAGCTTCACCACTTGAGCTTGATGACGAAACAGACTCAATCCTTCAGCCATCGCCGCCACCGTTTTGCGTAGTGTTTCGGCACCCCAGCACACCTGATGTTGCGATCGGAGCACATCCAACAGTTGTCGTTGGGTCAAATCCGACGACAGCAATGCCACTCGGTCGGCCAGCGCTGGCGTGGCGACGCCTGCAACGATACCCAACTGCAACTCCAGAGGGAACAAGCAGGAAAGTCGCAAGCCTTCGCTGGGCTCGTAAAGCCAACGCCAGAGACGGATTTTTCCGAACAGACAGTTCAAGTTGCGAGTGGGAGACAGACGTTTGCGATGATAGGCATCACACTGATATAACAAATTGCGTGGCAGGTCGCGTCGATTACGAGATTCGATCGAATTCAGCTTCCATTGAACAATTCTTCGGCCCATTTCACAGATTAGCCGTTGCAGCTTGGTCTCGAACTCAAATGATTTCTTCGGAGAAGCCGTTTAGGACGTGAACTGATGGACGAGCCACGCTATCCGCAGCACCACCGGCCAGAGAGAAACGAGTAATTCTGAGCTGGTGAGCTGACAGAGTATTGCCAAACATCGTGTCGCGACGTTAGCATCCATGCGGGCGTTCCTTCTGTGGTTGAGAGCTTTTTTCTACCCTCAATTTCACGGAAGGACGTCCATTTCACTGATACGAAATTTCTAACTCAACTCTCCACGCTAGCACTCAAACTGCAAAACCACCGCTTTTTTGGGACTGGCCAGATCGCACCCTTCTGCCGAAAGGTCGTAAAATGCAGCGATGTACGGTTGTAGCTGAAGTCGTAAGACTTTGGACGCGACGGCCAAAAGGCCATATCATTACGAATTCAGCTTCAAGGATCCTTCGCGGCGTTGCCACCTGGGGCGCTGTGTTCCTAGGCCTGATCGGATTGTGGGGAGAGTCAATGGCAGATGCAATTACATGGAAATCCGCCGGCAAGGGTGGCGCCGTGGCGGCGGGCGATATGCATTCCGTGGCGGCCGGGATACAGATGCTCGAAGAGGGCGGAAATGCTGCAGACGCGGCCGTGGCGACTCTGCTCGCCTTGGCGGTCACCGATTACGGGCTCTTCGCCATCGGGGGAGAAGTTCCCTTGCTCATTTACGATGCGAAGAACAATGAAGTGAAAGCCCTTTGTGGTTTGGGAAGTGCGCCGCTCGATCCCGAGGCAATCGACTGGTTTTACAAAAATGGGATACCATCCAACGGCAGCATGAAGGCGGCGCCCGTACCCGGCGCGGTCGATCTTTGCGTCACTGCCTTGAAGTTGTATGGAACCATGTCTTTTGAACAAGTGGTCCAACCAACGTTGATGCTGCTCGATGCCGGCCAGGAGAATTGGCACAGCGACCTGGCCGTGACGATGAGAAGACTGGTCGAAAGGGAGCGAGAAACGCACGGCTCTCGCGAAGAAAAACTGACTGCCGTCCGGGACCGGTTCTACAAAGGAGACATTGCCGATGAGCTGGAAGCCTGGTACATCCAGACAGGCGCGCTGTTGCGCAAAGCCGACCTCGAGGCGCATGTGACACGCGTCGAAACCCCCGTGTCGGCCAATTATCGAGGTTACACAGTTTACAAATGCGGACCCTGGACGCAGGGCCCGTATCTCTGCCAGACGCTGCGGTTACTCGAGGGATATGACCTGAAAGCGATGGGGCATCTGACTGCGGATTATATCCACGTGGTGATCGAGTCACTTAAGCTGGCCATGGCCGATCGCGACGAGTACTACGGCGATCCGCGGTTTGTGGACGTGCCTCTGCGTGAGCTCTTGTCGGATGACTACACCAGTCTCCGTCGATCACTTGTTGATCTCCGGCTGGCTTCACCAGATCGGCGACCGGGTGATCCGTATGGTCCACGGGCGACGCGAGGTCCCGACCATTCCGCGGACTCGACGGCCAAGATTCCCGTACAGGACACGACGACATGCGTCGTTGCCGATCGCTGGGGCAACGTGGTGGCGGCGACCCCGAGTTGCAATCTGCTCAGCAACGTACCTGGACCGTCTGGGGTCACCCAGGGCAACCGCGTCCGCAGCCTGAACACGACGCCCGGTCATCCCAATCGCGTCCAACCCGGCAAACGCCCGCGCGTCACGCTTACCCCAACTCTCGTCTTAAAGGACAATAAACCAGTTGTCGCGATTAGCGTTGCGGGCGGCGACCTTCAGGACCAGACGACCTTGAATGTGCTGCTCAATCACGTCGAGTTCGGCATGCTTCCCGCACAAGCCGTCACGGCTCCTCGCTTCAATACTCTCCACCACCAGAACTCATTCGACCCCAATCCGGACCGCGCGACAGCGATTGTGGGCCTGGGAAAAATACGAGTCAACGCGGTCATTCCGGAAGCAGTCCGCGGGGAGTTGAGTGACCGAGGTCATCTTCTCAAAATAACCCCAAATTTCATCGGTCGTCCCGTTATGATCTACATCAACCAAGAAAACGGTGTGATTCACGCGGCCGGCGATCCGCAGGCCGGACGGCATGCGGCGGCGATCGACTAGCCCGGATTTCCCACACACTTCGTTGCGAGCTGTGGTAAGTCCTTGGCTGGCAAGCCGCGTTAAGTTAATAAATGACGAGCAATTTGAACGGAATCGTATTGTCCATACAGTGAGGATCAAATTGTGAAGTCTAACGCTGCCAGCCATGGACTTGGCCACCGCGCAGCAGAAGGCGTGTGAAAAATGCGGGCTAGCAGCAATCACTCGACGCAACAGGTGAACTGCATCACGTCGATGACCCCTTTTACGAAGAGGTCTCGACAGCCTGTGAGATAACGCATGTAGTTGTCGTAGGTTTCTTCCGACGTGAGCTCAATGGCCCGCTCACGTTTGGCCTCCAGGTTGTCGGCCCAAAATTGAAGGGTCGGGACGTAGTGTTCGGCCAGCGATTCGGCTTCGGTGACCTTGAATCCCGCGGTCTCGGCCTTCTGAATCAGATGATCCGGTTCACAGAGTTGGCCCCCAGGAAAGATCTCCTTGTTCATGAACTTGCAGAACAGCAAGTCATCGTGCGTCAATTCGATTCCACGCTTTTCCAGAGTCTGCCACAAGTAGATCAGGTTGGTTTGCAGCAGCATGCGGCCCCCCTCGCTCAGCAGGCTAAACATGCGCTGAAAGAAGGCATCGTGGCGCTCATAGCGAAAATGTTCGAAGACTTCCAGCGTGAAGATGCGGTCGACCGGCTCGTGATATTCTTCCCACCCCTGAATGCGTATATCGACGCTGCCGTTGGTAGGGGGCTTCTCAGCGAATCTGTTTTTAACATAGTCGAATTGCGCCTGGCTGAGCGTGATCCCCAAAACATCAGCGCCGTAGTGCTCGGCACAATGCCACATCGGGTAACCCCAACCGAACCCGATATCGAGAACGCGATGACCCGGTTGAATATCGGCTTTGCGCATCGCCATGTCGATCTTGGCAAGTTGTGATTCCTCAAGGGTCATATCTTCGCGTTCAAAGTAACCCGAGCTATAAGCCATCGTCGGATCGAGAAAAAGCTCGTAGAATTCATTGCCCAAGTCGTAATGGGCGCGAATGTCCGTATAGAACGGCTTGAGATCGGCTGACATGGATGTCTCTCTTTCGTCGGGAGTCAGCCCCAAACGAGGGGCAAGCGTTCCAGCCAGGAGTTTACGGAATTCTCGGCTGGCTCCAAGGTGGCGTCTGCCGTCGTGGATGCTACAAATGTGGAAATCCCGACAAACTGTGACGGCTATGACGATCAGCAAAGAGGAAAGTGGGGCTATAAACTGCGGAAGTTCGAAGGTGTGCAGCAATGCATTGAAAATCGACAATTGATACCGTCCACAGACCACCCACCCAGCCGACCACCGACCACAGTCCGCACTCTTACATCATCAGGCCGTTTGTCTTGAACCAACCAATTTCACGAGAGAATCGCGCTTTGGGGCGATGGTATGTGCTCGCGGCCGCAGTCTTGTGGAGCACGAGCGGGCTGTTCGTCAAGTCGCCGTGGTTCGACGACTGGCCGCTGCAATCTCGCGGAATCTTGCTGGCATTTTGGCGTTGCCTGTTTGCAGGCCTGGCATTGGTTCCCTTTGTCCGACAACCGCGATGGTCGTGGCGGCTGGTCCCGGCTGGATTGCTTTTTTTATTGATGAACGTCACGTACCTAACGACGATGACGAGAACGACGGCAGCAAACGCCATTTGGTTGCAATACACCGCCCCGCTTTGGGTGCTGTTGGTCGGTGTGGGCCTGTTTGGAGAATCGGCCAGGCGCAGGGACTTGTGGACGATCGGCTTGGCGCTATTGGGTGTCTTGGTGATTGTCATTTGCGAAGTCCGTGCGGCGTTGCTAGCGGGTGGAAGTTACCAAGGGGTCATCTGGGGTGTTGTCGCTGGTATCGCCTTCGCGGGAGTGGTCCTCAGCCTGCGGATGCTGCGAGATCTCGATTCGACATGGATTGTGACGGTCTGTCTTTTCACCACCGCGATATTCCTTGCACCCTGTGTTGTCTACTGGCAGCAATGGCCCACCTATCAGCAGACTCCTCCATTAATTCTCTTTGGGGTGGTACAAATGGGCTTGCCATATGTTCTCTTTGCGCGGGGAGTTCGTTCTATTAGCGGACATGAGGCGTCCGGGATTCTGTTGCTTGAGCCCGTGTTGGTTCCGGTGTGGGTGTTCCTCGTTTGGCACCTTCATCCTGGTTATCAGCCACCCGCCGCCTGGACGTTCATCGGCGGTGCGTGCATTCTCTTGGGATTACTTATCCGTTATTTGCCATTTAGGTGGTTGGCGACCCATCAAGCCAAACGCAATGAGAACGTTTGATCGCCAGGAATCGTGATTCAACATGACCCACGTGGGTCGGATGAGTTGACTTGCTGAACAGTTTCCCCCCGCCGTGTCTTAAATTACTTCGGCTGGAAGCCCCAGTCACGACCAGGGACGGCTACGAAGAAAACGTGAAATGCTCTAAAGCAATTCCAATATCGGTTCACCGCCGGCCAACGAGTGCGGTCGATTGAGCGTGTCGCGAATGCGAGTATGGGGATCGATGCCCAAGGCGGTGTAAATCGTCGCGACGATATCCTCAGGTGCTACCGGATTGTCGTTTGGGTAGGCGGCTATCCGATCGGACGAGCCGTAAACCGCACCTGGCTGAATGCCGCCACCAGCCAGGAAGGCTGTGTAGCATTGCGGCCAATGGTCGCGTCCTTCGGCATCCGCGCCTGCAGACGATGTGATTTGGCCTATCCGTGGAGTGCGTCCGAATTCGCCCATCGCCACGACCAGGGTCTCGTCAAGCAACCCCCGATCGACCAGGTCCTCAATCAGCGCCGCGAAGGCTCGATCAAGATAGGGATTCAAACTTTTGATCTTTTGGAAGTGTTTTGTATGTGTGTCAAACGCTTGATTTCCGGCCCAGACAGTGACGAGCCGCACGCCGGCTTCGATTAGTCGACGGGCCAGTAACATCGAACCGCACAAGTGGGATAACTGGCTGTCTCCCTCGACCAGTTCCTCCCCCATCCCATATTTGCGGCGAACGGATTCTGGCTCTTTGTCGAGGCGAAACGCCTCGCGAGCCAGTGGCGAAGTCACCAGCTCGTAGGCTTTGTCGTAGTAGCCATCCAAGCTTTCGAGCGACGGATCACGAAGCGTGTTTGTTGCACCACGGAATTGTTTGAGCAGGCTGCGGCGCTCGTCGAGCCGGTTCTGGTTGAGACTGTTCGGAGGTTCCAGGCCTGGCACCCTGTAATCGGATTGGCTCGGGTCCCCCGCGATAAACGGATCGTAGGCTTTGCCAAGAAATCCAGCCAACTGCGCGGGGATGAAGCTGCCGCAATTGAACATCCGTCTGGGGATATGGACGAAATCAGGCAGCGCCTGGCCACTTGGACGCAGCTTGGCTACGACGGATCCGATGGGAGGTGCGTTGTCGCGCGACGGACGTCGGATCAGTTGCGCACCCCTCATGGGATAGTGACCGGTAAGCGCGTAATAGGAGCCGGCGTTGTGGTCGACAATCTTGTGGCTCACCGAGCGAATCACCGCCATGTGCCGCATGATCGGTGCCCACGATGGAAGCACTTCACTTATCTGAAGGCCGGGAACGGAAGTCGAAATCGGTTTGTAAATGCCGCGGATCTCTGCCGGCGCCTCCGGCTTCATGTCCCACAAGTCGATATGTGAAGGCCCCCCTTCCATGAAAAAAAGAATGCAAGATTTTGCTTTGCCGTGACGGCTATGTGGGGCCGAACGAGCCGGTTGAGACTGCTCTTCGGCCCGCAAAAACGCCGGCAGCGACATTCCCAGCGCAGTTAATCCACCGATGCTAAGAGCGTGACGTCGTGACCACACAATAATCTACTCTCCTAGAGAATTTGGATCTTCGCACGGCACCATCTTACCACGGAAATCCCTCCAAAGCACGGGGCGAGCGCGTACTGGGCAAGCTCGCCCACGGTCACGTCAAATCGCTGGGCGGATCACACACACCCCGGCAGCAGAGCCTCAATCTGATCAATCCGTTTTGCACCGACAACACAAGACGTGACACCCGGTTGGTCGAGCACCCACTTGAGGGCATATTGCGACGGGGTAAGTTTGGCTTTGGCAGCCTCGGCCTCGAATGTTTCGAGACGATCGTAAACGGTCTCGTCCGGCTCGCTCAACCAGTTGCAGTTTTCCTCGGCGGCGCGGCTGTCCGCGGGCAACGGTTGGCCGCGTCGGTACTTGCCGGTGAGTAGACCTGACTCCAGCACACGGTAGGGCGTGACGGCAATGCCCGCGGCGCGGCAGGGAGGGAGGTGCTGCTGGTCCGCCTCGCGATTAAGCCAACTGAACTGGGGCTGGCTGACGACGGGGCGGGGAAAACCGTGGTCGTCGCAGATTTTGAGCATCGCCTCGATTTGATCAGCCTCGAAGTTGGAAAAACCCCAGTAGCGGACCTTGCCCTGCGCGACGAAGTCGGCCATGGCGACGACGGATTCTTCCAACGGCGTGCGGCCATCCGGGCGGTGCAACTCGAAGATGTCGACGTAGTCGGTTTGTAGATAGCCGAGACTCCGATCCAGTTGTTTGGTGAGGTGCGCGCGGCTGATGTCGGGATCAGGACTGCCGACGGGGTTGCCAGCCTTGGTGGTGACGATCGCCGCTGCTCGCCGGTCTTTGATCGCTTCGCCCAGGAACTGCTCGCCGATCCCACCATGCGAGCCGAGCTGGCGGGTGTAGCCTTCGTACATGTCCGCCGTGTCAATAAAGTCAATGCCGTGGTCGAGCGCCCAGTGGACCATGGCGATGGCCTCTGGTTTGCTGACCGGTGTGCCGAACGTCATGGTCCCCAGGCAGAGCGTGGAAACTTCAAGGTCAGCGATTTTGCGTTTGGCAGGTATCATGATGGCTCCAGTTGTGGGCTACGTGGGGTCAATAAATTGGAAACTAAATAGCTCGGCATGACGTCGGAAGAATTGCAGCTTGATAAACTTGCCTGTAGGAATTGTGGTTTGCCCACACGGAGATAGACGGGTCTGTGACGAGCTGGTTCATGAGAGTAAACTATCGTTTAATTCACGGTTATGCCACTAGGAGGTATTGAAATGAGTACCCGAGGAAATCGACGTCACTTCTTCGTCATGGTGCTGATCGCCATCGTAGGGAGCGCCGCCGTCGCATCGAAAAGGCTTCGATCTGTGCTTACCGCGCCGCGATCGAGCCGATCTATCACCTGAAAGCGCTTGACGAAATCCCCGCCGACCTTCTGATTCCTCCGCTCGTTGAGGTGTCCCGCGAGTCCGGCAAGCGTGTCCTCGATCTTGTCGAGAATCCGCCGCCTCCGACGGATGCCATGAAGGCTTACTTCGATGATTGAGATCCGTCCGTTACGGCCGGACGACGACCGAGCGGACTTTTCATCCGGCGACCCGGACCTCGACCGATTCTTTCAGAAGTTCGCGGGACAGAACCAATTCCGGCTTCACATTGGAACCAGCTACGTGGCGATTTCGCAAAGCAAGATTCTTGGGTTCGTCACGGTCGCGGCCAGTTCGATCACCATCGACAAACTTCCTGCGAAGACTCGCAAGGGACTGCCTGTTCCAGGTCGCCGAATCTGTTTCGCTGCTGCTGATCAGCCGCCTGCCGAGTTGCCGAATGGGCAAAGACCGTATCGACTACCGCTACTTCCAAAGGACGAACGCTGTTGGCTAATTGTTTTTGGAGAACTTCAACGCCCGGTGTTGCTTGCGAATCGTCCGCTGGAAACACATCGCGTAAAGTGACGTAAAACGGTCTGGCGAACGTATTCGCGGACCAGGCAAGCAACTGAGGGGTGTTGTGCGCGTGTCGGTCAGTAGCCAGTGCAGCACGTGGTGTGCGTAATGATGTTTCTGCTGCATTGGCCGCTCCTTGGCCTGGCGAGCGGGTGAATTTGTTCGCGTTCCAGATGTTAAAGTCTCGGATGTCCGTGATTTGATCACCATTAAAATCACCTGCCGCCCAGCCCGTATTTAGCTGAAAGCCGTTGCTGTTCCAAATACCGAAATCGGTTCCGTCAACGACTCGATCTAGATTGGCGTCGCCGTAGGATGTGCCGATCCTGTTGTGGACCAAATCATTCACGTCCAGATCGTCAATCACCGCGTCGCTAACCAGATCAAAAAGCGGATCGACCTGCGGCACAGTGCCGGGAATCTGGGCAACGAGCAGATCAATGTCAGCTGCGTCGAGAACGCCGTCACCGTTGAGATCGCCCCCGATGATAAGGTGTCCGCCGTTGATGAGATCTCCCAGGACCTCTCCGTGGAGAACGGCGATTGATCCATCCTCCAAAGTAAGATTCTGAACGGTGCCGGTACTGCCGAGGATCACCGTTCCGGAATGAACGACCAGGTCGGACGCAGCCCCCCGGATCACAAGCGTGCCATCCCCTGTCTTGGACAGACTACCATCGGCAGAAAGATCCGAATCAATCATGGTGGTTACGTTTGCATCGACGGCAATCGCGCCGCTGGTGATCGTCAGCGTTGCGTTGGCCAAGGTATAGTCGTTCTGAAACGTAGCCGAATTAACGGTCCGATTTTCTTCCAAGTCAATGATTCCTACGGTCGGGGCTGGACCGAAGATAATATCATCACCCGGTGGTCCCACGGCTGGTGCGATGTCAGTCGTCTCATTGACCGTCCAATTATTGCCGTTGCTCCAGGTCGCACTATCACCGATGTTGCCCTGCGGATTGTCTCCGTCCCAACGAGCGTTTCGCGGCCCCGGGTAGGCGACGACCAGTCGCGGAGGGGACGATCCTTCCGAGGATGAAAAGTCCACGCCATCGCCGCCGCCTGGTACGAGTGCCCAGCCGTATTCGCTAGCCGGATTGTTCTGCCAAGCTTCGACGCTCGTCGTCACATCGATGGACAGAAGTCCGGTACTCACGAAACCAGTCGACGCATCTGGCGTGCTCAACGCTTCAACGTCGTCGAGCTGAATTCCGCTGGCCAAACTGCTCCAGTTACCCGTCTCGCTCCAAGGTTGCAACATTCGATGCACGCCAAGGCTGTCTCCCGGATTCGTAACCTCCAGTTGCAGTAGGGCCGCCGATATCTGAGCGTCGAGCGGAATCTGCCCTGGATTCGTTCCGAATATATCTCCGAACTGAATCAGGCTTTGCACAACGCCACCGGCATCGTTCCCGTCGACAAATAACTGGGTAGCGATCGAGTTGTCCGCGGTTGGTTGAGTTTCCCACAAGTAAGTGTCTGACGTGCTAACGTAACCACTTACACCTTCCTGAAAGGCTGTACTTTGTTCAATCGTGATGACGTCATCCTCCGTGATGACGAACGAATCGATAACCGCACCGTCGTCCGCAGCGATATAGCTGACAGTCAACTCGTCTGCCGTGACCTCAACGAGCGAAAAGCCGTACCGGGACGGGGTTGGCGTGGTGGTCGTGAAACCTGCCGCGGTTGCCAGGTCGTCAAACGATCCGGGACGCAACGAACGGCCACCAAGACCTGACACTAACTGCACAATCCCCAGCTCTTCTTCGTAGCGCCTATCACTATCGGGGAGGAAGTTTGCCTGTCCGTTGTTCTCGCCCAAAAGTGGAAAGGACCACGTGTAGGTGTGTGAATGGCCTGCCAAAAATAAGTCCACGCCGGCGGCGCGCAGTCGCGACACAATTTCCTGGTAGTAATTTTCGTCGGGATTCTCTGGCTTGTCCGGCACGAAGGCAATTGGATGGTGTACGGCGACCATTTTCCATTTGGCCGTGGACGCGGCCATATCCGCTTCAAGCCAGGTTAGCATGGCGTCGAGCGTCGACACGTTGTGCCGGAAATTGCTATCAATTGTTGCGATATGCACGTTTCCGTAATCGAACGAGTAGTTGTGCTCGGTCGGCACGTTAGCGGGAGGCGTCGCCGGTGCGGTAATGTCCTCCTCGGGTATCGGTACGGAGAAATTGTCGCGAGACGGCTGTCCGCCTGCAGTCGCCGCGTCATGATTCCCTGCGACATAGTAGTCGACGTGCCCGGCAATCCAATCCGCCGCTTCCGGATTGATCAGCGGATTAAAACGGGCATCCGACTCCGTGTGAGAACCAGTATTGTAGACATTATCTCCCAGCAGCAACGTGAAAGCCGGATCCAACTGGTTGATTCGAGATTGTACTCCGCGGAAGTTTTGCACGTTGGGCGTATAGGCTGAATCACCATAGGCCGCGAAGCTGAACGGCGTCGCAACGCCAGCCTGATGTCGCGTCTGGAAAACGTGCTGGTAAGAGTTGACGAGGACACCGGCACGCACGTGGCGGATGCGATACTCATATTCGGTATTCCAATGGAGTCCCAGAATTGGCAGTGAATGCACGATGCGGTTATCGACACCGGTATTAATCTGGGAAGTCCCGGTCACTGGAATCCAAGGGCCCATCGCACCGGCCAAACGGTATTCGGTGAGAAACAGATCCGCCGTGCCGATGCCGCCCGACTGGGTTTGCCAAAGGATTTCAACTTGGTCCAGCTCACTACCGGAGAATCCTGTCAGAGGTGCATCGCCGAGTTGTAAGCGTGGATTATGTTTCACCACGTATTGTGGCTCGGCAGCGGCGTTGAACGAAAAGTTGAATGGTGCCAGTCCTTCTTGGCCAACGTTTTCGATCGAACCGGCCGCGATCGAGACCGAATGGGGGCCTGGTGCCAGGCCCGGAAAATCAAACAAAACGGTGTACGCGTCAATCAGCGTCGCGCCCGTGGCAGTTGGTGCGGCGTCCACTAAGAGGTCGGTCACATCGAGGGTCTGGGAATCAACTGCATTATCGAAATTGAGAGCCAACCGCAAATCGCTGTTTGTAACGGCGTTGAGTGACAGGTCAAAACTGATATCGGAACTCGTCAAGTTGGCTTGATGTATTTCGGCTGCCACGACGTTGGTGCCGACGACGACGGTACCCGGGGGCAGGGAATTCACGGCGATGCTGTTTGAGACTGGTGTCGTCTCATTCGCTCTCCCCTGTACAGCGGAGGCATGGTCGTTGTACGCGGCCCCCGGAGCCAGGCTGTCCCGCAGTAATTCCACGCCATTGAAATAGACCGCCACGCCATCGTCACGAATGACCCCAAGGTCGAATCTCAACAAGCTAGCTGGGTCGTCGATGTTAAACTCATGGCGAAAGTAAGTCGTGACAAATTTATTATTGTCGTCACCGCCGAATTCGACGGTTGTCGCCTCGTCATTGTCGCCATAGCCCAACTCGGCGGCACCAGCGTACCATCCGGCCGTAACAAATCCGTTTGCGGTCCAAGCGGTCCCTTGATCGCTGCCGTCATCCAAGTAATCCCAATCTGCGCCCAACGGGATCAATGACGCTACGGTGTTGGCTTCAACGTGTGCGCCGATCACGGAGAAGGCCAGCATATGGCGACTCTCGAGCGCTTCGAGATGCAGTCGATGAACCCGTTTTCGAAACCTTTCACGCGATCGTGATTCTAATTGGCGCAAGACAACGCTTTTCAATCTGCTAACACGTAATGCAGGATTTCTCAGCCACCCTGGGTCGGTGCCGTTTTTGACGAGCGGCCTTGGCAAACCGCAGCCAAAGTGGTGAGTAACAGTTTAAGACGTACGCGAGGTCCACTCGCCCGAGTAACAACAAACCTATTCTATCCGCAAGCTGCGTGTGGGACAAACGAAACGCAAACCGGGCTCTCCGAAGGTGATTTTGGCGAAGACGGTTGATAGGGAGCTAATCACTCAGGTCAGCAGAGCGTTTGATGAAGTCTGCAACGAGGTGGGCTGCGAAATTGAGACGTCACAATCGTTTTTCAAAATCAAGCGAAGGCGATGCGAAGCTAACATGATTCATGGCACGCCGATTTGCCTTACGTGGCGCCCAAACTCACGACAAGTATTATAACGCCCCGAATCGTGTGCGAGACAATTTGAAAAGATTGCCCGCGACTAACGTCGACGTTTCTTACCTTTGGCGCCCGATTGTGGAATAGACTTCTTACCCTTTGATTTCCCTTTTTCTTTCCCTTGACCTTTCTTATCGTTCGTCCGGTCGGATCCGCCAGCGGGTTTCCGTTTCCTGCTGGGTGTCGGCGTTTGTTCTCGGCTGACAAAGTGAAAATCAAGTTCCCTTCGGTCGAGGTCGACGGCTGCGACCTCGGCGGTCAAGCGGTCGCCAAGTTGAAAGACATTGTCGGCGCGCCGGCCAACGAGGGAGTGCGTGGAATCGTCGTAGTCGTAGGAATCGTCCTCCAGCGTGTCGATGCGGATCAGTCCTTCCCCAGGCAACTCAAGACCCTCGACAAACATTCCATACTTTTCAACGCCGGTGATCACGACCGGCATCTGGCAGCCGATCTTCTCGCTGAAATGGCGCAGCAGCTTCAGCTTGATCAGCTCTCGCTCCGCCGACTCCGCCCGCTGTTCCCGGTCCGAACAGTGTTCGCCCATTTGTGTCAACCAACCGCGGTCGTTGGCAGGACGCTTACCTTCGAACAGGGATTGCAACATGCGATGAACGGTCAGATCGGGATAGCGCCGAATCGGTGAGGTGAAATGACAATAACAGTCGCTGGCCAGCGCGTAGTGGCCCTCTTCGTCGGGGGCATAAACCGCCTTTTGCATGCTGCGGAGGATAGCGTAGTTGACCGCGTATTGCTCCGGGCAACCTTCGACTTGCTGCAGTATCCGTTGGATCTCGAACCGGCTTTCCAAACTCTCACTTTCAATCCCCAGATGGCGAATGAATTGCGTGAGCGCTTTGAGCTTGCGTGGATCGGGATTTCCGTGAACTCGCCGCAAGAACAGCAGCTGTTGGTCTTGCAAGCTTTCTGCCACAGCTTCGTTGGCGGCCAACATGAACTCCTCGATCACCTGGTGGCTTTCGGTATGAACCACTTTGCGGGCGCCAGCGACGTTGCCTTCGCGGTCCAAATCCAGCTTAACCTCGGGCATGGTCAGTTCCAGTGATCCCCGGGTCATGCGGCGCCGGCGCAGGATCATAGCCAACTCGTGCATCTCGCCGACCAGGCGAAACACATCCGGCTCGAGCTTGTCTTTCCAAGGTTTACGATCGGCGAGGTACTCGTCGACTTCTTCGTAATTAAATCGATGCCGGCTACGTATCGCGCCAGCAACGGTGTCCGTCGCCACTCGGGCGCCGTCGCCGGTGAACTCAATGAAGGCGGTTTGTGAATACCTGACGCGATCTGGCTGGAGACTGGCCAGATTATTAGAAATGGTTTCGGGCAGCATGGGGATCACGCGGTCCGGCAAGTAGATGCTGGTCGCCCGATTCTTGGCCTCGCGATCCAAGGCGGTTTTCGGACGGACAAAATGTGCGACGTCCGCAATGTGAACGCCCAACCGCCAATGGCCATTGTCGAGACGCTCCAGCGAAATGGCGTCGTCGAAATCACGGGCGTCCTTGGGATCGATGGTGATGACTGTTAGTTCCGTGAGGTCCACGCGACCATCGCCAACACTTTCGTCAAACTGTTCGGCTTGTTGACGAGCGTCTTCGAGCACATCCTCAGGAAACTCATCGGGCAGGGCGAATTCCCTGATCACGACCATGGTGTCGACGCCAGGTTGGCCGTATTTGCCGAGCACTTCGGTGATCACCGCTTCGCCGTCCGTCTTGGGGGACGGGAATTTGACCATTTCGATGACGACCTTGTCTCCAGGCTCAGCTCCCTTGGCACCGGCGTCGCCGACAAGAATCGGTTGGCTAAAACCTTTGCCATCGACGCTGACCAGTCCCACATCTTCGACCACATTGTAGGTGCCGACAAACTCGTGCATGCGACGTTCAAGAACGTCAATGATTTCCCCCGCGGAACGCTGCTGGCCATGGCGGCGCGAGCGAGTTACTCGAATGGCCACGATATCTCCGTTCGCGGCATTCCCTGTATGTTCTTCCGGGATGAAAATATCTTCCTGTTTGCCGGCTGACTTTTCCGTGGTCAATCGTCGCACGAATCCAAAACCGCCTTGCGCCCGATGAAAGGCTCCCACGATCTGGTTGGGTGGCCGGCGGGCGGCCGATTCGACGAGATGATTAGAACCGTAGCTAAGTTGGCCCTTCTTGACCAATCGTTTGACCGCTTTGCGCACTTCGCGTGTATCGTCGTCGGACAAACGCAGTTGCTTAGCGATCACTCTTGGTTTGACGGCGCTGTAGTCTGGACTGTTAACCAGATCGACGATCAACCGTTCCAGATCAGATTTCTTCATCGTCGACAACTGACTCCGTTAGTGGATTGAGTCTTTGCAGGTCGTTGAAATGTAAAGACTAGGGCCTGGATCCTTTAAAGAGCTTGCGACCCAATCCGGGGTTGAACGGAGTCCAATGGCTGTCGATATTGAGGTCTTCGACTATTTCTTGATGCATGCAATGGATTTTGGCATCGAGGTCATCGATGTAATGTAGCGCAATGGCCTCGAGCGTCATGGGCACTTTCGGGCTGCCAAATTCCAGTTTGCCGTGGTGGCTGACGATCATATGCTTCAGCCGCAAGGCGAGTTCCTCGGGGAACGGCTCATCGCCCATCTGGGTGACCTGTTCGATCTTGTCTTCCACAATCCGCACACCCATGACCAAATGGCCGATCAGCTGGCCTTCGTCCGTGTAAGCCAGATCGCGCTCGTAACCGAGTTCCTCGATCTTGCCCAGATCGTGCAAGAAGGCGCCGAAGACCAACAAATCGGTGTCGATTTGCGGGTAGAGCTCGCCGACGGTCCGGGCCAATTCCATAAGTTGGACGACGTGTTCGAGCAATCCTCCGTGATAGGCATGGTGGTTTTTCACGGCTGCCGGGGCGCGGCCAAGACGGTCCAGGAAAGCGTCATCGGTCAAAAAGCACTCAGCCAGTTTCCGCAGATGGGGATTCTCGCAGTTGTGGAGCAACTCCGACAGGCGTGATCGACGTCGTGCCAATTCGGCGGCCGAAATGTGTACAAAATCTTCTTCACTATAGGCACCTTGCTCGGCGGGCTTGATTTTCTTGGCGATAACTTGAATCGAGCCGTTGAAGTTCTGAGTCGTGCCGTCAACGTGAACGTAGTCGCCGTTATGGACATCCGCAGCGGTGTCGTTGCTGGCATTCCAAAGCATTCCCGTCACCGCGCCAGTGCGATCCGATAATCGCATTTGCAAGTACAAATTGCCGTTGCGGTTCTGCCTGAGCTGTTTATCGCCCAGTAAAAAAACCTGGTTGACCGATTCATTTTCGCCAAACTCTTTAAGGAAGCGGCGTGGGGGCGATTCGGTGGTCGTTTCGTTCATGGGGGGGACGGGTGAGGGTGGTTAGTGGCTAGTGGTTAGTGTTTACTCGCGGATCGCATTCTAGGTTAGATGCCAGCGTTGAAACAAGTCGACCCTCGGCTCACTCCTAAGCGCGCTGGGTCGACTTGTATCGTCGGTGGCAACTGTCCTAGAATGCCATGCCCGATTTGGGCATTGGTCACCTGACACCTGACACCTGACACCTGACACCTGGCCCTTCGTTCCTATGGCGAAAAAACCAAAAACCGCGATCACAC
>Ga0310121_10002791_pt1 | contig 16370 bp, 11 predicted proteins | sample CB27_Tmax_986_MG_FD_203504 | JGI IMG/M metagenome (GOLD analysis project Ga0310121, IMG submission 203504) | Marine microbial communities from Western Arctic Ocean, Canada - CB27_Tmax_986 | ecosystem: Environmental > Aquatic > Marine > Oceanic | place: Canada: Western Arctic Ocean | collected...
GACGACCAGCTCCAAGAAGTAAGAATCAAACGAAACGAGTTCCATGGTGAGTGGAACTATGAAATACTACCCGCGAAATAAAATTCGACTGAACGGAATTCGGTAACTTATTGTTTTGCAGGCCCTATGAAGACGGACCCGACGAGGCCTGGAAACGCATCTGGGCACTGGGGTTGGTGGAGCCGCCAGGTACCAAATTCATCTACACCGACGTGAGCTTTGAGGTGTTGGGAGAAATCGTCCGCCGATTGAGTGGCCAGGACGTCAATGAGTTCGCGCGCGAGAGTGTATTTCAACCACTGGGCATGACGGAAACCGGCTTCTTGCCAGCGGAGGAATTGGCACGGCGCGCGGCGCTCACCGAACAGCGAGACGGTCATTGGATTCAAGGTGAAGTGCATGATCCCCGTGCTTACGCCTTGGGTGGTGTGGCGGGGCACGCGGGACTTTTTTCGACCGCCCACGATTTGGCAATCTACGCGCGGATGATGTTGGGTGAGGGCCAGTGGGAGGACACTCGCGTACTCAGCCCACTCACTGTGCAACGAATGACATCCGCCTACGAAGTTCCGGGTGGACTTCGTGGTTTGGGGTGGGACAAGCGCTCTCCATATTCATCCAACCGGAGCGTTTTGTACAGCGATCGGGCCTTTGGTCACGGAGGATTCACCGGCACGGCCATCTGGATGGATCCCGATCTGGAACTGTTCGTGATTCTGTTGGCCAATCGCGTCCACCCGGACGGCAAGGGAAATGTCAATCCGTTGGCAGCCCGCCTAGGCTCCATCGCCGCCAGCGCGATCACCGACGTTTCACGACATCGCGACACGGGCTCCAGTAGATCGTCCGATTCCGAGGTGCTGACCGGGATCGACGTCTTGCGCCGGGACGCCTTCGCCCCGTTGGAAGGTGCTCGCGTCGGTATGATCACCAATCACACCGGATTGGCCCGTGACGGAGCCTCCACGGCTCAACTTTTCCACGCCGCGGAAAACGTTGAGTTAGTCACGCTGTTCAGCCCCGAGCATGGCATGAAAGGCATTTTGGATCAGGCGCGGATTGCCGACTCGACGGACGATGCCACGGGCGTGAACGTTCACAGCCTATACGGCAGTACTCGCCAACCGACGGCCGATCAACTCGTCGGAATCGACACGCTGGTTTTCGACATCCAGGACATTGGGACTCGTTTCTACACGTATGTCTCCACGATGGGATTGGCCATGCAAGCGGCAGCCGAGCATGGCCTGCGATTCGTCGTCTTGGACCGACCAAATCCGATCGGTGGATGCGCCATCTCGGGACCGATGTTAGAGGTCGAGCATCAGTCGTTCATCGCATTTCACAACATTCCTATTCGACACGGCATGACGGTCGGTGAGTTGGCTCGGATGTTCCACTCCGAGCTTGATCTTCAACTCGACCTGATGATCATTGAAATTGAAGGGTGGCAGCGGGCCGTCCAATGGGATGCCACTGGACTGACCTGGGTCAATCCGTCACCCAACATGCGTTCGCTAACTCAAGCTCGTCTCTATCCTGGAGTTGGTTTGCTCGAAGGAACCAACGTTTCCGTGGGTCGTGGCACCGACACGCCGTTTGAGGTACTGGGCGCACCGTGGATTGACCAGATGGCATTGGCCGCCGAGCTGAACCGTCGCGGGTTAGATGGCATACGTTTTGTGCCGATTCGATTTACACCGCTGTCTAGCAAGCATGCCAACGAATCGTGTGGCGGGATCAACCTGGTCATTACCGACGCGGAAGCGTTCGATTCGTTCAGGACCGGCTTGACGATCGCGGTCGTCCTGCGTCAGCTGTATCCCGACGACTGGCAGCACGAAAAGCTGTTACGATGGTTGGGTAACCGTCCGGTGTTGGACGCCATAGCAGAAGGTGACAGTGTCGGGGCCGTGGAGTCCATGTACGCCGCCGAGTTGGCCGACTACCTATGGCGCGGCAACCCTATTTGATTTACGACTGAGCCAATCATGACAAAGTTACGCCATCGGATTGTATTGTGGTCGCTGGTCCCCTTCGTTACGACTACCACTCCCGCACTTTCGGATCACCACGCCGCAACCGGAAGACGAGGCATGGTGGCCACGGTCCAACCGTTGGCAACGGATGCTGGGCTGGGCGTTTTGTCCGCTGGTGGCAATGCCATTGATGCGGCGGTTACCGCGGCACTGACGTTGGGCGTCGTCGACGGCCACAACTCAGGTATCGGCGGTGGATGTTTCATCCTGATTCGATTGGCGGACGGTCAGTTGATTGCGATCGACGGCCGAGAAATGGCCCCGGCGGCAGCCACACGTGACATGTATTTGCGAGACGGACGCGCGGTGGCGGAACTCAGTCAGACGGGACCGCTGGCCGTCGGCGTGCCGGGCGCGTTGGCGGCGTACGCCTTGGCCCTGGAGACATGCGGCGATCGGTCGCTTGCGGAATCGCTACAGCCGGGAATCGAACATGCGGAAAAGGGCTACGCTGTCGATCGGGTCATGGCTCGGAACCTTCGTGGCATGGCGGAGATCATGGCACGTTTTCCAGCGACCAAGAAGGCCTTGCTCAAGCCGGACGGATCGGCCTACCAAGAGGGTGAATTCTTACTGCAGCCGGACCTGGGGGGAACCTATCGGGCGATCGCCGCGGCGGGAACCGATTGGTTCTATCAAGGCCCGTTTGCCAAGGCGATCGCGGAGATGATGAGGGAGGCGGGTGGGATTCTGACGGCCGACGACATGGGCAACTACCGGGCAGTCCGCCGGGAGCCTGTTCTATCCAGCTACCGCGGCCATCAGATTGTGGGGTTTCCACCTCCGAGCTCAGGTGGCATTCATGTCGCACAGATCTTGAACATCTTGGAGGGCTTCGATCTCGCCGACCTTCAGCAGAGTCATCCTCACCGCACGGATCACATTATCGCCGAGGCCATGAAGCTGGCGTTCGCCGATCGCGCTCACTGGTTGGGCGACGCGGATTTCGCCAAGGTTCCGCGGGGGTTGATTGACAAGTCTTACGCAGCGGGGCTGGCTGCCAAGATCGCGGCCGATCGAGCCTCGCCGGTCGATGCCCACGGGCTACCACCGGCCGCCACGGAGGATCTCTTCGGTAACAAGCACACGACGCATATTGCGGCCGCGGACGCCATGGGTAATTGGGTGGCGATCACGGCGACCGTCAATACGTCATTTGGATCCAAGATGGTCGTGCCCGGTACGGGCGTCGTGTTAAACAATGAGATGGACGATTTTTCAGCGCAACCAGGTGTACCCAACGTGTTTGGTTTGATCGGCGCCGAGAATAATGCGATCGAACCAGGCAAGCGTCCCTTGTCCAGCATGAGCCCGACGATGGTATTGGATCACGGGGAACCGATTCTCACTCTCGGGGCCGCTGGAGGCCCCAAGATCATCACGCAGGTCGTGCTGACGATCATTCGCCACTTGGATTTCGGAATGAGTCTGCCAGACGCCGTGGCGGCCGCGCGATTTCACCACCAATGGCGGCCAGACCTGTTGCAGATCGAGTCGTCCGTGCCCGAAACGTGGCGCGAATCCATGATACAACGCGGCCATGAATTGAAACCGCTCAAATTCGTCGGGGTGACCCAGGCGATTGGCTGGGACGCCGAAGCGGGCCAGTTTACTGGCGTGCATGACCCGCGTGTGCCGGGAAAAGCGGCAGGGTATTGAGTCACGGCGTATTGGGAGGGATGGCGCGGTTAAAGTCAAAGCGCCTGTCCGTAAGCCTGACTTATTTCAATCTATCAGCGGCCGCCTCCACCTCCTTCATCACACGCATCAGATTCTCTCCTAAAATCTTGCGAATCTCGTCGTCCGAATATCCGCGGTCCAGCAGCACTTGCGTAATCTTGGGAAAGTCGGATACGTCCTCCAGTTGGTCGGGAACCGACGGGATTCCGTCATAGTCAGAACCAAGTCCAACATGATCGATGCCGGCGACTTTGACGATGTGATCAATGTGATCCACGACGTCATGAATGCTCCCAGTTGGCCGCGGATGCTCGGCGTCCCAGCGGTCTAACCGTCGGTCAATCTCATCCTCGTCAGCCAGCTCAGCTTTGAGTTGGCCAGCTAGAACCAATCGCTGCACGCTTAACTTCGCGGCTTCCGGGACCACGAATGAAGGATAGAAGTTCACCATCACCACGCCGTTGTTCTTGGCCGTCAAGTTGAGAACGTCGTCGGGAACGTTACGAGGATGGTCCGCCACCGCCCGCGCCGAGGAGTGCGAAAAGAGGATGGGCGATTGGGTAATCCGCAGGGCGTGTTTCATCGTCGCCGGAGATACGTGAGAAAGATCGACCATCATGCCGAGCCGATTCATCTCGCGGATCACCTCTTCACCAAATGGAGTCAATCCGCCGGTGCTTGGATCGTCCGTGGCCGAATCCGCCCAATCGAGGTTCTTGCTATGAGTGAGCGTCATGTACCTCGCGCCGCGTCGATAAAGCTGGTGTAGCACATTGAGCGAATTCTCGATCGCATGGCCACCCTCCACCCCGATAAGCGATGCGATTTTCCCTGAAGCATGAATGCGTCGAATATCCTGCACGGTCAAGGCCAATTCGAAGGTGTCCGGAAACTTCTTCATCATCGCATCGACGAAATCGATCTGTTCCAGTGTCATACTCAAGGACACACCGTCGCTCATTGTGCTCACTGGAACATAAACCGACCAAAACTGGGCCCCGACTCCACCCTCGAGTAGCCGAGGAATGTCCGTGTGCAGTTCGGGTTGGTGCTTCGCCAAATCCAACTTGTCGAACGTTAGAGAGGATCGATCGCGCATCTTCCAGGGTAGATCGTTGTGGCCATCGATCAACAGTGCGCTGCGATGCAACTCTTGGGCCCGTTGGCTCACGATAATTGGATCGATTGCATCCTCCCCGTTCACCCACGGGCCACTGGCGACAAACACGCACTGCATCGCGAACGATAGATAACAGACTCGTTTCAGCATTATGAACTTTCCTCGTCTACAGAACTCGATCTCGCATCTCGGTCAGCCGCCTCGATCGGTTGGCCCAACCATCGCACGATGACCAACAGAGCGACAGCTTGTAAGGGTAGCAGGAACCAAGTGGAAACGCCCCATCCCAGTGGCAGCGTACCGAACACAACGCTCACCACGGCCACGGTCAACGCATAAGGGAGCTGGGTCCAGACATGCGCCATATGATCACAACCGCTGGCCTGGGATGAAAGAATGGTCGTATCGGAAATGGGTGAGCAATGATCCCCGAACACCGCGCCCGATAACACGCCGCCAACAGAGGCCAGTAGAATCGGATGGCTAGCGTCCAGCGGCGTGGTTCCGCCACTCAGCATGGTGTCGGCCAACCCAATGGTCATGGGCATGAGAATCCCCATCGTGCCGAAGCTGGTCCCGGTGCAAAACGCGACGACTGCTGCTAAAAGGAAGACGACGGTCGGCAACGTTCGTGCCGATTGGGCCGCGGCGAGTTGTTCCTCTTCCTCGGTCGCCTCAATGTCATCTGGGCGCAACAACTGTTTCAGATAGTCCGCCGAATACAAGCGGTGATCACGAAACTCGTACGCACTTTGTGGCATTTCGCCGTCCACCGACTTGTATCCCGTCATGCGAGACATGGTTGAGGCACACCACAGGATGGCGATGGCTGGCACCAGCAACCTAGCGCCCTTGCCCGCCGCGACAATGATCTGCTCGAATGACATCAGCCGTTGTCCGAGGCACAATAGAGAAGCGACGACCAAGCCGGCCAATGCGCCATATTGAAGCGCCAGGCTCGAGTCAGCCTGGCCAAACACGTTACGTAGATTCGCCGGGACCGTATCTGGTAACGCATTCCTTCCGGTGACAACCATGAGCGCGACGACCACTATCAACGTCACCAAGATCGGTACGACCGCGTTGAACCAGCGATCCGATGCCTTGTCCGTTAACTGGTCATCCGCTTCCGCTGGAGCGTTGTCTTTCGACAGCTGTCGACGACGCTCCGCGGCCAACATCGGTCCGAAGTCACGCAACTGGAGTGCCAACCAGGGGATCATGACCAGCGACATCAGAATGTAAAAGCGATAGGGTATGCTGGCCACAAACAGACTGAAGGCAGTCACGTCGGACGGGATGCTGATTTGATCAAGCCCTTCCTGGACGTAGTCAATCTCGACGGCGACCCAGGTCGATACCAATGCCAATCCGGCCACGGGGGCCGCAGTCGAATCGACAAGGTAGGCCAGTTTCTCGCGTGAAATCCGCAAACGGTCGCAGAGTGGCTGGAGTGTCTTTCCCAACAAGATCGAGTTGGCATAGTCGTCGAAGAAGACCAGCATTCCCAGCAGCCAAACGGTCATTTGACCCCGACGCCGCGTCTTGGCCCAAGGGATCACCATGTTGACCAGGCCACGCATGCCACCCGATTCGGCCACCACCCCGATCATGGCTCCCATCAAGAGCGTGAAAGAAAAGACCCGCAGCTTGCCGGGATCCGTCAGTGTCCGCCACAAGTGTAACTCCAGCGTGTCGATCAGGGCGAGAAATAGATTTCCATCACTGGTGACCAACGCGCCGGCGAAGATGCCGACGACCAATGACACCACCACGCGACGCGTGGCAATCGCCAATCCAATCGCCACAATCGGCGGTAGCAGACTCAACCAGCCGTAAGGATGTTCCATCATTCAGTCGACTTTGCTGACAGTCCTAATTCCCGCCACGCCCATCGGTAAAGATTACGCGAGTCGGTGTATCGGGCATCGGAAGACGACGATCCCAACACGACGACGATCAGTGACCGACCGTCGCGATGGCCGCGTGAGACCAGGCAGGAACCGGCGGCGTTGGTCGTCCCGGTCTTGATGCCGTCAAAGCCTTCCACCTTCAACAGTCGGTTGGTGTTCTTCCACCAGAGATTCCGCTGGTAGCCTCCCTCGCCGATCACTTGACAACCGCGCTGTGGGGTGGCGGTGTACTTGCGAAAGGTCGGCTGGCTCATCGCTGTATGGCCCAGTCGCAGCAAGTCTCGAGCGCTGGACATGTGACCGAGCTCGGTGATGCCGTGCGTGTTTCGAAAACTGGATTCTTTCATACCCAGCTCCTTGGCGTGGCGATTCATTGCCTGAATAAACAGCGCCAACGGATCGGTATCGGATGAGATCGCCTCTCCGGCTGTCAGCCGACCGCCAAAGTGCTCGCCCAGTGCCACCGAGGCATCGTTACCCGACGGCAACAACAGACCATAAAGCAGCTCGTCCACGGACAGTCGTTCTCCCGCTCGCACGCCGGACGTGGAGCCTGTCGTTTCATCGGCGCGCTGAGTGAAAACAACCGTTTCTTCCAACACGCTGGCGTCTTGCTCGGCCATGGTAGTGACCAGTAGCCCGGTCATGATCTTGGTGGTACTGGCCATGTCCAGTCGCTGGGCGTCGTTGTGACCCCATAGCCGCTCCCCCGTCTCCCCGTCACCGATCGCCCAGGCCTTGCAGGTGACAAACGGAGGATCGTCGAGAGATCCAGCCGGCGTGCGCGGGTTGGGCAGGCTGTTGATCTCAGCGGGATCTGGGACCGGTTCACTCTCGGTGATGAGAGTCCCTAGCTTTTCCCAAAGGAGGCTGGTCACCTCACCGTCGGCATCGATCCCGACTTGCTTTTGGAATTGAATCACGGCCTGCAGGGTCATGGGCCCAAAGTCACCATCCACGGAAAGGTTCATGGATGGTTTCAAACGGGCATTGAGGGTCCGTTGCAGAGCCTCGACTAGGTCCCCGGTCGAACCCATGTGGATCGCCTGGGGAGCCGCGGAAGGTAGTTGGTCATCGTCAGGATTGAAGAATCGATACGCGGCTAGACCAATCTCTCCCATGAGAACATTCGCCTCGTTATCATCCACCCAACGGCGATCTTCGTTCTCCGTCGTCAGCACGCAGATGGCGATCGGACCCGCTGGACTTTCGATCACGCCGGCGTCGGTCTTGGATCCCGTCACCGCGCCCGTCTTATGGGCAAATGGAATCTCGGCCGGCAACGATCTTCCAATCCGTGTGCGATCGTCGTTGGCCACCAAGTGATCCCACATTCGGTCGCCAGCTTCACGGTCGAACAGTTCCCGCCGGTAAAGCAACTCCAGCAGCTTGACCATTTCCTGGGGCGTGGTGCTGCCAAGTCCAAACTGCTGGCTCCGCTCCGAAAAAATCGAGGTGTCTCGTCGAAAGACTTTGGAATGAAGTTTCGTGTTGGGACAATCCAAGCGTTCCATTAATTCGGCGGTAGCGGGCAGCCCCACCTGATCAATCACCATGTTGGTCGCCGTGTTGTCGGAAAAGACGATCATCAGCTGAATTGCGTCGCGCAGCGTCAAGAGGCTCCCCTCGCTGAAATGCTCTTGCAAAATTCCCGAGCCAGCGACCTGGTCCACGTCGCGCACGGGAATCGTTTGCTGCAACGACAGCTCACCGTCATGAATTTTTTCATAAGCGGCGACCATGAGAGGAAACTTGATGAGACTGGCTGTGGGCATCGGTTTGTCAGATTTGTATTGAAATCCAACTTGGTCTTCCAAGTGCTTGATGGCCACGGCGACCTGTCCGTGATGACCGTCAATCAGCGGCTGGATCAAAGACCCCAGGCTGTTCGCAGCTTCACGCTCCGCCGCGACACCTTCCGCCGCGACACCTTCTGTCGCGACACTCTCCACCGCCGCGACGACCGACACGATCGAGGACCAAGACAACCAGGCCAGTGTCAGCAACAACCGCCACTGTCGATGGCGCCGGCGATAAAGCGCGGCACGAGACTTTTCCGAGCGGTTGATTTGTGGTAGGACGCCTTTGGCGTGACGACGGCGTGTTTGGAATGGATGGCTGTTCATTTACGACATCCTAGCTTCGTTGCTTTGCTCAACCAAGGGTCGAAGAGGTCCACAATGTCCACATATTTATTTTCTACTTATACATTTCGCGCAGCGAATTGTGCGCGGTTTGCACTGTTATGGCTCGTTGTTTGTACACCGGTGCAGGCGGAGCCAGCAGGAATTGGCGAGCCGATCGCTCGCCGCGGCGACGAAATCATGGTGTGCGGCCAGCTGTATCACACGACGGCACCGGTGATTCTTTGGACCGACCCAGAGGGATATGACGCCTATCGCGTGGAGCGGCGATTTGATCCAGCGGAGGAATCGTCGTGGGAACAGATCCAGGCCGACGGTGGCGGACCCGGGTCACCGAACCGTTACGGCTTGAGAAAAACGGAATTTACCGAGGAGGAATTACAGCGTGTCCGCGGAGGGGGATGGGACTTGGCACTGTTGCGAGGCGTGGTGGATCAATTCGTGCTTCACTACGACGTGTGTGGCACCAGCCAAACTTGCTTCCGAATTCTACACGACAAACGTGGGCTGAGTGTGCACTTCATGCTCGACGTGGATGGCACGATTTATCAGACGCTCGACTTAAAGGAACGCGCCTGGCACGCCACGATCTCCAACACACGATCGATAGGCGTGGAGATTGCACAGATTGGCGCCTACCCGGAAGGCAAGCTTGACGTACTGCGTCGTTGGTATCGCACGGATGAAGGTGGGGAGACGTGGCTCAATCTGCCCAAACCCGCAGCCGAGCTGGGAGTGCGAACCCCCAACTTTCAAGGCCGACCGATGCGCGATGCGATGGTCCGTGGCGCGGTCCAGGGTGAGGAGCTGGCGCAATATGACTTTACGCCTGAGCAATACGACTCGTTGATGAAACTGACCGCCACGCTGTGCACTATCTTTCCAAAGCTAAAGTGCGACTACCCCAAGGACGAAGCGGGAAAATTGATTCCGCAAAAGCTCCCCGACGACGAGCTGCAAACGTACGGCGGGGTCCTGGGACACTACCACGTCCAGACGAACAAAACGGATCCAGGCCCCGTTCTTCAGTGGGATCTTTTAATCGACGGAGCCCGCAAGCTGATGGGTGGAGGGTAAGCGGCCCTATCGGCCGAGATCAAAGGTGTGCAACGGACTGCCCACCGATGTTTCGTAGCCCAATTCCGTTTCGGCATTGAATTAATTCTTCCGTCTACACGCCCCATCTGCTGGAATTGGAATTGGCCGACTAGTTTCGCAGAGCCTCCAATTCACGAAAGCCGTCTAGGCACTCAGGATTTGCCAACGCTTCGATATTCTTGAGCGGACGACCGTGTACAAGATCGCTCACCGCCAATTCACTCACCTTGCCACTGCGGGTCATGGGGATGTCCGCCACCTGGAGAATTCGCGCAGGGACATGGCGCGGTGATGCGCCCCGCCGGATCGTCTGCTTGATTTCGGTGCACAGTTCCTCGTCAAGCGCGGCGCCAGGTTGCATCTTGACGAACAGGACAACTCGCGTGTCGCCGTCCCACCGCTGTCCTATCACAACGCTGTTTTCAATCCTGTCGATCGACTCAACTTGCCTATAGATTTCGGCGGTACCGATCCGTACACCGCCAGGGTTGAGTGTGGCATCCGAGCGGCCATAGATCTCCATGCCGCCGTGCTCGGTTAACCTCACGTAGTCGCCATGATGCCAGACATTGTCAAAGCGTTCAAAGTAAGCGTTGTGATACTTGGAACCATCCGGATCGTCCCAAAAACCCAGCGGCATGGATGGGAACGGAGACGTGCAGACCAGCTCTCCCTTCTCCTCCGCCAAAGACCGACCTTCGTTGTCGAATACGTCCACCGCGCATCCCAGCGACCGAGTCTGCAGCTCGCCTCGATGCACTGGAATCGTCGGACACCCAAGTGCAAAACACCCGATAATGTCCGTGCCGCCCGAGATCGACGAGAGCCGTACGTCGCGCTTGACGTGCTCGTAGACGTAGTCAAAGCTTTCAGGGACAAGCGGTGAGCCGGTCGAGAGAATCGCGTCTAACGATTGGAGCGAATGTGTTTCGATCGGGCGTAATCCGATTCGTCTCAGCGAAGCCACAAACCCGGCACTGGTGCCGAAAACCGTCACCTGTTCCGCATCCACCAGATCAAACAGAATCGCGTGGTCTCGCAACACGGGCGAGCCGTCATAAAGCACGACCGAGGCGCCCGTTGCCAGGCTGCTCACCAGCCAATTCCACATCATCCAACCGCACGTCGTCGCGTAGAAGATACAGCTATCACGGCGAAGGTCCGTGTGCAATACAAGCTCCCGCAAATGCGTGATGAGCGTCCCTCCCACTCCATGCAAAATGCACTTTGGCTTGCCCGTCGTTCCGGACGAATACATGATGTAGAGTGGATGATCGAATGGGACTTGAGCGAATTCCAGTGTGGGCGTTTCGTCGACGTCGAGTATTTCACCCATGGCCGTAAATGTCGCGGCATGGCTTGACTTGAAATCAAAGGAAGCACCTTCGCCAACCAGATCGGCGACAATCACGGACTCTATGCTGGGAATTAACGCGGAGATCTCGGCCACTTTGTCCAGTGACGAAAACGTGCGCCCCTTGAAGTAGTAGCCGTCCGCGGCTACCAACAGCTTCGGTTCAATTTGGCCAAAACGATCCACCACCCCGGGAACGCCGAAGTCTGGGGAGCAGGATGACCAAATCGCGCCCAACGATGCCGTGGCCAGCATCGCGATCACCGCCTCGGGAATGTTGGGGACCATGCCTGCCACTCGATCGCCCGAGGTGATCCCCAGAGACTTGAGGTGACTGGCCATCTTCGCCACCGAGCCATACAAGTCGGCGTAGGTCATCTCGCGCCGCACTCGATCTTCTCCCCAAAAAACCAGCGCGATGCTGTCATCGCGAAACCGCAACAGGTTTTCGGCGAAGTTCATAGAGGCCCCCACGAACCAACGGGCTCCCGGCATTCGGTCCGCATCCACCAACACTTCGTCGTAGGGTTCTGACGAAATAACACCGCAGAAGTCCCATAACTCCGCCCAAAAGGCAGCTGGTTCAGCCACGGTCCAGTGATAGAACGCGTGATAGTCGGAGAAGGCCAGTCCTCGCCTCTTCTCGATGCATGAGATAAATCGTGTCAGATTGGCCTGATTGATTTGCTCTGGTGTGGGCTGCCACAAAGGCATGGCGGATCTCCGGATGGGAATATCACGATCTAAACGACTTGGCCGCGTGCCCTCTGGTTACCGACGTCGATCGAACTGGTCATTCGATTGCCCCGATGTGCGAACCTCATTTTTGCCGGTATGCACCCTGATTGTGTTATCGTGCTGACCTTCGGCGGCAACCGCGTCTAGTCTTCTGGACTGCGTGCTGGGGATTTTACTCCGTAGACTCAAAATATTTCGTTCCATAACCCAGTGCCGCACCGCCATCGGGGCAGATCACCTGTCCCGTCACGAATGACGCTTCCGCCGACGCCAAGAACGCGCACACCTCGCCAATTTCTTCGATTGTGGCCATCCTTCCGAGCGCATGAAAGTGGTCGACTTCCTTGAGCGCAACGACCGGGTCGAACTCCGTGGCGGCCCACTCGCGCATCAGCGGCGTCATCACGCCCGCCGGGCAGACGGCGTTGACCCGGACGCCTTCAGGCGCCAAATCCAGCGCCAACGCGCGCGTTAAACCGATCTGCGCGGCCTTGGTGGACGCGTAGCTGGGGGCGGATGTTTGGCCAATCAGCGCCACTTCACTGGACATGTTGATCAGGCTGCCCTTGGATTCACGCAAGTGTGAAATGGCGAACTTGCAACCCATGAAGGTGCTGGTCAGATTCAGCCGCAACAGGGACTCGAAGTCCTGGACGTTGATCTCGTCGATGGACTGAGCCGGCGGATGCCAACCAGCGTTATTGACCATGCAATCCAGCCGTCCGTAACGACTCAAAGCTTGCTCCACCAGCGCCCGCATGTCCGACTCGCTGGTCACGTCGCAGCGTACAAAAATCGCGTCGACTCCCGCTTCAACGAGTTCTGACTCCGCCGCTTTTCCGGCTTCCTCACCTCGTGATGCTAAGACCACTCGGCAACCGTGTTGGCCAAACACCTTCGCACAACCGAAACCTATCCCCTTGGATCCACCCGTCACGATGGCGACTTTGTCATCCAGTTTTCGTTTCATGGGGTTATCCTGTTTATTGACGAATCGAGTGGTGCATCGTGGGCTGTCGATGCCCGCGAGAACCCCGGACGCAACGTCCCACATGGAGGCGCCGCACGGGTTCCAACCTTTCATTATTGCCGGATGAGTTGGTTTTCGGCGGGCTGGATGCTCTGAAGATGCTCGTCAGCAATCATCCGGAGCCGGGTGATGACTTCCGGATGCGATTCAGCCACATCGTAACGCTCGCCTGGATCGTGTTCTATGTTGTATAGCTGCGGCGTCTCGTGTTGCTCGCGCTGTGGTCCTATTCCATAACATCCCTGCGTGATCCAATGGGCCTTCCATGGACCGACACGGACGGCGTAGAGCTCTTCGCTCCGCCAGTAAAACACTCGGTCGCGGGGGCTGGTCGAAACGGTCCCGTCCAACAGCGAAGACAAGTCGTAACCGTCCAGTTCTCGATCGCTGGGCAGTTCGACACCCGCCATGGAGCAGAACGTGGGTAGCAGATCCATGGTCGCCCCCATCTGCATCCGCACGCCCGGTTGTAGATGACCCGGTCGCCAGAATATCGTCGGTTCTCGCATACCTCCCTCGAAAGTGGTCCCTTTACCTTCGCGTAAAAGTCCCGCCGACCCGCCGTGCGTGTGGAAAGGAAGCCAGGGCCCGTTGTCGGACGTGAATACGACCAGTGTGTTTTCCGCCAAGTTGAGCTCCTCAAGCGTCGCGAGAAGGTTGCCCACGCCAGCATCAATTTCCTCGACCACATCGCCGTACAAACCTCGACGACTCTTGCCACGAAACGTGTCGCTGGCGTAGAGAGGGATATGGGGTAAGTTGTGAGCCAGATAAACAAAGAACGGCTCGGCTTGATGATCCTGAATGAATTTTACCGCCTGCTCGGCATACCGGCGCGTGATTGTGTGCTGGTCGGCAGGTCGCTCAATGACATCCGTGTCGTGCAGGATCGGCACGTTGAACTGCTCGATCGGCGCGAGATAATTCGCGTCGACCTGACCCTCTCGTCGGTAGCCGGGATGACCTGGCTGGGCATCCATGTCGTTGGAATAAGGAATTCCCCAGTAGGTGTCGAAACCATGCGCGGTTGGCAGGTATTCAGGCAAATGCCCTAGGTGCCATTTGCCGATCGCCGCGGTAGCATAACCAGCGGACTTGAGCAGCTCGGCGATCGTCAGTTCGCTGGCCGGCAACCCGCCCTTGGAGTCGGGGAACAAGACACGCCTCTTAGCCGACATCATGCCATTGCGGATCGGCAGCCGGCCCGTCATGAGCGCCGCACGGCTGGGTGTGCACACGCTGGCCCCCACATAGAAGTTGGTCCATTTCTGTCCCTCCGCGGCCATGCGATCCAGATGGGGCGTGCGAATCGTTGGATGACCGAAACATCCCAGGTCACCGTAACCCAGATCGTCACAGAATATCACGACGAAGTTGGGTTTTGTCGCTGCAGCCATGGATTGCTCCGAAATGCTGAATGAAGCGATTATGGCGACAGCGGCGAGACCTACTTGGTCGATTCGCATGGTTGAGTTTCCTTTGTGTATTCCTATTTCGAACAGCGACAGTTCACTCACGGATGGATACGGCTTCCCATTGTGCCGCGTCATTGCGGGAGGCGAAAGTATGCAGCACTCTGTCAGACGGCGGCGACCAAGACAATCGCTGGAGCTTTTTTGGGGCGTCGTCAAGCCGGAATACGGTACGGCAGCGTGGCTCGATCTCGTACGAGATGATCAAACGGCAGGTCGTTGTTTGTTTTCGAGCCCGCCCTAACCTCTTTTCGCACCCAAAAACATCGCAACCACGGAGGTCCACACAAACCACCGCGCCGTCGCTGGTTCCGGCACCGTCAGAGGACTCGGCGGCGAAACGGCCTCAAACGCGGCCTTCCAGGTTTGATACCGTGCTGCGCCTACCACTCCACCATCGACGTCATTGGCCAGTGATCCCGCAGGTGTGCCTATGTGGTCTCGCCAAGTGGCATAGTCCAAGCCGTCGACCGAGCCATCGTCGTTATAGTCACCTGGCTTGATCAGGCGAAAGTCGGTCACGAGAGGCAAATGATCGTAGGTCACGCCCGCCAGATCCACCGTGATATCGAACTCGGACAATTCCGTTGCCAATCTCTCATCCGACGTCATGTCCACGGTGTTGAGGACGAAACGGTTCGCCGTCCGCAGCACGCTATTGGTGTAGAGGATGTAGTCCAAGCGTCCAGGGGCGAACTGAGAAATATCATTGCGCCAAGTGTAATCATCTGGTCCGCTCGCGTTGTGCAGCGGATGAGCGTCGGCCATCGACGTACCGTCCCAATCTGGCGCTGAATCAGCTCCAAACCATCGTTCGTTGAAGATGTCTCCGGTCAGCAAGGTTCCCAACGGATCGAGGACGCTCGGAATGTTGATGATGTTCAGGTCGCCGACGACTAGCATCGGCGTCTTATTTGGCAAGTCGACCAATTCACCAGGTGTGCGGGCGTCGCGCATCCAACTGACGATAGCATCCGCTTCCCATTGACGCGATTGTTCGTTGGGATCGAGCGGGCCGGGTGGTACGTTCGTATTGCAACAGGTGAAATAATTGTTGATGACGTAGAGATCCGCGTCGAACTCTTCATTCGGAAGATCAACCAGTGCTATGGCGGTGCCATCCTTCGGTGGATTGGTATTCGTGAGAGTCATCGATAGTGGATGTTTGCTGGCGATCACGTTATCGTCACCTTGATGTGCAAACCAAGTCTCGCTTTGGTCCAATGGGGCGATTGCATTGAGCAGACCCACCACATCATCAGCCGAATGGTCACGGATCTCTTGCAGATTGAGGCCGTCCGGATCCAGTGCCCGTACGACTCGACCAAACTTAGCGGCTTGTATTGGATTGACGGCTGGAAAGATCGTCTCGAACAATACGTTGTAGCTGACCACGCGAAGATCGTCCGGCGCATGGCGGTCGATGAAAGTACCGGTGCCGGCCACGACCAGGCCAGGACCTAGCCAGAGGAACGTCTGCGCAAACACTGACAACGATACTCTTGTACGAACTCGATACATCCCCAGCGTCTCGTGCAAAAACTGCCGTGCCCTTGTACCAACAGCCTATTATTATAGGCGGATGGAAGTAGACCACCAATGATCTCCAGATCAAACAGCGCCCGCCCGCGGCGTTCATCCGTACTGGGTTCAGGGGCCTTGATCATTAGTCCGCCAAATGCCATCAACGCTGCCTATGCCAACATATACCGGTTCGGTGTTCGGGTTTCAGTGTTCAGGCACGAGAGGCAAAACCAATGGAACTGAACACTGAAACCAGAA
>Ga0310121_10002792_pt1 | contig 16362 bp, 12 predicted proteins | sample CB27_Tmax_986_MG_FD_203504 | JGI IMG/M metagenome (GOLD analysis project Ga0310121, IMG submission 203504) | Marine microbial communities from Western Arctic Ocean, Canada - CB27_Tmax_986 | ecosystem: Environmental > Aquatic > Marine > Oceanic | place: Canada: Western Arctic Ocean | collected...
CGACGAGCCCTTTTGGCCATCTGGTAATAGGGCATTGGATTCCACGAACCAGCGGTCGTTTTTCTTGGTCCACGTTCCCTCGGCAAAGCCACCGTTGGAATCGAAAGCCCATGACCGAATGCTGCCCGCCGCGGGATCCCAGCCGATGACTTGTATTCCGGACATGTCGATACGGTCTTGGACGCTCACTTTGAACGAGCGAATAATAAAATTGTCGTTTCGAGCCCACTGGCAGGTTGTTTCGATCAAATCGTTCTCGCTCGCGTCCAACCAAGTGCCAATCAACCATTCTAAGTCTTTGAGCTGCTCGTAATGCGATGGAGGCTCCGTTTCTTCTGCTTCGCTGACGCGATCAAGAAGCCACTCACCGTTGCGTTTGACGTGGACTGCCGTGTAGCTGGTTATCTCCAAATCCTCCTCGGGCCCAATGACCGTCGCTACACCATGCTCTACGGCCACATTCGGAGAAACAAATTGAATCGACTCAACATCGACTACCAACCTGTCTTCCTTATTTTCTAAAAGAAGGGCGTCGAACTCCTTTTTAATCGCCTCGCGTCCCACCACCTGATCGCCAGTTGCCGGATTGGTATAAACCGCCTCGGGCGACCAATGGGCTGCCAATGATTCTGAATCACGGGCATTAAACGCTGCCACATACGAATTGATCGAATTCTCAATTTCCGCCTTATTCGCCGCGCCGTCGGCGGCAAGCACGGTCGCGTGTCCACACGTTCCGACAACGATCGATAGGGCCACGCTTAGCCAAGTTGTGCGTTTCATTTTCTATTTCTCCTTTGAGTGCTCAGGACCGTTAGGCTGGTGTTCCCCAAAATCATCGTGCTATTTCACGATCGTTTATGATTTCCGTGCATCTCGTATCGCACTGGCACGACATCGCACGCAATCCTTTTTTCGTTCTTGGGCTTCCGGGTTGCGTTGCACGCTGGAAATTGGCTTCTGGCAAGCCTGCGAACCAACCGATCGGAATAGATCCCTTGGACTCGTAGGTCGAAGCTCGGATTTAGAGGCAACCGATAAGATGCCAAACCGATGCGCCGAGCACGACGCCATCTATAGTTCCGCGTCACAAGACGATCACGAGCTGCCGCCATCGGCCGTGAAACCAATCCCAGTATTGTTATCGCACACCTGCTCAACGTCTCGGCATGCATCGCGTCCTTCACGCCTTTACACTTGACAGCGGAGCGGAAAGAATGATCCTCGCAAACGGGCTCGGCGTCGGTATCAAAGAGACAAAATCAGGTTTACAGAGGAAACCGATGGCGATCACGAACTCGGTATCACGTAGTTTGCAGACGCCATTGAAGTTCCTGAAACGCAATGCAGTCGTCTATGCAGAAAAGATCGCCATCGTCGACGGGCGTCGGCAATTCACGTATGGGGAGTTTGGCGAGCGAGTCAACCGACTCGCGTCGGCGCTACGCTTCGCGGGAATCGAACAAGGAGACCGCGTGGCCATCCTTTGCCCGAATACAGCGCCGATGCTAGAGGCGCATTTCGGCATACCACTGGCCGGAGCCGCCGTGGTCGCGATCAACACGCGGTTATCGTCCAAAGAGATCGCCTACATTGTCAATCACTCCGGCGCCCGCTGTCTACTGGTCGACGCGGAACTGGCCGCCTCGGTTCGTCCCGTCGTCGGCGAATTGAAGACGGTCCAACAGACGATCAACGTCGACGATCACGCCGGCACCTCACCGCTCGAGGGACTCGACTACGAAAGCTTTCTGGAAAGCGGCAGCCCTGATCCGGTGCGCTGGCGAATTAAGGACGAAGAAGAAACGATCGCCGTTAACTACACCAGCGGCACGACAGGACGCCCCAAGGGCGTTCTGTATACGCACCGCGGCGCTTACCTCAATGCACTAGGTGAATTGCTCGAGACGGGCGTTCGACCCGAGTCGGTCTACCTGTGGACGCTACCGATGTTCCACTGCAACGGCTGGTGCTTCACTTGGGGGATCACGCCCATGGGGGCTCGACATATCGGTCTGCGTAAAGTGGACCCCGGGGAGATCTGGCGTATGATTGAGCAGCACGGTGTGACTCACCTCAACGGTGCTCCGGTCGTCATGGTCTCGCTGTTGAACCACCCCGGCCGACCGAAGCATCTTGACCGCGAACTGACCATAACGATCGCCGGCGCGCCCCCGTCGCCCACTTTGTTGGAACAGCTTGAAGAGTTGGGCGCGACGGTAGTGCACGTCTACGGCCTGACGGAGACCTACGGTCCGCACACGGTCTGCGCGACACAGTCCGGATGGGCGTCCCTGCCGAAGTCCCAACAGGCGCGCCTGCGCGCGCGACAGGGCGTCGCGTATGTAGCGACCGATGACGTTCGTGTGGTGGATGAGCAGTTGGTCGACGTGCCGGCCGATGGCCAGACGCTTGGTGAAGTGGTCATGCAGGGCAGCAATGTCATGGCGGGCTACCATAATGATCCCGAGGCGACCGCGCGGGCGTTTCGAGGGGGTTGGTTCCATAGCGGAGATGTGGCTGTGATGCATCCAGACGGCTATATCGAACTGCGCGACCGCATCAAGGACGTGATCATCTCCGGCGGCGAGAACATCTCGTCGATCGAGGTCGAGCAGACGCTCTACCGCCACCCGGCGGTCCTTCAAGTGGCGGTGATCGGCGTCCCCCACGAGAAATGGGGCGAAACGCCCAAGGCGTTCGTGATGCTAAAAACCGGCGCCGAAGCGACCGAGGCCGAACTGATCGAATTCTGTCGCGAGCAAATCGCTCATTTTAAATGTCCCTCGTCCGTCGAGTTTACGGCGCTGCCGAAGACCAGTACCGGGAAGATCCAGAAATTCGTTCTGCGAGACAAGGAATGGGACGGCCATGTGAAGCACGTTCAAGGGGGGAAGAGCGAAACCTGATGACGACTTGTCCAAAACCGCAAACTGAACCTTTCAGCTACCTTTACGTCGCTGTGTTTCGGTTTAGAATGAGCGCAGGCTTTTGCTCCGCGAAAGCACGTTATATCGCGCAGCGAAAAACGACGATTCGGTAAGAGTTTAACGCGCCGTTACTTAGTGACTGCGGATCAGAAGCTGGAACGCAACCACTGGCACCTCCCTAGCGGGCGTAAGGCTCGCCTCTCAAACTATACCCGAAAAACTCGAATTGACGGTCCCGGGCGCGACGCGCCCGATCCAGGAGATCGCCGCGGAGCTAGGCCTAGAACCTGCGACCATTCTGCCGCACGGCCATCGAATTGCCAAAGTACCCATATCGGAGCTCGAACAACGTGCCGGGGAGGCCGACGGAGCCCTGATCTTAGTCACCGCGATGACGCCAACACCTTCTGGAGAAGGCAAGACAACCACCACGATTGGTCTTGGCGATGCGCTCAGGCAGGCAGGTCACCGCACGTCGATCTGTGTGCGAGAACCGTCACTGGGACCCTACTTTGGCATGAAGGGAGGCGGCACTGGTGCTGGCCATGCCCAGATCGTTCCAGCCGAGGATATCAATCTGCACTTCGTCGGCGACATGTATTCGGTCAGCAAGGCCAATAATTTGTTGGCCGCCTTAATCGACAATCACCTACAGCACGGAAATGAACTGGGGATTGATCCGCGGAGGATCACTTGGCGTCGCGTAATCGATTTGAACGATCGTGCCCTACGTGAGATTTTCGTTGGCTTGGGCGGCGTGACACACGGGATTCCTCGTAAGGACGGCTTCAACATCACACCCGCTTCAGAGGTCATGGCCATCCTCTGCCTGTCACGGGATTACCTCGATCTCCGCGATCGGCTGGCGAAAATCGTGGTCGGATACACACACGGCAAGCAGCCCGTCACCGCGGCTGAATTGCTGGCCGAAGGAGCGATGACCGTCCTGCTTCGCGACGCCATTCATCCCAATCTGGTGCAAACGCTCCACGGTACGCCCGCTTTTGTTCATGGTGGTCCGTTCGCCAATATCGCGCATGGTTGCAATACCCTCGTGGCAACCAGGATGGCCTTGAAACTTTGTGACCGCGTCGTAACCGAGGCCGGATTTGCAAGTGACCTGGGGGCTGAAAAGTTTTTTCACATCAAATGCCGCATCGGCAATCTGCGACCAGCGGCTGTTGTGATTGTCGCGACCGAAAAAGCGATCGAATACCATGGCGGATTTAAGGATGACGGTGGCACGGGCAAATCTACTCAAGCACATCGAGAATATGCGCGCGTTTGGCGTCGAGCCAGTGGTCGCCGTGAATCGATTCCCCGGCGATACGGTGGACGGACTGCGGAAGATTTTGGACTTTTGCGATGCGAACGACGTGCGGGCCGCTTCGTACGAGGCCTACGAGAAGGGACCCGCGGGAGCGTCGGAGCTGGCCGCCATCGTCGACGCCGCGATCGCGGACAACCAGCGTAGTAACGCTTTTGACTTTCTCTATCCGATCGAGGCGCCGATCCGTGACAAAATCGACACGGTCGCCCGGATCGTCTATGGCGCCGACGGCGTTGATTACGATCGAAAAGCAGAAACGGCCATCAATCTCATTGAAAAGCATGGCAAGGATCACTTCCCAGTCTGCATGGCGAAAACACAGAAGAGTCTCTCGGACACGCCTCGTCTTCGCGGCAGACCCAAAGGATTTCGCATTCGCGTCAACGAGATCCGGCTTTCGGCCGGCGCCGGGTTTGTGGTCGCCATTTGTGGAGAGATGATGACCATGCCCGGGCTACCTCGCGAACCGGCCGCAATCCGCATTAAGGTGGACGACCAAGGGAACACAACGGGGCTCTCTTGACCAAACTCTTCGTGGATGCCTGGATGGGCTAGCCGATCAGCTCTGGAATCGGCTTCCCGTGATTGACGATCGGTGTTGGGCGACCATTGAAGTCTTCGATCAGCACCTTGGACGAATCAATGCCCAAGTGATGGTAGATCGTCGCCAGGAAATCGCCGGGGCCGCAACGACGTTCGACGACGTCCTCGCCTCGCTTGTCCGTGGCTCCGATGCACCGTCCGGTTGCGATACCGCCACCGGCCCAGAGGTTCGAGTAGGCCCGTGGCCAATGATCTCGTCCAGGCTGCTTCGTGCCGGCCGGAGCGCTTGCGTTGCCTGCTCCAGTGCTGGGGTGATAACTGATCTTTGGCGTGCGGCCGAATTCGCCAGTGACAACGACCAACACCCGTTTGTCCAAACCGCGGTCGTGGATGTCCTCGATGAGCGCCGTTACCGCCTGGTCATAGGCATCCGCGCGAAATCGCAACGCGTCAAACACGTGATGGTTGACCGCATGATCGTCCCAATTACTCACGCGGCCGCAGAGTGGGCCGCGGAGACTGCTGGTAAGCACGTCGACCCCCGCTTCGATCAATCGCCGCCCCAATAACAATTGTTGGCCCCAGCTGTTTCGACCGTAGCGATCGCGCAAACGATCATCTTCTTGGCTCAAGTCAAACGCTTCTTTCGTGCGCGAGTTGGTTAGCAAGGTCATTGCCTGCGTCTCAAATTGATCCAGCGCGCCCAGCTCACCCTGTTGATCGAAGGCACGCGTGAGCGTATCGAGTTCTTGACGGAGTGTCGCGCGACGCCCCAGCCTTTTGACCTCGTTTTGATCGGTGAGGCCAATGTTGGGGACCACGAATTCTGGCGAATTAGGGTCGCCAGTGACTGAAAACGGAGAATAGGCATCTCCCAGATAGGCAGGGCCGTTGTATGACGTGGGTGGATTTACACCGACGTAGGCAGGCAACGGATTCGACCTGGGACCGTCCAGCGACCGCAGGTAGTTGGTCACTGACATCCAGTCGGGCAATCGCGGTTTCGGTTTGTCACGCGTGTCGGAATCACCCGACAGCATTTGCATGGAACCGGCCGGGTGTCCACCCGCGCCTTGATACATGCTGCGCAGTATGGTGAATTTGTCGGCAATCTGGGCTTGCCGTGGGAGCAGTTCGGTGAAGTGCATCCCGGCCACTTTGGTTGGGATGGTGCGGAAGGGTCCTCGAAATTCGCTGCCCGCATGGGGCTTCGGATCGTAGGTATCAATGTGCGAACAACCACCTGGTTGCCATACCAAGATTACCGCCGTTTTTTCGTGATCACTGCTGGAACCCCGACTGTCAGCCAAGGGACTGGCCGCTTGAAGGCGCATAAGTCCTGGTAGACTCATGCTTGCAAAGCCAGCCAAACCGAATCGCATAAAACTGCGACGGCTACCGGGGCCGAGATTTCTGGGACCCTGACAGTGTGAGTCCAACGCAACATTTCGGGATTCGCTCATTCTATCTCCGTGGGATGGATGCGAATGGCAATGGGTTCAGACACTATAATGTCGACGATGTCTTGCGGTTGCGCGAGCTTGGTTGCCTCTTTAACACGTTCCTCGGCCTCAGCGAGCGCGGCGTCGGCGGCCTTCATCGCTTCGGTTGCGGCCTGGGCCGCGATCTGGGTCTCCGCTTGCTCACCCGCCGACGCCGTTGCGGCTACCGCGGCGAGTCGCTCGGCCTCCCGCGCCAGATGAGCGGCCTCTTGCTGGGCCTGTTCGAATCTAAGCTCGGCAGCGGTGACCGCATTCGGGTTATACCGATATTGGGCCACGGCATTGCCATAAAAAGCGACCAGATAATCACCCGACGGAGTCTTCAGTTTTTCCAGATCGATTACCGCCTCCGAATGGTCCGATCCTAGCGAAACATCAAACCGAGGCATAGGTTCAAAACCCGCGCCAAACGTCCTCAGTTCGATCGCCGCTCCAGAAAACTCGGTGCGTCGAGTATGAGTTAGCGGGATCTTCAGACTCTCACCGACGGTGGCCTCCCATACTTTGCGCTCACTGGCTGCAATCGAGATCGGGGCCAACTCCGAGCCTCCAACGGATACGGGAAGATCGGAAACCAAACGAGGAACGGGGATCTCGGACCACGCATCGGCTACCGGCCATGCCATCGAAGCCATTTGGCAAGTACGGGTGACCTCGCTGCCATCGATCACGGCGTGGCCCGTGAACTTGGCGATGCGCGCTCCGCGTGGAGCCTCTGGATGAGCGGTCAGCAGCATGATGCCGCGCGACTGTCCAGCCGCAATTCTCAACCCGGCGGCGGTTACCCCGTCGGGCAGGTTATCCATTGACAGTTCAATCTCACCATTGAAGCCGTCACGCCGGACCGCGACCACTTCCAATGCCATCGTAGTTCCGCCGCGAAGCGCAATTGGTTTGGATAGCGCGTTGCGATCACCGTTTCGCAGCTCCATGTGGAGTGCCCAAGCGACCAGCGCAAAATCGGGAGCCGCTCTTCGAATGATCAATCGGTATTCGTTATTGGGATCGTTGCGCGTGCCGCCAAACAGATCGGACAGTTGCAAACGATACACTCCGTCCTCCTGGATCTCGACTTTGCCAAGGATGTCCAGCGAGCCGGCATTGTAGGGTGGGCCGTCGTACGCATAGCCATTACTCGAACGTTTCACGGGACTGGCGATATCGGAAAGCTCTACGACATCAGCCAACGATTGCTCGGCCCCTTCGCCAATTACACGCTGGACAATGACCGACGGATCGGTCGGCCTGCCAAGCCTTTCGGACGCCACTTCCACCCACCAGACTTCACCCTTCTTCGCAGCGAATTCAAACGTGTCGACATCCGCGGCGGGATAGAAAGTGCCAGCGATGTCGCATGGCGGTGAGATAGACTGCGCCTGCGCATGTTTGTTGTTGGGTTCGGTCTCGGCCGACGCAGAGTGTTGCGAAAGTTGGGCGGGTGGCCAAGAAAAAGAACTGACCGATCTGGTGCTTGGCAATCGTGAGACCGGCGCGTCGGCAGCAACATCTTGCACCGCCAAACGATAGAAATACTCGGGGCCGCCCTTGAATGTCAGCTCATGCACTTTGACGATAAAAGTGCCATCGGAAGGTACCGTGAAATCGATGGCGCCGCCGCGACGCTCGACGACAAGGTCACGTCCTTCGGCATCCGCAACGATCAATACGGGGTTCATCTTCGAATCGATACCCTTTGCGGCACAGTCCACGAAGATGCGTTGCCCTGCCCTGCCCTGGATCGAATAGTGATTCACTGCCTGCGCCGGTATCGTCGCATTGCAGACGGAATTCATTTCAAGTGGCATCGCGACCGCTACAGTTGGACTCGGTTGGTATTGCCGCACTTCCGGCAGCGTGCCGATGGTGAAGACTCGAGTAGACGAAATACCCAGCCGCGATTTGACTCTCGCTTCGTGAATTCCAGGATGGCAGTCGGGCGAAATCGTCACGATGAACTGGTTCGGTTCGGGCTTGCCATCAGCGCCGGGCTTGGGCGCGGCGGTGATGCCTGGATGGGAAAACATCAACGCTTCGATGTCTTCGATAAACTGGCCGGTTATCGTGACGTCGATTTCCGCACCCGTTTGGCCACCCATCGGCATCGTCGTTAACAGCCGTGGCGCCGGAAGGCAGACGGACAGCGCCGATGCGGTTGAGGCAATGGCTAGAGAGGCGATCGCCAACACCGCGCGGACATATGAACCGCGTTTTATCTGTCCAAGGTTTGCCATATGGCTCACGGAATTCTTCATCATTCGTACCGTATCAGCGACCTGACGGGCGAAATACCTGCCTTGCGGTTCTGCTAGTGATTGAACAGGAACTCTTTGGAATTGACTAGCGCCCAGATTAGATCTTGGAAGTTCTCGTGCGCGGCTTTTGTTGTTTCGATTGGTTCGCCATCGGCATCGACTCGTTTTTCCGCCAGGTAGGCGATCGCAATTCCTAACTCTGGGGAACGCGGTTTGCGCGAAAATGCGGCCATATACAGTTCGGTAATTTTCTCGTCTGCGAGTTTTTCTTCTTTCGAAAGCCGCTCGGCGCGACCGTGACTCGCCGCCAGCTTCGCTTTGATGTCGGCTGCGTTGATCATATGCAAGCTCTGCGCGAGGCTGGCCGATTGAACGCGTTCGCATTCGCAAACGCTCGTACTCTCCGGGCGGCCGAACACGCGCAGGAAGGGCGACGACCGGTTGTAGCTGTTGTCCGGCAAGGCCACCGCGCGCGTTCCGGCCGGCAGATTCGCGAACGATGTGCTGGTACCAGTCAACTGGTCGATCGCGTCGAGTAACACCTCAGCCTGGAGGCGCTTGGGGTAATATCGCGAATAATTCTGGCGATCCACAAGGTTGTTATCGTTCGGGAGCGAGCTCAACTGGTAGGTGTGCGAACTTGTGATCGCTCGTACCAGCTCCTTCAAATCGAAGCCACTCTTGCGGAAATAATCCTCCAACGCCGCGAGCAGTTCTGGGTTCGTGGGTGGATTCGTATCGCGGATGTCATCTTCGGGTTCAATGAGTCCACGTTTGAAGAAGTGTTTCCAATAACGATTGACCAGTGCCTTGGCAAAAAACGGGTTGGACTGGCTGCTCATCCAATCCGCCAGATGCAAGCGAGGATCTTCATCCGGGGGAATCTCGCCGACGTCGTCCCCCAGAGCCGTTGGTCTCACGGTGAGACCCGTACTGAGGTTTTTCGACCCCGCGACCCCGCGTTGATGAAAAATGTGGTCTTCACCCCGTGTGTCGGTCGGCTTACGTCCCACCTGGCTGAAGAAAGCGGCCAGTCCGTAATAGTCGTCCTGGCTCCAGCGCTCAAACGGATGATGGTGGCATTGGGCGCACTGCATTCGCACGCCGAGGAATAACTGGGCGACATCTTCGATCTGTTCCTTGGGCTCCTTCACTCGTTTGTACCATGCCACGGGAGGGTTCGCGATGACGGTGCCTGTAGCGGCCAGGAGTTCACGAACAAGCTGGTCGTAAGGTGTATTGGCCAGCAGGCTGTCGCGGATCCAGGCGTGGAATGCAAAATTGGATGTAATGTCGCTGGCGTCATCGCGACGGTTCTTGAGCAGTGAGGTCCACTTGTTGGCGAAATAGTCAGCATAGTCAGGACTTCTCAGCAAGGCGTCGATCGCCCCGTCACGCTTGTTGGGATCCGGGCTGGCTAGAAATTGGCCTGCTTCCGCCTCGGTCGGCAATCGCCCGCCGATATCGAGCGAAACGCGGCGTATGAAAGTCGCGTCGTCACAAACGGGTGACGGCGGAACACCGATCTCCTGTAAATTGGCGAAGACCAGTTCGTCGATGAAGTTCCGTGATTCGGGCAGTACTTCAACCAGCGCACCATGCGAAACGGTGGCATTGTAGACAGCGACCTTGCCTTGGTAACGCACCATTACAGCGACGTTGCCGGGAACATCAAGGACGGTCACCAGGCCCATGTCCGTAACTTCCGCCATCGCGTCATCGTTGCACTCGTAAAGCGCCCGTGACGTAACATCCCGAACGCTGCCATCGGAATAGTGTGCCAGAGACAAGAGTTGTTGTTTGTCGTGCGGTTTGAACGATCCACGACCCGGTTCAACTTCGATCGAAACCAGTTCCCGGTCGCCCTCGCTGGCGTAAATCGCTCCGCGCTGAAGCCAACGAGTGAGCAGTGAATAAGCTTCCGAATCCTTGTCCAGTCGCACACCTCCACCGTGCGGTACTTGTCCAGAGGCTTTCCTCAACAGGAGGCTTCGATCCGGGGCGGCGGGAAACACTCTGCGTCCGCGAGCTTCCAGTACAATATGTTCGTAGTCTTCCCGTGGCTCAAAACCAAGCAGCGACAGTTCGAAGCCATTCTGGCCACCGCCGGCTTTCGCGTGACAAACCCCCGCGTTGCAGCCAGCCTTCGTCAACACAGGAACGACATCGTTAACAAAGCTGACGGGAGGCTCAGGCTCAGCTGCATCGGCTGGTATAGCGAACGTGACAATGATCGCCACAATGGCCAAGAGAAAGCTGGTGACGAAACTTGGCGTGAGTCGATCAGTCCGATCAATATCGCGAATGGTCATGTGTCGCACCGTAGCGCAAAGTCGACGGACGGAATGATGACACGAATTCAGGAGGAAACGCCGCTGCCGGCAATATCCATAGTCTACTGAAACCGGTGTGCCCCGTCCACGACAACCGATCCCTCGCCGTGAGCGTTTGTGAACCGCACCTAGTTTTCTAGGCTTTTTCGTCCTCTCGAGGGACGTCGTCGATCGTCCAGGCGTGTGTTGGGTTTGTGTTGAACCGTATACAATCCGATATTGAATAGGAGTAACTCTTACCTGATACACCGATTGACATTGACATTTCGTGATGACTCCGAATTGGAAAAGGATTCGCTCAGCTGGTTCAGCGCATATTATTTCACTCGTCCGACGCCAAACTGATTTCCGGCTTGTATCGGCCTCTCACCTTCCCAATCGATTTCAAGCAGCTTTTCACTGCCGACGGCACGGCCTTTCTCGTCGCTAAGTTGGGCTACGATCGTACGGGTCCGCACGTCGATTACATCACCCGACGACGGATAGGCGAGAGTACCGTCGTTGCTGAATGCAATCCATCCGGGCTCGTCTCGACACTGGATGCTGGCCAACTGCTGGGGGGGCATGACGGTCGCATCAAAGACATGTATTCGCTCGTTGTGCCCATCACAGACCCATAGCTGCGTCTCGTCGGGCGTCAGCCCGATGCCATGGGATGGGCAGCCATGCCGCTTGACCGCGCCCCTCTCAAATCCTTGAATCTCCACACGGTGCAGCTTCTTGCCCGCCACGATGTCTCCCACCTCGAAGCCCAGGCACTCATTGATGCAGGCAAAGACGATTGATTGTTTACCGTTGACGGTGAACGGACGAACGCTTGCAGAAAACGGACCGACCGTGTGGTGGACGGAATGCGTCGAGGTGTCCGCGACGGTCAAAATGGGTGATGCGAGCCCAGCCAGGAAACACCGCTTGCCATTCAATCCGTAAACTGTGTTATGAGCGCGAGAGTTGGGACTGATTCGAGCGATCTCGTCACCCGTCATGGCGTCCAACACGTACCATTGGTCCTTCTCGAAAGTAGGTTGATACATGGTCCTTCCATCGGGTGATAGCGCCATTCGGTCGCAGCCTTTGTCGTATTCACGTTCCCACAGCAATCGTTCCGTCACCATATCAAGACACATTAGAGAAACCTTTGTGCTGATATGGATCCGCTTTGTGTCAGCCGAAGCGCAGATTCCCTTTACATTGATCGGTTTCCCGCTCTCATCGATGCCACCCGTTGGGATACGCCTGACAAATTTGTGATCGTCTTCGATGTCGAAAACAAGCAAACCATGTCCACCATATTCCAGATAGTCGCGGATACCTGGCGTTGCCACGTAGAGCAGTCGACGCTCGGCTGCCTCGCTAACGGTCGTCGGTGTTATTGTGCACGCCAACAGCAAAGCACGAAAATAGAGCGAATTACACATGGTTGACCCCTCGATTTCTCCGGATGCGCGGTTGGCTTAATGATGGACAACTCTACCACAGATACCACGCCGTGGCGTCACCCCAAAACCTACCCAAAATCGACCTTCCGAGCACGAACGATTTTGCGCAGCCCACTGTGTGTCGTTGCAATTGTCTTAGCGCATGTTTTATCCACGGGTATCTCCTGAGACGAAGTCTCACAGATCTTGGCGGCGAGACGAAGTCTCAAGTCGACGAAGTCTCACAGACCTTGGCGAGGCGAGATACGTAGAATGGATAGATCGATGGCGGTTTTGTGACTGTCGCTGGGTGGATTCGGGAAGACGGTGCGCCGAATTTCGGCTTAACGCACTGTGGTGGTGCGTCTGTTTAGCGCTGGAGGGACTTGTTTGCACTCGTTTCAATAGTGACCGCGCAGCACGAACCGTCGACCGGGTGGTCGCAGATAGAAAACTGCTAAGAATGTGGACTAAGTCAGCCCACCGCGTGGGCGCGAGGTAGGTCTCGAGAAGCCTTGTGTCGACGAAATGACTCCAAGAAATTCTCGACCCAGCCATCGGCCTGGACGCCCAGGCGCTTCCAAATCGGCGCCAGATCCGGCGGGATCACACCCCGCTTCCCCTGCCGTATGATCGGCCCCAAGAAGTCCAATAGCGATACGTATTGGTCACGCGTGATCGGCAGAAAGCCCATGTTCGAAATCCTCGCAGCGCCAGGCGGATTGCACTAGACCGCTGCACGGGCCGTCGATGCTCCAGACGACGTGGCTGGTGTCTCCTCAGCCGACGCAACCGGATAAGCGTCGGCCCGCTCATCGAGAAACACTGGTGCCAACCACGCATCGGCCTCTTCCGCGGTAGGTAACGCGACCCTGCCGTCAATCTCCGTTTGAGTATCGTGCCAGCGAGCCAGGATGCGGTCAAACACCGAAGTGTATTTTGACTTCTCGGGCGTGTCAGCCATGCCCGCGGCAATCACGTTTAAGTCAACGTAAAACGAACAGGAACATAGGTCGTCCGTGCTCTCAATTCGCCTGCACTCGAACGGCTTGGCGAAGAATTTTCCGTCAACATCGTCCTCTCTGTTCGCTCTCCGCGCTATCCGCTGGCTCGCCAATCGCATCATCCATGAGATACTGGAGAATCGCCGTCGATACTCCTCGGCCTTCATCTTCATAAGATTGATCTCACACGGCAGAGGCTCCGCCGCCGAACCGTCGCTATTCTTGCGCTCTGGGCAAACCCTCCACCATCGCCTGGCTACCTCTTCATCCGACCATGACTCCACGATATCCGGGCGATTTCTTAAAACAAAATGGATGTGTTATGTGAAGTTACCAATTATGTGGAGTTGGGGTCGTGAATTGGCGCATTGTTACAGGTTTTGTTCAACTGGTTAGCATGCAACTTCACATAATTCGGGTGACTTGGCCACCTCGTTTAGCCATTTGAGTATATCCGGTTTTTGCCACTCCGGTGGATTGTCGACCGTTGGCGCCCCGGTTTTGTCGAGCATTTGTCGCTTCATCTCCATGTCGATCTCCAGGTAGATGTGAGTCGTATTGATATCGGCATGTCCTAGCCAGTAGCTCACCATGGTGACTTCGTTTCCTGATCGCAGCAGATGCATGGCCGTCGTATGACGAATCGTGTGTGGATTAACGGTCTTCGTCGTTATGGATGGGCAAGTATTCTCAGCTGCGACGCCATATTTTCGGACGATGTAACGAAGACCGAAACGTGTGGAGGGGGCACCGTTCGCGTTGAGAAAGAGATGCTCATCGTTTGGGTGTTTTGGAGAGCGCTGATCCACATACGCTTTAATAGCTTCGGCTGTTTCGGGCCAAAGTGGACAGCTGCGATGCTTCTTGCCCTTACCTAGAAGCTTGACTTGTGGGGCCTCGCCCAAACGTACGTCAGTGAGGTTGAGTTCTGTGATCTCGCTGGCGCGAGCACCCGTATTGTACAGAATCAGCAGCAATGCCTGGTCCCGAATGCCGGTACGCGAGTTGATGTCCACGCCATCAAGCACCCCCTGCATTTCCTTCTCCTCAAGATGGTCACCCATTTTGTGCTCGGTCCGTTTGACAGGAATAGCACGCACCGTCTGGCAGTGGAGCAACAAGGATGGCCCTTCCCGCCCCAGGAAGCCAAAGAAGGCGCGGATAGCCGCCAGTCGGGCATTGCGGGTTCTGGCGCTGCAGCCGCGTACGTTTTCCAAATGATCAAGGAAGGCCAGAACGGCTGATTCGTCGATGTCTTCGACGGTGAGTTCATCGACGTTCTTCTTCAAGGCGTCGGCGACGTAGCACAACAGCAGCTTGATGGCATCGCGGTAAGCCAGAATCGTATTTTGGGCGAGTCCCCGCTGGACTGGTAGGTAGTGACTGAAAAACCGTTTCATGTAGTTGGCGAGTAGATGATTCATCAATTTCCTCCGTGAGATTTAACGTGATCGAGACAATGCTTATGGAAACGCTGATCGACTTGTTCCAACAACTCGGCAGTTGGCTGTAGATAAACCTGCGTGGAAAGGATGTCCACATGGCCCATATAGGTGGCTAGCCACGGAAGTCGCGCGTTTACGTCTTGCCCGTCCCGATACCAGGCAAGTAGCCTATGAACCGCAAACGCATGCCGCAGATCGTGGATGCGAGGCGCCTTTTGCTTGTGATCGAAGATATTGCCTTGTTCCAACAAGCGCCGGAACGTTTGATGGACGTTACAGTGGTGTAAACGCCTGCAGCGCAGGTTTAAAAACAAGGGAGAGTCCGGCGCCCGCGGGTTCATCCGCAGACGATTTTCCACGTATCGATGTAACTCGTGGGTCGTGGAAGCGCTCAGCGGAACCCAGCGCGACTTGCGGAACTTTCCTTCGGAAATGTAGAGGCGTTGCTCGTCACAGTGGAAGTCCTCCAAGTTCAAGTCGAACGACTCCCCGATGCGGATTCCCGTGGTGTAGAGGAGTCCGAGAAGCGTCCGGTACGTTTCAGGGCGAAGCGAGTTCCGCGGAAACAGATCGGAAGCTGCGGCTAGCAGCGATTGGACCTCGGATGGGCTGTAAATATACGGCCGGAAATCGTGCGTCGAACGAATTGTTCTTAGCGATTCTGGTACGTAGCACAGCGGATCGGTTGCCACGATGTATTGGCACAACTGCCGGACCACGCTGAAGCGGTTTTGCTGCGTGCGTGGGGCAAGGTGACCGAGGCTCTGTTGATACGCGTCGATGATTTCTCGGGTATCCCGTGGGTCGCTCACGTTCTGCTCGACTAGAAATCGGTCAAAGTATCCCAACAGCCGCGCTTGACTTTGGTAATCGGTGCCTGAAACGCGACGTAGGTCAATCAAGGCTTGGATCTGGGTCGCCAAGCAACTCTTGAGTTTTAAAGCTCTCATTTGGACACCTCCTCTGGCCACTCCAGGGGCACTTGCTTTAAGGAATTGAAATCGACCTTGGTATAGATGAAGGTCGTCCCCAGATGGCGATGGCCAAGTACGTCGGCGATCGCTTTCAGCGAATGGCCTTGCTGCACCATTCGGGTGGCGAAACGCATGGGCGCCTTTGACTGGACTGTCAATTTCCGAGGCCCGAATGCGACGGTCCACTATGGCTGAAAGGGAGTTGGAGTTTGATAACGGACGATACGGCGGCCGGCAGGTCACAAAGACCTCAGGGCAGGAGCAAGGCGGGCGAGAGTTTTGCAGATATTCCAACAGGCTCTGACCGACCTCTGGGGTCAAAGGTAGTCGGATGTTTTTGCCGCGTTTGGAAGCCTTGAAGAGAATCTCGTTCGCGGCCCAGTCGATGTCCTCCAATCCAAGCGCACGAACTTGACCGCCACGCACTCCGTAGGTGTCGAGCAGTAGTATAATCGCGTAATCGCGCCGACCCACAACCGTCTTGCGGTTAATTCGGCAAAGCACCTGTTTTGCCTGACTATCGGTTAGGCCACGTGGAACAGTCGACAGTTTGTAGGCCCGCAACGTCGGCACGGCGCGGCCCAGAGGTTGCTGGATATAGCCTTGTTGTAGACAAAAGCGGAAGAAAGTC
>Ga0310121_10002793_pt1 | contig 16358 bp, 9 predicted proteins | sample CB27_Tmax_986_MG_FD_203504 | JGI IMG/M metagenome (GOLD analysis project Ga0310121, IMG submission 203504) | Marine microbial communities from Western Arctic Ocean, Canada - CB27_Tmax_986 | ecosystem: Environmental > Aquatic > Marine > Oceanic | place: Canada: Western Arctic Ocean | collected...
TGGCGACCGATAGTGAACCAGTACCGTGAGGGAAAGGTGAAAAGAACCCCTGTTAGGGGAGTGAAATAGTACCTGAAACCGTATGCCTACAAGCAGTGGGAGGGCTATGCCATCAAACGTTTCGGCGTTAATGGAATGCCTGACCGCGTGCCTTTTGCATAATGAGCCGGCTAGTTACTCTCTGCGGCAAGGTTAAGCGTAAGCGAGCCGTAGCGAAAGCGAGTCTTAATAGGGCGTATAGTCGTTGGGAGTAGACGCGAAGCGAGGTGATCTATCCTTGGCCAGGGTGAAGCGTGGGTAAAGCTACGTGGAGGCCCGAACCAGTGTTGGTTGAAAACAGCTTGGATGAGCTGAGGATAGGGGTGAAAGACTAATCAAACCTCGTGATAGCCCGTTCTCCTCGAAATATCTTTAGGGATAGCCTCGGGTGGTTGGCACTGGTGGTAGAGAACTGGATGGACTAGGGGGCCTACAAGCTTACTGAATCCAACCAAACTGCGAATGCCAGTGACTCATAACCCGGGAGTCAGACAGTGGGGGCTAAGCTTCATTGTCGAGAGGGAAACAGCCCAGACTACCGTCTAAGGTCCCTAAATCTGTACTAAGTGGGAAAGGATCTGAAGCAGCTTATACAACCAGGAGGTTGGCTTAGAAGCAGCCATCCTTTAAAGAAAGCGTAATAGCTCACTGGTCAAGCCACTTTGGGCCGACAATGTAACGGGGCTCAAGTACAGTACCGAAGACGTAGATTGGAATTGGCCTTTCGAGGCCAGACAGTGGTAGAGGAGCGTTCTCTAGGCAGCGAAGTTAGACCGTGAGGACTAATGGAGCGTAGAGAAGTGACCCTGCCGGCATAAGTAGCGATAAGAGAGGTGAGAATCCTCTCCGCCGTAAGCCTAAGGTTTCCTGAGGAAGGTTCGTCCGCTCAGGGTCAGTCGGGTCCTAACGTGAGGCCGAAAGGCGTAGCGGATGGACATCAGGTTAACATTCCTGAACTACCTGGAAAACGTTATTACGATGGGGGGACGCAGGAGGCTAGCCCAGCCTACGATTGGAAGTGTAGGTTCAGACATGTAGGGGGATCCGCTAGGCAAATCCGGTGGATCGCATTCCCTGAGGTGTTATGGCGAGGTCTTAGGACCGCAAAGTGGGTGATGCCACGCTGCCAAGAAAATCCTCTAAGGAGTTTTCCGGGTACCCGTACCGCAAACCGACACAGGTAGGCGAGTAGAATATACTCAGGCGCGAGTGTGAACCCTCGTTTAGGAACTCGGCAAACTCACCCCGTAACTTCGGAAGAAGGGGTGCTCCATACTCGTCAGGCGGTTTTCCCGCCAAAGCGAGCAGGAGTTGCAGTGAAAAGGCCCAGGCGACTGTTTACTAAAAACACAGGACTCTGCTAAGTCTAATACGACGTATAGGGTCTGACGCCTGCCCGGTGCCGGAAGGTTAAAGGGAGAGGTCAACCGAAAGGTGAAGCTTCGAGCTGAAGCCCCGGTAAACGGCGGCCGTAACTATAACGGTCCTAAGGTAGCGAAATTCCTTGTCGGGTAAGTTCCGACCTGCACGAATGGCGTAACGATCTGGGCGCTGTCTCAACGAGGGGCACTGCGAATTTGTGGTACCGGTGAAGACGCCGGTTAACCGTGGCAAGACGGAAAGACCCCGTGCACCTTTACTACAACTTAGTAGTGAGTGCTGGCGTGTTATGCGCAGGATAGGTGGGAGACTTTGAACCGGGCCTCTTGGGGTCCGGGGAGTCAATGGTGAGATACCACCCTTAGCACTCTGTCGCTCTAACCTCGGCCTGTTATCCAGGTCAGGGACACTGCTTGGTGGGTAGTTTGACTGGGGCGGTCGCCTCCCAAAATGTAACGGAGGCGCGCGAAGGTTCGCTCAGGCTGTTTGGAAATCAGCCGTAGAGTGCAAAAGCATAAGCGAGCTTGACTGCGAGACTTACAAGTCGAGCAGGTGGGAAACCAGGCTTTAGTGATCCGGTGGTTCCGCATGGAAGGGCCATCGCTCAACGGATAAAAGGTACGCCGGGGATAACAGGCTGATCTGAGCCAAGAGTTCATATCGACGCTCAGGTTTGGCACCTCGATGTCGGCTCATCACATCCTGGAGCTGTAGCAGGTTCCAAGGGTTCGGCTGTTCGCCGATTAAAGTGGTACGTGAGCTGGGTTTAGAACGTCGCGAGACAGTTCGGTCCCTATCTGCCATGGTCGCAGGAGATTTGCGGGGGTCTGTCCCTAGTACGAGAGGACCGGGATGGACGAACCTCTAGTGTACCAGTTGTCGCGCCAGCGGCAGCGCTGGGTAGCTACGTTCGGACGGGAGAAACGCTGAAAGCATCTAAGCGTGAAACCCTCCCCAAGATGAGATCTCCCGAGCCGTAAGGCTCCTGAAGGCTCCTGGAAGACTACCAGGTGATAGGCCAGGTGTGTAAGGTCAGTGATGGCCTCAGCTAACTGGTACTAATCAGCCGTGAGGCTTGACCTTTTTTGTTATACGTGCGTGTTAGTGGTGGTGAAAACTACCGTTTGTAGGGTATTCAATTGTCCACGCAGTGCTGCCGTATGTGTAGGCTGCGTGACGTTTTTATGATTTCCCGGTGGTCATAGGAGAGGGGCCACACCCGTTCCCATTCCGAACACGGTCGTTAAGCCCTCTACCGCCGATGGTACTGCGGGGGCAACTCCGTGGGAGAGTAGGTCACTGCCGGGTCTTTTGGTAAGGCCGAACGTGAATTATTCACGCTCGGCCTTTTTTTACAGATCATCCAACGCACAAAATCGTCAGGACGTGACTCTTGATTCTAATGAACTCTTGTTCCCGTCAGGGGTCCTGATCCAGTGAGATCGAGAAATTAATATTCAGTTGCCAATTTGTCTCGCACCCGTTCAAGTAGTGATTTGGTTGCTCTAATTCCGGTCAATTCTTCGACCTGCACGCCTTCGTACTCAATGCCGACCCAGCCACGATAACCAGCATCGAGCACAATGCGCATCATTCGTTCATAATCTAGGTCGGTTTCACTACCATCACTGTCGAAGTTGTGCGATTTGGCACTAACAGCCTTGGCGTACGGCATCATTTCAGCTACGCCTTGGTAGTTGTCGTACAGTTCACCGTCTCCAAGATTGAAGTTTCCAAAGTCTGGCAGCGTGCCAAGGCGTGGGTGATTGCCTATTTCCATGACGCTCCGTAACCATTGTCCATTGCTCGATAAACCCCCATGATTTTCCACAATGACATCAATGTCGTGTGTGTCCGCATAATCAGCGAGTGTGGTTAGGCCATCGGCGGCAAGTTTAGCTTGCTCGCTCCATGAACCAGCACTTCCTGCGTTGACGCGGATCGAATGGCAGCCCAGAAAGGCCGCTGCCTCAACCCATTTGCGATGATTTTCGATAGCCTTTGTGCGCTCGGTTGCACTCGGATCCCCTAATCGTCCTTCGGAGTCGCACATAATGAGCAGGTTTTTCACTCCCGCATCATTCGACCGTTGTTGCAGTTCACGCAAGTATGTAGCATCTCGCGCATGCCCGAAAAAAAAGACATTCACGTACTCAATTGCATCGATGCCGAATTCCTGACGCGCCGTCATGGCAAAATCAAGCGGAGAAAGCGTACCTTGCAATACGCGGTCAGGCTCTGTCCTAAGCAGCGCGTTGAAACTCTGCCGGTCGTCTTGGGAGGAACCGAAAATGGTTCGATGAAGCGACCATTGAGCGAGAGAAATCGTAAACAGTGGCTGAGTTCTCTCCACTTGAGCCAAGAGGTCCGACCCAGAGTGCAAAGCAACACTACTCAAGCCAAGTGCTCGAACGAAGTTTCGACGTGAAATCGACATCAGGCTCTCCTAATCACACTGATTGAACTACTCCAACCTTTCGATGTGCTACTCGCCCTGTTGCATCTTAATAAACGCGGGCGCCGCCCACGCATAGGCCCCAAAGCGGCTTCGATTCTAGCAGAAACTTGGGTTTAGGCACCTTATCGTTACAGAATCGCCCGAATGCGGTAGGATTTCTGTCATAGGACGAATCATTGGAAGTCGTTCCCTGGTGTGGTTCATCTAATCATGCGAAAAATTAAGACATCTGCACTCGTGTTAATCGCGGCCGCTCTGGTTTTAGGGGCTAGTACGTCTCAGGAGAATGACGTCGTTTTCTTATCGCTCGACACCGTATTCGACCGCGGTGCCATTTTCCAAGACCGCAACAGTGATGAAGTGATTGATTTTGTCAATGCGAGGTTCGTGTTGGGTAACGTTCCGACACCGACCGAAATCGCTGCTGCTGCCGAGGTGGCTGCTCGCCTTGGTTTTGAGACGATGGCACTCGATTTACCACTGGCTCGTAGTGCGGGGGAAGGGACCCTGATTGCCATTGGCCGAGCCGGTGTAGTCCGCGCACGGCTATCAGAGACCGACCTGAGGCTTGACACACTCTTGCCTGGAGAGGGTCTTGTTACTGTTGGTCATTTCACGAATGGCCAAGTGTTGGTTATCGCCGGAGGGGATGACCGAGGAACGCTTGCCGCCGCGAGGTTACTCGCGGGCCGACTTCCGTATGTGTGGGATCCGAAAGGCCCTACGCTGACTGAGGTCCTTGCGAACGTTCGAGACTTTCTTAGTGATGCAGGTGCTGTTCCCGATGAGATTGCGGTCGAGAATCTGCACGTAAAGGCTGAGGATAATGCTATCGATCGGTTGACGATTACGGTTCAAATGAGTTCTGCAGCTGATTCGGCGCGAGCTGAGACGGCTCTGACCCAACTCGCAGATGAACGAATTACATCGTCTAATCAGGAAGCGGTAGCCGACGATGAGTCTGAGCCAGCATTGTCATACTCGGGTGCCCGTGTCGTGCGTGTCAACCTGTTCGCAGATGCAGAAGCACTGGGATTTGTTGATGTGCCGCGGGCTGCACCCCCAGCTGACAAGCCGCTTGCGCAAAGGCCGGGTTCTGGTGTGAAGCGTAGCCTTGATCTGTCAAGCGTCTATTCCAGCGACGGATTTCTTGGGGATGCGAATAGCGATCTAATTTCAGATCGGACGGATATTGTAATCGTTCCTTCCGGTGCTGGTATTGACGGCACAATTGATCTTGCTGCTCGCATAGGGCTTGAGGTCACCGGCTTATCGATTCCGCTAGTGCGCACGGTCGATGAAATTGACACTCCAGGCTCCGAGCCTACGTTGGTGTTGGTCGGGACTCCACACCCGCTCGTCGATGAGTTAGTGGCGGACGGCAAACTAACCTTGCCTACGTTGCAATCCGGGCAAGGGCTGATCCGAGTTGTACCCAAGGCGTTTGGCAGTAAGAGTGCCGTCGTCATTACTGGAGCTGATGCGTCTGGTGTCGCGCGGGCCCTTGAGCAGGTCACAGAACGATTTCCTCACGTGTGGCAACGCGGGAAGGACCGAACGACGCTTGACCAAATTGAGAGCGATCTGCGTAATGTCTTGGCTGGTCGGTCCCCTGCAGGGCAGGCGGCCACAGCGCTGTATAAATTGGACCAGATCTTTCAAGAGTTATCGCAGCTCGATCTTGAATCGGCGGAGGTGACCATCTACGTCGACAAACCAGAATCCGGCCTTGGGGTTCTAGTGCAGGACACGGCTGTTCAACAACTGACCGTCGATCACCTCAATGTTCACGTGGAAAGTTTGGATGTTCAGGAAGCAAAACCGATTAGTGTGAATGGCACACCGATCAGCGCTGAATTTGATATTCCATCTGAGGTCGATGAATTTTGGCGAATCCTTCGCTCGCAGGTAATGCCGTCGGTGACTTGGGACGAGCCGGTTGCTGTGATGGCTCGGTTGAGTGAGCCGCCCCCGATACGATCGAAGCTTGAGCAACAAGCAGTCCAAGAACTTGTTGATGCAGGTGCCAGGCTTGAAGATGTGTCGGTCACGATAACCTCAGCCTACAAGCAGGGATTCAGCTGGCTGTACGACATTGTTCGGCCAAGATTAAGCGAGCAGGCCGTTGATAATATGCTGATTCGCTATGCAGAGATCGGCCCACCGGAGGACTGGCAACAGCAGGCCATGTTCACACCTACGCGCTGGTTGCTTGAACTATATCCAATCGACGAGATTCTCGCAAATGAGTTAAACCTCACGCTTGAAAAAATCGTTTTTGAAAAGATGCCGATTGGGTCACCAACGTACGAGGTGATTGCGCGCGATGAAAATGGCGTTGAGTTACTCCGAGAAACGTTTGAGCCGAAGTTTGTGCTGAGATCGTTTTTCGATCAATTTCCGGATTATGAAAAGGTTCGAGTTACGACCGGATGGATATCAGCGCAGGCGGGCGATCGCCAAATCGTTGACACGCGCATCGTGACCGACTTGGAACGATTTTGGGACTATTACCAAGGTACGACCTTACCAGCTATCTACGATTACGTAATGGCTTTGCACGAAGGCAAACCGCTTGCTGCTGATGCGCCCCATTTCGGTGAACTCCGCGTGCAGGTCACACTCAGCGAGTCGGATTATCAACTTGGGATAGATCAAGAACAAATCGCACCAATGGAAGCACTGCACGAAGAGATCTACTTTTCGACACTGCACTTCTTTGACGTGCTCGGCCGTTTCACGCGGGGACCGCCTTTAAATTACCCGGGGCGAGTCATTCCGATTGTGAAGGCAACGTCGGACGGTTTGCCTGGCCATGCGGCCATTAGTTTTACTGGTTTTGGGTCAAGTCGACCAGCCGTGAAAGTCGACTACCGTGAGCGCAATGGTCGGCCCGGTACCAAGCGCCGAGATATTCCCAAAGTGTCCGTCGAACGGCCACGTTCACTTTCAGCTCAGGTGAGTCTGGAAAGTAATGGGCTGGAGAAGCTTGATTTGCGCGTGAAAGTCGACACCCAGCACGACGAATGGACTGAACTTGCTTTACGAACCAGAGTAGAACGTGTTGATGCTCAGATAATGTCGGCTGAGCAAGTTATGGCCGTGTTAGCCAACCTGAATTTGTTGCGTGCAGCAGGTTTGTATCGCGATGCTCTGGCGTATCACGATGTCGGCGTTCTGCAAGTCTCAGCTGGTTGGGAACATGACATTGACGTTCTTAGTGAACCAGTGACAACACTCACTCAAAATGGACAAGCTAGCCCGTTTCCTGTTGTGACTGAACTGTTACGTGATGCGCCGGTTGTAGCTGTTGGAGAGGGACCTCTCGTGCAATGGGAGACTCCGATTCCGCCGTCGGAAGCCTACGCCCTGCTGGCGATGATGGCTGAATACCCAGAGGCGACGACCTATCAGGTTGGAAAGAGCTATTTGGGTAAGGATGTCTGGGCTATGGATTTGATGTCGCCGATCGAGGCGTCGCATTGGTCGCACACCAAAGCGACGACGTTTAAACCGACAGTGATTTACTCCGCTAGGCAGCACGCCAACGAAGTATCCTCAACGAGTCATGTGCTGAGGCTAGCGGAACTATTGCTAACGGATTCCAGTTTTCGACAGCAACTCGACAAGGTGAACGTCGTTATTCACCCAATCACAAACGCCGACGGTGCACAGTTGGCATACGACTTATCACAACAGAACCCCAACCACATGTTGCATGCTGGTTACTTGGGCGCGCTCGGGGTTGATGTTGGGGCAGGGCAATGGGAGAGCGATCCTATCTATCCGGAGTCGACAATACGGCCGGAACTGTGGCGGACTTGGCTGCCAGACATTTTTTTAAACCCGCATGGTTATCCTTCACACGAGTGGGTTCAGTTGTTTTCAGAATATGCGGGTTGGGTGCGCAACCGGGTGACACAATCCCGCAGCTGGTGGGGCATGCGTGGGTGGTTTATGCCTGGATTCGGATATTTAGACGATCCACGTTATCCGCGTCACAAGTCAGCTGCATTCGAAATTCGCGATCTCATTACTGAACACATCAACGCATTACCAGAGATTCGTGCTTTAAATGACCGTGCCTATGCTCGTTACCGTCGTTACGGCTTCGCCCACGATAATGAAAACTTTAAGCTCGATTTTTCGGACGACGTTTTGATTTACACGGCCATTAAAGGAGCACGGGTTAGTGCAGGCAGTCGAAGTTTTATGGCTCGTTACCCACGGGTGACCATTTGGAGTGGTACCACCGAGGCGCCAGATGAGACTGCCCAAGGCGACTGGATGAAGCTGGTTGCAGCTGCCGGTCTGCAGTGGGACAAGGCAATTTTAAAGTATTTGGCTGAAGGTCGGCACGTCGTCGAACGTGACGGCAGTGAGTTTTTTGGCGGCGTACGGTTAACGATGTTACGGCCAAGACCGCCGAAAGTTGATGATGTTCAGTGAGGACTGACTGTGGACATGTCAGCCCAAAGTGGGACTGTCGACTAATCTCGCTTGCAATGTGTAAGATTGTGCTTTTTGCACACGAGCAGCGTTAACGATACCAGCCTTCGTCGAGTTGCTGACGAAAAGCCAGCGTAGAGTGATCAGCCATGTTTATGACTTCAAGTACAACGTTTGAATGGTGGAACAAGTCTTCTCCGGTCGCGCGGAAGGCCCTTGTGGCTGCATCGCTGGGTTGGATGCTCGATTCGTTCGACGTCATGCTCTATGCGTTGGTGTTGGCGGTACTCATGGCGGACTTGGGCATGGACAAGGCTACCGGTGGTTCGTTGGCATCATTGACACTCGTCGCATCAGCCATCGGTGGTGTTCTGTTCGGCGTCATCGCTGACCGTTTTGGGCGTGTCCGTGCTCTCGTGATGAGTATTTTAATTTACTCAGTGTTTACCGCCGCCTGCGGGTTCGCGCAGACAGTTCGTCAACTAGCTGTCTTCAGAGTATTTTTGGGTATTGGCATGGGTGGCGAATGGGCGAGTGGGGCGGCTCTGGTGTCAGAAACTTGGCCGTCAGAACACCGGGGAAAAGCACTCGGCTTAATGCAGAGTTCTTGGGCGATTGGCTATGCGGTCGCTGCGGCGGTAACCGCCATCGTGTTACCCATTTGGGGTTGGCGTGCCGTGTTTTTTGTTGGGATTTTGCCAGCGTTGTTCACGTTATGGATTCGGCGTGATGTCGCCGAGCCTGAAATTTGGCGTGCGAGGGTAGAGTCTGGGAAACCGCGAGGCAGCTTAAGTCATATTTTTCGAGGTTCGCTGCTGCCCTTAACAATTGCCCTGACACTGATGAATGCCTGCATCATGTTTGCGTGGTGGGGTTTCAATCTTTGGATTCCAGCTTACCTGTCACTCCCGATCAACCAGGGCGGCATTGGGCTGAGTGCCTACGCGATGTCTGGATTCGTCATTGCGATGCAGGTGGGCATGTGGTGTGGTTACGTGACTTTTGGCTTTGCGAGTGACATTTTCGGCCGGAAGCGCACCTATGTCATCTATGTGCTCACCGCTGCGCTACTGATTTTGGCGTATACCTCTACTCGGTCTCCATCCGCACTTTTGGTACTGGGGCCACTTGTCGCATTTTTTGGAACCGGTTCGTTCAGTGGCTTCGGTGCAGTGACCGCAGAAATCTACCAAACAGATATCAGGGCAACCGCTCAAGGCTTTACCTATAATATTGGACGACTTGCGAGTGCCCTTGCACCATTCGTTGTCGGATCGCTTGCCGATACGCATGGATTTGAGGTGGCACTCTCGATTTCCTCAATAGCATTTGTTCTGGCTGGGGTGTCATGGATCTGGATTCCGGAGACGAAGGGAAGGAAATTATGCTGAACGGTCGACCAATGAGATCTAGGTTGTTGACCGGGTCCCGAATGTCTACAAGTTTAGTCATTGCCTTGCTTGTCCCGTTGGTGGTGACATCGTTTGGTAGTGCCCAAACGGAAGGTGGCCAGCCCCGTGGATTCGAAAGCAAGGATCTGCACCTGTTGCAGTCGGTTGGCGATGTGCAGTTAGCTCCAGCAGGGCATGCAGTGGCATACAGCGTACGGAAAAGCGATCGACCGGGACGTCCATATTCCGAAGTATGGGTTATGGATATATCCACTGGTCGGCGAGTGCGTCTGGCTGGTCCAGAGGGGTATGCATCGAATCCTCGGTGGTCGCCAGATGGGCGTGAGATTGCATACTTTGGTAGGACGGAGGGGCAGAGAGGCCTCGTTGTATCACGCGCCGACGGTTCCAATGCCACATTTCTCGCGCCAGTCTTGGGTACGAATCACCCATTACCGTCAGCTGGTGAACAAATCGCATGGTCGCCTGACGGCAACAAAATCGCTTATATTTCGTCCATGCCAGGACCCGAGTCTGACGAAATGAATGGTGATCCCAGAGTAGTCAGGCGCTATCTCTATAAGCCCACTGCGGCTGAAGGCGCAACCCGATTTAATGACAACCGGCGTGTTCACATTTTTGTGTTCGACCGTCTAACGAATCGCAACTTTCAGTTAACGCAGGGGAACCATTACGAACATTCGATTCATTGGTCGCCTGTTCGAGACGAGATCCTCTTCATCTCGAATCGCGAAGCCGACCCGGATCGCGTTTTTAATTACGACATCTTTGTCGTGCAAGTTGACACCGCCGAAGTGCAGCGTCTCACCGATACACCGAATGCCGAATATCAACCAAGGTGGTCACCGGATGGAAAGAGTATTGCGTATTTAGCAACACGACGGTTACTCACTTCCTCGGAGACGACGATGGAGGATACTCATGTTTGGCTAATGAATGCTGATGGCGCCAATCGCCGCGAGTTGGGTGGTAATGTTGATAACCGACAACGTGCGGTGGAATGGACTCCAGATGGCCAGTCGCTGTGTTTTACCGTTCAGGCACGAGGAAACGCACATTTGTTCTGTCTGCCGGCTGCGGGCGGGTCGCCAAATATGTTAGTGATAGACCGCGGCAGAGTCGGTGCATGGTCGAGATCTCGTGACGGCAAGGCAGCCTTTGCATTTACCTCGACGGTCGCGCCAGCCGAGTTATTCGTAAAGCAGGATAATCAGTCTCGGATGTTGACGTCTCTAAATACTGAGTTGATCAGTCAGCGTACCGTTGCCGAAGTCGAGTCGTTCTCATTTGCTAGTTTCGATGGGCGAAGAATTGAAGCATTTCTTACTAAACCAGTCATCCTAGACACGATTAACCGACACCCACTCATCGTGCAGATTCACGGCGGGCCGCATGGACAACAGGGCGCGGCCTTTAACGCGACAGCTCAGGTGTATGCGAGTCGTGGTTGGGCGACGTTAATGGTTAATTACCGAGGATCAACCGGGTACGGTCAGGAACTGACTGATGCAATCTTTAAGGACCAAAATGGAGGAGAAGCGAAAGATGTTTTGGCGGGTCTCGATGCCGCGCTTGAACGCTATAGATGGATCGATTCTGAGCGTCTTGGTATCGAGGGGGGTAGTTATGGTGGGCAACTCACAAACTGGATTATCACCCAGACCGACCGCTTTCAAGCTGCCATTCCTCGATCGAGCATTTCAAATCTAGTCAGTTTCAACTACATGGCCTACTATCATGATTATTTAGCGGTCGAATTTGGTGCATATCCTCACCAGGATGGTGTTATGGATCTGCTGTGGGAGCGGTCCCCAATCCGATACGTTGCCAACGTGCGAACACCAACGATGCTAGTTCATGGTGAAAATGACAATGATGTGCCGATCGCTGAAGCAGAGCAATTCTTTATTGCCCTCAAAGATGTTGGCGTAGAAACGGTTATGGTGCGCTACCCCCGCGAGGGCCATGGCATCCGGGAAACGGCGCATCGGGTCGATTTCCTCGATCGTAGTATGAATTGGTACGAACACTATTTCGCCCGATCCACGACCACCACGAGCTCACGCTGATAGTAATGCCGAGAGTGTAGTGAATTTTGGCGAATTTTGGCGAATTTTGCCAAGTTTTGCCTTTTCTTTCAGTATGGTCACAGCCTAAGTCTCTGCGTCCTTGCTTGTCAAATCACTGGGGAGTAGACTTGCTGGCATTACGCAAGGAAATTTAGAGTGATTCCGGCGACGGCGGGTCAGTGACGTCTGGAAGGGGGCGATCGTGACAATGCAATCACGGATTCTGTCAGTGTCCATTTCGGCGATTATTTTCGCGATGACATTGACAGCGACGGGCTGTGGTGGTTCTTCAGAGAATACTTCTTTAGGTGGTCCCATTGAGATAGAAGTCTCTCAACTTTTCATTACCGTTACCAATAAAAGCGGCATGGCGATCACTGATATCAAGTTGGAAGTGATTCCTGTGGGTGCGCAGACTAGATTTGGGGCATCGCATTATCGTCTTGAAAATGCTAACAAGAAGGATTTTTCGCTAGGAGAGCTTCGAGGCAGTGATGGGACGCCGTTTAATTTACGGGTGCATAAGCCTGACCGCGTGCGAGTGACTGCGACGGATATTGATTCAACGGCTTACGATATTGAGATACCGTGGAGTTAGGCTGACTGACGTTTTTAAGCTTAACTAGGTATTTCCAGGCTGTCTTGCAACGTACAGGTAACTTCGATTTTCATCTTACATCACGGGTATCTCGGGTCATATTCGTCACTGACGCCATGATCAGGATAGAGTAGGCTTGCAGAGCGTACCCGTGAACATCGACTCCATCCTCAACCTAGTTGCCCTTTTATTCACGCTGGCTGCCGCGTTTGGCTATGTGAACCACCGGTGGTTGAAGCTACCGCATTCCATTGGCTTAGTCGTCGTGGCGTTGTCCGCCTCACTCGTTGTACTCGCGATCGATGCAGTGTTTCCCGCTCTTGAGTTTCGGTCTGTGGTGCGCGAAATGCTGTCCAGAATCAATTTTTACGATGTCCTAATGAAGGGCATGTTGAGCTTTCTATTATTTGCTGGGGCGCTTCATGTTGACCTAGATGATTTGTACAAGGTTAAAGCGCCCATTTCGATGTTGGCCACAGTTGGCATCCTTATTTCTACTGCTCTTGTAGGCGGCATGATGTTTCTTGGTTGGCGTGCGCTCGGGATAAATGTGCCCTTCCTGTATTGCTTAATATTCGGAGCTCTGATTTCACCCACTGACCCGATTGCGGTGCTAAGTATTTTGAAATCTGTTGCCGTACCTAAAAATCTTAAAACCAAAATTACTGGCGAGAGTCTCTTCAATGACGGTGTTGGCGTGGTTGTGTTTACGATCCTGGTAGGATTCGCCTTGGGACAGGCTGAGATTACTGCGTTAAACGTCGCCAAGTTATTCATTATGGAGGCGCTCGGCGGGGTATTACTCGGTTTACTGATTGGCTATGTCGCTTATCGTGCGATGAAAACAATTGACGAGTACAATCTTGAAATCCTTATAACACTCTCACTCGTCATGGTGACCCATGGAATCGCTGTTCAACTTCATGTGTCAGGACCGATTGCTGTGGTGGTTGCTGGTTTATTTATTGGCAACCATGGTGCACGGTTTGCGATGAGTGAAAAGACGAGGACCCACATCAAGATGTTTTGGTCTTTGCTGGACGAAATTCTCAACTCAGTGCTGTTTCTGATTATCGGCTTTGAAGTAATCGCACTGATGTTTAGCTATCAGGTCCTCCTAGCGCTAATTCTTGCTATTCCTGTCGTCCTACTCGCAAGATTTTGTAGCGTAGCGGTGCCGATTAGTCTATTAAGTCTGCGTAGGACATTCACGCCTGGATCAATTCAAATCTTAACTTGGGGTGGATTACGTGGTGGGATTTCGGTGGCACTTGCGCTGTCGTTGCCACCATCAGACCTAAAAGAACTTATTCTGGCGACGACCTACGGTGTTGTCGTGTTCTCGATTATTGTTCAGGGCCTCACACTTGAAAAAGTGGTTAAAAAAACCATGCTAAGGCAAACAGCAGAATAACGACAAAGGCGACGAAGATGGTTGCTGGACCGGCTCTGCCTCAAACATTTCAAAAACCCTGAAGATTACGATTTCCGTGCCGAGGCTTGCTAGGTTGCAGAGAAAAGTCGGTGTCGTCCGATTATCAAAATAGGTAGAAAGCTGAACACTGTTCCAACAAGACTCAGGACTGAGAAGTTCCAAGTTGCTAAGAGAACGCCTGAGCTAAGGCCAGCTCCAGCAGCTGTTGTCCAGACTAACGAATCTGCAAGACCTTGTAATCGAATTCGATCAGAGTCCTGAACACTATCTGTTAGCAGTGCGCTCCCGGCTACGAAACCAAAATTCCAGCCAAGGCCAAGGATAAACAACGCTACGGTTAAGCGGGTCGTTTCCAAGCCTTCGGCGTTTGCGGCTAGGTATGTTGAGATGATTAGTAGCGCAACGCCAGACAAAATAATTGGAATGCGTCCTAGTCGATCGGCCAAGTAACCGGTTAGTGGGGAAAGCGCGTACATGCCAAAGGCATGCGCCGCTATAACGAGTCCAATGGCACCGAAGTTATTACTTGCGGTTCGGATGTAGACAGGCGTCATCGTCATGAGCAAGACCATGACACCTTGTGAAATCGCAAGTGCGACGAGCGCAATTTGGACGTTAGGTAACGCAAGTATCTCAATCACCGATTTCCGGGTGCTTGGTGCATCAGATGCATCGAGAGTAGCTGTGTGGGCTGGAAGGCGTGGCATCATGGCACGCAGAACCAACGCTGCACTAGCTGCTCCGGCGATAGTTACAAAGAATGGACCTGCTGAGTCCACAATTCCGATTCTTGCAGCTAGGTTGCGCATGGGTTCGAGTAAGGCCGGTCCAAGTACAGATCCGATTGTGCCAGCCCAAATAATCCAGCTGATTGCTGAGGCTCGTTTGGTTGGGGAGTAAAGGTCAGCAGCTGCGTACCGTGTCAAACGGTTCGCGCTGTGCCCAACACCGATTGCAAACATTCCAAGCGTGAACAGCCAGAACGCCCCAACAGATGTAGCAAGTGCTGCTATCGCCGCCGCTGCCATCACAACGCCATATCCCAAAAGAAGTCCGGCTCGACGTCCATGTAGGACCATAAAATTTGACAGGTTGGTTGCACCGAAGGCCATCCCAATGACACCCATAGCGAAAGGCAAGCCACTCCACTTCGGAGACCCCAGCATGTCTTCTGCAACCAGCGGCGCGATAATGATGGCTGCAATGTATCCACTCGACGACAGTCCGGCACTTACGAACAATCCGATCATCATCGATCGTCGAGCAGAAGGTGCAATAGTGAGCGTCATTGGAAACACTGATACAGATTCTTGTCTGTCTTAATGCGGGTCTCAGTTAACGGATGACATCGCGGCTATAGCTTTTTTTGACGATGATGGCATAAACACAGTTTTATGAATGCTCGATGGCGAGCGGCACGGAGCGATAGCAAACCTCGCAGTGCAGCCCCTAGTGCACAGTGTACGGTTCAGTGAGTGCAAACGCGGCTATTTCAACATCGAAATGGTCGCCATCAGTTGTGGTCATCTTGTAAGTTCCGCACATAGACCCGAAAGGTGTCGTGAGTGGGCAGCCAGATGTATATTCGAATGATTCTCCAGGTGCGAGCACTGGTTGTTTCCCCACCACGCCTAGTCCACGGACTTCCTCTACTTGCTGATCGGCGTCCGTTATTATCCAGTGTCGGCTCAGCAACTGGACTGTGCTTTCACTCTCGTTAGAAATCTGGATTGTATAGAGAAAGAACCAACGCTTACTCTGCGGTTGGGAATGCTCTGCTGAGTATTGGGCTGTTACGTGAATACGGATACCTTGTGTGAGAGCTTCTGAAGTTTGCATGGCTTCTGTTGTCATCCTTCGGTGATCGAACAGACGTTGGTCTGTGACGTTAGTTTATCATTGCTATTTACCCAGCTTACTTCGGTGTTTGACCGTCGATCCACTTGATATTGCATCCGATACTTGGTTTCTGGTTAGCGGCTACGGGTTGATCGTTTAGTAATGCGTCAATAGCCTTGCGGAGGTCGCTGCCTGTTACCGGAATAGCATTCTTAGGTCGACTATCGTCGAACTGGCCTCGATATCGGAGGTGCCTGCTGCGATCAAATACAAAAAAATCTGGTGTGCAGGCGGCCTGATACGCTTTTGCGACACATTGGTCAGCATCAATCAGGTAGTCGAATGTGTAGCCGTACTGCTTTGTGTCGGCGATCATATTCGCTGGACTGTCTTTGGGATATTCTCTGGAGTCATTGGAATTAATACCGACCACCGCAACTCCGCGTTCCTGATATTCGGACGCGAATGCGGCGAGCGCTGTCTTGAGATGGATAACAAACGGGCAGTGGTTACACATGAAGATTACCAACAATGCTTGAGCGCCAGTGAAGTTTTCAAGTGAGACGGCATGTCCGTGTGGATCGGGCAGGGTAAAGTTCGGAGCCGGCGTGCCGAGGGCGAGCATCGTGGAAGGGGTCAGAGTCATGCCTTCAAGGATACAAAATCTTGGTGGCTCTGG
>Ga0310121_10002794_pt1 | contig 16358 bp, 19 predicted proteins | sample CB27_Tmax_986_MG_FD_203504 | JGI IMG/M metagenome (GOLD analysis project Ga0310121, IMG submission 203504) | Marine microbial communities from Western Arctic Ocean, Canada - CB27_Tmax_986 | ecosystem: Environmental > Aquatic > Marine > Oceanic | place: Canada: Western Arctic Ocean | collected...
CGCGGACCAGATCGCATTTGTTAGAGAACGCTTGAACCAGCGCCCGCGTAAGTGCCTTGACTTCAAGACACCCACCATGATATTTTCTCAACCACTATTTGGTTGCACTTGATACTTGAATCTAAGGGGATAAACGTCTTCTGGTTTCGTTTAATACTCCTGCTCGCACTGATTCCGGGTGGGGTTCCAGGAATAGGGATTTACGCCATACTATGGCTCGTTATTCCAAAGTAAACAGGATAGAATTCAATCACCTATACATCGAAATAGGGCCGTTGCATTTGGCAACGGCCCTTTCATTTAAATCATTAATTCCTTTTTTTGGCCATCCATAATTCGCCTCAACTGAAAAAGGTGCTTTTCCGTCGATTGGTGGGTCGTCAATTTTAAAAAGACGGGTTTTGGGAAGCAGGTTCCCATAAATAGGCTGATTTGATTCAAAAACAGGAGGCTGTCATGGGAAATTCGAAATAACCGACATTTATTGAGGCATAATTCGACTTGACAACGACAGTACATATGTTCTAATATAGAACTTACGTTCTCTATTAGAAAGGCTTTTCTTTGCCTCAACAACTTACTCGCAATTACCTTGAATTTCAGGCTGACCAGATTGAAGCAGTGTTGGCGTCCCATCGCGTGCCGGCACGCGTTTACAGTGGCGCCATTTCCCCTCGCTGGATGAGCTTCCATATAACGGCAGCCCCTGGAGCACGCATCAGCATTGTCCGTAATCTGAGTGAAGAATTGGCACTGGCTCTCGGAGCAAAAGATGTGCGTATTGCACGCGAAGGCGGCACACTTGCCGTCGAAGTCCCAAGGCCCGATGCAGAACCCGTCAACCTCGTGAGGATGCTGCGCCGGCTCAAACATATGCCGCCGGTGACTGCCTGTCTTGGACTGGCCGAGGATGGGCGCCCATTGCTTATTCGGTTGCCATCCCCCGATGTGGCTCATGTGCTCGTCGCTGGATCAACCGGCTCGGGGAAAACAGAGCTAATCCGTACCGCTCTCTGGAGTCTCGCTATTGCGAATCGCCAGGCGCAGTTACAAATCGTTCTCATTGATCCGAAAAGACGCGGTTTTGGCCCTTTATCAAAACTACCGCATTTGATGACACCACCAGTCAGCAGCGTAACCGATTCAATCGCTTTACTTCAACGCATTGTGGAAGAAATGGAACGCCGAGATCGGGAGGAAATCACCAGTCCGCACCTTGTTGTCGCGATTGACGAGGGGATGGATTTGATAATGACCGGGGGCAAAGAAGTCGATACGCTCCTTACTCGGATAGCTCAACGTGGGCGAGAAGCCGGCATTCATCTGCTTGTTGGCGCTCAAAATCCGTCCTCCTCCGTTTTCAGTTCACTGCTCAAAGCCAATTTTCCCGTGCGTCTCGTAGGGCGTGTCAGTAGCGCAAATGACGCTCGCGTAGCGGCAGGTATATCTGGAACACATGCCGAGAAGCTGCTTGGTCGTGGCGATTTCGTTGCAATTGCAGCCGGTGAAACTACTCGCTTCCAAGCCGCTTTTATACCGAGCAACGATCTTTCAATACTGCGTAATTCTATATTGCAACGGAAAACTATTATCGGCACGGAGGAGTCAACATGAAAACTCGCGCAATCGTCACTGCTGCGGTTCTGACATTTTGTATTTCCTTGGCTGTCGTCATCGGGCAACGACTTTCAGGTGAAGCGATGGCGGTTTTACTCGGTGTGATCGCCGGCGTTGGCGCAAGCATCCCTACCAGTCTTATTGTTGTCTGGCTGGCATTGCGCTCAACTCAACCCACTACACACACTGTCGAGATGAGTCCACCTACACAATCTACCAACAGGTCTGGACCTGGACCAGATCGATTCGTCGTCGTTCAACCCCCACCGCAACAAAGTGCTGGCTATGCAGCCATCGCAGCGACACCACAGCGATCCGCGCCGCAAGCACCATATCTCCAAAATCAATTTGCTCCGCGGCAGTTTACTGTGATCGGTGGGGCAACTGAGATCGAAGAGTTGTCGCAAGTAATGCTGGAGGAATTTGCATGGTCTCGCTAAGAAGAAGAGCCTTGAATGAGCCTATCCGCATTACTTCCAAACGTCACGGCTATTTCCCAAAATCCTTCACCTGGCGAGGCAAGCGTCATGCGGTTGAAGCTGTCGAGCAATGCTGGACCGTTTCGCAACCGAGGTGGTCTGGGGAAGCCAAACGGCATTGCTTCCGTTTGCGTACTGAAAAAGCCCGCTTTGTCGTCTATCAGGATCTGCAGCGTGACCAATGGTTTTTAGAACGCATTCTCAGGCGAAACTGACTATTTTGTTCTTCTACTGAGTTAGGGAAAGGTGAGGAAATGGATATTGGATTACTGTGGTTTGACAATGACAAGAAACGCGATCTGCCGACAAAAGTGCAACGCGCTGCTGAGCATTATCAGAACAAATTTGGTTATTTACCGGATGTATGTTTTGTCCATCCCAGTCAATTGCCCGAAAATGGCAACGATGTTAAATCTGGGCTGATTATGGTTAAACCGAGCCATACGGTATTGCGCCACCATTTCTGGCTTGGCCAGGCTGAATAAACAATATACCGTTTGTTACGATTTTAAAAGCCGGTCTAGTCTGACCGGCTTTGGTTTTTTAGACCATCTGCGGTTGTTCGTTCTCACCCCGTATCTGACGCCAAAGCAACCCACCGCCAATCCCAAACAGTGTCAGCACTCCGACGTTCAGTAGCCCAACGCAACATCCGATTGCGAGTTGTTGGGCCCAGATGAAGCCGGACGTGAGTTCAGGTGCTGGTATTCCCTGTATATCTGCAACGATCTCAGCGGCGAGTTGACTCCCTTCCGGAAAAAATGTCGCCAATCCCGCGGCCGCCAACAATTGTCCGACGAGCGCGCCCACACTTGCAATCCCACCGGCAGCCGCTCCTGTGCGGACTGCATCGACGACGGTCATTGGTCGATCAAACACCCCCGATAAGTAGCCTGCGACCAGGCCAACCACGACACCGACGCACAAGCCACAAAATGGCGCGATTAGGGCTGCAATCACACTCAAGACGAAACTTAGGGCGATCCCTATGAGCCCGGCTTTCGACATTCCTCTCCTCGTTTACGCGGTCAACCCTGCAATAAGCGTGTCCAACGTTACCAATTGATCGGCGCCACTTTTCATGGCGATATCAAGTTCGAGCAAGCGAGTATAAATACGTTCTAATTGATCTATTCTATAACGACGCGCCTGGCTAGCGATCTTCTCTGCCACAAAAGGCTGTAGCCTAAGTCCGGTTGCTATTTCTGGAATGCGGGCACCCTGATCTTGCAACTCGCGCGCCAACAACAACAACCGGAACTGTCGAACGATCATTGCAAAAATGGAAAACGGATCTTGCCCAGGCTGATCAAGGAGATGTCGCAACTCAGTCATTGCAACCCGACCCTGCCGTTGCCCTAATGCATCCACGAGCTTGAAAATATTGGCATGGCTTGCAGCAGGGGTGAGACGTTCAACATCTTCCCCATGTACGGGACGTGACCATTCTGCGTACGCCAATAACTTATCAATTTCATTTGCGATCAAGCGGGTCTCTTCGCCTGCCGCTGTGGCGAGAGCATGCGCGCCTTCGATCGAGAATTCACCACCCTGGGTTTGTGCACGATTCTGTATCCAACTGACAAGCTCACCACCTTTGGGCAACGCCAAGTTCTTAATCGTTGCGCCCTTAACTGCGCGAACGGCCTTGATCAAGCGACTGTTCGCCGACAGTTTGCCGGGCGCAACCAACACCAAGGCTGTAAACTCTGGCACAGAGGGCAAATATTCCAGCACATCTGAAACCACGACTCGGTCCAGCAGGCCTCCGGTGCGCGTGATCAGATTTGTAATCACCACCAAGCGTTGTGTGGTGAGGAAAGGCATCGTATCCAAGATCGTGCGCACTTCGCCGCTACTGGCATGTCGCGCGTCGAACTCAGATGAATTTATTAGCACGTTCTCTGAGGGGCCGAGGCGAGTCTTGTATTCGGAGAGGCTCTCGCTAATGGCCAAGTCGTCCTCGCCGTAAAACAGTGTTACAGAAGGGAGTGGATCCGGCATGGTGATGGACAAGTATACCTTCCAGCAAGGCCGACCGAAAATACAGCAGCTGACCCGTTCGAATTGTCGCGTTTAAATATTTTTTGATACGTGGGGAGCGCGTTAGCTGCTCGTCTCAATGCGATGCACTGTCCAGCGTCCCGCCTGATGTTGTGTAATGGAGATAATTTTTAGATCGCCCATCAGCCCGGTGGTGGTCACTTCACGCTGGACAGTCATGCCAAGGGGTTGGGTAAAAATCAACGTCAGTGTAGCCACACTCATAAAAAGCGGTAAGCGCTCGAGCCGCGTACGCCAGGTTTTGCCAAGCGAGATCGCACCCACAAAAGCGACCAAGCCGACCAACATACCGGAGGTAACAAAGTTCGTGCCGCAGTTCGGATGAACGGCAAGATGATGCTCGCCGTTGCGCATACGTTCGAGTGCCTTATGTGCCGCTTCTGCAACCGCGTCTGTTGATACATTTCCGAAGAGCACAAAGCCACGATGATCGGATCGACCGGCGAGACTTGTAGGTGGACGCTTTGCACTTAGCAGATGAATAGTCGCGTGTTCCAGACCATGGTTTTTTCTTATACGTTCGAGGACAGGAACACTGCGAAATAACGCCCGTACTTCTCCAGCCATTAACCCTCCAGCTCCAGGCCAAGATCAAACTCAATATCTGCAGAGGCCTCTGCAATGGGTCGCGCGACAACAATCACGCGGTGTGTGTTTGACTGATATGGATAACACGAAACAAGCGTAATGCGCTCGTCGTCAGTTGATGCAATCCAGACTGCATTGGCCTGGCGCACTTCAATTGGCTCATCCCGTTCTTTTACAATGAACGACTCCGTGATTTGATAAACGAAGCGTTGACCGCCAGAATACACATTCATGACATCACCGACCGCAACCTGATCGAGATAGCGCAGGACTTCCCCAAAGATATTGTTGTGTCCGTTTAAGACTATGTTGCCTTTTTCACTCAGCCCGGCGGTAAGACCGTGCCAGCCTATGGCATATTCATCAGGGACCTGCCATTGTACATAGTTGCCCCCGGTTTGTTCGAACTGAACAAAGCCAACCGGCAAGATAGTCGCATCAAGATCAATAGACGAAATTTCAAGTCTCTATGGTTGTATAGTTCCGGCGGCAATGCTTTCCACCGGCACGAGCAGGGCCGGGGTTGGGATTGACTCCTCACCACGTAGCGCGACCAACTCTTCGTACGTCGGCGAGACCGGCAATATCTCAATGCGGCTGGCAAGTGGCGACTCTCGACTCAGACCCAGCTTGGTTACGATTGGAAGATTCGGAACATCGAGCACATTCCAAAGATAGACCCCCAATACACCAATCAGGCCAAGCCCAATCAGACGTAAAAATAAATTGCCAAAGAATCCACCCAGGCGCTGACCCCGATCGAGATCTTCAACCGCAGTTCGCATTCCGCTGAGTTCAGGATTGTTGTTCATTTGAGAAGATTATACCCCTCGTGATTTCTGAGCACGCCGGGCCAGAAGCAACATTACTGCAACAATTGCTAAAAGTGAGACAACTTGTATCCCCCGCAGATTGCCCAGCAACAGCCAACTGTCGGCCCGGAAAGCTTCTAGCACGAGCCGAACCACACTATAAGAGATTACCCAAGCCAGCGAGGCTGCCCCGTCGAACGACCAGCGCGTGCGATAACGCCAGAGGAATCCAAATACTGCCAACGCTCCAAGCAATTCATAAATCTGTGTTGGATGCCGCTTCGCCGACCAGAGATCGATAGCCCACGGCAGGCTGGTTTCTAAGCCATATCCATCACCGCTGAGAAAATTTGCTGCAGCAACTGCTACTGCAAGAATTGCCAATGCGGGTGCAGCGGCGTCTAGCATTTCTAGTTTGAGAGTATTTTTACGTTTTAGAAAAACAAGCCAAACAATGATCCCTGCTATAAACCCGACATTGGGCAGCGCGCTTCCAGGCAGAATGGAGAAAATTGACAGTGGCGAATCGAGATAAGACTCAAAGTGGAGAACGACAAAACTCAACCTAGCTGCGATAAGTCCTCCAATGAGTGCGTAAAAGCCTGCGTTGTAGGCATGTTCTGCGTTCTGTCTGCGGCGACCTGCTTCTCTCGAAAATATATCAAGAGCGATCCAGACTCCAACAAGTAGGGCCAGGCCCGGCGTCTGGATGGAGGCACCTCCAATTTGCAAAACAGGATACATTGGCTAATTCTCTAACAGGTTGGAGACGTTGGCATCCAGGCTAGGCTCGTTAACCTGCCCCAAAATCATCTCCTGTATGACGCCCTGTTCATCAATAAAGAGTGTGGTTGGAAAGGCACGTACCCGATATACCCGGGCGATGGCAGCATTAGGGTCGAGGGGTAATGGATAAGAGATACCAAGCCCTGTGGCAAAGGCGGACACCTGTGCGGCCGATTCCTGCACGTTCACGCCGATGAACTGAACTTGTCCATCACTTTCCCTCCAGATGCTTTCAAAGGCTGGCATCTCTGCTCGGCAGGGCCCACACCACGTTGCCCAAAAATTTAGCACGACCGGTGTGCCCCGAAAGTCCGAGAGTGCGATCTGCTCCCCATCCTCCATTGTAAGGGTGAAGTCCGGGGCTAGATGACCAGCCTGGGGAGCGGGGGGGCGCCCGGAAGGATTCTGGAGCTCCACCGGGACACGATTTAGCATCGCCCAAACGCTACCTACAACAGCCACAACAATTGTCATAATCATCCAAGCTTGACGAGTCTTTGGCATAGCCTCAATTATTACCTAATACCTGTACTACGAATGTAAAGTAGCGCCCGATGAGCCGGAGAGACTCTGTGCAGACATAGTTCTGGAGTACCATTGTGATCTAACCAAAATACAACTATATTATAACCACATTCAAACTAAAACCTAACCAAATTATAATGCGCTATGGGGGGTATGGGAGTAAACCATGGCAAAGAAAATCTTAATTATTGACGACGACCTGGAGATTATCGACATTGTGACGATGGTCCTCGAGAGGAAACACTACGAGGTCGTGCGAGCACTCTCGGCTCAACAAGGGCTCCGTCAGGCCTTTATGCACCACCCCAACCTGGTTTTGCTTGACGTAATGATGCCTGACATGGACGGTTGGGAAGTCTGCAAGCGCCTGCGTGAGTTGTCAGATGTGCCAATTGTCTTTCTGTCCGCGCGTGGCAGTGTGAATGATGTTTTGAAGGGCCTGGATATGGGTGGGGACGACTACCTTGTGAAACCGTTCAGTAATGCAGAACTGGTCGCACGAGTGAGAGTCCATCTGCTCCGTACACCTGAGTCAGATGCTATTAGCGAGATCGAATTCGACAACATTTCGTTCAAGATCAACTTCAACAAACGTGATGTTACGGTTCGTGGCAAACAAGTAGACCTTTCTCCGCGAGAGTTCGATTTACTCGCAGCGCTTGTGCGGAATTCTGAGCGCGTGATGTCGCGCGAGGAATTGGTAAAGCAAGCCTGGGGCCCGGATGGGTATGACGCCATCGACCATCTGAAGCTGTATATCTTGTACTTACGGCGCAAACTTGAGCGTAATCCCAAGAGCCCGGAGATGATCCTAACAACCCGAGGGGTCGGTTATCGCTTCAACGCACCAAATTAGATTGGTTCTCCTCCTCCCCAATCTGATAACCCGGGAGACCTTGGCAGTGGGTCTCCCGGGTGCATTTAAAGCAAGCTCAGCGGATCCACCTCCACCCACCAGCCCACTGGAAGGTCAAAGTCAATCAGAGCTGCCGGCTCAGGTCCCCGCAAGACCAACTGCCAGCGATACTCACGTGCAATGCGGCTGAAGAAACAGGGTGCGGGACCAATTAATGTAGTGCTATTGGCTCTTCTTTCTTTTATTCTATTGTGAATGATCTCGGCCAGGAATTTTGCGTCTTTTTCTAACCGGTCGGTTTTCGGATGACGCCCAATGATCCGCACAAGACGGGCATAAGGCGGATACGCTTGCTCGCGCCGATAGGCCAACTCATCCTCGAAAAAAGAATCGTAGTCATGTCTCGAAGCCGCCTTGATTGCATAGTGGTTTGGCCGGTATGTTTGCAGTACTACCCGACCTCCGAGTAAGCCCCGCCCGGCGCGGCCAGCGACTTGTGCCAACAATTGGAAGCTCCGCTCGGCCGCACGATAGTCGGGCAGGGCCAACCCCAGATCCGCAGAAACAACTCCGACAAGAGTGACCAACGGCAGGTCAAGACCCTTGGCAATCATCTGCGTGCCGATCAAGATGTCTGCCTCGCGCGCACTAAACTTTCGCAGAATACTTTCATGTGCACCCTTTGAGCGCGTCACATCCCAATCCCAGCGCAAGGCACGTGCCTGCGGAAAGACTTTATGCACCTCCGCTTCGACGCGCTCAGTTCCAATTCCGAAATACTTAATGCGTTTGCTGCGACAGTTTGGGCATGTCTTGGGCGAACGACGACGTGTGTTGCAGCGATGACATATCAGTTGTTCGGACAAGCGATGATAAGTAAGAGGCGCATCGCAGTTTGGGCAAGTCAGGCTATGTCCGCAATCGCGGCAGAACACATACGTTGCTTGCCCGCGCCGATTTAGAAAAAGGATAACTTGTTCATTGCGATCAAGCGCATTTGAAATTTGCGTTTGTAATGTACGGCTGAACATCGATCGGTTTCCAGCCTGCAGTTCCTGACGCATATCCACGATCTCAACCGCTGGTAACGGCGCGTATTGTGCTGTTGCGCTCCCATTGGTGAGTAATGTGAAATGAGAACTCGCAGAGAGATGCTGCGCCATTTGTGAGATGTATTCCTTGTGTCCCATGATCCGCTTTGGCATTGACTGCAGCGAATACTCGCCTTGTGTTGCGTGGTACATGCTTGTCAGGTCAGGTGTCGCCGATCCGAGGATGCAGAGTGCCGGTAAACGCCGGGCGTATTCCACGGCAACATCGCGAGCGTTGTAATAAGGCGGCTGCACAGGTGGGTCTTGTTTGTAGGCTTCATCGTGTTCTTCGTCCACAACGATAAGCCCGAGACGGGGCTGGGGCACAAAAAGTGCCGAGCGTGGGCCGACAACAACATCCACAACACCGGAACGAATACGGCGCCATGTGTCGTAGCGCTCACCAGCGGAAAGTTGACTGTGCATGACTGCAACTCGCCCCGGAAAACGGGCAGCGAAGCGACGCACCGTTTGAGGCGTAAGCGCAATCTCTGGGATCAGAATAATAGCTTGCTTCCCAATTTCCAGCGTTTGCGCTACGGCGCGTAAATAGATCTCTGTCTTGCCTGAACCGGTAACGCCATGCAACAGGAATGGGAGAAGTTCGCCAACAGGCTCATCAGCTTCCAGCGCGACCAACTGTTTGAAACCCGCCTCAATCTTTTTCCACACTCGCTCTTGCCCATCAATCAGTTCGGGCGTCACATCAGGAACAAAGTCGATTGCATCCATCGGGTCGCGTATCACTTCGATTTCGCCGAGATCGATCAATCCGCGCTCTGCAAGTGTTTTCAAGTCAGCGAACTTCGAGTCTGTCTGCGCGTAGATCCAACTGATTTCTAACGGGCCACCACCTTGCGTTTCCAAAAAATCCAGGACGCGTGCGCGCCGGTCTGTCTTTTTTAAACCCACAACAATTTGTTGTGCTTGTGGGAGCGTGAGATTAAGCTTTACACGAGCAGGATTTTCAGATAACCGCAGCAAATCCTTCTCGTCAAGTTTGCGGATTACATTCAAAGGCACAGGCGGTAGCTCAACTGCGCGGACTGCTCCCGTTTGCCCGATAAGCATTTCCATTACAGCCGCTTGTCGCGTCGCCCGCTTGCCATGTTTTCGCAACCAGCGCTGGATCAGATCATCGGAGAGCGAACTGACAACGACACGTTCTTTAGGGAGTACTTCCAGCCAACCGCGGGATGCGAGATCAAGGATATGTCTGCGTTCACACTGGACAAAGTACAACATATCTTCCAATGCAGGTTCAGCCGGCCAAAGTGAGACAAGGTAGTCTAAAATTTCAGCATGCTTTTGCCCACGCCGAAAACTTAGTTTGGCTGACTCAACTTCTTCTACTGGTATCACCAGGCGTGCAATCCGCACGTGCTTCGGTCGCACGCTCGGAGTAGCCAGTAATGGGGTTTTCGAAACAACTTCCCGTTGAACGAGTTTGTCGATCACGCGCCGCCAGTTCTTGCGTGGGAACGCCCTGTTGAATTGACGAGTGCGCAGCGGTCCACGCTTGCGCAACAACTTGACGATTTCGTGTTCTCTATCTGTACGGGCATCGTAGCGCCAATCCACGAGTTCAAATTGCAATTCCGCTCGTTTCGACAGGCCCGCCGGGAGCATAAGCGTTACGCAGTCTATGAGTGCGGCCTTGTAATAATGCGCCAACCAGTATGCAAGATCGAGCTGTGTTCGTGAGAGAACCGGTTCTTGATCTACAAGCGATCCAATTTCTTTGAATTCGGGAATGTCTGGCGGCGGCTCGTCATCAAGACCAACAACGACACCCTGAATGCGTTGCTTTCCAAACGGAACAACAACCAAATGTCCAGCGCGCAATATTTCCTTAAGCGCAGCCGGAACAGCGTAATGGAATGTGGATCTAAGTTGAGGCAGGTTGGGAAGAATTTCCGCAAACATCGACGGTGCTAACGCAAGGTTTTTACGTTCACAGATCGATTGTAACGGAGTGCACTGCAGGGGTCAACGTTGCACTGCTGTTCCAAGCATAATCCCGGCAACGATCGCGAAACCGTATGCCAGAACTACCGGCCAACGCCCTTTTAGCGGGCTGGAATCTACGACCTGTGCAGCACCGCTATAGTCTGATTCCAGTTGCCACACAGGTTCAATCAGCCAGGCAAGCACACCCCCACCAATGAGTCCGCCGATGTGCGCCCAGTTGTCGATACCCGGATTGAGACCAATCACAAGATTTATAATCGTGATCATTGCAATGCTGTTGAGGCGCTGCTTTGCGAGCGCTCCGAATACACGTCGATGCGTAAACAAATAAACACCGGAAGCACCGATCAACCCGAAGATTGCGCCCGACGCCCCCACGGCCGGGTGTGGATTGAATATAAAACTAAAGATCGAACCTGTTACGCCGGAAAGCAGGTAGACGATCAGAAAGCGCAAACTTCCAAAAGGTCGTTCTACAGTCGGGCCAATAATATATAAAGCGTACGAGTTGAACGCGAGATGTACAAGACCGCCATGTAAGAAGATCATTGTCACCAATCGATAATATTGTCCCGCGACAATGAATTCATTAATCTTTGCGCCAAAGGCAAAGACCAAATTTGAAGCTATTTGGCCGGCTGCAAGCTGCAATCCAAACTGAGCGACAAATACAACGATATTGACACTGAGGAAAATATATGTTGCGCGGGGCGCAGCAGAGGGAATTGGAAAACGTTGGGGTGTTTGTGTGCTGGGCGATTCTTCTGGGATATTCCTCGTACTCAAAGGCTGACCACCCGGTGCTCCACCCGTCGATGCTCAGCAGCAATAATGGCGAGAATGTTATTAACCGTTTCTTCCAGACGGTCTTCCGCATTCACAACCCAATAGTCAAATTCCTTAAGGCGCTGCAGCTCTTTGCGGGCGGTGGCAATGCGCAGCTTGAGTCCTTCCGGCGATTCGCTTTTTCTCTCATGCAAGCGTCTCTCGAGTTCTTCCTCTGTAGCGGTTGTCAGGAAGATAAGCAAAGCATCCGGGAATATCTCTTTGATCGTAGCCGCGCCTTGCACATCAAGCCGCAGAACAACATCCTGGTTGCTGTCAAGTGCATCGCGCACTTGTTGCTTTGGAATCCCTTTGTAATCGCCGTAAACGATTGCGTACTCCAATAATTCGTCCTGCTCGATCATCTCGGCAAATTCATCCGCTGATATGAATACATAATCGCGGTCGTACACTTCAGTCTCCCGAGCTTTGCGAGTCGTCGCTGTGACAACAAAGTGGAACGGCACTTCCAGCGCCTGCATGCGACGCAAAACAGTATCTTTTCCGACCCCTGAGGGGCCTGAGATAACCACCAAGAGTGAAGATGAAACTGGGAGATCAAATTGTTTGGACATACTTGAAAGTGGGCTACCTGAAGCTATAATTGAATTGGGCGAGGTGCGCCTGGGGTTGATATCGTACACCCCGTATAAATCTTGCAACCCGGGAGTTTTATTTACGATGCCGCAATACGACTATAAGTGCAAGAAGTGTAATAAACGCTCGTCTATCCGACTGTCGTATGCCGAGTATGATACCGCACATCCCAGCTGCCGACATTGCGGCAGCTCTGATTTACAACGTCTCATCTCGCGCATTCGGGTCATGAAGTCCGAAGATTCACGCCTCGACGATCTAGCCGACCCTTCCTCTTTTGGCGATCTGGATGAAAACGATCCGCGATCAGTCGGACGCTTCATGCGGAAGATGAGTTCAGAAATGGGCGAAGACCTTGGACAGGAATTTGATGAGGTTGTCGGAAGGCTTGAGTCTGGGGAGGATCCCGAGTCTATCGAGGCCGAGATGCCCGACATGGGGATGGGTGAGGCAGGAATGGGGGGTGACGATTTCGGCGGTATCGACTAGACATAATATTATTTGCTAAGAACGAGTTTCTCTGGCAATCGTCCGTCAAGAATATTCATTACTTCCGCTTCTACCTCGTCTATCCCCCGACTTGCATCAACAACAACCCAACGCTCAGGCTCTGCAGCAGCCAACTCCAAGAAGCGTCGCCGGACGCGTTTATGAAACTCAAGTGCCGAGGCATCTAACCTATTCCATTCTCCACCGCTCGTTTGTCGCCGTTCTAGCCCGGTCTCAATTGCCAAATCAAATAGCACAGTCAAGTCCGGTTGTAAACCACCCGTTGCAAATCGGGTAATCGCCTGCAACGTCTCCAGTTCTAATCCATGTCCAGCCCCCTGATAAGCATAACTAGAATCCGCGAAACGATCACACAGAACAACAACCCCATTTTCGAGTTGTGGTCGAATGACTTCTGCTACGTGCTGCGCGCGTGAAGCGGAGAATAAGAGGAACTCTGTTTCGGGTTTCAACTCGGTATTTGCCGGATCGAGCACCACTGTGCGGATTTTTTGCCCAATGTCTGTCCCTCCGGGTTCACGGGTGAGCAGTACGGGGTAACCACGCGAGGTAAGCTGGCGTTCAACTCGAGGGCACAGTGTTGACTTGCCACTGCCCTCGGGTCCTTCAAATGTAATAAACAGAGCTACTCCCGGAAGACACGAACGCGCCGGTTTGGTTCACGGCCGTAGGAGTGAGAAATGAGCTGCGCTTCGCGAACGAGCTGGTGTTGTCGTCGTCGAATACCGGCTTCCTGGGGTGCGAGGTCCATCGTGCGCAATCCATTAATCACCTGTTCGATTGCAGCGCGCGCTTCAAGAACAGCCGCAGACATGCGATTATCCCAATCACCACCATCGAGAAAAACACCGAAGACTTCGAGTAGAAAATTCTCCATTTGATGAGCGGTATTCGAGCGCAACACGTAAATTGGCATCTCGCGATTTTCAGCGTCGCTCACCGGCCGTTGCCGGCGACGATAATACGATTTCAATGTGACCAAGGCTTGCGCATCATTCAAATCATCAACAAGCTTAAGTGGGACACGCAAGCGTCGCGCTACCTGTTCTAAACGACTGCGCGTGATGCCATAGGCATACACATAGTAAGGTTCAAGCCCACTTTGGCCGTCTCTCACAGGAGATGCAAGGTCAGTCGGCAAATCTGGCGATTCAGAGGCCCCCCGCACACGGTCACCTTGCCAAGGCATTTTTCGATCGCGCCCATCGACGCCACTTTGGGTACGGCTTGATTTCGCCAGCGCAGCTTGAGTCTGGCGATGAATCTCGCCGCTCTCGTCCCGGTATCTGAGTTCGGTCGCGGAAACGCGTCCACGCAAGATCGCGTCTACTGCGTCGGCTACTTCCGGATGCACCAACAAACGATCGCGTTCTTGAATCTCAATCAACACATCAAACGTCGGAGGAGAACGACGCTCCAATACGGTTTTCTGTGTTCCTCGCCGTCGCGCCTCTTCATCAGAGAGCGTGACCGACTCAATTCCACCAACCAGATCGGCCAACGTTGGATTGAGCATGATATTATCGAGCGTATTGCCGTGAGCAGTTCCGATAAGCTGCACACCGCGCTCCGCAATCGTCCGCGCCGCAGTGGCTTCCATTTCTCGCCCAATCTCATCAATGATGATGACTTCCGGACTGTGATTTTCCACGGCTTCGATCATCACTTCATGCTGCAATGATGGGTTACTGACCTGCATCCGGCGGGCCTTCCCCACTGCCGGATGTGGGATATCGCCGTCTCCACCGATTTCATTGGAAGTATCTACAATCACGACGCGTTTTGACTCGGCTAGTACACGCGCCCCTTCGCGCAACAGCGTGGTCTTGCCCACACCGGGTCGCCCAAGCAGCAGCACACTCTTACCGGACTCAACCATATCCCCGATAATATCGATCGTGCCATAAACGGCGCGACCAACACGACAGGTCAAGCCAACAATTTGCTCTCGCCGGTTGCGGATGGCCGATATACGATGTAATGTCCGCTCTAAACCAGCCCGGTTGTCTTCATCGAAATCGCCAATGCGCTTAACTACAGCATCAATATCCCCGGTTTGCACTTCGGTCTCGGAAAGAACAATTTCTCGATCCAGATAGCGCGCGGTGGGAACCCGACCCAGGTCGAGAATGATTTCTAAAAGGTCATCTGTGCGACCCTCTTTGCGCACCTGCGCCCGAATGTTGACTGGTAACACATCGAGCAGAGCGTCCAAGTCGTCTGTTATTTTCTTCTGCATATCAATTGCGCTCAGTTGCCGCCGAAACACTGTACGCTTGATGGTCTCCTGCAGCGCTTTGATAGGCAACAGAGACTGCGCTCGCTCTTAAAAATGCAGCCACAAGGGGCGGAAGTACTCCTTGCAGCGCTGCGCGTTCGGGCTGAAAGAGTGTCAGTACGAAGAAGGGATGATCATTTAGCTCTAGCCCCCGAACGTCACCTGCTAAATCTAGGGCCGTTACTTGAAGCGGCCATTTGATGAGGCCTGCCTGAAACTCCGAATTGAGGACGCAGCTACACTGATACTCTTCTGTACTTTCTTCCACACCATAAGCATCGAACAAACGGGAGCCCGCCCGAAAACGGACTGATCCCATTTTATTTACCAAAGTGCACTGCAATAGAGTGATAACCGGCTGCTCTGCGTCAGGTGAGATTTCGGCATGCTCGGCATTCCTCCATCCAAGCACGTTTCGGGCATATTCAATAACCGCGTGTTGAAATCCTCCACATGTGCCGAGAAAAGGTCGCCGCTGCTCCCTCGCAAATCGTATCGCGCGCATCGCGCCTTCCATACTCCGACAGGGGCCAGCAGGAATACACCAGATCCCGTGGAGCTCCACCAACCTTTCTTCTATATCTAGAGCATCTGTAGGAACCCAATCAAACTCCACCGGCAGCCCGGAGGACTCAGAAGCCAGTCCGAGTGCAATTGGAATCGCCCGACGCGCCGGAACGGAATCTTTATAGTCGCCAACCAATCCGATCTTAATCATGAAAGCACCTGCAAACGCGAGAACGCAGCCTTGCATTTACAATCAAGGCCAAGTGGTTTTTCGTCTCAATTATGCAAAGAGATGGATGTCTCTGTAAATGGTGATGCAATTTCCCCCTCAGTCCCATCTAGCGCTGGAAGCGCTCTGAAAGTGGCAGCTTTTACGGACACCCCCAAGCGTTTCACCATTACCGCCTGTTGCCCCCAAGGCTCAAATTTATTCTCAGAAAGCGCAGCCTGCAGACCATATTGATAACTGCGTATGCACACATAAACCGGCCCCCGAGATCGCTTAACTTCCAGACTCAAGAAGGCAGCCAACACAGCACCAATTACAGTATGTGCCTCCGGATGCAGATAGGGTTGTACCCAAACCCCGCGCGGTCCTCGTTGCACATGCAAATATGTGACTACTTCACCTTCATGGCGCAGCACATACCCGTTGTTGCTTTCTAACGGCGAAGGCTCCACTTGTTGGACTAGAGGGGGCACAATGTTGTGATAAAGCAGCTGCACACCAAGAATATCAGTTTTTTGGCGGTGTCGTAGCGGCAGATCGACAGGATTGCTCTCGCTTAATGTGCTGCGACACACAATCTCCTGACGGGCGTAGACAGCAAAGCCGGCTTGCCGAAATAGCTC
>Ga0310121_10002796_pt1 | contig 16354 bp, 16 predicted proteins | sample CB27_Tmax_986_MG_FD_203504 | JGI IMG/M metagenome (GOLD analysis project Ga0310121, IMG submission 203504) | Marine microbial communities from Western Arctic Ocean, Canada - CB27_Tmax_986 | ecosystem: Environmental > Aquatic > Marine > Oceanic | place: Canada: Western Arctic Ocean | collected...
CAAAGCTCCCCCTTTACAAAGCTCCCCCTTTACAAAGCTCCCCCTTTACAAAGCTCCCCCTTTACAAAGCTCCCGTGTACGAAGGTCCCCGTGGAAGGAGCCCCAATGACCAAGATCCAACTACTGCCAACGTCAGTCATCAACAAAATTGCGGCGGGTGAAGTTATCGAACGGCCAGCCAGCGTTGTCAAGGAGTTGATAGAGAATTCCGTCGATGCTGGCTCAGCACGCATCGATGTCTCTATCCAACAAGGGGGCAGCGAATTAATCCGAATTACGGACGACGGCTGTGGCATCTCCGCGGATCAATTGCCTTTGGCCGTGGCCAGTCACGCGACGAGCAAAATTGCCAATGCGGATGATTTGTTTCAAGTCGCGACGTTGGGATTTCGCGGTGAAGCGTTGGCATCGATATCCGAAGTCAGCCACTTGCGCATTCGCAGTCGTACCGAAGCCTCGTCATGCGGCAGCGAATTGGATATCCGCGGCGGCGAGCAAAGCGACATTGCGCCTTGTCCGAGCAGCCCCGGCACGTCCATCGAACTCCGTAATTTGTTTTTCAACACACCCGTACGCCGCAAATTCTTGCGGACGACCCAGACGGAAATGGGGCACATCTCCGAAGCCTTCACGCGGGTCGCCCTCGGGCATGAGCAAATCCATTTCACGTTGCAGCATAACGATCGTGTCATCTACGATCTGCCACCCGCCGAACGTTGGCATGACCGATTGGCCACGTTGTTCGGACGTGAACTGGCCGAAGATCTTTTGTGGGTCGAGAGCCAAGAAGGGGGTGTGGAATTGGCCGGCTACGTGGCGGACCCCAAGCACAGCCGGTCCAATAATCGAATGCAATACATGTTGCTCAATTGCCGCTATATCCGCGACCGCTCGTTGAGTCACGCGCTCAGCGAGGCGTATCGTGGATTGTTGCTAACCGGCCGCTTTCCAATCGCTTTTCTAAAGCTCTCGATGCCACCGGAGACCATTGATGTCAACGTCCATCCCACCAAACTGGAAGTACGCTTTCAGGATGGTGGCGCTGTCTATCGCCAATTATTGGGGACGCTGCGCACGCGATTTCTCACTGCCGACTTGACCAAACATGTCGGGAACTCCGCGGAATCAATGTCTCAAAACGCTTCGTTATCCACTCCAGCGGCGCCGAATTACAACGTCAGCAACAACGTGTTCGGTCTGAGCGCACGCAGCACCATCTCGACGCCAAACCGTTTGGCCGGTTCGACGGTGCCTGGTGTGGCGGTCGCTAGACAGCAAGGCCAGTTGGATTTGCCGCCGGCACCCCACGCAACCACCTCCAGCGACAATGAGAGCGTGGCCGCGGTTGGGCCCTTCCCCGCGATGATTCCTCCCGCGACGATTCCTCCCGAGGGTCTGGGGGCTGGATACGTTGGTCAGCCAACGCAGGAGCAGGGGGACCAGGCGATGCAACTTCACAATCGCTACCTCATCACCGAATGCAACGAAGGAGTGGTGGTGATTGACCAGCACGCCTTGCACGAACGGATCCTTTACGAAGAACTACGTGAAAAAGTGTTGGCCGAGGAGATCGAGGTCCAGCGACTGCTCGTCCCGGAACCGATCCAGCTATCGGCTGAAGAAGCCGCCGCGGTACTGGACGCCAAAGAGACCGTGGCGAAATTAGGTATCGAAATTGAACCGTTTGGTGGCAATACGGTGGTAATTTCGGCGTATCCAGCCATGTTGGCCAATTTCAGGCCGGACGAGGTGGTACGCCAGGTTGCCAGCCGATTGACGGATGCGGGAGAAAAGAGTCCTGAGCGGCGTGATATCCTGGATGATCTGTTACACATGATCTCCTGCAAAGCCGCCATCAAGGCAGGCGATCACCTGACCCGGGTGGAAATGCGAGCCCTACTCAGTCGCCGTCATCTCGTCCAAGACTCGCACCACTGCCCGCACGGCAGGCCAACCACCTTAGTCTTTACAAATGAGCAACTAGATCGGCATTTTCAGAGAACGTGAGGAAAGTCTGTGGATGGTGGTCTGTGGATTGTTCGACCTTTAGACTGTCATCGTCGAATAATCCTATAATCCTGAAACGAGCACGAGCCACCCGCCCTATGATCTGCGTCAGCATTGGAAGAGGTCGACATCGGCAGATGATTGCCGAGCACAAGCATCTGGCCGAAAAAGGTGCTAAGTTAGTCGAATTGCGTTTGGACTACCTCCATCGGGACGTCAGTCTTCAACGCGTGGTGAGCGACCGTCCGTGTCCAGTGATTGTCACTTGCCGCCGGCCACAGGACGGCGGGAAATGGAAGAAGTCGGACCAAGATCGCGTGACGTTGCTGAGAAGCGCCATCGCGGCGGGCGTCGAGTACGTCGATCTCGAGGAAGATGTTGCCAAGCAAGTCCCTCGATTTGGCGACACGAAGCGGATTGTGAGTCTGCATGATTTCGAAAAGACGCCGGCCGATCTGGAGGAAATTCACGCGAGGTTAGTTGCCTGCGATGCGGATATCGTCAAAATAGCAACGATGGCGCACAACCCGCAGGACAACCTGCGGATGTTTCGGCTGATGCAGCAATCTGCCATACCTACCGTGGGAGTCTGCATGGGCGAAATCGGCACCCCCACGCGAATCTTGGCCAACAAGTTTGGCGCCCCATTTACGTATGCAACGTTTCATCAAGAACGATCTCTTGCGCCCGGCCAATTGAGCTTTGACCGCATGCGTGAAATCTATCGCGTGGACGAGATTAACAAGGAAACGGAAGTCTACGGCGTCATTGCCGATCCCGTGGCCCACAGCCTTAGCCCGATTGTCCACAACGCCTCATTCGCCACGTTGAAAATGAACAAGGTCTATGTCCCCTTCCGAGTTCCCGCAGCCACGTTGGACAGGTTCATTAAAGATTGTGATGAGTTAGGGGTGAAGGGATTGAGTGTCACCATTCCCCACAAAGAGGCAGTCATGCAACACTGCCAGCGAATTGACGGGGCCGCACGCGCCATTGGCGCTGTCAATACGGTGGTCTTCGGAGACGGGGGCCCGGTCGGATACAATACGGATTACCGAGCGGCGATGAACAGCATTGATCGCCGCTTGCAAGCGGGAGGCCGGCGCACCCCGTTGGCCGGCGATGCAGGGTTGGTACTGGGCGCCGGTGGCGCCGCGCGGGCCATCGCCGTTGGGTTGATGCGGCGCGGCGCGGATGTGGTTATTTCTGGCCGTACGCTGCAACGGGCCGAAAAACTGGCCCGGTCCATCGAATGTCGTTCGGTACCGTGGGAACAACGGCACAACGTCAAAGCGGAAGTCGTCGTCAATGCGACCCCTGTTGGCATGCATCCCAACGTGGACGAATCTCCTTATGACATGCATTATCTGCGACCGAACGCCATCGTTTTCGATACGGTCTACAACCCAGAGCAGACGTTGCTCTACAAAGAGGCCCAACAACGCAATTGCCGCGTGATTAGCGGGGTCGAAATGTTTATCGGACAAGCGGCTTTGCAATTCAAGCATTTCACCGGTCAGGACGCACCGGAAAATCTGATGCGCGAGCAGTTCAAACGTGCCATCGGAGCGGCGAAATATTAGAGTTCTCGGTTCAGTGTTCTCGGTTCTCGGGATTTCCGTCGGCCATGTCGCTGGCGCACAGATTGTCAAAGCTGAAAGGAACGGCTACCGCAGATGATCGCTCGATTCGCAACACTGCCGCTTGAAGTGCGACTGTTGCTCGTCTTTCTGTTCAGCGCCTTGGTGGCTGGCCAGCTGAATCGCGGCATCTATCGGCTGGCATGGAATCAACGTGATATTGGGCCCTGGAGCCGGACGGCGTGTGGCGCGCCACGGCGACATTGGTCAGACCGAATTCCCATCGTAGGTTGGTTCGGTTTGCGCCGAGAGACGTCGCTGCACGGCCGACGTTATTGGCTGCGTCCTTTGCTGATCGAGCTATTGTTTGCCGTCGGGATGGCGGGTCTTTATTGGTTAGAGATTTCCGGACGTTTGGTGGCCATGCCGTTGCTCTTAGGTCGACCAGATATCGTTTCGGTGCTTCACATTCAATTCGTTGCTCATTTCCTCCTGATTTCGCTAATGGTGGTCGCCACGTTCATCGATATCGACGAAAAAACCATTCCCGATGCCATAACGATCCCGGGGACGCTGTTGGGATTGATGATCGGCGCCGCCGTGCCACAGTCACGATTGCTGATCATCGTTCCGGGGCCAAGCGTGACGAATCTGCTGCTTACCAGTCCAATTCCATGGTGGGACGGTTTGGATGACAACCTTGGTTTGTGGATAGGAATCGCTTGTTTTCTTGCCTGGTGTTACGCGTTATTGCCCAAGACCTGGTGGACCCGTGGCGGTCCGATCAAAGCCGTTCGGTACTTGGCAGCCAGTATCGCTCGTGATCCGCTCACAAAATGGATTGGTGGACTGGCCCTCTTTGGCTGCCTGGTCATCGTTTATTTCTGGCGCGGTGGCGGTCCAGGTTGGCAAGCAGGATTGTCTTCGCTGGTCGGATTAGCCTTTGGTGGCGGATTGGTTTGGGCGGTACGTTTTGTCGCTGGGTGGGCACTTCGCAAGGAAGCAATGGGATTTGGTGATGTGACGCTGATGGCGATGATCGGTTCGTATGTCGGTTGGCAACCGGCGTTGCTCATCTTCTTTCTGGCCCCGTTGGCTGGTATGGTCATCGCGGTCAGTCAATGGATCCTGACCCGTCAGCCCGAAATCGCCTACGGTCCATTCCTGTGTGCGGCCACCTTGACGCTGATTGTCTTTTGGGGGTCGATTTGGGCCAATTGGGGGCTCGATATCTTCGGATTGGGCGTGTTCGTACCCATTCTGGTGGGAGTCTGCCTGCTACTGATGGCCGTGCTCTTGTTCGTCTGGCGAGTCGTCTCGTCGTTTTTTATTCGAGATTAGCTAGCGTGGACTCCCCCGGGCTGGGCGAGGCTGCCCACGGACACCAGCCCCAATTCGAATTGGTCTTGCTGGTCCCCTCCGCCGCCGCTACGATTCGCCCACTTTTTCCAGGCCAAGCGGAGTGACTGCGCTTGGTTTGACGTGACATCCAGTCCTCACTCAGCCGACACGCGACTGGCGAGCAGCATGGATTTACATCCTTACGCCCGACCTACCGTCGATTTCACGGAACACCACCGGGGCCTGTCAATGCGCCGATGGGGTTGGTGCGTTGTCAGCCTGGCGTTGGTCACATTGACGATTGGATGTCGACAAAATGGCGGTCAAAGCGTATTTCGCTGGCCGTGGCAAACGGCCCAAGCCAACGCCACACAACAACTAGGCCAACAGGTCGCATCTGCCGCTGCCAACGCCGCCCGCAGTCCGGATCAGGCTGAGTTGGCGCAATTGGTCGATCTCATGAAGCGGCAGAATGAACAATCGCGTTTATCCGAGCAGCAGCGCAATCAGATCTCCCGTTTGACCGATTTATCCAAGCGTCAATCTGAAAAGGATAGGTTGGCCCTCAAATCGCGCCAGGAGGAACAGCTGAAGAAACTGCAAGAACAAGTCAGCCAACTCGCGCAACAAAAACAGGAACTGGGCGAACTGCGGCGTAATTCATTGGAGTTGGATGCAAACAATCAAGACCTGCATACTCAGGTGGCCCGGTCACAACAGCAAAGTCGATTGCTGGAAGACCAGTTGAGACTCACGCGTCAGCAGTTGCAAGACACGACCCAGCGGCTTTCGGTCGCCGTAGACGCCAGATTGCAATCCGACAATCGGGCCTCGGCATTGAACGCGTCGATACAGAGACGTGGCTCGGCCAACATCGCCGCCAATCGAAGCTCGCAGCAAAAGCTTTCGCCAGTCACCATTTCCGGTTTGGAAGTTCGGCAAGACGGAGACGTCATTCGCGTTGAGCTGCCATCCCAGCGATTGTTTGTGCCCTATTCGGCTACGCTCACACCCGACGCGATCCAATTGATTGGCCAGGTGGCGGCGTCGGTCAGCGGGGAATACGGACGGCAAAAGATTGGCATCGAGGTCCATACCGACAACGCGCAACTGCAAGGGGACGCTTGGCGAAGCAATCATCAACTCTCCGCCGCCCAGGCCATGGTGGTCTTTGAGCAACTGGTGCAACAGCACGGCTTTGCCACCCAACAACTATTCGTTCTTGGGCATGGTCCCAACTACCCAGTGGTCTCCAATGCCACGCCCGCTGGCCAACAGCGGAACCGACGAGTCGAAATCGTCATCTACCCCGAGAGCTGGGATTGAGCACCCGCAGGTGCTAGTCCATGGCTGTCTGATGCGTTACGATCGCTGCTTGCTCGGCTCGATCAAGTTCCCAGCCCCAGGAAACCCAACCACATGGCATCCGACTCCACTCTCTCTGGCGTTATCGTCCCCATCGTGACCCCAGTCGACGCTCAGGATCGCGTCGACGAAGCCGCTTTCCGTCAGCAGATTGACCATCTGCTACAGGCGGGGGTGCACGGGCTGTTCGTCGGTGGGTCCGCCGGCGAAGGACCGTTGCTCACCACCGATCAATGGCAGCGGATGATGGAAATTGCCTTTGACCAGGTCGGCGGCAAGATACCTGTGCTGGGAGGCACCGCGGATACTTCGACGGCGCGCGTGCTGGACCGCCTCCGACGGCTGCGAGAAATCGGTTATTCCTACCTGGTGATCATGCCGACCTTCTACACCCCTTCCAGGACGGTGGACGAGCAGCTGCGTCTGTTTGAGGCTTGTTACCAGCAAGCTGAAGGTGCCCAATTGGTTGCCTACAATTTGCCGTCCGCCACGGGCGTCGAACTCAAAATGGAAACGATGAGCCAGCTGTGCGAGCGAGGTTGGGTGTGTGCTGTGAAAGAGAGTTCGGGCAACCCCGATTATTTTTGGAACGTTCTGCAGATTGCCTTGCAGCACCAAGTGACGATGTTGGTTGGTGACGAAACGTTGATCGCATCAGGACTGTTGGCTGGTGGATCCGGAATCGTTCCCGTTTGTGCCAACTTTGAACCGAAAACCTTCGTCGAGGCCTTCAATGCGGCCCGGGAAGGCAGGTCGGATGACTTGCAACGGCTTCAAGCGCGCATCATGTTGATTCGTGAGCGGGCACCCAAGGGAGGCGATTGCTGGATTGCCGGAGTGAAATACGCGGTCTCACGTTTGGGCATTGGCGATGGCCGGCCTGTATCTCCGCTACAGCCGTTAAATGATCAGCAGCGGCAAGCCATTGAGGACATCATGGAAAAGAGCAGTTGAGTCTCGAGAATTTTCATGCGTACCCATCAGGTGTTCTCGCGACGACCTTTCTCGTAGCGGCGGCCATCACCGATGGGTCAATTGGTTGACGCGGCGACTGGAAGTCGAACCGCGATGTCGGGTTCCATCGAGCTATCGCTTTTGCCGCCGTCATCCAGGTCGTTGTGACCAATGCTGTAGATGACGGCTTCCGTTTCATCGACTCGATAGCGCATCGTTTTTCCATCGAATGGGTCGACTGGTAGCTGAGGATAATATTCCGGAATCAATTCGTCCAGTTGATTCGGCGCGCGGCGATGCTCTATTTGATAACGTTGGACCGCCAGAGCCACGTCCACAATATCGCGATAAGCCGCTCCGCGAGCTCCGGCGTCAATCGCCGAGTCCAATGCCGGAAAAACTAGTGACGTTAAGGTAAATCGCATTCGATTGAATCCTGAGTTGAAGAGTTCCTCAATCTCCGCGGAAATGACAACCGCATCATTGCGGGCCTCTGGCCACGATCGATCAAGACTCTCGATGATCCGTTGCACGGTTTCCAGGTAGAGCGACAGATCCGCATTGCGACTTACCAGTTTTCCCAACAGCGACACATTTTCCACATCGATTTCTTCGAAGACGCCACCGGGATTGCGAAAGGCCATAATTCCCAGCGCTCGTTCGCCAGCGAAGGCCCGCTGCATGTTGCGTTGATAATCGACTTGTCGAATCGTCTCCTGGAGCCGCTGCAACTGTTGGTCGTTGAAATCAACATGCGGCATAAGCTCCACCAGGGTGTTGAGCGAAATAGCGCCACAGGCAATCTAGACCAATTGCGAAACGAGCAGCGGCTCGTCGTTCAGGGCTCTCGACAACAGGAATCCGGTTCGGATGGCGGCCGTTGTCTCAGCGGTGTCGCCGCGATGAGCACGACAATGGGCCAGTAACGACAACACACGCGCCCCCTGTCGCAGATCTTGAACATGGTCAAGCAGCAGGTTAAAACCGGCGTTGAAGTCGAGATCGAAGTGGGCGACTGGCCCCTCTTCTGCCGCTTGGCTCAAATAGCCCAAGGCGTCACGGTAACGATCTAAAACCGCTTCCACCTCCTCCAATTGGTTCCACGGTTCGCCTACGGGCGGAATTGGATCCTCGTTTTGTCCAACGACCGGAAACTCTTGCACCAGGGCGCTGAATTCCGGTGTGGCCAACGGTCGGATGCCTTGCAGCCATAGCCCAGCGACATCGGTAGCTGATTTTCCAGCGGCGTAAAACTCAGTCAATTCCTCAGGGGTGACCGGCGCACCAGCGGCGCGCAAATCCGCCAATGCCTGTTGGCCTGCGCCTTCGCCGGCGTTCAACCACGTGTAAACCATCGCGATCACCAACGCGATGAACAGCAGTACCACAAGGACAATGACTCGACGGCCATTTGCCGAGCGCGTTTCGCTACTTGGATTCATAGGCACTTTAATCGGGTATGAAGTCGCTGGAAAATGATAAAAATGCGTTCGTGAAACTTTTTGTCGATTCTAATGCCACTGTCCTTGACGCGAAACAGCCACTTGTATCCCTTGATTTTCAAATTCTCTCCTTCGTGACCATTCTGGCCGATGCCGCTTAGCGGCGCCTCATGTATAGGTCAATAGTCCTTCCGCAGTCGATCTAAAAATCATTGAGGATATTACAATTGACCGGATTCAATATCCAGTTTAGCCTGGAAAATAGCTGCGAATCACGTCGAACTGCCGACGCGATTCGGTCGCAAAGCGTCCCCTCGGGTCGGCGTATCTTTTGGCGATTCTCTTCTCGATCGGACTGGGGAATTCAGGACTGGGGAATTCAGGCATGCTTCAATTTCATGGCGATTTGTTGCTGGGTGGCGCGCGATTACGCGAATTGGAGGGTCAAATCGACGAGTCAAACGGCGACCGACAGGTGAACTGGTCAGGCGAATTTCGAATCGCGCCCGACTAGGTGGAGATGGTCGAAATCGGTCGTCCCTATCTGTTGGTGCTCAGCGACGGTCGAACAGGCCGCGTTCAAATCACGGCGGTTACGAGGGATCGGGATGATCAGTCTTTGGTCTGTTTCCGGCCAGTGGGCGGACACCCTCGTTGAAGAGATTCAGCCTTATTTGGACGGTCCCATTTCCTTAGGTAGCGATTGGTCTGTTGAAGATTTGAAGACTCCAACGGTGAAAGAACGAAATAGCCTAAAAAACTTGCGTTCCCGCCGGACGAGCCAGCAGGGGACGGCGCTATTAGATGACTCGTATCTAGCTTACAAAACTTACGCTCCTGCCAGGCAAGCTGGACAGGGGGCGACAGTTTTTGTTCACTCGTTTCGACGTCATTAAACGGAACCAAAATGGGAGAGTCAAACCTTAAACACGGCTCCGTGGACATCTACGCCGGTCCGTGACCGTAGATGTGCTGGATCGGAGTCTTGTGTCCCCAGGCGATCTCTTCCACCGTTACCTCGAGAGCCTCCGCTACTTTGGAACGTTCCTGCGGACTCGGTGTCCAGCGACCTAGTACGATCGCCGTCACACGATCTTCCATCAAGCCAGTCATCTCGGCCAACCTGGCAACGGTCATTTGCCGCTGCTCGCAGATTTCTGCCACGCTCTTGCTCATCCAGAAAAGTCCTCCTTCAAACCAAATCGATGGTAACGCACGTTGCGAGGATTCATCGAATGCCCCCAATCGATCGCGCTGACGTCGACCGCAAAGGCCCCCGCGATCGCAACTCGTTGTTGTGGACTTGCTAACCACCGACCGCAAACAATGGTCTCGACGCGGTCCACCACCAAACCGGAACGCTCAGCAATATCTTCGATCGTCAATTCATGACGCTCAAACAACAGATCAATCGTTGTCGCCATGATTAAACGCGAAAGAGAAAACGATTGCGAAAATGCCACTTAGGACGACGTCAATCAAGCCGTAGATCGCCTAACGTGAAGTTGATATGTTTTAATTATGAAAACGAAAACGGGTTTAATCAAGCAACAAAGCCCTTTAATGGAACAGTACGAACCGGTACAAGCTGTCCAGTTAAAACATGGACAAATAGGCAAGAAAGGCAGCTTTGTTGCCGGCTGCCGTTGGTTCAGCTACCACAACTTAGTTCCCGTGCGTCCGGTTTGATATTCTTCAGAAGCAACTTATCCCTATTTCTTGTTGCGCGGTGCGCTGGTGAGGAAATGAATAGCATGGCCACGATACCTGTCGATCACACTGGCAATATTCCGGCCCATTAAGTGACTGGCCAGAAGTACCAGTACCCGGGAATTCCCACGACGTGCGACGGTGCCGAGACGGTTGTGTGGGTCGAGACGCGGACCTGCCAGGGTTGTGGCGATTTTCCGATTACCAGCTCGACCACCATGGGGAGCGGCTTTAATCAGGCGGTTGTCAACGGCATTCCGAATTTGTGGGACGACCAGTTGGTATTTGTGGAACCGGAGAGCGAGCACTCGTCCGCCACGTTTAGCGAGGGATTCGCCGCGCGGGCGGACGGGTAACCAACTTTACGTCCGGCCAAGGTTTGGTCCTCATGAAGGAGGTGCTTTATACGATCGCTGGCAAGCGACTGCCGGCGGTTTTCAACATTGGTTCCCGAGCTTTGACCAGCCAAGGCTTGAACGTTCACACTGGCCATGACGACGTGATGAGCGTGGCGGATTGTGGATGGGGAATATTGTTCGGACGCAACGCCCAGGAGGCGGGCGACTTGTGCCTGATATCGCGTCGCGCGGCTGAAGCCTCTTTCACCCCCTTCATGAATGTGCAGGACGGGTTTGTCACGACGCATACGGTGGAGTCGGTTCGATTGATCGAGCCGGAGTTCATGAAGGTCTTCGTCGGCAAACCCGAGGACAAGCTTTCCAACTTGATGGATCCGGCCAACCCGATGATGTCGGGTGTGGTTCAGAATCAGGATTCGTACATGAAGGGCAAGATTGCTCAGCGTTGGTACTACAGCCGAGTCGAGGAAGCGTTGGACGACGCCTTTGAAGAGTTTCACCGCAACACCGGTCGCAAGTATGGATTCATCGACGCGTACCGTTGCCAGGATGCTGAATTGATCCTGGTCGGCATCGGTTCCTACATGGAGACAGCTCAAACCACGGTTGACTACCTCCGTGACGAGAAGGGGATGAAGGTCGGCTGCTTGAACGTTTATTGTTTTCGTCCGTTTCCCGCCTGGCAGATCGTCGAAGCTTTAAAGAATTGTCAGGCGTTTACGGTGATTGAGCGGATGGACGACCCTTTGTCGATGACAGGTAACACCTCACGCGGGAAATCAAAGCTGCCTTTTGCGACGCTTTCAACGCACAGAACGGGATGCCGCATATCGATCGCATCCCCAAGATATATTCGGGTGCGGCTGGTTTGGGCAGTCGAGACGTGCGTCCCGGGCACATCGTTGCCATTTTCGACAATATGATTCGCGGCAGAGAGGACTTTTTCGTGGTCGGTATCGACCACGAGATCGCCTTGCGGCCACAGGAAGATCCGGATTTGCGACCGCCGGGCGCGTTTTCCATGCGGGGGCACTCGGTTGGCGGTTTTGGTTCGGTCACAACCAACAAAGTGATCGCCACGATTGGCGGCCAGGTATTTGGCAAGGACGTCCAGGCCTATCCCAAGTACGGTTCGGAAAAAAAAGGCTTGCCAACAACTTACTACCTGACAATCGCCGACTCGCACATTTACTCGCACAGTGAATTGGAGCATGTCGATCTCGTCGTGCTAAACGACACCAACGCCATATTTAGCGGGAATCCCCTGAAGGGCATGGTCGACGGCGGCGCGATTTTCATGCAAAGCCCATTCACGGCCGCGCTCGACGTGTGGAAGCGTATTCCGCCCCACCATCAACGGACGATTGTGGACAAGCAATTGCGCGTGTTCTTCATCGACATGGTCAAGATCGCTCGCGAGGTCGCTTCGGTGGCGGACCTGGAAATGAGAATGCAGGGGATTGTGCTGTTGGGTGCCTTTCTGCATTTGACTCCATATGGAGAATCCAGCGGTATGGGAGACGATGAAATTTACGCCGGTGTCGAGAAATCGCTGAGAAAATACTTTGGCAAGCGTGGTGAGCGCGTGGTCGAGGAAGACTGGTGGACCCATCCCAAGTCCAAAAAAGTGGTCGATTTCATCGACTTCTGCCGTAGCGAGGGACGCTTTTCCAAACAATTTGACAAAGAGGGGAATCCGTCGGAGACCTTGCTGTTTTCCCGCCAAGATCGCTTGGAAAACTGGCATCAGTTACAGGAGTTGGCTGGGATTATCTGATTCTCTAGACGCTTAGGTTGGGTTACCGTCAATTGAAGGACCGCTGCCTCGGGAGGGCGAGGCCTTAGGTTTACCCACTTCTCACCGTCGGCCCTGTGCCGGCGGGAGAGTGACTGGCCAGCTAGTAGACCAGCGACATAAGCGACTTAGGCCTCCGTCCGGGCTTGCCCCGGCGGAGCCACGACTGAGCAGCTAAGTCCTCCGGGCAACCTTACCCCTCAGGTGGTGTCTAGCTCGCAAGTCGTCGTCCCGCCGGGACAGGCCCGACGGTACTAAGCTTGATTTCGGCCGCGTTGTTCACGATTCCTCAATCGCTTCCATGCTGGCCTGAAAGGCCCAAACAAATCAGCCCAGGGTAGAGCCAATGCGAGTGGAACGAGCATTGGCGCCGCCCTGGGGACGGGTACAACGCGTGAATTCCTCGCCCTGAAAGGGCGACCGGTTCTCGTCCTCGATTCCCAGGGCGGCGCGAGAACTCGCTTTGCTCGTTCTCGCGCTGCCCTGGGCTGATTTGTTTTAGGCCTTTCAGGCCAACACTATCAATTCCTACATAGAAAGCACCACGGCAAGAGAAATCAAGCTTAGTCCCGCTGGGACAGGCCCGACGGAGATAAGATGTGGGTAAACCTAAGCTCTCGCCTCCCGATGGAATTGGAGTTCATTCAACTATAGTGGGGAATTAGTGCCGGGAAACTTGCTTTTGCGACATCTCGTCGCAATAAAAAAGAATTGCGATTTTCTATGCAAGGTTGCGGCGTGGACGCCGTAATCCATTACGATACATCCCAAGCACGCCTGGCCCCAATACTATTTCATAATTCGATCCGAGCAACCAACTCCATGTCACATCCAAACCCAATCAACCTAAAGTGGCGGCTGAAGATAGCACTGCGACGGATCGTGGCCAGCGGGTTGGTTGTCGCCAGCATCTCGTTCGCCCCGCCGGCGGCATTCGCGATCAGCATTCGCCACGATGTGTCGGCTTCGCAGTATTCGATCTGGCCAATCAATTCCCGGCGGTAGGCAGAATTGACGACGATGGATTCCCACATTGCACGGGTACGCTCGTAAGTCCAACACAAGTTTTGACCGCGGCGCATTGCGTCGATGAAATACTGGGCTCTGAGAATAACGTCCCGGACCTGCCTCTAAACACCACTACGTTCTTATTGGGCAACGATGTCAGTTCTCCCAACCACACGCGAGGGGTCACCGTGATCCATCAGCAAACCTGGAACGGTGAGGCATCCAGGGATATGGCCATCCTTACCTTGGATGGCGCGATCATTGATGTAACTCCCATGAACCTGTCGAATCAAGATCCAATTGGATTGACGGGCACATTTGTCGGCTTCGGAGAACAGGGAACAGGCCTGTTGTTTCCTGGTCCCGACGACGATCTAAAACGGGCGGCCCAGAACCTCATTGACACGGTGAACCAATTCGACGGCACGCTTGAATCTAATTTTGACCATCCTAACGGTTCGACCAGCAGCTACGGAACCTCCGCACCGCTGGATTTGGAGCGAACCACGGGTGCGGGAGATAGTGGTGGACCTTTGTTTGCCAATCTTGGTGGAGGCAATGTGCTCGTCGGTATACTGAATGGCGGGACGAATCCCTTCGGTGACGACTCGGAATACGGCGATCAATCGGGGTGGGCTCCAGTGATGTTGGCGACCAATCAAACCTTTCTGACGTCACAAGGCCTTTCATTTGGCTCACCCTTGTTGGACGGCGATTACAACGCATCCGACCAGGTTGATCTCGGTGCTCTGAATCTGGTGCTCTTCAACTGGGCGATGCCGAATCGGTATTGACGTCAGATTGGATCAACCAGCGACCGTCGGCGGGAAACTCGGTCGAACTGGCGCAGTTAAACGGCGTGCTTTTCAACTGGGGGAACACGGCAGCGGTGGCCACGACGGCTCCCGAACCAGAATCGTTGTTGATGGGCTGGATCGTCTTGACCTGCTTTATCGGCCGCCGATGCGCAAAATGGCGATGTCCATCTAGCGGCACCAAGAGTCACTTGGCGGAAAGCGCCTGCTTATGAAGATAGACATTAAGCTGTTCTAGTTCCTGCACGATCCGCTGGCGGATGGTACTTTCCAGCATGGCAGCGAACTTGTCCAGGATTCCCCCCGGTTTGGCGTTTGGCACGATCCGCACCCAATTCGTTACCAGCGTACCACCGTCTTGTTTCTCCATCCGCATGCCGCCCTCATATTGAAACTTTCCTCCCTTGGAAGTGACGGTAAAGAACGAGGGGCTTTCGAACTCCGTCGTCTGATAGCGGGTAACTTGGCTCTGGCCCAGTAACGATTGCTGCAAACTAAATTCACTACCAAGTTCCATCGGTTCGGTTGTGTGCAACTCAACGCGTTGGATAGTTGAAATCCACTTATCCCAGTTGCGGACATCTGCGCACAAGCGAAAGACATCTTCGATTGGAACGTCCAGAATAGCGTCGGCCGAGGTTTCCATGGCATAGGCTCTTGTTAGTTATTGAACATGGTTGACTTCAAGCGACCTTGGCGGTCGGCGATACAGGTTGATCCGAACAAAGTGGATGATGCAGGCAATTTACAACATGGCTTGAACGTTCGCCGTCCAAGCAACTGGCCAAAGTCTCCAATAGACTTTGACGGTTGCTCTCACTCATCAACGTCAAATGATTTCCGTCCACATAATGCCGATCCACCTCAGCAGCAATTTGCTTCCATTCCTCGTAGGGATCGTGGCGCGTCTTGGTAAATGTCTCACGGCCAAGGATCAGTTGGACATGTCCGCTGTAGTGGCGAGGGCGGTAATCCCAGAGGGCACAGGAGTTCCGCAATACCGTCTCGACCAATTGCAGTTTTTGATGGTCCGGTAAATGGCTGGGGACTAATCCACAGGACTCAAACGGTTTGGCCAGGTGCCGCAATTTGTCGTCCCCACTAAGCCGCATCGTCTCATACAACCCGCAACTGGCGGGCACCACCGCGCGCATCACAGCAATAGAATACATGATTCCCGTGTCAATTAGGACCAGGCTAGCCACGCCATGGCCAGCTTCGGTCAGTTGGCAAGCCATCTCGTAAGCGACCGAGCCCCCTAGCGACCATCCCCCCAGAAAGTAGGGACCGGTAGGATAGCGCTTTTGCATCGCCTTGATTAGATGGCGAGCCAGGTTCGGAATACTTCCAGAGATGGCTTCATCCTCCGGATAGCGGCAGGCATAAAACGGACGATCGAGAGTCCAGCCTTGGGCCAGTGGCAGATAGACCAACGCATTCCCGCCGGCCGGTGGCGCCCAGAAAAACGGCGATTGGCCTCCCTGGCTCTTGAGCGGGAACCACAACGCGTCCTCGCCCCTCACCAGGCTGCCCGAAATCCTCCGAATCAGGTAGCTGATCGTGGGATCGGCCACAAAATCGGCGATCGAAATTCGCGTCGACCAACGTTGCTCGACCCTCGCCACCAACTCCATGGCTCGAATCGAATCGCCGCCCAATTCAAAAAAACTGTCCTGTTTGCCGATGGCCTGGTGTGCCAATAATTCCTGCCACAGCTGTCGCAAGGTGGATTCCAGCGAAACGTAGTCGTCAACCTTCGAAGAGAGCGGAGCGTCATCGACATCTGTGCCTCGATTGAGCATTTCCATCTGGAGTTTGTCGTGGTCAATCTTACCGTTGGTGGTCAGTGGCATTCGCGGCAGTATGCGGATCTGCGACGGCACCATGAAATCAGGCAACCGGCGACAGGCGATTTGGACCAGGCCCTGTTCGGAAATACTTGCCTCCGCCGACAGGGTCACGGCAGCCGCCAATTGCT
>Ga0310121_10002799_pt1 | contig 16337 bp, 2 predicted proteins | sample CB27_Tmax_986_MG_FD_203504 | JGI IMG/M metagenome (GOLD analysis project Ga0310121, IMG submission 203504) | Marine microbial communities from Western Arctic Ocean, Canada - CB27_Tmax_986 | ecosystem: Environmental > Aquatic > Marine > Oceanic | place: Canada: Western Arctic Ocean | collected...
ACTCCAGGCGCGCCGGCGCGCCGGCCAGCTGCTCGCGCCAGTATTCTATCTGTGGCGCTAAGGCTGCGTTCGTCACCCATTGGCGCTGCCAGTGGGCATAATCCGCGTACTGGAAAGGAAGCTCTGCCAGTGCCGCCAGAGCGCCAGTTGAGTAAGCAGTATACAGCTCGGCCAACTCTCGAACGAATATCGCCAACGACCACGCATCCGAAACAATGTGATGTATTGTCAAGAGCACGACGTGGTCCTCTGGCGCCAAGCGCAGCAGCGTGATGCGCAGCAGTGGGCCGCGCGCCAGGTCGAAGGGTCGCTGCGCTTCCACATCCGCCAACCGCCGCACCTCGACCTCGCGTTCGCCGGCGGGCAGTCCCTGTAAATCCACCACACGCAGCTGGAGCAGCAGCTGTGCCGCGATGCTCTGTGCAGGACGGCCGTCCACAGCCGGGAAGGTAGTGCGCAAAACTTCGTGCCGCCGGACGATCTCCTCCAGGCTGCGCTGTAGCGCGCCCAGGTGCAACGCGCCGTCCAGGCGCAAGGCCAACGGGATGTTATAGGCTGCGCTGCGACCTTCCAGTTGATGCAGGAACCACAGGCGCTGTTGATTAACCGAGAGCGGTAGCGCCGTATCTCTGGATACCGGGCTGATCGGCGGCAGTTGCTGGGCGCCCTCCTCGCGAGCGTCTGTGACGCGCTGGCTTAGCGCTGCGATGGTCGGCGCTTCGAAGACGGTACGCACGGGCAACTCGACCGCCATAGCGTCGCGCAGGCGCGAGAGGACCTGCATGGCCAGCAACGAATGTCCGCCCAGCTCAAAGAAGTTGGCATGCACCCCGACGCGTTCCAGGTGCAGAACATCCACCCAGATGGATGCCAAGATTTCCTCCTGCGGGGAGCGCGGCGCGACCTGGCCGTTAGAAGCAGCGCTTGCAGCTGCCGCCACGGCGGGCAAACTACGCCGATCGATTTTGCCGTTCGGCGTGAGAGGCAGGGCGTCCAACTGCACAAATGCAGCCGGGATCATGTATGCCGGCAATCTTGCTGTCAGGAAATCCCGCAGCACATTGGACGTCAGGAACTGCCGCTGCTCGGGAACAAAATAAGCAACCAGTTGTTTTTCGTCTGGATGGTCTTCTCGGGCGATCACAACGCTCTCTTGGACGGCAGTATGGGCGCCCAGCGCAGTTTCAATCTCGCCAAGTTCAATGCGGTAGCCCCGCACTTTTACCTGGAAATCGCGCCGTCCCAGGAACTCGAGGTCTCCGTTAGCACGATAACGTGCCAGGTCGCCTGTCCTGTAGAGTCTCGCCCTCGGTTCGTTTCGAAACGGGTCAGGGATGAATTTGTCGGCCGTCAATTCAGACCGGTTGAGGTAGCCGCGCGCGACGCCGGACCCGCCGACATAGAGTTCCCCGTACACGCCAATTGGAACGAGCTGCCGGCGCTCGTCCAGAATGTACACCTGGGTGTTGTCAACCGGACGGCCAATGTGGGGCGCGCGGCTGGAACTCTTCTCGATCAGGGTGAAGGTCGAGTAGGTGGTGTCTTCGGAGGGGCCATAAAGGTTGAATACCTGCTCGACCGTTTCCAGTTGGTAGAGCTGTTGGACGAGCGATTTTGTCAAAGGCTCCCCGGCCAGGTTGATCGTTCGGGCGCCGGCGGGGATGCTATTCGAGCGCAGCAGCGCGGCAATCGCCGAGGGAACTGTGTTGATGAGCGTGACGTCCGCGGCGTTCGCCAGGGTCGCTAAATGTAGGGCATTTTCGGCCAGGATGACCGTCCCCCCCCAACTTAAGGGTGTGAATAATTCAAATATGGACAGGTCAAAGCAGATGGAGGTGGAGGCCAGTACGCCGGCCAGTTGCGCGGGCGAAAATACCCGCCGCGCCCAGGCGACCAGGGCGACCGGGCTGTGATGTTCGATGAGCACGCCTTTGGGCTGGCCGGTGGAGCCAGAGGTGTAGAGTACGTAGGCCAAATCCTTCGGCGAAACGCCGTTGTCGGGATTCCCGTCGCTTTCCTGCGAGACGGCCTCCCGGTCGGCGTCCAGCCGCACGAGCCACACGTCGCCCTGCGGGAAGCGAGACTCGAATTTCGCCTGCGTCAACAATACCGCTACCTGGGCGTCGTCCAGCATAAAGGCCAGCCGCGTTTCGGGATAATCGGGATCCAAAGGCACATACGCCCCGCCCGCCTTGAGCACGCCCAGCAATCCGACGACCAGCTGCAGCGAACGATCCAGACAGACGCCCACCAATACACCCGGCCCGACGCCCTGCTTGCGCAAATAGTTCGCCAATTGGTTGGCCTGCTCGTTCAATGTCCGGTAGGTTAGACGTTGACCTTCAAAATTGACGGCGGTTAAATTTGGAGTGCGCGCGGCCTGCGTTTCGAAAAGTTGGTGCAGACACAGTTCCTGCGGAAAATCATGGGCGGTATTGTTCCACTCGTTCACAATCATGCGCCGCTCGGTGGCGCTCAAAAGCGGAATCTGAGAAATGGGCTGCTCGGGGTTGGCTGCTACGCTCACAAGCAGATTCTGAAAATGTTCGCTCATTTGCACTACTGTGGCGGTTTCGAACAGGTCCATGTTGTACTCGAAGGCGCCCTGCAAACTCTGGGGGGAGGCCTCCATGAGCAGGGTCAGGTCAAACTTCGCGCTGCCTTGCTCCAGTTCTACAGGCGCAAAGGTCAAATCAGGTAGATCAATTGGTTCCAGTGGCGCATTCTGAAAAACGAACATGACCTGGAACAGCGGCGCATAACTCAGACTGCGCTCCGGCTGTAAGGCCTCCACCAACTGCTCGAAGGGCAGCTCCTGATGGGCATATGCTTCCAGAGAAATTTGCCGCACACGTTCCAGCAGCACCCGGAAGGTGGGGTCGCCAGACAGATCGGTTCGCAACACGAGCGTGTTGGTAAAAAAACCAATCAAAGATTCGATTTCGCGCTGTGTGCGGTTGGCAATCGGCGCGCTGACGACGATGTCTTCCTGTCCGCTATAGCGCTGCAGCAGGACGGCAAAGGCCGCCAGCAGCGTCATGAAGAGCGTCGTTCCGGACGCCTGGCTCAACGTCTCCAGGCGGGCAGTCAGTTTGGGATCGAGATGGAAGGCCTGGCGGCGACCGCGGAACGTCTGCACCGGCGGGCGCGGATGATCGCTGGGCAGTTCCAACAGAGCGGGCGCGCCGGATAACTGCTCGCGCCAGTAGGCGAGTTGTTGTTCCAACAGCGCGCCGCGCAGCGTCTGGCGCTGCCAGTGGGCGTAGTCAGCGTATTGGAGGGGCAGCTCCGGCAGCGGCGACGGCGCGCCTTTTGAAAAGGCGCCATATAGCGTCGTCAGCTCGCGCACAAAGATGGCTGTAGACCAATTGTCACAGATGATGTGATGTAGGGCCAACAGGAGCACGTGTGATTTCTTCGCCAGCTGCAGCAGGCAAACGCGTAGGAGTGGGCCGTGGGCCAGGTCAAACGGCTGTTGGGCAAAGGCAAGCGCTCGGCTGCCCATCTCGGCCTCTTGCGCGGGCGCTGCCAGGTCCTGCAAATCTGTCACCGGCAGGGCGACTTCACCTGCCGGCGCGATGCGCTGCTGCGGCGCGCCGTTCTGCATCGGGAAGGACGTGCGCAGGATTTCATGGCGGCGGACGATCTCCGTCAAGCTGTGCGCCAGAGCATCCACATCGAGCGGGCCGGCGATGCGCTGCGCGGCGAACTCATTGTAGTGGGCGCTCTCGCCCTCCATCTGGTCTAAAAACCATAGGCGCTGCTGGGCAAAGGATAGCGGCAGCGACCTCTGGCGCGACACGGGCGTGAGAGGCGCGGCCGGGCCACCATCGTCCAACGTCGCACGCTGTTGCGCCTGTAGCTTCTGGAATACAAGCCGCCGCCGCTCGGGCGAAAGTTGGCTCAAGCGATCCTGCATGTCACTCATACGGCCCGGCCTCCGCTAACAACTGTTCTACTTCCTTGTCGGAGAGCGCCGCGACCTCGGCCATAATCTGCTCTAGTCCCGCACCATCCGTTTGCGCTTGTTGGCGCGCGCGGACCTGCTCGGCGATGTGGGCTACCGTCGGGCGCTCGAAAAAAGCGGCCAGCGGGAGGGTCACGCCGCAAGCTGCGTGCAGGTGTGAGATGACCTGAGTCGCCAGCAGCGAATGCCCGCCCAATTCAAAAAAGTCGTCCTGCGTGCCTACCTGCTCCAGCCCCAGCAGCGCCGCCCAGATGCTAGCCACCATGCCCTCGACCTGGTTGGCGGGTGCGACATAGGGCGCGCCTAGATCGGGCCGTTGGTGGGCGGGCTGCGTCGCCGCGGCCAGCTGCAACGGCCGGGCGCGGCGCACTTGCAGATCGCGGGTTGAGACGACCACTTGGGGCAATCCACTCTCCAGGATGCGCGCGAAGGCCGCCCAGCCCTCTGCAGCCGAAATGCCAAATCGGAGCGCCTCGTCTCGCAAATCTTGCAGTTCGGCCGGCACGACTGTATTTACTGCCATACCGACTTCGCGCCAGGTGTCCCAATTGATCGAAATTGTCGGGTAGCCTTGCTTGTGGCGTTGCTGTGCAAAAGCATCCAGAAACGCATTGGCGGCGCAATAGTCTGCCTGGCCAAATTCGGCACTGATGGCCGTGAGCGAAGAAAGAAAGACCATGAAATCCAGTTCGGCGTCCTGAAACAGTTCGGCCAGCACCAATGCCCCGGTTATTTTTGATGCGAGCACTTCGGCCGCCATGTCGCGTGTCTTGCGCTGCAGCATACCGCCGCCAGGCGCGCCGGCGGCGTGGATAACGCCGTGCACAGGCCCGAAGCGGTCTTGCGCGGCTGCGCGCAGCGCCTGCATCTCATCCAGGTTGGTCACGTCGGCGCGCCCGACCCATACTTCGGCGCCCAGCGATTCCAGTCGCTGCAGCGTCTGGATTTTTTGGATGGTCACGTCCTGCTCGGCGTGCGCGATCAGCCTCGGCCAGTCTTCGCGCTGCGGGAATTTGGTGCGCCCAATCAGGATCAGGCGCGCCGCCACTGTGCGCGCCAGATATTCGGCCAGCGATAGACCCAGGCCGCCCAGCCCGCCAGTGATGAGATACACACCCTGCTCGCGCAGCACCGTCGGGCATTCCGCCGGAGGCAGCGGCAACTGTCTATAGCTCGGCATCCAGCGGCGCCGGTCGCGCAGGGCGACAATGGGGACGGTTGGTTCGCTTGCTAATTCACGCATCATCTGAGCGTTTAATAGTTGCGCCTCACGTTCGTTGGCCGGCAGCAGTATGTCAAAGCTGCGGCAACGCACGTGCGGGTATTCGAGGGGAATGACCTGTACCGGTCCAAGCAAAGCGGCCTTTTCTGCACAGATTTTGGTCTCACCGGCCACATGCTGCAGGTTGTTCGACACAACGGAAAGGTGTATATCGGCGGTGAAGTCCTGCTTGCCCAGCGCTTGCGCCAGGAACATCAGGCTGTAGAAGGCGTTCTCCTGGGCAGCAGCTCCCCAGTCTGCTGGTGGCTGGCCGTCCGGCGTTATATTCCACATATGGACAATGCGCTGCGGCAATCCATCTGTGGCAAGCAGCGCTTCAAACAATTGGTCATAATCGTCCCGCTGCGCGGGGTTGAGCGTATAAATGCGTGCGCCAGTCTGGGCGAAGGCCGGCCCGCGCGCTGCTGTGATGACAATCTGCCCGGCTTGTTCCAGGCTGTGCATCAGTTGCGCTCCTATATCGCACTCATCCACAAACAGCAGCCAGACCAGGCCGCCCGGCGAGTCTTGCGCCGCTGTGTCCAACAATGGCGCCGACTGCCAGGCGGGCTGGTAGAACCAGTCGTCCTGGTCGCGCCGGACGTTGGTACCTGGCTGCTGGGTCGCATCTTCCGTAGCAACCGGCGGATCGATCCAGTAGCGCCGGCGCTCAAATGGATAGGTGGGCAAAGATATGCGCCGGCGGCGCTGCCCGGCATAGAATCCGCCCCAATCAACGGTTGCACCCGCTAACCAGAGTTTGCCCAGTGTAGCCAGCAGAAAAGGAAGGTCGTCTTCAGGCGCCTGTTTGTGGGCGGCCGGATGGGGCAGCGAGGTCAACACCGATGGCGCCGCGCTCCGCTGGGCCAGGGAAGCCAACGTGCGGCCCGGCCCAACCTCCAACAAGATCGATTCCGGCGCGGCGAGCAGAACGTCCAGCCCGGCAGAAAAACGCACCGTCTGGCGCAAATGCTGCGCCCAGTAATCAGGGTCGGTGACCTGCGAGGCCGTGATCCAATCGCCGCTCACGTTGGACAGATAAGGAATTTGCGGCGGCTGCAGATCAACTTGTGCAACCTGCTCCTGGAACTCCGCCAGGATTGGGTCCATCAACGCCGAGTGAAAAGCGTGGGAAGTGTGCAACTGGATGTAGGCGACGTCCCGCTCAGCCAATTGTTTGTTCAAAGCCGCGACGGCCGGCATTCGGCCGGCCAGCACGCACGATCGGGGGCCGTTAATGGCGGCCAGAGAAATCTCCTCACTCAGATATTGTTGCGTCTCCGCTTCGGATAGTCCCACGGCGAGCATCGCGCCAGCGGGCAGCGCCTGCATCAGGCGTCCGCGCGCCGCCACCAATGCCAGCGCATCCGGGAACGAAAACACACCCGCCAGGCAGGCGGCCACATACTCGCCGATGCTGTGTCCGATCAACGCCTGGGGGTGCACGCCCCACGCCAGCCAAAGTTGCGCGAGCGCGTACTCGATGGCGAAGAGGGCGGGTTGGGTGTATTGGGTGTTGAAGATTGGAGGTAGTTCGGCTGCGCTCAACACAGGTTGGAGATTGGAAATTGGTAATTGGGGATTGGGGATTGGGTGTTTGAGATTTGAGACTTGCCCTGAGCCAAGTCGAAGGGTTGGAGATTGGGGGTAGAGAATCTCCAGGAGTGGGATGTCCAGGTGAGGGCGCAGGATTTCAGCGCAGGCATCCAGGTGCTTGCGGAAGACCGGCTCACTGCGGTAGAGTTCGCGCCCCATGTTGACATATTGCGCGCCCTGGCCGGGAAACATGAAGACGACAGATCGATCTTGGGTTGTTTGATGCTGGGTAAACACGCGCTGGGGGTCGCGCGCGGTGAGCGCCTCGGCGGCCTCCGCGGTTGCGTGACAGACCAGCGTGCGCCGGTAGTCGAAGCGTTTGCGGCCCAGCGCGAACGTATAGGCCACCTCGGCCAGATCGCTCTTGGGGTGCTGTGCCAGATGGGCGACCAGGTTGCTCGTGGCGGCCTCCAGAGCATTGGCGCTGCGCGCTGAAAGCGGCAGTACGTGCCAGGGGCGCGAGTCTCCGGTGGGCAGCGCTGGAGGCGCTTCCTGGAGTACGACGTGTGCGTTGGTACCGCCAATGCCGAAGGAACTCACGCCGGCCCGGCGCGGCCCACCGGCGGCGCGCCATTCCATCAGTTTGGTGTTGACGTAGAAAGGGCTGTTCTCAAAGTCGATTTCGGGATTAGCCTGTTCAAAGTGCAGGCTGGGCGGAATCTGTTTGTTTTTGAGCGCCCACACTGTCTTGATGAATCCAGCGACTCCGGCAGCCGCATCCAGATGCCCGATGTTGGTTTTCACCGAGCCGAGGGCGCAAAAACCGCGCTCCTGGGTATGCGTGCGAAAGGCCTCGCTCAGGGCGGCAATTTCGATCGGGTCGCCGAGGACAGTGGCGGTTCCGTGCGCTTCAATATATGTCAGCGTATCGGCCGGCGTCCCGGCGACAGCCAGCGCCTCAGCGATCACCGCCCGTTGACTATCGCCGCTCGGCGCGGTGTAGCCGGCTTTGCGCGCGCCGTCGTTGTTAATAGCTGAGCCTTTGATGACGGCGTAAATCATGTCGCCGTCTGCCAGCGCCTCGGCCAAGCGCTTTAGCACGACGACACCGACGCCGCTGCCGCCCACTGTACCTCGGGCGCGGGCGTCAAAGGCGCGGCAGTAGCCATCAGGCGAGCGGATCATGCCCTCCTGATAAAGATAGCCGCTCTGCTGCGGGACGGTCACGGTTACACCGCCGGCCAGAACCAGGTCGCACTCGCCGTTCAGCAGACTTTGACCGGCTAGATGGATGGCGACCAGCGAGGTCGAGCAAGCGCTTTGCACAGTTATGCTCGGGCCGCGCAAATTCAATTTATAAGCGGCGCGCGTAGCTAGGTAATCCTTGTCATTGGCGATCATCAACTGGAACGCGCCAGCCGTATTGAGCAAATCCCTGTTTGGGAGTAGATTGTTGAGCAGATAGGTGTTCATCCCGGCCCCGGCGTAAACCCCAATCGCGCCGCCATAACGATCCGGGTCGTAGCCGGCATCTTCCAGGCTCTCCCAGGCGCATTCCAGGAAAAGGCGTTGTTGCGGGTCCAGGATTTCGGCCTCTCGAGGGCTAAAGCCAAAAAAAGCGCCAGCGAACAATTCTACGTCGGCGAGCGCATAATTGGCCTTGACATAGTTGGGGTTGCGCAGCAGTTCTGGGTCTACGCCAGCGGTCTGCAATTCCGCATCTGAGAACACGGTGCGCGCATCCACTCCGGTGCGCAGATTTTGCCAGAAAGCAGCCACATTGGGTGCGCCCGGAAAACGGGCCGCCATGCCGATGACGGCAATGTCGGTTTCCTGAATCGGGACCGGCTGCTGCGGCGTGCTCATGTTGAACGCTGCTCTTTGCGCTGCTGACGCTGCTGGCGTGTCGCTGCCTGACGGGCGCGTCGGCTGGCGGCCTGGTCGGGCGGCGCTTGAGCAGCCGGCGCAGATTGGGCGGTCACGCAGCGGGCCAACGACTGCACGGTCGGATATTTGAACATTTCCACCATCGTAAGCGCCCGACCGAAGACGGTGTGCACTTTGTTGCGCACGCGCCCCAGGAGCAGCGAGTGGCCGCCCAGGTCAAAGAAATTGTCATGGAGCGCGACAGTTTCTACCTGCAACACCTGCCGCCAGATTTCAGCGATCTGTTGTTCGGCTTCGGTCTGCGGCTGGACGAGGGGCGTCGCCCGCTCTGGATGCGATAGCTGCGGCGCGGGCAAAGCGCGCCGGTTAACTTTACCGTTGGGCATAAGCGGCATGACGTCGAGTTGGATGATGGCCGACGGAATCATGTAAAACGGAAGTTTGGCCTGGAGATAGGTTTGGAGATTTGAGACTTGGCCTGAACCAGGTTGAAGAGCTTGCGACTCGGCTTGGACGATGTAAGCGATAAGACGTTTGTCGCCTGCGCCGTTTTGGTGGACGATGACGACCGCTTCGCGCACGGCTGGGTATTGCACCAGCAAGGCTTCGATTTCGCCCAACTCAATCCGAAAGCCGCGAATCTTGGCCTGAAAATCAATACGTCCAAGGTATTCCAAATTGCCATCCGGCCGGAAGCGCGTCAAGTCGCCGGTTTTGTAGAGCATTGCCTGCGGCTCATCTCGAAACGGATCTGCAATAAATTTTTCGGCTGTCAACTTTGGCCGGTTGTGATAGCCGCGTCCCACTTGCACGCCGCCGATGTACAGCTCTCCGGGGACGCCGATTGGAACCGGCTGCAGCTGCGGGTCGAGGACATAGATTTGTGTGTTGGCGACTGGCAGACCAATGGGAACCGTTCGCCGGCCATCTTCGCGGCGGCAGCGCCAGTAGGTAACGTCGATAGACGCCTCCGTCGGGCCGTATAAGTTGTGCAACTCGGCGTCCAGGCGTGTAAAGAAGCGCTCTTGCAAATCATAAGGCAGCGCCTCGCCGCTGCAGATCACACGTCGCAGCGAGGTACAAGTTTCAATCCCTGGCTCCTCCAGGAACAATTGCAGCATTGAGGGCACAAAGTGCAGCGTGGTGATTTGCTGCGCCCGGATCAGATCTGCCAAATAGGCGCTATCCAAGTGCCCGTCCGGCTGGGCAACGACCAGACGCGCCCCGTTCAACAACGGCCAGAAAAATTCCCACACCGACACGTCAAAGCTAAAGGGCGTCTTCTGCAACACCCGATCGTCGGGCGTGAGTCGATATTCTTCTTGCATCCAAAACAAGCGATTGCAAATTCCTCGGTGGGTGTTAAGTGCGCCTTTGGGCTTGCCGGTCGAGCCGGAGGTGTAGATCATATATGCCAAATCATCGGGCCCGTTTTCGCTTGCAGGGTTTTCGGTAGACTCCTGTTCGATGGATTCCAAATCCGCATCCAGACAAAGCACGTGGGCGCTGTGTTCCGGCAATTTGCTCAACAGGGCGCGCTGGGTCAGGAGTACGGGCGTCTGGGCGTCGGTCAGCATGAAAGCCAGACGCTCTTTGGGATAGGCAGGGTCAAGCGGAACGTATGCGCCGCCGGCCTTCAGCACGCCGTACAGCGCCGTGACCATCTCCAACGAACGCTCCATACACACGCCGACCAAGGTCTGCGGCCCGACGCCCAGGGCATGCAGGCGGTGCGCCAACTGGTTGGCGCGCGCGTTCAATTCCCGGTAGGTCAGGCACTGATCTTCGTTGTGTCCTGAGCTGGTAGAAGGGAATTGCACCGCAATCGCATCCGGGGCGCGCGCGACTTGATCCTCGAACCAATGGTGCAGGCATCGGTCGAGTGGATACTCACGCTGGGTCGCGTTCCACTCAACCAGCAGTTGGTGACGCTCGGCTGCCTCCAATAGCGGCAGGTCGGCTATGCTCGTCTCTGGGCGGGCGACTGCGGCATGCAGTAGGTTCTCGTAATGCCCCGCCATACGCGCAATCGTGGTCTCGTCGAATTGCGCCGGGTCATATTTAAAAATGGCGTCGAGCGCATCGCCCATGTCGGTTATCTCGAGGGTGAGTTCAAACTGGCCCTCCATCTGAGGTAGTTTCAACGGCTCGACCACGAGATCGCCCAGATTCAACCGAGCAGCGGAGGCGCCAGGCTGCCGGCGTCGCGCCAGACCGTCGCGCTCCTGCGGCTTTTGCAGAGCGAACAAAGCCTGAAAGACGGGCGAGCGGCTTGCATCGCGCGTCGGCTGCAAGCGTTCGACCAGGAGCGGAAACGGATACTCTTGGTGGGCAATGCCTGCCAGCACGGTATCGCGCGTCTGGTGCAGAAACGTCTGAAAGGCTGGCGCAGCGGACAAATTTGCGCGCAGGGCAATGGGATTGACAAAATAGCCCACGATGCCGGCAAATTCAGGCTGGCTGCGCCCGCTGGTCGGCGTTCCGACGATGATGTCGTCTTGGCCGCTGTAACGCTGCAGCAACACCTGGAACACCGCCAGCAGTACGGTGAAAAGCGTCACACCCTGTGCCCGCGCCAGTTCGCGGACACGCGCCCCGAGTGTTGGGGCGAGCTTGAAGAAATAAGAAGCCCCCCGGAAGGCGCGTGTCGAATCCGGCGGCCGGTCGGTTGCCAGGTTGAGCGTCGGCAGCGGACTGGCAAGCTGATCCCGCCAGTAGCACCAGAGCCGCTCGCCCAGCGCGCTTGCCAGTAGCTCGGTTTGCCAATGTACGTAGTCGGCATATTGCCCGTTCAATGCCGAAAGGTCGGCCCGCTTGCCGGACTGTTTGGCTGGATATAAGACGCGCAGTTCATCCAGCAGCGTCCAAATCGACCAAGCGTCGGAGATGATGTGATGCAAGGTGAGCAGGAGTACGTGATCTTCTGGAGCGCTCGTAAAGAGCATCACGCGGAACAGGGGCCCATTTTCCAGATCAAACGGACGCTCGTAAGCGGCGATGACCCGCTGCCGCAGTTCCATCGGGCCATCGGCGCCGGCGTCGATGACTGCAAAGTCTAGTTCGTGATAGCCTCGTACTTCCTGTACCGGTGCGCCGTCTGGCGCTGGGAAACAAGCCCGCAAGGCCGGATGGCGCAAAACCAATGCCTGACATGCGCGCTCCAGCGCGGCTGCGTCCACCCGCGAACGAATGCGCCCAGCGAAGGCGGTGTTATAGGCGGCGCTCTCTGGAGAGTTCTGATGTAGAAACCAAAGTGCCTTTTGCCCATAGGAAGGCGAATACGTTACCCTTGTCTCGTCGGCCTTTTGTCGCAAACGCTCTGTCAGTAAGCTTCGCTTTTCTTGGCTTGAAAGCTGCGCCAGGCGGTCTGTAGATTGGCTCATAGAGCTTCGCTATTCATCCGGGAACTCTTCTGACAGTATGTCGGCGAGCAGGCGTTCGGCCTCACTATCGCTCATTTTGTCCAGATCCTGCAACAAGCGGGCAGCCTGCTCAGTATCTGCGACCGCAGCTGTTTCTGGCGCGGTGTCGTCCGCGGCATGTGCGCTGTACATAACCAGTTCCGGGGTTATAAACCCTACTAGGTCGGCGACGCTGATCCCCTCCAAAATCTTGGTCATGGGCACATCTACGCCCAGCGCGGTCTTTATCCGATTGCGCAGATCGACCGCCATCAATGAATCAAACCCCATGACGCCCAAGTGTTGTTGGACATCTAACTGCGCAGCCGGCAAGCGCAACACCTGCGCAGCCTGCTCCCGCAAAAAGATGGTCAAGATTTCGCCCCGTTCGGCAAACTCCGCGGCCTGCAACTGGCGCAGAAGATCATGTTGGCTGGCAGCTGGGCGTGCCGCGGGCGCTTGCGCAGACGCAACAAACTCGGCCAACAAGTGCGGCGTATTGCCGTTTGAAAACTGTTGCAATAAAACAGACCAATTGATGGGCACGACGCCTATTTGAGTAGTAGTCGCCGACGCCAATTGCGTGAGCAGCTGCAAGCCTTGCTCCGGAGCGATGGTTCCCATCCCGCTCAACTTGACACGCTCGCCCACCTGACGCTCAGCAGCTGCGCCGACTTGCGACCACGCCCCCCAATTGATACTCAGAGCCGGTAGACCTTGCGCCCGGCGGTGGTGGGCCAGCGCGTCCAGAAAGGCGTTTGCAGCAACGTGATTGGCCTGTCCGGGCGACCCAAACAACGCCGCCGCGGACGAGAACAGAATAAAGAAGTCGATAGATTTATCCCGTGTCAAGCGGTGCAGATTCCAAGCGCCGGCAGTCTTGGGCGCCAAGACACGCGCGAAACGCTCCCAGTCTTGCTGCACTAACACGCCATCGGCCAGCACGCCCGCCGAATGCACAATCCCGGCCAAAGGCGGCAGCGCTGCTTCCACCTTGGCGAAGGCCGACGATATCTCAGCGGGCTGGGAGACATCCGCCTGCAGCACAAGCACCTCAACGCCGGTCTGCTCCATCTCCTGCAGCTGCTGCTGGGCCGCGGCGTCGGGCGGGTTGCGCCCCAGCAGCGCCAAACTGCGGGCGCCGTGTTCGACCATCCAGCGAGCGGTCAGCAGCCCAAGGCCGTGCAGGCCGCCGGTGATCAAGTAGGTGCGATCGGCGCGGAGCGTGGCGTCTGCCGGATGCGGCTCCGAATCGCGCCAGCGTGCGAGGCGCGCCACATAGCGCCGGCCGGCGCGAAAAGCGACCTGATCTTCGGGGGGCAGCGGGTCCCGAGTTACAGCATAGATTTCTTCAAAGAGGATTTGCGCAGCCTCGGTGTCCGGCGCAGCGTCCAGATCCACCCGCACACAGCGCAGTTCGGGGTGTTCGAGTGCAACACTTTTCCCCAAACCCCATAGACACGATTGCCACACTGCCGCTACAGCGTCCGCCGGCGCGACCGATTGCGCGCCGCGCGTGACCAACCAAAGGGCGGGCGGCGGAGAAATCTTCGCCTGGTTGATTGCCTGCACAAGATGCAGCGCGCTGCCACAGCTCATCTGAATGGCCGTCTGCAACGCTGCGGTCGTCAGCAACTCCGTCGGGGATGTTGAAATGCCCCAAAGGTCCACCGCGCCGTGCAAGGGAGCTTGTACGTTGGCGGTCAAATGCCGAAGCAGGCGCTCGAAATCGGCCGGCGCTGTGGGGTCAATCGTGAATCTCCACGCGCCGGTTTGTTGAAACGCCGCAGCCGGCGATACCAGCGTACACACGTCGCCCTCCGACCGCAGGCGCATTGCCAATTGTTCGCCCAGCTCGCCCGCGTCAACGAAGAGAAGCCAGTGTACCGGCGTCGGTTGGGGCGTTTCCCCTTCGGTTTCTGGCATCTGGGCCAGGATCACTGCTTGAGTAGAAAACACGTCTTCTCCGCCTGGGGGAGAGGCGAGAGTTGTAGCGGTTGCAAACCCGCACTCTGACAAAAGTTTTTCCCAGGCAACAGCCGGCAGTAACGGATGGGTCGGGCGCAAATCCGTATCCGCAAAGCGCTGCCAGCCCTCAGTCAGCCCGAAGGTCAGCTCGATGAAGCGCAGCGGTACGGTACCCTCTAGGCAGAGCAGCAGCCCGCTTGGCGCGAGTAATTGGCGTACATGCTGCACCGTTTCGCGCAAATCTCGCGTCGCGTGCAGTACATTCGCCGCCAGCACCAGGTCGTATTCCCCAACTCCAAACCCCTGCGCAGCGGGATCTGTCTCAATATCGAGCCGGGCGTAATTTACAAAAGGGTGCGCCGAGAATCGATCTTCAGCCTGGTGAAGGAACTGCGCCGAAATGTCTGTAAATACATAATCAGTGCGGTCAGTAGGGAGCTGCGGCAGAATGGCAGCCGTCGCGCCGCCGGTCCCAGCGCCGATTTCCAGCACGCGCAGTCGTCGATGCTTCGGAAGACGCTCGACGGTGGCGGCGACAGTAGCGGCCAGCAGTGTGTTGGCGGCTTGCGCACCGGGCGTAGACTGGTACAGATCGGCTGCTGTCACCGTGCCAGCCCCAGTGAACAGCAAGGAAAGTGGGTCGATTCTCCCGCGCAGCACCTCGACCAGCTGGGAAGCGCAGCGCGCCAGCACGGTCAATTCCATGGCGGCTAGCGGATGCCGCTGTTGTAGATCGGCCACCCACGCCGACAAGTCTTGGGGGGGCGGAACCGCGATCACTTCCCACTGGTCTCCCCGTTGGCGTAGGATGTCCTCTTCGACCAGCAAGGCCAGCATGCGCTCCAGCAGGCGGGTTTGTTTACCTTCGACTTCCAGACCTGCAAGATCTTCAAAACCGTTCAGCTCGCGGATGGCCGCGACTACGTAGGCAACGCTGAGCGCTTCCAGATCGGGCAGCGCAGCCCAGTAGGCTTGCAAATCCGGCTGCGCTTGCAGCTGGACCAGTTCCGGCTGCAAACGATCGCGCACAGACTCTGGGTCTGACAAGTATGTCGGCGCGGGTTGCCAGCCGCGCCGCGGCTGCAGCTGCCATCGCTGCTCGTAGAGCCAGTCTTGCAACTCCACCTCCGGTCCTGGTAGAAAGTCGCCCGGAGCGCTGCGTTTGAGCGTCAGCCCCTCAATGGCGGCCACAAGGCTTCCATCCGCTGCATACAGGTGCACATCAACTGTCAAGCCCTCCGGCTCGAGACCCACGAGCGGTCGCAGCCGTGCGTGACTCCAAAGCGCCGTGTCCGGACGGCGGTACAAGTGCAAGCGCTCCAGATTCACAGGCAAGTAAAGTTGCGCCTGTATTTCCGGCGCCGCCGGGAGCGTGATGGCAGCCAGTGTCTGCAGCGCGCCGTCCAACAGCGCTGGATGCGTTATGAAATTGTCTGTTGGACTCGAAATTGGCGCGCGAAGCCGGCCCAATGCCTCACCGATATTTGTCCAGAGTTGGGCGAGCGTTTGAAAGGCCGCCCCGAAGACAAGCCCGCGGGCTGCACACTGCTGGTAATGGGTCTTAATTGGAACCTCACGCGTGATGAGCGCGCGCAGCGTGGGCAGATCCTTCGGCGGAAGTTCTGCGACCGCCTTCAGCGGCGTCAGCTGACCCGAAACATGGCGTGTCCATGCAGCTGGCTCGGCAGCGTCATCGGCGGGGTGGCTATAAATCTGAAATGTGTAGCCGCTCTCGCCTGCCGGGCTCAGGAGAGTCTGAACAACCGTCGCCGGCTCAAGCGGCAAGAACAGCGCGTGCTCGAAGACAATGTCAGCAACGGACACAGATTCAGATTCGAATGCCGCTGCCCCGGCTGCAAGCGCCATCTCCAGGTACGCCGTCGCTGGAAGCACAACTTGGTCAAAGATACGGTGATCGGCGAGAAAGGCCGGAAAGTCTGGCTCGATCTCGGCCTCATAGCGAATCTCGGTTGAACCGGCCTGCGCCAGGCGCCGGCCCAGCAAAGCATGCTCCGCCGCTCGGCGGCGCTGGAGGCTGGGTGCACGGTGCGGGTCCGCCGCTCCTAACCAATAGCGCTGGCGCTGGAAGGGATAAGTGGGCAAGACAACGTGACGGCGCGGGCGGTCCTGATAAAAAGCGGCCCAATCTATCGGTACGCCGTGCACGTACAGAGCGCCAAAGCTATCGAGTGAGGTAGCCCAGTTAGATTGTTCAGGCTGCAAACTGGACAGCCAAACGGCATCCTCCAGCCGGCATTGGCGCCCCAGACCGAGCAACGTCGATTTAGGGCCGATCTCGATGAAAATTTCATATCCG
>Ga0310121_10002800_pt1 | contig 16333 bp, 30 predicted proteins | sample CB27_Tmax_986_MG_FD_203504 | JGI IMG/M metagenome (GOLD analysis project Ga0310121, IMG submission 203504) | Marine microbial communities from Western Arctic Ocean, Canada - CB27_Tmax_986 | ecosystem: Environmental > Aquatic > Marine > Oceanic | place: Canada: Western Arctic Ocean | collected...
AGGAGCCTAACTATGTCTATGGAATCTGCCGGGTGGGGTTGGTCTGAACATAGCCCTAAATCTGCTGAAAGGGTAACCCTGCTGTCCCACGTTCGTCTACTCAGGAAAATTGCCGCTGATGTCTTAGAGGACGGGAATCACCTTTCTCCTGAGTTGGAAGTCCTTCTTGATGATTACAGGGATGAACCACTGGACTCCGCAAGACGGGATCGTTTGTGGAGCGACCCGATTCAAATGGCACGCGATCTGTCATAACAAGAGCATCTCATTGCTTAGAGCCAGCCTCTAAGGGGTTCGACTCCCCTTAGGGGCATTGTTGTTAATGTCCTTCGGTCTTTCTAAGGAGCCTAGCTATGACAGTATCAGTTCAGAGACTGAGAACCAGAGAGAAACATCGGCATGGGAGGACTCGGAGGACTAGAAACTCCATTACATGGCAGAAGCCTTATAAGGACAAGACTATACTGGCCGACAGGACTATATGGCTCTCTGAGTGCGGCAATTACAAGGTTATCCTGTCAGAAATAAGATCGGATCAGCCTGAGACTATGGCCTATCTGGATAAGGATGGCAACGTCGCTATCAGAAAGAACCCTGCACGATATGGGCCGGTCTACTATGCAATCCTCACAGTCAATGACTCTGAGTTGATTCTGAACCGATGCCTGTCTTATAAGAAAGCCGTAGATTCCTGTGACTTTCACAAGTAGTCACAGAGTCTGCCTGAGAGCCCCACAGGGGGGCTCGACGGCTGATTCTGTAATCAGAGGCACACGCATTAAGGTCAGCCTGAGAGAAACCCATTTGCTGCCGAAATGTGCTAGTGTTTGCGACGGATTGGTTTTCTGTTTCGTTTCCCATTTTCAAGGAGAGTCGTTATGTCAGCTAGAGACGTTGTTTTGCAGACGCTAGATGAAGACAAGTTGTCGGCACTGTTGGCTGCCAAGAAGATCACTCCGGCAGAGTATAAGAAGTTCTCTGCTGGCGACGAAGCCTCTGATCTGCTGGCCGCCATTGAGGGTCTGCCTGACGCAAAGCCAGCCAAGAAGCCGCTCAGAAAGGGACATCCCTGCGTTGAGATCGAGGAGGTCGAGGCGTTCAGGGGGACACGCATGTTCAAACTGTTCTTTATCGACGCTGACGGGAAAAAATCCCAATGCTGTAAGTTGGGTGAAGTGAAGCTCGGAACGATTGCTAACGCTGTGAACAGCGGCATGTTCGAGACTGCCAAAATCCACATCCCGAGCAGCTAGTCACTGAGACTATAGGGGACTCTCAAATTGAGAGTCTCTTATTAGTATTCAGTTACTTTGCAGCCCTATGTTGGTCGTAGCTCAATGGTAGAGCACTGGAATGTGACTCCAGAGGTTGCGGGTTCAAGTCCCGTCGACCACCCTGAATTGATCTTGAATCCCCATATTCTAGTCAGTTCTCTGATCAGACTATGGCGGTTCGTAAAGTCACCTAGCTAAGGACAGCTAGTGATATGGGGCGCACGCATTAAGGCCAGCCTGAGAGAAACCCATTTGCCGCCGAAACGTGCTAGTGTTTACGCCGGATTCGCCGTTTTTCACCACCACTGGAGACTAAAATGACAATGGATTCACAGTCCGGGATGGCGACACTGACGAGCAATCAGCATTACGGAGGACTGAACAGGCGATTCGAGAAGCGGTCCCGGAGGCTACGATCACTCGGATTCCGATACCAGCAGGTAGAGGGGATGAACATAGCGGTGTTCGCCCGGCTTAGATCAAGCAGCCTGAAGCTGGCAGCGATCCCAGTAGCGGTGCTGCATCACGCAGATAACAGGAGTTGGATCGAGACGCTGCGAACGAGCCTTTGATTCAGAACTAAAAATAAACAAACAGAGAGAGGAAGACTAATGTGGAATCTGAAACTCAGGCTTAGGCGACCTAAGACAGGCTCAGCCATGTGGATATCCGTACAAGTAAAGACCGGACGACCTAGTGCTGATTTTATCAAGGCTGCTAAGAGAGTTATGACCAGGGAATACCCTGATTGGATAGTCATTGATGTCAAGAAACAATTAGAAGGAGCATGAAATGAACCCCTGAGAGAAACCCATTTGCCGCCGAAACGTGCTAGTGTTGTTGCCGGTGACGGTCGCTGGCATTTTTTTCCCCTTCTCCCTAGCTAGGAGGTCAAGATGACTGTCAAAGTTAAGTTCCTCAATGCAAACGCCGAGGGTTGGGCGACTGAGCATGATGTCGAGGAAGGTACACTCGCTGAGTCCTTTGTGAAACAGCATGTTGGACCACATTACAACCCCGATGGCCTTAAGATCGCCGTCAACTTCAAACCAGCCGTTCGTGAGCAAGTCTTACAGGATGGCGACTTCGTTTCCGCGACTTGGAAAAACCAGGACGGTGGGCGACTCTCCTAGCCTCAACACATGAGGCTCCTCACATCACTCTCGTTGAGTGGTGTGGGGTATGGTCGCTCCTCGGAGCTACCGTATCCCATACCACAAGGAGAACTGAATGACTGATTACGGACAAATACTAGATGCGGCTGACAGAATAAACCGCTGGAGCATCGGCCTTATAGCCGAGGAAGCACGGCAAGAAGCAGAAGACAGAATGGCAAACCTAAGGGTAAGGCAGGATATGCCAGAAGCCTACAACAAGCCCGTGGGATGGAAGTACCCAGAACGACTCCATAAGAAACTGCGGAAAATCACAACTGCTGACAGGTACACACACAAGGAACGGAACGTACTCAGGATGGCAGCAGAGATCACCGGAATGGGAACATCCTGTGACCAGTGGCCGACAGTCAGCGATACGCTATCCGCTAAGGCTATCGCCTCTCGATTAGAGCAAGTCCTCGTTCAGTACGGCGGGAAACTGGACAAAGAGGGGCTGACTTTCTTCACTAATGACATCTATCTGTCGCACCATGACTATGAGGGTCGGGCACATATCGGCATCCTGAAAGTCGTAATCTCTGTGCCTGACCTGTCATTTATTAGGGTCTACCAGTCACCTGCCTCCACTCATGACAACGACGTTACTCACCCACACGTTAGCCAAGGGGATCACGCAGTCTGCTTTGGCGACGTAGGGGGACGATTCAAAGTCTACGCTCATGGTGGATATGTATATGAACTGGCTGAGTTCCTGATGTCTCTGCTCAATACATACAACCATAACAGCCCGCTTAATGAAATTACTGCATGGCTCGGAGACAACAATGAAGACGCAAGCGAGTGCTACAACTGCGGAGTATACAGTCATGTAGATGAGATCGGCCATTGTGAGGGCTGTGATCGCGACCACTGTTGCGAGTGTCTCCCTGAGTGTGTGTGTTGCGGATCATGCAATTACTGCTCTGAATGTCATTTAGACTGCCGAGAGTGCGGTGCTGAACTATGCCCTGAATGCGCTACCACCAGTCGGTGGGACAGTCAGCGACGAGGAGGACTCAATTATCGTATACGGCGCTACTACTGCGATGATTGCACCGAAAAGTGTTCAGGCTGTTACGGTAGCTTCCCCAAGACAATCCCAGGGCTAAGGGTCACTGTCAACAACCACTTTACCAACAACATGCCAGGACTTGTGTACTGTGAAGACTGTGCCATTCAAGAGTTTTCGATCCAAGCGGTAGGGCATGGCGTGACATTGGTGGACTACAAGGAATCCTCGCTTAATAAGGCACTAACTGAGTATATGGCGATGGACGTTCCTTCGCCGGTCACTTCCTGAAAGGAGACTTAACATGACTTGGAAATGGTCACGACCAGAAGAACCTACACTCTGGCTGACACCCTATTTTCTGGCTAAGTACACTTGGTTCAGAGATCGGGGGGATACTGAGGTGTCAGGGTATGGTCTGTCTGATGAGGACAATGTGCTGCGGTTCAAAGACTTCATCGTCCCACAGCAAGTCTGCTCAGCGACCCACACTACGATAGACGAAGACGATTGGCTCAAAATCATCGGTACTGAACTGATGAGCGAGTATCCAGCACAGTGTTACCACAGACTGTGGGCACACACTCACCCTGGATTCGGCCCTGACCCGTCAAGCATAGATGAGGACACCTTCGCCTCTCACATGCAGAACCCGACTTGGGGGATCATGCTCATCTATAGCACCAATGGGACGTTCTACGCTCGATTCTGTCAGAAGAATCCTAGACTCGTCATTGAGATGAATGTCGAGGTTGACTGGAGCGGCCCTTACTATGACTTCACTCCTGAAATATGGGAGCAGCAGTACCAGGAAAAGGTGTCAACTCAGTCTCCTATCGTCGTTAGCAAGGTGACTAATGCTGGATGGAGAACCGCACCCTATCAGTCTAATGATGACTACTGGATAAATCGGGATCATCAGCGTGGGATTGCCACAGGAGGTGACAACGGCTTTGCCACAAGAAAAAAACTTTTAGCCGAGGCGGATCATCGAAGCGGCGCAGAAAACGGAACCGCCGATGAGTTGATCGACGACTCGGCTATTGACGATGAGTATATCTCCTACCTGACCAGGGAGAAAACTGTCAATGAACCCTCTCTCTCTATGGAGGAATGGGAGGAATTTAATTGGATCTCAGACATGGACAGAGATGAATTCTGTGACCTGTACCCCCAGGGACTTCCAGAGTGGATGGAACCGCACCTGGAATACCTGCCACCTGACATCAGAGAGGCTAATAAATGGCTGTGCTAACTGACAGATTCGTCAGGCAGCAGCATATCGTCCAGCGTGACAATATGGTTCCCGTAGCCGTCATAGGCTGCGGGGCCATAGGGCGGGATGTTGCTATGAAATTGGCTGCTATAGGGCAGCCTGAGATTGTGCTGTGTGACTTTGATCTGGTCGAGGAAGCAAACGTCACAACTCAACTGTTCCTGCCTGATGATGTGGGGCACTCGAAAGTCCTTACAGTTCAGGCAGGCATTGAGGAAATCGACTTCGATATTAGTGTCGAGGCTCGGAATGAACGGTTCAAAGGCGATAGGGACTGGCCCAAAGTCGTCTTTGTCTGTGTGGATTCCATCGACGTAAGGAAGTTCATCTATGAGAAACTCAAAGGGAAGTTCCAACTGCTGATAGATGCCAGAATGCTAGCTGAGACGTTCAGAGTCCTGGTCGCTGACATCAGACAGGAAGGGTCGCTCGACTACTATGAGCGGACGTTCTTCGACAGAGAGGATGCTGCTGAGGGCCGCTGTACTTCTGAGGCCACTAACTACTGTGCGTCAGGAGCCGCTATGCACATGGTCAACCAGTACACTCGCTGGCTCAGGGGCATCCCTGTAATCAAGGACCGCCTTGAAGACCTACTGGCTGGCGTCGTTATGTATGACGTCGAGGAGGATGACTGATGCTGTATCGGAAGCCTGAGATCGACTGCTATGAGCAGTACCACCCTGTCTCTGGTAACTGCCTGTTCGTACTGACTCTGATTCGGAATCCTACCTGGATCGGTAAGATGATCGGGATGACTCGGTGTGATAGGTCATTCATCGGTGCGGGTGGGATATGGCAAACTTACCCTGATCTTAAGCCAGTGGAACCGATACTCAAGAGTGAGTTGGTGGTCTACTGGTGTAACTGGTACGAGAAACACAAGTTACAGGAGGAAGAAGATGATTAGCGACCAAGAACTCAAATCACTCACAGAACAATTCGAGAAGCTGGGCAAAGAACATGAGGCACTGTCGGCAAGCATCGCCGTGGTCGAGAACGATATGGATGTACTGAGCGGGAAGATCGAGAAGGGGATGGTCGCCAGAGGACTCAACCTGTTCGGAGAACCACTCAGCACAGCACAAAGGAAGCACCTTATCGAGAAAGGATGGGTCGTCGGGACGCTGCAACCCAAGTCACAGTAACTACTTACGCCAGTCTCGGGCCGAGACTGAGAGGGGGTTGACATGAGACTCTGATCGGATATGTTGTGGGCGTCAGACGTTAACCAAGAGAATCAAACAATGTCACAACAAATCATTCGCCGTCTGTTGCTGGTTCTCGTCGGACGTCTGACAGCTTTCGACATTACAACAGACATGGCCCTCGGTGGAACTTAGGTTCTGCCGGGGGTTCTTTCATTTAAGGACAGCCATGCTATTAGATACACTCCAATCAGTTACTATCATCTTCATGACTTTGTGGGTCAGTAGATTCTTCTACAAGGAGGCGATGGGTCTGTGACTGAGGTTAGCCCCTGTTGGCAGGACAGCTATTGGTGCCACCGCTGAGTCGCTGAGGCGGATAAGTGTGGCGCGAACAAAGTCCGATACCAATACTCAGTGAGTATGGCGGCAGTTATCGGTAGGGTGGACCCTTCGCTGGGTGTGTGACCCCTGGATTTTTTCCTAATGGCAGTAGGGGATTGGTGCGCTCAGTGTTTATCTGAATTGAATCTGATTGGTGAGTTGTATTGTGTTTCTGGTCGGAAGGATTAGAGAAACCCATTCGGCGGCGAAACGTGCTAGTGTTGGTGTACCGACCCGTCGCCGCAACTCATGGAGTGAGCCATGCCAGTCGAAACCATACTGCTATTGCACCAGGGGCACTTCAAGGAATGTCCGAACTGTTACTGTGACTTCACCCCAAGAATGAGGGGACAGGTCCAGCTAATCGGTTGGAAGTGGTACTTCCTGAGAATATACACCCGAGTCAGAGGCCAGCCCTGGAGGTACTGCGCCCTGATATGTGATGAATGTGAACAGATCGTCGGCTATGAAGCACCTGGAGTTGGGTGCGAGACACTCCCAAAGTATTTAGTCTCGGCCCAAGACTGAGAAAACCCCTTTAATTACGGAGCCTAGCCATGTGTATTGTGGAGTCAATTAAGGATATCAGACGTTCGGGAACACCGCTTGCCGCCATCACTACCACTGATCCTGAGGCTACAGTCGAGAGGATCAAGTCCGAACTGTCGGACACAAAGATCGGGTTCGTCAGCTACGACATACTCCAAGGGTTCCGTGGACTCAATGAGCACGGGATCAATGCACTCAAGTCTATAGGTGAGGACGACATTGAGTCTGTTAAGGACAGCCCAACCGATGCTGTGCTGGTCGCCACAAGTAAGATCGACGCTGGCACGATGATCTTTATGCACACCGCCAATCGGTACGCTGAACAGTTGCCGTTCATTCAGGCATTGAAGAACGCCAGAAACCCATTCTGTGCCAGCCGACGCACCATCATTCTCATGGGCATAGACATGCCTCTGCCCCCAGAATTAGCAGGGGATGTGGTGTTTCTCAATGATCCTCTCCCTGATGAGGAGGACATCAGTTCAATCGTCGCCAAGGTAGCTGACAACTACAACAAAGCAGTCGATAAGAAAGGCGACGACTCCATCCCCAAGGCAGTCGTGACCGATGAGATCATGGCCGATTCTATTGATGCCCTGATAGGGCTGCCTGCCTTCACGGCTGAGCAGATAGCATCCATGTGCCTCAGAGATGGGGTCTTTGACAACGACTCCATGTGGGGCAGGAAGCGGGCACAGGTGGAGACTCAGCAGGGTCTTACCATACACCGTGGGGACAGCAGCCTGAAAGATGTCGGTGGATGTGAGAGTGTGGTTGCTCACCTGATCCGATGTATGAACGGGCTAAAGCACTTCTCAGCTATCGGTTTCATCGACGAGATCGGGACCACTGGTCTTGCATCTAGGATGGATTCCAGTGGGGTCAATCAGGATCTTGAGGGTCACTTGTTGAAGTACCTCCAAGACAACCAGATATATGCTGTCCTGCTGGCAGGGCTGGCTGGCACTGGTAAGAGTCACATCTGTAAGGTCATTGGCGACCACTTCGGTAAGCCGACTATCGGTATGGACCTGGGTGCCATGAAGGGCAGGTTCGTCGGAGACTCAGAGCGTCTGGTCAGGGGTGGATTCGATGTCTTGACTGCTGCAAGCCACGGTCGGCCACTGATTATCGCCACTTGCAATGGGTCTGAGGGGCTGTCCAGCGCCCTGTTATCCAGGTTCTCCAAGATATTCTACTTCGATCTGCCCACCAGAGAGGAGAAGGATGCGATCTGGAATATCAAGATGGCACAGTATGGTATCACTGACCAGCCGATACCTGACGATGCACTATGGGTCGGTAGGAATATCGACAAGTGTTGCGAAGAAGCATGGATGCTGGAGACTACACTGGAGGAATGCGCTGAATCCATCATCCCAGTGGGACGTTCAGCATCATCAGACCTCAGCGCCCTAAGGGCACAGGCCAACGGACGCTATTTAAGTGCAGCCGAACCTGGGATTTACAGCACCAGCACCGTGATAGAGGACCGAGTAAATGACCTCACGATTTGAACACGACAATACTCCATCGGAAGAAGAAGACGAGGCTGCTACAGCATACGATCAGATAGCTAAGGCTATCGAGGCTTCAATTACGGAGGTAAACGAGGCTGCTATCGACAAGATAGTCTCTGACTTCCATATGTCTGAGGATGAAGCCTCGATGATAGTCGCTATAGCAGTGACCAGGGTTCTCTGTGTAATGACTGACGCAATGGGTGATAATGGTCATGCGATAGAACTACAGAGTGCGGGATTGAGGCTCTACGCACAAGGCATGGAGTTTATGGCTAGTGATAAACTCCGATCTACTGAGGAAACCACTTAGAGAAACCCATTTTGCGGCGAAACGTGCTAGTGTTTACGACCGGCAACCACCACCACCTGGAGCCTAGCTATGACAACACTCGAAGAAATTATGGACGAGTTGGATGCGGCGTCCGCACTTGAAGAAGTCGTGGGCGAGTTGGATGAAGCGTCCGCACTCGACGAAGTAACTGAGGAACCTGCCATGCCTAGCACTGATCGTGTCAAGCTGCTACTGCAAGCAGCAAACATACTCAAGGATGAGTGTGTCGCCATCGCGTTCCATAAGAACAAGATGGGCAAGCAGAAGACACTGACGCCTGAACAAAAGGCGAAGTCAGCAGAGGTACACGGTGCTGACCCTCAGAGTCTGATCGCCGCAAAGAGATTACTCAACCCATCGTCACCACATTACTCCAAGGTGAACGGCATCATTGAGGGTGCCCACGACTGGTTGCTCGGTATCACTTACCCGACCACTAAGAAGTCGGTGCGTCTGGTATTCAAGGACAAGGTAGACGAAATCGAGACTGTCCTGCCTGTCTTCAAGACCCAGTTGGACGAGGCAAAGGTGGAACTGGAGTCTGCCTACCCCTCGATGATCGCCACTGCGAAGAATGACCTGGAAAACCTGTTCAATCAGGAGGATTATCCAGGTACTATCTCCGACCGCTTCAACTTTAGCCATGAGTACGTCAACTACGAGACTCCGACCTGGATGTTGGCTAAGCCTGAGTTGAGCCAGCACTTTGAGAAAGAGGCACTCTCGTTCTACAAGGAATCGGTCCTCAAGTTTGAAGAACAGTGCATCGAGGTGCTGACCGAGCTACTCACTCACGTATCTGAGCGCCTCAATGGCATGTACGACGACGGCAAGCCGTACAAGTTCGAGGATACCACGATCACCAAGATTGTGGAGTTCGCTGAGAACTTCAAGGCGATCAACCTCAACTCCAACTCAGAACTGACAACACTGGTTGAGTCAGTGGAGTCTGTCTTTAGTGGCGTTGACATTGACGCTATCCGTAAAGACCCAGAGGTGAGGCTTGCCAAGTCCACTGCCGCACAGGACGTACTCAACACCCTGGACACACTGATGGTTGAGGTTGCAACCCGCGACTTCGACCTGGAAATATAGGAGAATAACATGAGTCACGTAGCACTGATTGAACTGGCGTTTAAGTCTATTGAGTTGATGGCCGAGGCTGCTGCCTCATTGGGAGGTAAGCTGGTATGTGGTCAGGAGACATACAAGTGGTATGGCATGTGGCTTAACGACTACCATGCTAATGAGGCCGCTGTCACTCAGGGTGTTAATCCAAAGACGTTTGGTAAGTGCGACCATGCCATCGTCTTTCCTCGGTGCCAGTATGAAGTCGGAGTGGTCCGCAATAAGGACGGAAGTTACAAGATGATCTACGACAACTACATAGGTGGTGGTGGACTGGAGAAAGTATGTGGCAAGGGTCTAAGTAAGCTGACCCAGAACTACGGTGTTAAGCTGGGCCATCAGACTCTCAAGAAGCGTGGCTTCAAGCGTAAGTTGAAAGAGACTACACTACCTGACGGGACCATCAGACTGGAGGCATTAAAATGAGTAAGGGCTGCATCATAGACGTAAAACCTAACGGTGAGATTGAAGTCAAACCCCAAGGTTACTCTGGACCTGAGTGCCTTAAGGCTACAAGGGAAATCGAGCGTGACTTGGGAGAAGTGGAATCGAGGGACAAGACTGCTGACTACCGAAAGGAGCCAGAGAAACAGGCCAGAGAGGCACAGGCATGATCCTCAACATCCTGCCCAACGGAGACATTAAGTTCATCTACTCTGATGAACTGCGTGAGATCGTAGAGCATGGGACAGCACACATAGAACGTGTATCTCATGTCGAGCCGAACGATGATGCTGAATTTACTGCGGACCTGTCACCCGTTGGCGGTCCCACACTCGGTCCCTTTAAGCTGCGACAGGATGCACTGAACGCAGAGGTCGAGTGGCTAGAGTCTAATATCCTGTGACCGCCCGTGCTTCGGCACAAGGGGTGGGGGCGACGTAGGCTCCGTCCCTGCCCCTATGGCGGTTACACATACCGGAGGTACTCTCACATGGCTAAGACGCCGACAATCAGATTCGTAGATATCACACCAGAGATTGCGAAGCGGTGGCTAGAAGATCCAAACAACCCTAAGAACCGCCCTTACAAACCTACAAGGGCAAGGAAGTTTGCTGAGGCTATGAGGCGTGGCGAATGGTCGGCCAACGGCGAGGCCATCATGCGTAACAGTAGCGGCGGGCTACTCAATGGGCAGCACCGACTCAATGCAGTCGTCATTAGTGGTCGAGTCATTCCGATGGCTGTCGCAGAAGGGCTTGATAACAAAGCCTTCGACACTATCGACCAGGGTTATAAGAGGACGGTCGGAGATGCCTTCTCTGTGCATGGTGAAAGCAACGCCAAGCACCTGTCTACTGCTGTGCGGTGGGCTTCCCTTATCCAGAAGCAGATGGGACTCAGGTTCAACCCTGGAAGGGGTGCCCTGACTAACCCTCAGGCATTGGATTTCGTGAGGAAATACCCTGACATCAGGGACTGCCTCAAGTTTACGATGCAACACGAACTCTGGCCCATCCTCTCCTATGGGGTATCTGCTGGCCTCCTCTGGCACTGTCGAAAGAAGCATAGAGCCACAGCTGATTGGTTCTTCTCGGCTATCGGATCAGGTGCTGGACTCAAGGTCGGTGACTCCCCCCTGTCTCTGCGTAAGAGGCTAATCAGGGAGAGGGCTTTGGACGGAGAGCGAATGAACACAGACGTCAAGGGCTTGCTCACGCTCAAGGCGTGGAACTGCTGGCGTATGGATGAGGATTACAACGCTCGACTACTCAAGGCAGACTGGACCATAAGGGTTGAGTGATGAATACAGATAGGAAGAATCAGTGAAGATCAATCCCGAAAAGCGTACATGCCTAAGATGCAACAAGTCTTTCCTATCGAAGGGTGTCGGGAATAGGCTGTGCCCTGGCTGTGCCAAGATAGGTAAGGGATACCACGCCAACCTGCCATCAGAGAAGTCCAAATGAGGAGGTAAGAATGTCTAAGGCAGTGGGATACAAGCGTGTATCTACTCAGAGACAGCATGAACATGGAGTCTCGGTTGACATTCAAGGTGAGCATGCTGAACAATACTATAAGATGCACCTGGAACACCAAGGCATTGAGTGGGCAGGTGTTATAGAAGAACCTAAGGGAGTCAGTGCTACTAAGAAGCCTCTCCATAAGAGACCGGGAGGGGAGATACTTCTGGCACTACTCGCTCCTGGGGACCACATCATAATTGATAGGGTCGACAGACTGTGGCGGAAGAACATCGACTTCGCCAAGGTGATTGAATACTTCGATGAGAACGACATTCACCTGCATGTAGTAAACATGATGGGTGCTACGTTCGACAGACACTCACCGATGGGTGAACTGATCCTACTGATGATGGTCGGCATGGCACAACTAGAAGGTCACTTAATGTCGTCGAGGGTCAAGGACGCATGGGCCAATCTGAGGAAGCAAGGCAAGGGCTGCGGTCAGCCACCTATAGGGCACATGAGGGTCAAGTCTGCTGATAAGAAACTCAACGGCACCTTTATGATTGACCCTGTAAAGAGATCCATCATGCAGAGGATGGTGTCTCTGATCGACGACCACGGGACTGGATTCCGAGACTCCGTGAAGATCATACATGATGAGTTCCCTGACTACCGCACTGGGAAGAAAAGCCAGCCGGGACTCAACATACTCTGGCACATGTATCAGCTAGAGAAGAAGCTGCTGGCTCAGGGTAAATAAAAACCCCGCTGACCGGAGCCAACGGGGTTCTCTGCAAGTGGAGCCTAGCTACAAACACCCACTAACATTGCCGCCTACCCTGACGACACTCTTGTCTTTCCTTGCGTCTCTCCTGACGCTTATCTTGGCGGGCTTCAATTCGGCTGCCAATGCCAGCAAACAAGCCACATCCCAGTGCTATGACGCCAGTAGAAATCTTTGTTAGAAAATCTCGCCTCTCCATGATCACCTCCAATCTTGGGTTAATCACTAACCTTAATAAAGTACCCGTCAACGATTCATCTGTCACGGCACGCGCGACTCTCCACTATCGTCTTCAGGACAAACAAGCTCGACCGCCTCTAACGTAGTTAGACTGGTCTGGTATCTGCTTCTCTGACTCAAATGCCCTGGTCTGGCGGGAGTTCCTCAGTTCCTTGCACGGCTCTCGCGGCCCACTAAAGTCTCGCTTCGTAGTACGCATCAGACCTCCCTCTGGAACCCATACCTTACGGGAGTAGATAGTCCCAGTCCGACCGTCCTGTCTGCGATTAACACCCCACTCGCCCTTAGATACACGGTACAGGTCAGGGTCGTAGTTCTCAGGTGTTAGTGGTTGGTCAGGATCATACACGGCTTTGAGTGTTGTATCAGCAGGCGGATCGGCAACCGCCTCAGCATCACCACGGTTCATCCACCACTGAAACAGGGCGATGATCGCCATGATTAGCATGATTGACTTAGTGCGCTTGGCCTTACGCTTCTCTCGCCTATTCCTGCGTTCTTCTTTGCGTGTCATAGCAATTCTCCTGGGTCATCCCAGTCGTCGGGCGTAGTGGTCGACCAGATACAATAGCTTCCGCCTACTGCTGACCGCATCATCCTTGTCGAATCATAACGAATCACATTATAACTGTCAGGGTAAGGGGCATGTAGACCTTTCATGGGGTCACTTCCACCCCCCTCCCAGGCTACTTTATTATACGGGATTGAGTGCCCACTGCGCCCCACTCCAATGAGTCGACCATGCAGGAGCAGACATACCATTTGTTCAATGCTTCTTGGGTTGATAACTTCAAGTGGTCGCAACAGCATGGCTGTCTCTTGCCAGCCCTCAGGGAAGTTCCGCACTGCTGTCCATCTACCACTGGAGTTGTTGTCGTTCCCTTTGCCCGCTGTTCCGTGGAGGGTGTGCCAGAACTTATCCTCCTGGCCCCATATAGGCTCTGGAAGAAAGCCCCTGCGTAGGGCGATGCCAAGCACTTGCTGACAGCCCGCGCCACCCCACTGACCAGGGTTCGCTTCAGCATAGATACTGATCTGAGATACACAAACAGGGTCTCCCTTCCCCTTGCGCTGTTGGTTCCATGCACCCTCAAAGCACTGAGCTAAGGCATGCGAGGTACACTCATGAGTGGGTGCCTGCATGGTGAAGCGATTGCGAATGTCCTCTGCCCAGAGCTTGTACTTGTCGTTGTCCCTGGCTGCATCCTTCCAGTCCTTTGGATCTATCCACAGGCTATCAGGGAAGTCCCTGGCTCCCATCATCTCTAGGTTCTCAGGGGTATCCCTGGCTGCTAGGTGACTAGGATATCCAGTGTTGCTGTCGTACTCAACATCAATCAGTGACCTGTCTGGGATTACTAGATTGGTCGAGTCGCGCTTATCCATCAGTCGATGGCCTCCATGACCTGTTCTTCTGTTGTCGGACTGCTCACAACCCTGATGATCCTGCCGTCCGCATCCAGAACTACAAGGGCAGGCAAGCCAGACTCCCTGGCTCCTTTAAGTGCTGCCTCGTATTGCTCAGGCACATCACCATCCCCGTCAACAGTGTCTTCCTCAAACTCGGTAGCCTCTATCCCACTCTCCTTGTCGGCGTTGATTGCCATAAGTGCCCCAGCTACCGGACGAGGCACAGGATTACTGTCCTTCTCGTATACATAGACAACCTGGGTGATCTGTCCTGTCGTTCCAGGTAGACAAACTCCGTCGTTCATCAGGATGTAGGCGATGCCAACTATCCCGATAAAGGTGTAGGGATTTATCTCAAGTTTCATCTTCTTGATGGTCCGTCAACAGGTATGGAGACACCAGCGTACACATCTTTTTAGCTGCGTCGTCTGGAAGAAACTCATACAGCAACTGAGCCGCATCGAAAGCATCCTGCCCAGTAGGAGCACCATCACCAATGGGTGACAGTGAAGTCATTGATTGCTTCACCTTTGCCCATAACTGCTTAGGACCACCCATCATCCCTGCCGCCAACAGTAGAGCGAACGCTACCAGCATCCAATTGTCCTTGAGAGTCTCAATGATTTCCATGTCTCATTCCTTATCCGGGAGTGCGCGACGGAATCCAACTATGGCTAAACCACCCATCACAGTCTTGATAGCAAGGTCAGGATGTAGTCCACTCTCCCCACTAGATGCCATGTACCACACACCACCACCCAGACCATAGGCTATCATCGCAAATCCAGTGGCGTAGGTCAGAGTATTGGGGGGGAATGGGATCAGCTTCAACAGTACCTGGATTGCTTTCTCCATGACCACTCTCCTCATAGTTTTCGACGGCGAACCTTGGGTCTTGCGCCACGACGACTAGCGTACTCCTTATTGTACCAAACGCCAGGGAGCTTACCGACTGGTAGCTTCCCTAACCATAAGGACTCCACGTACTTCTTGTCCCAAAACTCAGGGTCATACCGCTTTTTGAGCCAGACCATAACCTCGTTGCTCAGTTCGGGAACAGCGAGCTTCTGATGCCTTCGTGGGCTACCATGCGCTGAGTGGCAAAGAGGGCATAGGAGGTTGACTGCTCGACGATCCTGCTCTCGTCGCATGCTACCAGCACCTGAGCCGATATGTGCTCTATGTAAGATCCAAGGTCCGTACCAGTGGTCGGGACGATCAGCTTCTCCCCTTCCACATGCCCAGCACCAGGGGAACAAGGTTTCCAGAAGAAAGGTAGTGTACTCATAGTTGGGATCAGAAGGGGACTTCGACATCCGATTCGATTAACCCTGATTCATTGAGGCACTTCTCGCAACACACTCCATGTACACTAGGCGACACCAACTCCTTGACAGTCACCCTGAACTTCCGAGGAAGGATCGCCATCGGCAGTCCTCCTCGTCTTCCCTCTGCGATACCGTGAGGCTGTATGTTCTGCCACGTAACCGGGGCACCACAGAACACCTGCATTGTGGACGAAGGTTGCCTGATATGCCATAGGGATTCTTCCATGTCTATTGCTCCTCGTACTTAGATAGATGTCGGCGTATGTCACGGTCAGTAGCAACGGTGACGCACATGTTCTCCAAGTAGAAAGACATCCTCCACTGACTATGCTGCTTCGGCTTCCACAGGATCACCCACTTCCGTCTGGACTGATAGGTTGCCTTGTCGCAGGACTCACGGAACAACTGCTTCTGGCTGTCGAAGGCTGAGAGTGGGTATCCGAACTTGACCTCTATGAATAGCCCAGGCAGGGAGTCGCATACCAAGTCGGCATCTCCAGAGTCTCCACAGTGCTGCGCGGTCCTCCTTGCCCCCTCAAATCCGAGCGAACGTATGTAATGGGCAGCCGCCCTCTCACCGTCCTTGCCCTTATTGACACTGCTGACCTTCTTTTTCTTCGTCATACTTCACATGCCTCCTGAACCCTAGAGGATCACCCTGTATGTATGATCTTACATCCTTGTACTCTATCGGCGGAAACATCACGCGAACGTGCCGACGTAGACGACGCTGCATCATTTCCTTTAGCCTGACCGCTCCGTAGTGTCCGGGCCAACAGTGCTGGCATCCCTCACAATTCCGTGGACAGCATTCATGCTTGCCTCTCTTTTCAGGGCAGCAGTCTTGCTCTCCAATAATGATAACGTCACGGTCGTAAGCTC
>Ga0310121_10002801_pt1 | contig 16330 bp, 16 predicted proteins | sample CB27_Tmax_986_MG_FD_203504 | JGI IMG/M metagenome (GOLD analysis project Ga0310121, IMG submission 203504) | Marine microbial communities from Western Arctic Ocean, Canada - CB27_Tmax_986 | ecosystem: Environmental > Aquatic > Marine > Oceanic | place: Canada: Western Arctic Ocean | collected...
CTGGGGACAATCCCGAGATACCGGAAACCCGCCGCCACCGCGGTCGCGTTTCTGCATTAGTTAGCTCCTCTTGCCAAACGCGTGATTCGTCGTCAAACCACTCAACCCGAGCCAGTTTGACGAGGCGTTGCTGAAGCTTGTCGCGCATCGTCTTAAGGTGAATAACGTCCTGCAAGGCGTAATCTAATTGAGCCGGGCTGAGCGGACGCCGGCGCCAATCGGTGCGAGTTTCCCCTTTGAAGATGGATACGTCTAGCAGACGCTGAGTTAGCTTGCCGTAGGAAGAAGGATATTCCATGCCAATCATGCCCGCCGCCAACTGCACGTCAAACCACGGGCAAGGGCCTCGGCCAACGGACCTCAAAGCAAACCGATACTCTTCACGCCCTGCGTGCACAATGGTTTCATGGTCTCCAGCGACCAATTGACGCCAAAACTCGTCAACGTCCGCCAATTCGCAGGTGTCGATCACGAAGAGATCATCGCCAAGAGCCACCTGAATCAGGCAAAGCTGCGGGTAATAGCTGTGCTCCGACACAAATTCAGTGTCGAAGGAGATGATCTCCGCCGATTTCATGCGCTCGCATAGCGCCGTTAGTCCCGCGGACGTGGTGATGGTCTCGAAGTTCACAGTATCGTCGATGTCCGGTGGTTAACGCCATTGCTGAGCTTTCCGGAGTTTAACAGACTACGACAGCCGGTCATAGCGTAGATACTCAACCGTGGTGTCTTGTCATGCCCCGTCCCCGCGACTTACCTTCAGTTCTATGCAACTGTTGAACTTCAACGCCATCGGCGATCATGCTCGCCGGACGGCCGTCCATCGTCACCTGCTTGAACATGTGGAAAGGAATGTTGATGGTAGAGACCTGGCTCAGGCCTAATCGACGAGTTCTGTGGTTGGGATGCACCGCGCCCTTGCTCACGACGGTGGTTGGTGCCCTCATCGTCGTCTGGCGGTATCGCCAGAACACCCTAGATGGATGGCTGTTTTTTGGCCTCGGTCTGCTGATGCTTGGTGCGGCTGCCGTGGCCGGGTTGCTCCTCATGCTGATGCAACCACCAGTGGCCTGCGACCCTCGGCACGTGCGATTTCATTTGGGACAGTGGCGTTCGATTCACGTGCCAATGGAAGCCATCGATTGTTTTTTTCTTGGTGAAGGTTCTAGCGGCCTGGGGAGTCGTGCCTCGGGCAAGGTAAAGGCATCTCATCTTGTCGTACGTTTTGCCGAACGGGCCGTGGAATGGCACAATCGAGATATGAAACCTGCGTTTGGAAAGTGGCAGGATGGCTACCTGTCGATCTACGGTACCTGGTGTGAATCTTTGGACGAAGATCTCGTACGAGGACTGAACAAACGGTTAGCCGCTGCAAAAAGAATCGCGAGGGAGTCGCAATGACTACGACATCACCTAAGCCGTACACACCACAGCTCGTCATCAGCGTTCGCGATGTTAACGAAGCCTTGATGGCCCAACGTGCTGGCGCGGACGTCATCGATATCAAGGAACCCACGCGCGGGTCCTTGGGGGCTGCGGATCGACAGGTCGTTAAAGAGATCCTGGAACAGATTGCCGATACTACCGTTGTTAGCGTCGCTTGCGGAGAATTGGCTCAGTGGAAACCAGCTGATTCGCTGGCCAACGACGGGCCAATCCAATTTGCCAAGGTCGGTTTGGCCGGCTGCCGACATCACCAGGCCTGGGAGTCTCTTTGGTATCGCTGGCGAAAGGCATTGCCGGGCCATACGCGTGCCGTCATGTGCTGCTACGCGGATTGGCAGCCAGCCGGCGCACCGTCACCCAACCAAGCGGTCGCAGTCGCGGCGAAACTTGGCGCCGAGGGTCTGTTGTTTGATACCTGGGACAAGACGAAAGGCCATCTGTTCGAATTCATGACGGATAGCCAACTCGGTTCGCTGGTCGAGATGGCTACCGCCGACGGCCTGTGGGTCGCGTTGGCTGGCAAATTAGATGCCACCCTGATCCGGCGTTGCCTGGAACCAGCACCTCGTTATCTCGCCTTTCGAGGAGCTGTTTGTCGCCGTGACCGCACTCGGCAACTGGACGAATCCCGCCTACGAACCCTGGTCGGCCAAATTCGCTCGATTTCACAGGAACACAAGCAGCCCCACGAGCAGCCCGCCCACGAGCACCTCTAGACCCATCGCCTCCGAGGTTGCCAACGTGACACGATTTGACAAGGCCATCATTGGCCTTTGGGGCGGGCGGATGGGGCGGGCAGAATTGTCTCAAGCCGTTGTGACGGCTGAAGTTTCGTAGATTCTGTTGTAAATATTCGCCGAACCTGTAGAGCATCAGGTTGCTATCGCCACTTTTCCTGGCCTTTTTGGGGTGGCTAGCGTTGATGCTCCACGGGTTCGGCGAATATTTACATTCTGTTGGCGCGTGCTGCAGGTGCGAAACCATTCATCGATCGGTTTCTCTGGTGATCCAGATGGGCGACTGTCCGGTCGGCCGCGCCGTAACTTCAGCGGCCCTGAATCGGTTTGGGAGAGATCGTACAAAAAATTTATTGAAGCGAAAAATCTTTCCTTCGGCCAATGCTTGACATGGCTACGTGGACGAATGATACTCACAGGCGTGATCTGGTACGGTTAGGGGATTGTCCGTTGCCCGACCTTCGTCCTGCGCCGTTTCGGAACAAGCGGCAATGGAATTCAAGGACGGCTGGTTATCTTTGTCTAGGAGGGACTGGCGATTGTCACAACAGGAGTCAAGAAATGCCAAACTCTATTCTTGAGGCCATCGAGCAGGGAATTTGGGATTTTGAGCCAGAGGATCAATATGATGAGAAATGCAGGTCGACCGATGCTCTGCCTGGAAGTTCAGCCAAGCTGAAGATCATGGCAGATCGAATCGCCAGCGGGCGACCGCTCTGGCATCCAGATGATCGCATGACCTATGAAGACTATTTGGAAAGCAAGGGTGGCGCTTCGCCAGCAAAAGACGATTGACGTTCGTTCCAATCGATCCCTGCTGCGTCATGACCCTGCTGCGTCATGACCCTGCTGCGTCATGACCCTGCTGCGTCATGACCCTGCTGCGTCATGACCCCTCATTGGTCGTCGGCGGATACGGCGATTGTATCCTCGCGAATTTCTACCTTGAGCCTGGCCGGCGCAGCGACGGTGTTAAGTAGCTCGTCGGCGGTCACGTTGTTGACCGAGAAGGTGACTCGCTGGTCCAGCTGTTTTTGGCTGCTCTCCGCGAATTCGATACTCATCGACAAACGCTTCGCGAGACCTTTGAGCAATGCGCCCACCGGGTGGCTTTGAACGGTCAAGGAGTAACGATTCCGAGTTTTCGTCTGGTCTTGGTCGGACCGTGTTGCTTTCGCTGTCGTACGTTGACGTTGGATTTCCCAGTGGTCCTCTAGCAGGCTACGGACCAATATCTGGTCGCCACGAATTTCGATAAAGGCACGTGGTATTAGTTCTTCTAGCTGCTTGGACCTTCCCGCCGGATCGTTGCCCGCCGGATACTCTTTTTCCACGAAAACGGTTTTGGGGAACCGCGTTAGCTGGATCGTTTCCTCGTCTGGAAGAAATCGGTAGGACATACGAAAACCGGCCAGCAGCAGCGACAGTCGTTCTGGAAACGTGAGCGGAGGGAGGCTGTACTCCGGCCACAGATCGTGAAAGAGAACCTCCTTGTTGTCCACCGACACGCCAACTTCGCGTGTCAATTCGTTGAGCAACCGAGCTGGTTCTGAGAGACGGGGCCAGATCGCAGGTCGCTTTTCCAACAACACTTTCTGCGCGTCTTTAGACAGTTTGCGTACCAGCTGGTTTTGCATTTCCGCCACCGTAGCCAAGCGTTCTGCCGTGAACCGTGGACCGAGGTAGATAACCGAATTGACGAATCCCACACCTGCGTTGGCCTGCGACGCCAAACTGTCCAACATCTCGCGTAGAGGTTGTGCGGAGATATGTAGCGAGATTTTTTGGTCAGGATTAATCCGCCGATCGAGAAAAATCGCGGTTCGCTGACTGAGCGCCAATCGAGATAGGGCCTGGTTGAGTGGATTATCCTGCCAATCCACGCTGACGGGAGCCTCCAGTTGATCGAAAAACTGTGAGCCAGTCCGCCATTGGTCGGGTTTGAGCGTATCTAGCGCCAGTAGAGATCGCCCCATCCAGAAATTCCAGGTGATCGAGATAAGCAGGGCGAACTTTAACGGCTGTGACCAGATGGCTGGATTCCCCTTGGCAATCCAAACGTCTTGATGTCCCTCCGCCGAGTGCCCCTCTACCGAATGCCTCTCTACCGAGTGCCCCTCTGCCAGCGGTGCCTGCTTCGTTGCTTGTTTTGCCATGTGCAATTAGACTCGAACAATAGAAGGGGCTCAGGTATTAATTGGACTCGATGAGTCGCAAAGGAATAGCACCGTGGAAAAAAGAAAGTCACAACAAACCGCTCTACTCCGATTCTATCACAAATATCTTTGTGAAGAGGATACCGCTCAATTCATAACCGAGGTCTCTGCTCAGTACGACGTTTCAACCCTGGGCAGTTTAGCCAGGCGAGGAGGCCGATTACATCGTCGTGCGGCGATTTTTGCGATCGGATTTCTTGGAGATTTCAGCTTGAACGACGTGATGGGCGCGGCGCTCAGCGACTCCGATCGAGGCGTTCGAATGCTGGCCGACCATGGCATCCGTAGCTTGTGGATGCGTCAGTGCGGTAGCCCAGCAAGTCATGCGTTAGCCCGCATCATACGGCTGAACTCGTGTGAACGGTTCGAAGATGCCGAGTTCTCTTCCAGCGAGTTGATTCAGTCACATCCCGATTTCGCGGAGGCCTGGAACCAGCTCTCCATAGCTCGACACAATCAAGCCGACTGGTACGGATCGCTCGACGATTGTAGCGTCGCCTTAGAGCTCAATCCCTATCACTTCGAAGCGGCCATCGGGGCGGGAAGTTGTTACCTGGCACTCGACAGCCCGGAGGACGCGTTGGCCAGTTTCCAGCAAGCCATTCGTATCCATCCCGGTCTGGAAGCGATACGTGTCCGTGTCAAGCAGCTGCAACAATCGCTCGAAGAACTTTAAACATCTGACCGAGAACTACCGCAGCGTGGTACCCGCCATAGCCTGCCGTACCGGCTCGACAAATTGCGACGGATTCTTCCAAAACTGTTGTAGAGATTCTTCGCTGGAGAAGAGAAAGATCTGGTCGAAATAACGCACCCCATAATTCCGAGTGCCATCGACGAACTCTCCGTTGGAATTGAAAACAACCGGATCGTAGCCGGCCAATGCCGGACAATAGCGGTCCGGCTCGGCCAGAAAACTCTCTTGCGCGGCTGGGCTGGCAAATAGATACACGCGGCCGCGATGACGGACGCCCCATCGTTTATCACCTGACTCCCACTTGTCGGTTTCCATAAGTGTTACTGGACAGAAACCATCCAAACCAAGCTTTGTTGGGGGCGAACCGGCCGGCGCAGCTGGTGGGCCAATCGCGTTCTGCATTCCGGCGAGTGCCGCCGCGTTGGCTGCAGGACGTTGATTGACATTTGGTGGCACTTGTTGAGCTGCGGTTGCCGGGGCCGTCGCTGCTGGTTGCATTTGGTTCGTCGCGGTTGGCGTAGCCCCGTAGGGCTGCGCGGGTGGCATCCCACTGGCCGCGGGCGGGCCGTTGGCACGCATTTGCGGCTGCGCACCTGCCGAGAAGTTGTTGTGAATCATTTTTGGTGACGGTGTATAGGGACGTTGGGTAGCGGCGCTTGGGCCTGGGTAAGCAGCCCTCGCCGGGTGCGTCGCCGCGCCGTTATCGTAGTACCTGTTGGTGATCATCTGCGGTGTGGTGTTGGCCGCCGATTGTGTCGCCGGACCCCGCGGAGCTATGGTGCCATAGGGCACGGCTGGCTGGACTGGAAAAGACGGGCCCGGGGCCTGCGGAGCTGGCTGATGATTCATCAAGCTTCCGCCGTTGTGCGCAGGTTCCGGACGAAATGTCTGATCGGCTTGTGGCCGGGCTGGCGGATTTGCCATGTTGGCTGTCGTCACGTTGCTATAGGTACCAGAGGCTTGCGGTTGCTGGCTGAAACTCTGCTGGCTGATCGGTTGACCTGACTGTGGGTTCGACGCCAGGGATGGCGGCTGAAGTTGAGTGCCGTTGGCATGTCGCCAAGCCACCTGCCGTATCATGTTTAAATAGTCAGTGCCATCCGATGGACTGGTCTGGCGATGCAGAACCGCACCTTGCGGCGTCATCAGAACATCCGAAGGCCAACGATCGATGCCGAATTGTTTGGCGATTTCGGGGAAATGGTCCACATTCACTTTGATCGGTACGAACTGCTGCGATATCGTATGGCTAACCACCGGTTGGCTGAAAACTTTGCGTTCCAGTCGCACACAGGGCGGACAATTGGTCGAGCAGAAATGGATCAGCACCAACTTGTCACTCGAGGCAGCCAGATTTTGAGCTGTAGCGATGCTATCGGCCCAGGGGATCCCATTTACCGCGGCCAACGATGGACAGGCGCTGCCAGCCAACAGAAACGAGATCAATGAGATGATAGCTGGTTTGTAGTCGATCATCGAATTATGTCCTATTTTTCACGTGCCAACCTGGACGTCATCGGCTGTGCAAACCGCTTCGTCCCCGTCTTATCGGTTCTGGCGGCCAGGGACTGCGGCACGAACTGGCAAAACACGCAAGATTTGCCGGATATTCTGCTCGGCGGGATCAGCGTTGACAGCGATGAAATCGCCTCAGGAGGGAGTCCGTATCGGTGTGATTCGACCTAATTGGACCAGACCACCTGGCTGGGCCAGAAATCAGGCTGGCTGGGCCAGAAATCAGGCTGGCTGGGCCAGAAATCAGGCTGGCTGGGCCAGAAATCAGGCTGGCTGGGCCAGAAATCAGGAATCTGCCTGCGGGATCGCCGCAAATGGCGTGATTTATGGACAGATTGTCGTGGATTCTGGGATTCTGAACCCGCCCGCGACCGGCGTGCAGTTGCGTAATTCTTGAGGATTGCTGATTTATTCTCCAAAGTATCGAAGGGATGCGCTTGACAACGTCGAATCTTTAAGTAAGATTCCGTTAGATGGTTTAGGAATTCTATGTCGCAGGAAGGCGCTCTTCGTCCACGGCTCGTTGAATCGGGCTTCTTGGGCAGCACCCTTACCTCCTGATAAGGTTGGCGAATAAGGTCCAACATGACTCCGGGTGGGGCGGGTACTTGAGCGTCGGTTGGCTTCGGCCCTGCATGGTTTTTAGCGCGGCTTGGTTTTATTGACCGCCGGGTTTTTCTGCTGAAGACGGACGACATTATCGCAATATCCACGCATTGCCGGTGTGATTGCCGTTTGCGTAGTACGACCACTTTTGGTTAACCGAAACCGCTGCAGCCGCTTGCTTGCTGACCTTTGGTTTCGTCTTGGGTGGTCAAGATTAACAGCATTCTGTTTTGGGCCGGGGGGTCCTGTTATCGCTCTGACATAGTTCTCCGCGATGGAATTTTCGGGTACGCCCCGTCCGGATGGCTTGCCGGTTTACTTGGCAATACAGCCTTGGCAATACAGCTTTGGCAATACAGCCTTGGGAATTCGGCCTACAGTTGGCGTTGGTTGATTCGCCGATCAAAGATCGACTCTCCCAGAACCGTGGGTGTTAAATCCCCCACGGCGGCGGCGGGTAATCGGCCAATCATTTCGTGTTGTTCAATGTGTTTTAGGTGAGATTGATGGGCAAAAAGAAGAAGCAGCGCTCCCGCACTGGAGGGGGTAACGGAGGCTATGGTTCGGGGTCCCGAGGGTCGTCTGGCGGCGGCGGCGGCGGTGGCGGCGGTGGCCGCGGACGGCGGCGGCGACGTCCCAGCGATACGGGAGTCAAGCCGGCCGTTCTGCCTGAGGTCGTCACCGAAAACGGTGAACCGCTGCCACCCGAGCCAGGTTACGGCCTGTTGGAGCTGCATCCAAACGGGTATGGATTCTTGCGGTCTCCCGAGAACAATTACGACCGCGTTCGTTCGGACCCGTTCGTTCCCGGCACCATGATTGAAAAATTCCAACTTCGTGAGGGGGTGATGGTTCACGGATTGGTCCAGCACGCCCGCAAGCAGCAGGGACCGCGACTCAAGGAGATTACCCACGTTGACGGAATGTCACCAGAGGATTACCTCGAAGTCAGGCCGTTTGACCAGCTGACGGCGATCAATCCTGAGTCTTGGCTACGATTGGAAACCGGTCCAGAGCCGCTGACCACGCGTGTGATGGACCTGCTGACCCCTTTGGGCAGAGGCCAACGCGCGTTGATCGTCGCTCCGCCTCGAACCGGCAAGACGTTCTTGTTGCAACACATCGCCAATGGGGTTGCGACCAATTATCCAGACGTCAAATTGATTCTGTTGCTGGTCGACGAACGTCCGGAAGAAGTTACCGACATGCGCCGGAACGTCAATGGCGAGGTGATTGCCAGCAGCCTGGATCAGGACGTCGAAAGTCACGTGCGAATTTCCCAACTGGTGATCGAACGGGCCCGCAGATTGGCCGAAATGGGCCAAGACGTATTTGTGCTGTTGGACTCCATCACCCGTTTGGCTCGGGCGTTCAATAAATGGGTTGGCAATACCGGACGTACCATGTCCGGTGGTGTGGACATTAAAGCGATGGACATACCCAAAAAGCTGTTTGCGACCGCCCGCGTATTCGAAGAAGGCGGGTCGCTGACCATCGTCGGCACCGCCTTGATCGAAACCGGCAGTCGCATGGATGACTTGATCTTCCAGGAGTTCAAGGGTACGGGCAATATGGAGTTGGTCCTGGATCGTAAATTGGCCGATCGTCGCGTCTGGCCCTCCATCGACATTTCCCAATCCGGTACGCGACGTGAAGAATTGTTGCACGATCCGGACACGCTACACGCCGTCACGATGTTGCGCAGGACGCTGACTTCCATGCATCATGTCGACGCCATGGAACAATTGACCCGGCAACTGGGCAAATTCAAATCCAATGCCGAATTCATCAAGTTGATTAGCGGCGCCAATCTTGACTAGAGGCTGCGAAGGATTTTGTATCCCGAAAAATGCAGGCTAGAGGACGTAGCTGAAGTCGTAAGACTTTGGCCGCGATGCCGAAAAGCCCAGATTCTTACCCTGTTTCGCCACTAAATCCTTCACAGCGATGCCCGTTCGGCCAACGCCGGCATCGGCACATGCCCCTCGCGGTACAAAACGTTGTAGGCGCAGAAGGGAATAACGTGGCCTGACGGCAAGATGTTGTGGGTGCAGCATTTCATGACCCGCCGCACGTCAAAGTTGTAAGCGTCCAGAAAGGACGTGATCGTGATCCGGAACAGGTCTTCCGAGCCCAATTGTTGCCTGAGGGCCTTCTCAAAGAACTCGTTGGCGATGGGGTCCAGTTCGTTTGCAGCAGGCGCGTTTGCAGCAGGCCCGTCCAATATGGGTAGCGCCGACGCAGTGGGTCCGCATTGCCCACCGTAGCACGCATTGTCTCCAAGATATCGTTGCAGCAGCTCACGAGAACGAGTTCTGTCGAAAGAGATTCCGTTGGCCAGCAGATCGAGATTCTCACGACCGTTGATGAAGCGACTCAACGGGACATGCCGTTGGGGATGACGATAGGCATAGCCTACCCAGTGGCAATTAGGATGCGCACACGGCAGCGGCATGAAGTCATTCAGCGAAAACACTTCGCCCACATCCAAACAAATGGCTTTGATAACATCCGGAAACGTAATCCTTTGTTCCAGGTCTTCGGGCAGTTCGTGACGACCGGAGTAGGTCGCTGGTTGCAGGCCCAAGCCGACGATCCACGGCCGCTCGAGCCCGAATTTGACAAGCGGTCCGATGTCCGGTTCGTTCAACCCGCCCTGCAGCGTGGCCACTAACATGACGTGGACACCGGCCTTGCCAAGTCTATCTAGCGCACGGAGTTTCGTTTCCAAAAGCGGTTCGCCGCGCAATTGAATCAGCACCTCATCCCTTAGCGCATCGAGCTGGAAGTAGATTTCAACCCGATCTCGATGCCGAGCCACCAGTTCGACGAGCGCTGGATCCTTGGAAAAGCGAATTCCATTGGTGTTGATCATCACGTAGTCGATCGGTTGTGCGACGGCGTACTCGAATATCTCTGTGAAATCTGGATGCAAGGTGGGCTCGCCGCCAGATAGCTGCAGGACTTCAGGCCGGCCTTCGACTTCGACCAATCGATCGATGGCGCGAAAGCACTGCTCTTTAGGTACGTGGTTGCCCTCGGGGGAACTCGACGCATAGCACATGGGACAGGTCAGGTTGCAGGACGAGGTCAGCTCGACCAATCCCACGCAGGTATGTTGTTCATGTTCGGTGCACAGCCCACAATCCAAGGGGCAGCCATTGTGTGGTTCCACACCGTGTTCCCGAGGCAGTTTGGCCGGCACGGCGTATTGCGTCTGATCGTAGAATTTGATGTCGGAACAGACGAAATCCTCGCGCGTGCCGTGCTCAGCACACTGCTTACGAAAGTAGACCCGCCCTCCCCTGTCGATGATCTTGGCTGGCACGACCTTCAGGCATTGTGGGCACAAACTCTGCGTTGTTCCCAGAAAAGTGTAATCCGCGTAGGTGTGAGTTTGCGTTTTGAGCATAAGTGTTTATTTATCTATCGACGACCACTCGGACCTATTCTCAGACGGGTAAAATATGCAAAAGGCGCATCATGCCATGTTAAACGCCACCATGCACACGACAAACAAGGCAAACAACAGAGCCAAGCCCGCCAGACATGCTCCTCCGATGATACAGACCACAGAAACGGCAACTTTGGCAAGGACCTGAACGGCGCCTAGTTCCTGAGACCGTTGGTCAGCACTTCTCAGATGCGTCAAAACGGCGATCGTTGCTGGTGTAGCAACCAGCACGAAAGGAATCAACAGCTTTATTTCGGTGACGCCAAGTCCGATCGCCAATAGCACCATGCTTACGGCAACGATAATCGCTGTCACGGCCATCAAGGTTTCCGAGCCGTGACGGTGTTGTGGATCCTGAACCATTTCGGCCGTGACGATTTCCTCCCGTGCGGCCAAGGTTGCCTGGCATAGCCAACACGTTTCGGCGGTTGAATCTCCAACGGCGCCGCACTCAGCGCACCGTACCATCGGAATCGCAACGCGAGTCGGTTGATCAGTCACCGTTGTCCAGTGCCCCCAAGTGAGTGGAAAAGTGCAGTGCCATCCGGTGAGCGTGGCGAACCATTTGTCCGATCAGGATACCCGTCCAACCGATAGCTGTGATGACGACCAGTTGGTCAGAACGTGGTACGCCAAAGTCCCGTATTGCGAACCAATCCGGACTCCCGATAGCTGCCAAACCGAGGTAGGTAAACACGGCCGCAAAGGTGGTGAACCAAATCAGGTGCAGATCAAAACGCAGTCCCGCCAAAGCGAGTACCAGGAACAGGCCAGCGACGAGCGGACTTTGGGGCCCCTGCCCCACGGTCATGATCGAACCCAGCAGCACCAGATCGATGACCGTAGTGACGTATTTGAGCCAAGCGGGCAAGAAACCACGTCTCAGGCAGAGAAAGACCACGACACAGACGAGTAGCCAGGCAAAGCAAATGGCGGTAACGGCCTGGTGAAATTTCAGGCTGACCACCTGCAAAACGCCAAAATTGATTAGCTCAACTAGGTAAAATGAGGCAATCGCCAATGCCCGCAGCAGATTTACGCGAACTTCACCGTAATACTGCTGCCAGCGCCCGACGATGAACCATTGACGATCGGGCGAGGTGGCGGATCTAGCGGTCGGGAGCGGCATTTTGGTGGCCTCGGATCGACTTGGACGCGGATACCGTGTGACGTAGAATACTACACTTCTGGCCATCGAAAACCCGACAACAACTATCGGGCCATCGAATTTGGAGAAACCAGCAGTCGCCAGCTGAGATCCGAATGGCATCAGGAGGGTAAGCGAATGGCTAGCGGCCTCATTGGAAATGAGGTGCTCCGCAAGGAGTTGCGGGTTCGAGTCCCGTGCCCTCCGCTCTCTTGGGAAGCCGTTGACCTAAGTGGTTGATGGCTTTTATTTTGCGCTCTTGTCATCTTGATCTCCTTTTTCGTTGTGCTGAGATTGCGCTGGATTGGAATCCGTTCCCGGTGCCTCTTTTGATGACTTGTTCTTGTTGGCCGCATCCGATAGTCTCTTCATCGCTTCCTGGGACTGGCTGTCGGCAAGGTGAAAGTACCAGTCGAGGATCTCGCGATCGACATGGCCGATCCACTTGCGGAGCACCCGTTCGGAAACGCCCTCATAGGCGGCAAAGCTTATGAAGGAGTGACGAAATGTGTGCAGGTGCCCGCGCAATCCGAGTCGCTTGAGCAGGCGCTTGAGGTATTGTAGTAGCCGTCGCTCAGAGATCTGTCGGTCACGCTCTGGGTGTCGGCTGGTGACACGGGCGGTGAATACCCAGCCAGCGTCTTGACGCGTGCTGGGGAACATTTCAAAGAGTCGGTCGCTAATCGGAACGATACGCTCGTCACCTGACTTGGGTTTCCAGCCGTCCTTTGGACGAATATGGATCAGCCGATGCGACAGATCCACATCATTCGATTGTAGCCACTTGGCCTCACCCACCCGGGTTCCCGTTTCTGCCAAGAATGCCAACACGGAACCGTGAGGGAGCTGCGCTTCGTCGAGTATGCGATCGACCTCATCACGCGTCCAACACGGTTGCGGAGTGCGCCCGGACTTTAGGATCTTGAGAGCCTTTAGCGGATCGTCCGAAATCATCCCGCGCCGCAAAGCAAAATTGACGAGCTGGCGAATGGTTACCGTATCGTTGTGAATCGTTTTTGGTTTGGCCGGTTTACGTTCAGAGCAGCCTGTCGCTCGCTCGGCACGGTATTGGTCTACCAACCCGAGGTCCACCTGGGATATGCGTGTTATGTTGCGCCGCGTGGCTATTTTCAGCCGGAGATCGAAGCAATAGCGGTACTTCCCGATGGTCTTTTCCACTCTTCCTTCGGATTGCAAGTGCTTGAGATATTGATCAACTACCTCTTTCAGTAACGGAGCACGGCGGAGATGCTTGTGTTCCCCGGTCAAGACCTCCTTTTCGATAATCAGCGCGCGTCGGCGGGCTTCTTTCTTACTTCGAGTTTTTAATGCCCGGCGTACTTGCCGGTTATTGTGCTGGTAATTGGCATACCAGTTGCCATTGCGTGTAAAGATTGCCACGAACTCGCCAATCTTCTCGTAACGTTGATCGCCATTGTAGTTTTCTTGGTTATCAGCCATTGTTGTTGTCCTCTTCAAAGAGATGCTGTACGAATCGATTGCGAAAGACGCGTAAACGCTTGCCCACTTTGCGGGCACATCCGCGCAAGCGCCCGGCGCTCGACCATGTGTAAATGGTGGCTCGTGGTACGCCGGCCAAGTCGGCTGCTTGATCGACTGTCAGGACGGGGGCATACCGATTCTCCCAGCAGGGATCGTTGAAGGCGGTTGCGATTTCCGTATCGCTAAGATTTAGTCCGTTTCGAGTCAATGCGCGGTGTTCCGAGATTCGAGTTCAGCAATACTGTGATTTACTGACTGAATTCTCTCGCGCAACGGATTGTCGAGCTAACCGAGAAGTGAGATAGAACTAGTACACTTAGACCCGCTTCCACTTAATGCCGGCTCCGCTGTCGTGGTCCAGCGATTTTTGCGCTTTTCAATTTCAGCCATAAGTTGAGTTGTGGATTGCGCTTAGCCGCCGAAGTGAACTGAGCGGCGGATCGGAGGGGACGTGGCCCAACGATCCCCACTTTTGGAGCATTTTTGTATTCGTTTGGATCTGGTTGTTGGCGACGCCATAAGCTCAAGCCAGACAGCCAGTTGTTATCCTCGGTAGCCTATTTATAAAGAGGTCCAAATGTTGGAAAATCGGCTGGATGGAGTCAAGTCGCCGCCCTCACCGAGGCGAATTGGCCGTGTTGCAGGCTATTAACAATGTGTAGCCGCAGCCGAGGTGCGCCGATCGGTGTAATCCCATTTCTGGACCACCAGCTCACGATGCCAACGGAGTATCGTGTCGGGAGTGACGATCGTGGTCAATTCGGTTAACGCCTTTCGCCCCAAGGCCTTACCTTTGACGGCCAATACAGGGCGCTGTTCGTCATTGCGCAAGACCCGTTTCTTGCCCTGGCTTTCTAGTGGTGCCTGGGTTTGGGAAATATAGAAGTCAATTACTTGCTGCTGCTGACGATTTACCCACGCGGACAACACCAGAAAGAGCAGCTGCCAAGGTTGCAGCATGAAGGTCACGGTTGGCTCCATCAGTGAAAGGTAAAGTTTCACTAGGTTGCCCTGGCCGCCATTGGTCAAGGCTCAGCGTCGGCCGAAGTTCGAGTACAGACATTGTCAAAAAACGCGAAATAACAAGCTGTTTTGGTTCGGCTGAGTTTTTTGACGCTATGCCATCCACTTGGCTGTCGTCTGGCTAAGAGTCAGACTGCTCGTTTAACTCCAATTGCCAGGGAAAAAGCCGTGATCATTGAGTCCTGATCGAAATAGCTGCGGGCGACCTCTTGCGGCCGCAACCTTTGGAGATGAGACTTCCAGAAAACATCATTCTCGAAAGCCGACCACCTCGGAGGAGATAAACATGCGACTGTTTCTCGTGTTGATTGCTGCCGTGATCGCCTGCGGAGCGACCGGCCCGGCGTGTGCCGAGGCGGCAGCACCGCTGAAGGTGTGCATTCTCTCCGGTTGCAACACGTACCACTCGGAAGAGTCGCTGCCGCCGTTCCAGAAATATCTGGAGGAGAACTACGACGTGCGCTGCAATCGCCTGGTGCGCCAGGCCGACGACGATCTGCCCGGCCTGGAAAAGCTGGACGACTGCGATGTCGCCTTTGTGTTCATCAAGCGGATGCAGCTCAAAGGCGAGCAGTTGGACCGGTTCAAGAAATACGTCACTTCCGGTCGACCGATCGTGGCGGTTCGCACGGCCAGCCATGCCGTGCAAACTTGGTTGGCGTTCGACCGCGAAGTCCTTGGTGGCAACTACCAAGGCCATCATTCGCCCGGTTCGGTCATGAAGATCGAGACCACCGCTGCCGGCAAGGAGCATCCGATCCTCGCTGGCGTGGAATTCACCACGGCGGGCGAGGCACTCTACAAGAACGAGGGGCACGCGTCCGACATCCATGTACTCTTGCGAGGCACGATCCCGGATCAACCGACCGAGGCCGTGGCTTGGACTCGCGAGTACAAGGGGGGCCGCATTTTCTATACGTCGTTGGGGGCGGAAGAGACGTTTGAGAAACCCGCCTTCCGCCGACTGCTCGCTAATGCATTGTTCTGGACGGCAGGCCGCAACGTCGTGGCGAAAAAACCTTAAGCCATCACGTACGCACATCTTTCGAGGAGAACGATCATGTCAGGCAACACGAATCGTCGCGATTTTCTGAAGCTGGCCCCAGCGGGTATTGCGGCCGCCACCGCGGTTGGCGGTGGGCGGGCGTCGGCCTCCAAGGGGGCTAACGACAAGCTCATCGTTGGCTTGATCGGCTGCGGTGGGCGGGGCACGCACGACGCCGGGCTGTTTCAGAATACACCCAACGTCGAGTTGAAGTACGTGTGCGATGTGGACCAAGGGCGGCGGCTTGCGGCCGCTCAGAAACTCGGGGTGGATTCCAGCCGGGCCCTCGACGATCTGCGGAAGATACTCGACGACAAGGAGATTGACGCCGTGATTGTCGGCACGCCCGACCATTGGCATTCCCCGGCCTCGATCCTGGCCTGCGACGCCGGCAAACATGTTTATGTGGAGAAGCCAATCTCGCACAACATTCGTGAAGGCCGGCTGCTGGTGGAGGCCTCGGACCGCAACAAAACGCTTGTTCAGCACGGAAGTCAGGTTCGCAGCACGCCGCTGATCAGCGAAGCGGTGAAGCTGCTGCGCGAGGGGATCATCGGTGAAGTGCTGGAACATTCAGCGTCGCGGCACACTTCCGCCTGGTAAGGACGCCGATCCGCCGGCGGGCTTCGATTACGGCACGTGGATTGGACCGGCCACGATGATTCCGTATCGCACCAATCGCGTCCACAATCGTTGGACGATGTGGTACCACTTTGGTGCCGGCGACGCGGGCAACGACGGCGTCCACGATCTCGATTACACGCGCTGGGGCTTGGGGGTGGAAACCCATCCCAATAGGATATCCGCTCAAGGGGGCAAGTATGTCAAGCGCGACGAAACAGAGTTTCCCGACACGCAGCAAGTGGCGTTCGAGTACAGCGGCGACGGCAAGCCGGGCAGCGAGCGGATGCTCATCTACGAGCAACGGTTGTGGTCAACCA
>Ga0310121_10002802_pt1 | contig 16327 bp, 9 predicted proteins | sample CB27_Tmax_986_MG_FD_203504 | JGI IMG/M metagenome (GOLD analysis project Ga0310121, IMG submission 203504) | Marine microbial communities from Western Arctic Ocean, Canada - CB27_Tmax_986 | ecosystem: Environmental > Aquatic > Marine > Oceanic | place: Canada: Western Arctic Ocean | collected...
ATCCAACCGCAATTTCAAGGGCCGCCAAGGGAGTCCAACTGGTCGCACGCTCTTGATGAGCCCAGCCATGGTCGCCGCCGCCGCCCTCGCCGGTGAGGTGACCGACGTACGCGACATCGTGTAACGCTTACAGCGCCGTCGTGCGGAACCGCGGGTCAGCAGACCCGCCGGGGGCACAAACGTAAACGCCCTCCCTATCCGCCAACGACGAGGCGACGGCGGGACGGGTCCGGCTACCGTAAGAAGGAACTACAACCGTGTCTAGCCCTGCAGTAGATCGCATCGAAGGTTCCGGGCTGCCGCTTCGCGGCGACAACATCGATACCGACCGAATCATACCGGCGCGGTTTCTCAAGGCGATTACGTTCGAGGGCCTCGGGGACCACGTCTTCGAGGATGACCGGGCTGCGATGCCGGACCATCCGTTTTCGAATCCGGCGTACCAGAAGGCGCGCATCATCCTCGCCAACGACAATTTCGGCTCCGGCTCGTCACGCGAACATGCGCCCCAGGCGCTGAAGCGGTGGGGTATCGAGGCCTGCCTGGGTGAGTCGTTCTCAGAGATCTTCCGGGGCAACGCGCTTGCCATCGGTCTCCCGTGCGTCACCGCGTCGCCCGAAGATATCGCTCGGCTGATGGATCTCGTGGAGAGCATGCCGGCTACGCAACTGGTGCTGTCGCTCTCGGATCGGCGCGTGACCGTGGACGGCCAGCCGATCGCGATTGAGGTCGATGATTCCGTGCGCGACGCGTTCCTCACTGGCACCTGGGACGCCACCGGCATGTTGCTCGACGACTTCGACGTTGTTCGTGGCGTCGCCGCCCGAGTTCCCTACATCCGCGGGTTTTAGTACTTAGACGGGGCTGCGTCCAGAACCGCACGCCGGCCCTCGCGGGGGCCCCAAGCCCCACTCCGCGCCGGCGGGGCGCGCATTATCGCGCGCCTGAGCCTCGGTGGTCACACTGGAGCGGGCGGTGGGAGCGGGCGTCTTGGTCCGGGAACCGTCGGAGACGCGCCGAGGGGTTGTGCCGCCGTCGGTGAGGACCGTGCGCGGGCGCGGAGTTTTAGCGCCGGGTCAGGGACTGGCTACGTGCCCGCTGTTCCCTCGGTGTCGGGATCAGGTACACCGTTAGCCCGCGCGAGGCGCCTTGGGGCCAAGGTGAGGAGAGTTGGGCTCGTCGACCGGTTCGCGGACCAAGACGCCCGCTCCCGCCGCCCGATCGCACCAGCAGGACTGACCAGCCCGTCCACCGGCCGGGTGTCAGAATACCGCCCGACCCAGGCGCTTCTGAGGCGACGTTCGCCTCGCAGCTAGGGTTCGACCGCGTTCGCCCGGGCGGCTTCGAGGAACGCGGCGGCGATGTGCGAGGCTTCCCCGGTGCGCCGATACACCAGGCGGAGGTCGCGGGGCATCCGGAGTTTGGGCACCCGCACCGCGACAAGTTGTTTGCGGGCAATTTCCGAGAGGGCGCACCGGCGCGGCAGCAGCGCCACCCCCAGCCCCATCTCGACTGCCCGTTTGATTCCGTCCAGACTCGCCAGCGAAATCTGAATGTTGATCGGTGCGTGCTGTTCCGCGAAGAGTCGTAGCACTCGCTCGCGTCTGGGCGAATAGTCGTTGTGCGCGATCACCGTCTGCCGGCCGAATTCCTCCATGGTGATCTGGCGACGCCTCGCCAGCGGGTGCTTCGGGTGCGCCAGCATCACCAACTCGTCGACACCCAGTCGCACCGAGAGCAAACCGCGTTCGGCCGGCTCGAACGTGACGAAGCCGAAGTCCAGACTCCGATTCAACACTTCGCTCGGAATCTGGCGCGAGTGGACCCGTCGCATCTCGACCTGCGCGGACGGATGAGCCTCGCGGAACTGCATCACGATCGGCAACAGAATGTGCACCGCCGCCTCGTTGACGCCGATCGTCACCCGGCCGTGTCTCAGCTCCTGCAGCTCGCGCACCGCGTTTTCGGCTTCATCTCTCAACCGGGTCAATCGCTGCGCGTAGTCGAGCAGGATGGTGCCCGCTTCCGTGAGACGGCCGCTTTTTGACGACCGGTCGAAGAGCCGCTCGCCCAGGCCAAGTTCGAGTCGCCGGATCGCCTGGCTGACGGCGGGCTGCGTGCGCTGCAGCCGCGTCGCCGCGCGTGAAAAACTGTGTTCGGCCTCCACCACCTGGAATACTTCGAGCTCGTTCAATTCCATTGCCAGTGAGTTTATAACTAATATTTATTAAGTTGTAATTATTATAATCTTGACATTATGCGTGGCTCGCTTTGAAGTAGAGGCTGGTAGGGCGCGGTCCAAGCCTAGACAAGGAGAGCGCATCGTGGCGGACAAGCTGATCATCTTCGACACCACCTTGCGGGACGGCGAACAGGCCCCCGGCTTTTCCATGAACACGGCGGAAAAACTGCGACTTGCGCGTCAGCTGCAGTCGCTGGGGGTTGACGTGCTGGAGGCCGGCTTTCCCATCGCCTCCGCCGATGACGCCGAGGCCGTGCGTCTGATCGCGACCGAGATCAAAGGACCGGTGATTGCCGGGTTGGCCCGATGCGACCGCGCGGACATCACCTGCGTGGCCGAATCGGTGAAGCCGGCCGAGCGGGCTCGCATCCATACCTTCATCGCCACGTCGGACCTGCATCTGGAACGCAAGTTGCGGATTTCGCGCGACGACTGCCTCCAGGCCGTCATCGACAACGTCTCACTCGCTCGCACCTTCACCGATGATGTCGAGTTCTCGGCCGAGGACGCCACGCGAACGGATCCGGACTTCCTGTGTAGGGTCGTCGAGACGGCGATTGCTCAGGGTGCGACCACGGTGAATTTGCCCGACACGGTCGGTTACTGCACGCCGGACGAGATCGAGGAGTTCTTCGTCAACATCATCGAACGCGTGCCCAACTCGGACCAAGCCGTCTTCAGCACGCATTGTCACGACGACCTGGGACTGGCGGTGGCGAATTCCCTCGCGTCGGTTCGCGGAGGGTGTCGTCAGATCGAGTGCACGATCAACGGCGTGGGCGAGCGGGCCGGCAACGCCTCGCTCGAAGAGCTCGTCATGGTGACGCAGGTGCGGGGGGACCGAGTGCCCTACACGACCGGAATCGACGCCACGGGACTGTTCGCCGCCAGCCAGCTGTTGTCAGAATTGACCCACGAGCCGGTGCAGGCGAACAAAGCCATCGTTGGCCGCAACGCGTTTGCGCACGAGGCCGGCATTCACCAGGACGGCTTCATCAAGGACCGGCGCACCTACGAAATCATGCGTCCGGCCGACGTCGGGGTTGCCCAATCCACGCTGGTGCTGGGGAAGCACTCAGGACGGCACGCGCTCAAGCAGCGGTGCGCGGCGCTCGGCGTCGAGTTCAGCCGCCTCGAGCTCGACCGTGTGTATCGTGCGATGATTGAGTTGGCTGACCGTCAGAAAACCATTGAGGATTCCGACCTCTCGGCGATCATCGCCGACGTGCGGGCGTCCGAATCGGTCGGCTCCGCGTAGCGCTGGTGCGCCGGCGTCCCACGTGGCCTTCCCGCCTCCGACGGGGCTTCGGAGGACAGGCAGCCCGGCCGTTTGTCGTGATTGATCCCACGCCGAGCCACGGCCGCGGTTCATAGAACTTCAGAGCATTCGACATGCACTCGACTATCGTTTTGTTGCCGGGCGACGGCATCGGCCCGGAAGTGACCAGTGCGGCCGAGCAGGTGCTTCGCGCCGTGGCCGACCGGTTCGGTCACACCTTCACCATCAGTTCCCACCCGGTCGGCGGCGCGGCGTTGCGCGCGGGCGAACCGCCGCTGCCGGACGCGACACGGCAGGCCTGCCTGGCGGCCGACGCCGTCCTGCTCGGTGCGGTCGGTGATCCGGCGTTCGATACTGGCTCCAGCGCGGGGCGCCCTGAAACGGCGCTGTTGCAGCTGCGCCAGACGCTCGGCGTATTCGCGAATCTACGGCCGGCGCGTGTGTGGCCCGGTCTGGAGGACGGCGGCGCGTTCAAGCCAGAGCGGGTCAGCGGCGCCGACCTGCTCATCGTGCGCGAGCTCACGGGGGGCATCTACTACGGCGAGCCGCGCGGCATGGCGGATGACGGCCAGTCGGCCTTCAACACTATGCGCTACTCGCGACCAGAAATTGAGCGCATCGCCGAGGTGGCCTTCAAGGCTGCCGCTGGAAGGCGTGGACTCGTCACCTCGGTCGACAAGGCCAATGTGCTCGAGACGTCGCGGCTCTGGCGCGAGGTCGTGACCGACGTGGGGGCTCGGTATCCCGACGTCCAGCTCAGGCATCAGTACGTCGACTCATGCGCGCTGCTGTTGGCGACCAGCCCGCTCGATTTCGATGTGCTGTTATCTGGCAACCTGTTCGGCGATATCCTTTCGGACGAAGCGGGTGCGGTGGTCGGCTCGCTCGGCCTGCTGCCCTCGGCGAGCATCGGCGGGAGCGCCGGTCTGTTCGAGCCGGTCCACGGCTCGGCCCCGACCATTGCCGGGCAGGACATCGCCAATCCGATCGGCGCCATTGCGTCGGCGGCCATGCTCCTGCGGCACTCGCTTGACGCCGGTCCCGAGGCGGATGCGGTGGAACAGGCGATCGGTGCGACGCTGGCGGCGGGACATCGCACCGCCGACCTGGTGGCACCGGGCAGCCCGGCCTCCATTGGCGGCGCTCAAATGGCCCAGGAAATCCTCGGTCGCGTGCTCCACCCAACGTAAACAACAGGTCCGAGCCAGGCGTCTACGTATCTGATCACCAGGCCCGCTTCACAGATCACCGTTTCGTCGGAGTCACTCTTCATGCGCACATACCGGTCCGGCATCGTCTCTCTTGTGGTCGGACTGGTCCTGTCGGCACCAGCGGCCGGGGCCGGCTTTGTCCCGCCATCCATGATGCCGGCTGGTCCGCAGATGCAGTCGGCGACAACGGCCGGCGCCCCACTCGAATCGGTCGCCGTCATCCCATTCACAAATATTTCCGGACGCGAGGCCGACGATTGGATCGGCGACGGCATCGCCGAAACCGTCACGGTCGACCTCGAGTCGCAGGCCCGGTTCGTCGTCATCACCCGTGAGCGGGTTCAGACCGCGTCCGCGGGACTAGGGGCAGCCCTCGACGACACCGGTGTGATGGCGTTGGGCCGTGAGCTGGGCGCGCGCTGGGTCGTGACCGGCGGCTATCAGCGGATCGGGGACCAACTTCGTATCACGGCGCGTCTGGTCGACACCGGGGACGGCAGCATCGCTCGGACGTTGAAGGCGGACGGCACGCTGGGGGAGATTTTCGACCTGCAAGATCAGATCGCCAGAGAGTTGACCACGGACCTTGGCGCGAATGCCGTGGCCCGGGCGTCCCGGCCTCGAATGCCGGCTCCGGGCCCGCCCGCCGACGAGGGATCGGTTCCGGTCCGGATCGGCGCCGACTCTGAAGGCGGAGCCAGCCGTGCCATACCGGGCCGGGTCTCCGGCGGCATCATCCTGCCCGGGGACGATACGGCCCGCGCGGGTGGCGGCGCGGGTCGCGTCCGCGGCGCAGACGATCCCACCGATCAAGCTGAGCTGGCGTCCGCGCCCGCTCCTGAAGCCGGTACGGCGCGTGCCGGAGGCGGGACAAATCCACTGGCCCCGAACGCGGCGGCGTCCGCCGGTATCCTGGCGGGTCGAGTCAGTGTCACCGTCGACCGTGCCAATGACGCGCCGCGGATTGACGGCCGGCTCGATGACGCCATCTGGCGCAGTGCCACTCGGCTCACCGAGTTCGTGCAGCAGAGTCCGGTCGAAGGGGCCCCCGCCAGCGAGGAGACCGAGGTCTTCATCGCCTACGACGACGACAATCTGTATTTCGGTCTGCATGCGCACTACAGCGACCCCAGCATGGTGCGAGCCAATCGGGTGGACCGTGACCAGGCCGGCCGCGGAGACGACACGATTTCGATCTATTTCGATACGTTCCTCGACCAGCAACGTGCCTATGTCTTCTCGATCAATGGGTATGGGGTGCAGGGCGACTCCCTGTTGGATAGAAGCGGTGGCGGCGGTGGCGGTGGCGGTGGCGGGGGTCGCGGTGGCGGCGGTCGCGGTGGTGGTGGCCGCAGCGGTTTCAGCGGCGTGCCGCGCGGCGACCGGTCCTGGGACGCGTTGTTCGAGTCGGGCGGCACGCTCGTCGAAGATGGTTGGACCGCCGAGTTGGCGATACCGTTCAAGAGCCTGCGCTATCCGTCCGTCGGCAACCAGGCGCATCGGTGGGGCTTTCAGATCGTCCGTGGAATCCGCGGCAAGGACGAGACGGTCGTCTGGGCGCCGGTCTCGCGCAGCATCTCCGGTTTCCTACCGCAGATGGGGTTGCTCGAAGGCATGAGCGGTCTGTCGAGCAGTCGCAACCTGGAGATTCTGCCCACCGTCACGGCGGTGCAGGTGGGGAGCCTCGACACGACGAGCGGGGCGTTCCCAGGAGAGTCCCAGCCCGAGGGTGGTCTCAATCTCAAGTATGGACTGACGTCCAATCTCACTCTGGACGCGACCTTCAACCCTGATTTTTCGCAGATCGAGTCCGATCGACCACAGATCGAGGTAAACCAGCGGTTCCCGCTGTTCTTTTCCGAGCTGCGTCCGTTCTTCCTCGAGGGGCAGGAGATTTTCAGTCTGCCGGGTCCGGTGAACTTCGTGCACACCCGGACCATTGTCGACCCGCGCTATGGCGGCAAGGTGACTGGAAAGGTGGGCAAGACCACCCTCGGCCTGCTGGTCGCCAACGACGAGGCGCCAGGCAAGCTCGACGACATCAATGACCCGGGGTTTGGCCAGAGCGCCAACGTGTTGATCAGCCGGGTACGCTACGACCTGTATTCAGAGTCACACCTCGGCGCCATCGTCACCGACCGTGAGTTTGCCGATACGCACAGCCGGCTCGCCGGCGTCGACGGCAACTTCCGTCTCAGCGACACCACGTCGATCGGCTTCCGTGCCATCACCACCCAGAACCGTGACGTGGACCGGGAGGACACATCGCGCCTGAATGACACCTACGGCAACATGTTCGACGTGGGGATGACCAGCCAGGGGCGAAACCTGAACTATGTCATCGCCGGGTACACGATTGCGCCCGATTTCAACACGGACGTCGGCTTCGTCCGCCGGCGCGACATCAAGGCGGTGACCAGTCAAATTGGGTATCGCTGGTGGCCGGAGAGCTGGCTCATCAACTGGGGCCCCGAGGCCAGTTACGGCCGAAATTACGACTTCGCAGACGTGCTCGAGGACGAGCAGCGCAGCGCTGGCGTGAATTTCTCGTTCGCAAAGAACATTCGGTTCGGCACGCGTGTCAACCGAGACATGGAGCGATTCGGCGGGATCAACTTCGAAAAGACCACCTATTCGACCAACTTGTTCGTCAACACGCTCAATGCGGTGTCGGTCGGTGGGTTCTTCCGCTTTGGCGACCAGGTGTTCTTCGGTCAGTCTCCGTTTCTTGGCTCGGGGTCCAACGGCAGCATTTTCCTGACCCTGCGTCCGCACACCCGGCTACAGTCGCAGATCAACATCAGTACGAGCCGCCTCACCAATCCGCTCGAGGATACCGAGGTCTTCGACGTCAAGATCTACCGGGCGCTGACCACCTTTCAGTTCACCAGCCGGCTGTTGCTCCGCAACATCTTGGAATACAACACGCTTAGCCGCACCATGGGCGCGAACCTATTGCTGACCTACCGGGTGAACTCCGGCACCGTGTTTTTCATCGGCTATGACGACCGCTACCAGCAGGGCGATCTGATCGTGGACCCCGACGGAAACGAAGCCTTCCTCACGAACAATCGGTTCCTGACCACGGATCTCCTTCGCACCAACCGCGCCTTCTTCACCAAGATTTCGTATCTGTTCCGGTATTAGCACTGAGACGGAGCCCCGACACCCCGCCGCGGCCGCTCCGCGGGGACCCCAAACGCTCCACTCCGTGGCAGCCGTCACGCAGCCGCGGGTCTTTGTGCCCGCCAGCCGGTCGATATGGCCGGGCGGTTCGTAGGACCGGCGGGTCTGAAGACCCGCGGCTACGTACGGGACATGGCAACCTCGTTGTTCGGTCTGATGGCGCCTCGAGCTGACACCGAAACGCGACTATCATGGCGCAACTGCAGCGGACGGAGGCGACAGAGATGGACAGACGCACGTTGCTCAAGGCGGGCGGAATGGCGGCGATCGGGCTCGGGGTGTCTGGCTGTGTAACCCGGTCGGCGCTGTCGCCTGCAGGTCGCCCGAGGGTGGCGCTGCCGACGGTGAAAGCGTCATGGGAACGGGTGATTCGCACCACCGTGGGGCTGCGACCGTTCAGGCCGGCCGGTTTCATCCTGCAAGGGAGGAAGCTCGACGACCGGCTGCTCATCCACAACTACGGCCACGGCGGCGCCGGACACTCGCTGTCGTGGGGGTGCGGGGCGGTATGGCCGACCTGGCGCTTGCGCAGGAGGGGCGTCGGGCCGCGGTCGTCGGCTGCGGCATCGTGGGGTTGGCGTCGGCGAGGCAGCTCCAGCGTCGCGGGTTCGAGGTCACGATCTACACCAAGACCGTTCCGCCCGACACCACGTCGAACATGGCGCTCGCCGGGTTCACGCCAACCTCTGGATTGGTCGACCGCGATCGGCGGACACCGGTGTGGGACCGACAGTTCCGGCGGGTGTTCGATGACTCATCTCGGGAGCTCCAGCTCCTGGTCGGTCGGCGATACGGGGTGTCGTGGCTCGACACCTATAGCACGACTGACCGACGGCCAGCCGACCGGCCGGATGACGATGGTGGGGCCTTGCTGCCCGCGTTCCTGCGCGGCCCTCGCGACGTGCTCGGGCCCGGTGAGCACCCGTTCCCGCTGCGCTACGCCATCCGCCAGCTCTCACTTCGCATCGAGCCGTCCATCTATCTCGAGGCCATGGTGCGCGACGTGCTGGGATTCGGAGGACGCATCGCGACCAGAACGTTCGACGAACCGCGCGACCTGTTGACACTGTCTGAGCCGGTCATCGTCAACTGCACCGGCTGGGCGCGCGCACGCTGTTCGGCGACGACGAGTTGACCCCGGCGAAAGGGCAGCTCACGTTTCTGGCGCCGCAAACCGAGGTCAACTATCGGACCCAGGGTGGCCTCACGCCGCAACCCGGTCTCGGCTTACACACGATGCCGCGCGCCGACGGCATCGCACTGGGTGGGACCTCCGAGCGGGGCGTGTGGTCGCTGGAGCCGGACGAAGAGGCCCGCCGCCGGATCGTTGAAGGTCATATCGGGCTCTATGGGGCTATGCAGCCCACTCGTTCTGCGTTATCTCGGCTGACCACGTAAACGTTGCGTGGTTCGGCAGCGTATAAACTAGAGGTTGCGTGGTTGCCAGTTCCGCAGTGGCCATCGCACATTCGGTGCCGGAAGCGCGGGCCTCACCGCGACCCCTCCGGCGAGCCGGGCGGTCCGGCGCGTTCTGCTCGGTGCTTCATGGCGTTCTGGCCTGACCGACTTGAACTGAGATCTATGTCACATCGACTCGCCGTGTGCGCCGCTCTGCTTCTGACTCCCGTGGGGGCAATGGCATCCGCGCCCGAGCGGCCGTCGACCCAGTTGCCGCACTTGGCGCGTCAGGTTCCGGCGGCGCAGGAGGTGCCGGCTGGAGCGTCCGGCCAGGAGTTCGTGCCCACGGAGCGGCCTGACGGCACGTTCGCCGTCCTTCGGTTTATCAATATCTCGCGCGACGAGGCGGACGACTGGCTCGGGGACGGGTTCGCCGAGACCGTGGCGGCGGACCTCGCCGCGTTACCCGGAATGAGCGTCGTTGGGCGCGATCAAGTCGCCTCAGCCCTCACCGGGGGCCCCGGCGAGGCTCTGGACGCCTCCGCCGCCACGCGGCTGGGTCGTAGCGTGGGTGCGAATTGGGTGGTGACCGGTGGTTTCCAGCGGGTGGGGGAACGGCTGCGCATTACCGCGCGACTGCTGGACGCGGGTACGGGGTCAGTCACCGATTCGGTGACCGCCGACGGGACCATGGACGAGGTCTTTGACCTCCAGGATCAGATTGTGGCGGGTTTGCTGCGTGGGCGCACGTCCGCGGCGAATCCGACTGGGCCGGAGCGGACTGCCCGAACGGAGGCCGACCCGTTGCCGACCTCCGAAGGGCCTGGTTTTGGCGGCTCGCGGCGTGGTCGTGACCTCGGTGACCGGGCTACGGTTGACAGAGCCGACCGGGTTGGCCCGGCGCCGCGTTCGCCGGGAGATGCTCGGCCAGGAGCCCCCGTCTCCGGTGGCCTCGTCGTGCCCCGGGCCGAGTCCCCTCGCGGTGCGACCGCGGGACGCGCCGATGGTGGCGGCTTGGGCGGCCCAGCCGCGTCGGCGGTGTCGGCCGGCGCGCTCGTGGGGCGGCCCAGCTATAACGCGACCTTTGCGCCCGAGCCGCCGACCGTCGACGGTACGCTCGACGATGCGATTTGGCGCACCGCGACCAGCATCACCGAGTTTGTCCAGGTCGCCCCGGTCGAGGGGGACCCGGCAACCGAAGACACCGAGGTCTTCGTGGCGTTCGACAGCACCCATCTCTACCTGGGGATGCACGCGCACTATTCGAATCCAGGCATGATGCGGGCCAGCCGTGTCGACCGCGACCGCGCGTCGTACAGCGACGACACGATTTCGGTCTATTTCGACACCTTCCTCGACCAGCAGCGTGCGTTCGTCTTCACCCTCAACGGTTACGGCGTCCAGGGCGACTCGTTGATGGGCGGGAGCGGTGGCGGCGGGTTTCGCGGCGGCGGCGGTTTTGGCGGCGGCGGGGTGCCACGGGGCGATCGGTCTTGGGATGCGTTGTTCGAATCGAGCGGCACGCTTGTCGACGACGGATGGACCGCCGAGCTGGCGATTCCGTTCAAGAGCCTGCGCTACCCGACGAGCGACGAGCACCGTTGGGGCTTCCAGATTGCCCGGTCCATTCGCGACAAGAACGAGACCGTGGTCTGGGCGCCCGTCTCTCGGGACGTGTCCGGTTTCCTCCCCCAGATGGGGTTGCTCGACGGCATACGAAACCTGTCAACCAGCCGGAACCTCGAGATCTTGCCGACGTTCACGGCTATTCAGGTTGGCAGCCTCGACACGACGACCGGCGGTTTCCCCGGGGAAGGACAGCCCGAGGGCGGTGTCAATTTCAAGTATGGATTAACCCCCAACCTGACGCTCGACTTCACGTATAACCCGGACTTTTCACAGATCGAGTCGGACCGGCCCCAGATTGAAGTGAACCAGCGGTTCCCGCTTTTCTTCTCAGAGCTTCGCCCTTTCTTCCTCGAGGGGCAGGAGATCTTCAATATTCAAGGTCCGGTGACCTTCGTGCACACGCGGACCATCGTCGACCCGCGGTACGGCGGCAAAGTGACCGGCAAGGTCGGCAAGACGACCCTCGGCTTTCTCTTCGCCAACGACGAGGCGGCCGGGAAGCTCGATGACCCCGCAGAACGGGGCTTTGGACAGAGCGCGAATACGATTATCGGTCGGGCTCGTTACGACCTGTATTCCCAGTCGCATATCGGCGCGGTCGTGACGGATCGAGAGTTTCTCGACAGCTATAGCCGCCTGTATGGTATCGACAGCCGACTGCAGATCACCCCCACGGCATCGCTCGACGTTGCCGTCCTTCGAACTGACAACCAGGGCCTCGACTCGGGGGTGGGGCCCACCTCTGGCTCGATGTTCGACGGTGGGTATCGGCACCGCGGACGGAACCTGAGCTATAACGTTTCGGCGTATCAGATCGATCCGGACTTCGACACGGACGTCGGCTTCATCCGACGGCAGGACATCCGACGGGCGTCGAGCAGCCTCGGCTATCGCTGGTGGCCCGAAAGCTGGCTGATCAACTGGGGCCCCGAGTTCCAGTACAGCCGGAACTGGAACTTCGAGGACGTCCTCGAAGACGAGGAGGCTCGGCTGCGTCTGCGGATGTCGTTCGCCAAGAACTTCTCGTTCAATGGCGACATTCGCAAGGAAATGGAGCGGTTCCGTGGCATCAATTTCGACAAGGTCCGCTACTCGCTGGGCGGCAACGTCAATACCAGCCGCGTGGTCTCGTTCGGTGGCGGCTACAACTGGGGCGACCAGGTGCGATTCAGTGGCGTGCCGTTTCTGGGAAACGGGTCGAGCCTCCGGTTGTTCGTGTCGCTGCGCCCCCACTCGCGGCTCCAAAGCTCAATCAACATCAACACCAGCCGTCTCGTGGATCCGTTCGAACAGACCGACGTGTTCGACGTCAAGATCTACCGGGCCCAGACCACGTATCAGTTCACGGATCGGCTGCTGCTCCGTAACATCCTGGAGCACAACACGTTCAGTAAGACGCTCGGTGCCAACCTGCTGCTCACCTACCGGGTCAACTCGGGCACGGTGTTCTTCGTCGGTTACGATGACCGGTATCAGCAGGGCGATCTGATCTTCGATGATGACGACGATCCGGTGTTCTTCACCACCGATTTCGAGCGCACCAACCGGGCGTTCTTCACAAAGATTTCCTACTTGTTCAGGTATTGAGCGCGAACGCTCGATGGAGGTTGCCGTGCTGCGAAGCCTCACCGCCGCTGCCGCCGGGTTGGCTGTTGCCACCGGTAGTGTCGCCCTTGCTCAGAACCCGCCGCTCGATAGGATCACGTTGCCCGCGGGTTTCTCGATCGCGGTCTATGCGCCGGACGTGCCCAACGCGCGTTCGATGGCACGGTCGCCGGCCGGCACGCTGTTCGTCAGCACTCGCCAGGCCGGGAACGTGTATGCGGTGCTCGACCGCGACCAGGACTTTCGAGCCGACGAGGTGGTGACGGTGGCCACCGGTCTCAACATGCCCAATGGCGTCGCGTTCCGGGACGGAGCGCTCTATGTGGCAGAGGTGAACCGGATCCTGCGATACGACGGCATCGAAGGTCGCCTCCAGAATCCGCCAGAGGCCGTGGTCGTCGACGAAGCCTTTCCGACGGAGCGGTCGCATGGCTGGAAGTTCATCCGGTTTGGGCCGGACGGCAAGCTCTACGTCCCGGTCGGGGCGCCATGCAACATCTGCGACCGGACCGGTGAGGATCAACGGTTCGGGACCATCACGCGCATGAATCCGGATGGGAGCGGGCAGGAAGTGTTCGCCCACGGCGTACGCAACTCCGTGGGTTTCGACTGGCATCCGGAAACCGGCGAGCTCTGGTTCACCAGCAACGGCCGCGATCGGCTTGGCGACACGAGCCCGGGAGACACGCTCAACTACGCGCCCGACTTGGGCATGCACTTCGGGTTCCCGTTCTGTCATCAGGGCGACACCCCGGACCCCGAATTCGGCGAGCGCCGAGCGTGCGACGAGTTCGCAGCTCCGGCTCAGGTCCTGGGGCCGCACGTGGCCTCGCTGGGGATGCGGTTCTACACCGGTTCGATGTTCCCTGCGAGATACCGGAATCAAATTTTCATCGCCGAACACGGTTCCTGGAACCGCACGCCTGAGGCGGGCCACACGGGCTATCGCATCACGGTCGCGACGCTGGATGGGAACCAGATCACCGATTATTCGGTCTTCGCTGAAGGCTGGCTCGGGTCCGACAACAACTCCTGGGGCCGTCCCACCGATGTCGAAGTGCTGCCTGATGGTTCGCTGCTCGTCACCGACGACGGCGCCGGCGCCATCTACCGAATTACCTACGAGGAATAGCGGTTTCCGGGCGAGGTGTCCGTGTGGCGGCGTTACTTCGTCGGTCACAGCCCACCTGGCTGCTCCCTCCTCGCGCCTGGCCACACGAACACCTCGCCCGGAAACCACTCTGGGGCCTGGTATCCTGACCCGATGGCACCGTTGCGCCTCTCCTGTCGTCTGGGTCTCATCTGTCTGCTCGCCTCAGTTACCGGTCCCGCATTCGCGCAAATCACCCCTGAGCTCGTTCGCGATCGTACCGAGCGCGAATGGACGCTCAAGGCCGATAAGATGCGCCGGCATCTGTTGCCGCTCATGCGCGAGCACGGCATCGATCTGTGGATCATCTTGAGTCGGGAGAACACGCCTGACCCGCTCCTGGAACTGTTCGGCGGCTATGGTGTCACCGGGTGGTACGGCCACCGCAACGCGTATCTGTTCCACGATGCCGGGTCGAGCCGCGGTCTGGACACCACCGCCATCGGCACCCATCTCAGCGGTCACCTGAGCCGCTTCTACGACACCAGCGTGTTGTACGGGGAAGAGGGGCTGCAGCCCCACCTGCGTGAGTACATCGCGGCGAGAGATCCACGTCGTATCGCTATTAATCAATCCCGCACCATCGCCATGGCCGATGGGTTGACCGCCGAGTTGAAGGACTATCTGGTCGACACGCTCGGGCCGTCGTTGCAGGACCGCCTCGTCTCATCGGAACCGCTCGTGGTCGATTACGCGTCCACGCACACGCCGGCCGAAGACGCGGTCCAGCGCGAGGCCAGCGCTGCCACCTACGCCATTTTGCGGCGCGCGTTGTCGAACGAGGCGATCACGCCCGGTCGCACCACATTGATGGGGGTTCACTACTGGATCACCGCCGAGTGGAAGCGCCAGGGGTTCGAGTTCAACTTCCCGGCGTCGCTCGACCTCCAGCGCGTGGGCGGCATCACGCTGGATGACGCGGCCGATCCGGTGATCGAGCCGGGCGACCTGCTGCATGTCGATTTCGGCGTGCGGACGTCTGGCATCGTAGCCGACCAGCAGAAGATGGCCTACGTCCTGAGAGACGGTGAGACGGCGCCCCCCGACGGGCTGGTGCGGGCGTTCGAGTCATCCAAGCGCGCGGCCGGTCTGGTCCTCGAGGCGATGGTGGTCGGACGCACCGGGGCCGACATCAAACGGTTGGCGGAAACCGCCGCCGCGGCCGACGGCATCGACCTGCTCGTGTACTCGCACGTGCAGGGCTACTGGGTTCACGACGCCGGCATGTGGGCCATTCACGATTGGCCCGAGCGGTATGGCGACCACCCCCGCCTCACGCTCAAGGATGGCGACTGGGTGTCGCTCGAATTCGCGGTGACCGCGGCCGTGCCGGAATGGGACGGTCAGGCTGTGACGATCATGCGTGAGGAAGACACGCGCATCACGTCCGATGCCGCGCCGGAGTATCTGTCGGGTCCCCAGATGGAGCTCTGGGTCATTCGGTAGCCGCGAGACCGGCTCCCCGCCTGCGCATGCGCTGACGCGGTTTGTCGAAGCATCGCCGGTGCGCTATCGTAAGTGGCTCGGGACCGGTCCGACGGTTCCACCTGTTCGTCGCGGTGAGGTGGCCGAGAGGCTGAAGGCGCCGGTTTGCTAAACCGGTGAGGGGGGAACTCCTCCCAGGGTTCGAATCCCTGCCTCACCGCCATTTTTCATGTTTGGCCCGCCAGTTCCTCAATCGCGCACGCTGCAACGCAGCGCTACAAGTGGTGACCCGAACGGGTCGAATGTGGCGACGTGGCCCGCGTTCACGACCGGCTCAGGCGCGCACCTTGAACTCGGTGCCAACATCATGGCGGGCGAGGGGCTTCACACGGCCGGAGCGGTCCTCTGGGACCAGTTCCAGGCGGAGCGACGCGCGACCAACTGACACACGCGGTGGCCTCTTGCATCTGCGTGACTTCGTGCGCAGGCCGACCGCCGGAGCCACACTGGTAAACGGAATCGGCCGATACACCGTTTGTATATTTGAGATCCCCGGTTCTCTGGGGTAGGATCGGGCACTGGTGCGAAGAGCCCCCTGTCCTTGGGACAGTCTAGAGTGAAAGGACCACACCCCATGAAGACCGCCATCAGGCAATCCCTCGGTGTTCTGCTGTGCGCGGCCGTGGCGCTGGCCCCTGCGTCGGTGAGTGCCGCGGCGGAAGACGAGGTGCCGACCTTTACGAAGGACGTCGCCCCGATTTTCCAGGCCAAATGCGAGGCTTGTCATCGGCCGGACTCGATTGCCCCGATGTCGCTGGTGTCGTACCAGGACTCTCGGCCCTGGGCACGGTCCATTAAGGACCGGGTGACGACCCGACAGATGCCCCCGTGGCACCTTGACCGCACGGTCGGCATCCAGGACTTCAAGAACGACCGCTCGCTGACCGATGAGCAGATTGACACGATTGCCCGCTGGGTCGATGGTGGTGCGCCGCGAGGCAACCCCGAAGACATGCCGGCGGCCATCAACTGGCCGGACGAGTCGAAGTGGAACTTTGCAGAACAGTTCGACGGCCCGCCAGACCTGATCATCGAGTCGACGCCGTACACGATGGCGGCCGAAGCAAATGACGCCTGGTGGAAGCCCCGGGGCGAGACCGGCCTGACCACCGAGCGGTGGGCGCGGGCCATCGAGATGCGCC
>Ga0310121_10002803_pt1 | contig 16326 bp, 12 predicted proteins | sample CB27_Tmax_986_MG_FD_203504 | JGI IMG/M metagenome (GOLD analysis project Ga0310121, IMG submission 203504) | Marine microbial communities from Western Arctic Ocean, Canada - CB27_Tmax_986 | ecosystem: Environmental > Aquatic > Marine > Oceanic | place: Canada: Western Arctic Ocean | collected...
GCTGGTTTTTGTTTTTTCATCAGGCCGATCCTAGGTGGGATCGGCCGCCAGCCACCCATTAATACCTCAGTCTATGGGATGGCTGTGTTGGAACATCACTTCCTTCTGCCCAGACATGCCGCGCACAAGCCTACCGACCATGACAGACCGCCCTCACCCCTTTCCGGCCCTCCTCGCCGGCCTGACGATTGCGTTGGCCGCTGCCGCTTCCGCCGAGAAGATCGACTTCGCCCGCGAAATCCTGCCGATCCTCTCTAACAAATGCTTTGTCTGCCATGGCCCGGATACCAAGAAGAAAAAGCAGCTTCGCCTCGATTCCTTCGAAGGCGCCACCGCCGACCGCGGCGGCTACCACGCCATCGATCCCAAAAACCCGGCCGACAGCGAGATCCTCGTGCGACTCCATGACAAGGAAGATCCCATGCCCCCCGAGGATGCCGAGAAGCAACTCACGGAAGGCGAGCGGGCCCTGCTCACCCGATGGGCCAAGGAGGGTGGCAACTATGCCGGGCACTGGTCCTTCGCGCCGCCGCGCAAAGCCGACCTGCCCAAGGGTGCCAGGGCGGATGGAGTCATCGACGCCTTTATCGAAGGCAGGTTGCAGGAGAAGTCCGCCGGTAAAATCAAACCCGCCTCCGAAGCAGATCCCGCCACCCTCGCCCGCCGCGCCGCGCTCGTGCTGACCGGCCTCCCGCCCAAGCCCGATCAACTCGCCCGGTTCCTCGCCGACCAACGCCCCGACGCCTACCCGCGCCTGGTCGACGAACTCATGAAGAGCCCGCATTTCGGCGAACACCAGGCCCGCTACTGGCTTGATGCGGTGCGCTACGGCGACACCCACGGACTCCACCTCGACAACAAGCGCGGCATCTATCCCTTCCGCGACTGGGTGGTGCGCGCCCTCAACCAGAACATGCCTCTCGACGAGTTCATCACCTGGCAGTTGGCCGGCGACCTTCTCCCATCTCCGACCCTCGCACAACAGGTGGCGACCGGCTTCGTGCGCTTGAACCCGAGCACCGCGGAAGGCGGAGCGATTCCCGACGAGTTCCAGGCCAAGAACAATTTCGACCGCACCGAAATGCTGGGAACCGTTTTGCTCGGGATGACGATGACCTGTGCGCGTTGTCACTCCCACAAGTACGATCCGATCACGCAGACCGAGTACTACCAGCTCCTGGCCTTTTTCAACAACACCGCGGAGTCGCCGATGGATGGCAACAATTACGAATACGGTCCGGTCATCAAGGCCCCGCCCGACCAGGACGCTTGGGACCGGCTCACGGCGTGGGAGAAGGAGTGCGACGAGGTTCTCGGCAAGCACCTGGCCCTGGAGGGATCGAAGATGGACCAGCTCAAGACCATCGCCGATCCCAACAACAAGCTCGCCAACAAGGACGGGGCTCCCAAGGCGCAGGAGTTGATCAAGAGGCACGAGGAGCTCACGAAGGGTTGGACCCCCACCCTCGTCGCCAGGGAACTCGGCAAGCCCCGCGACACCAGGCTCCTCCAGCGGGGCGAATACGACCGCCCCACCGGAGAACCGCTGCAACCCGGTGTCCCTTCCATCATGGGGGCCCTCCCGAAGGACGCCCCGCGCAACCGCCTCGGCCTCGCGCAGTGGCTCACCTCCCGCGAGCATCCCCTCGTGGCCCGCGTCCTCGTCAACCGCATCTGGCAGCGCACCTTCGGATTCGGCCTGGTCCGCACTCCCGAGGACTTCGGCCGGCAGGGCGAGCAATCCACCCACCCCGAACTGCTGGACTGGCTCGCGGTGGAACTTCAGGACAGCGGATGGAATCTCCGGCACATGCTGCGCCTCATCGTCACCAGCAGGACCTTTAAACAGAGTGCGGCCCGGCGTCCCGATCTCCCCGACCCCGAAAACCGCCTCTATGCCCGCGGCCCCAGCTATCGTCTCGACGCCGAAGTCCTGCGCGACATGGCGCTCTGGGCCAGCGGTCTGCTTGATCCCCACATGGGCGGCGAGGGCGTCAAGCCCTACCAGCCGCCCGGCCTCTGGAAGGCCCTTATGCATCCCGGCAGCAACACCAAGGACTACCGGGCCGACACGGGTCCGAAACTCTACCGCCGCAGCATCTACGTTTACTGGAAGCGCACCAGCCCCCATCCCATGATGATTTTGTTCGACGCCCCCGACCGCGAGTCGAGTTGCGTGCGGCGTTCCCGCACCAACACTTCCCTCCAATCGCTGGGTCTCCTGAACGAAACACAGCGCATCGAGATGTCGCGCAAGCTCGCCGAGCGCCTCCTCCGCGAGGCCACGGATGACAAATCCCGGCTCGAGCTGCTCTACACCCTGCTCGCCAGCCGTCCTCCCACCGACGTCGAGCGCCAGGCCTGCACCGGCCTCCTGGAGGCCATGCGTGCCCGCTACACCAAGGCCGAGCCCGACGCCGTGGCACTCCTCTCCACCGGCGACGCGCCCCCCGACAAGGCTCTCAACCCCGCCGAAGTCGCGGCCTGGACCCAGGTGGCAGTGACCGTCCTCGCCAGCGATGCGGCCCTTCTTCTCTACTGAGCTCACCACTTCTGTACACCGAACACTGAATACTGTACACTGAAATGCACCTACTCCACGAACACCAGCTCCGGATGACCCGCCGGCAGCTTTTCGGCCGTTCCGCCCTCGGCCTGGGCACCGCCGCCCTGGCGCAGCTCTTGCCACAGGAACTCCTCGGCGCCGGCAAGGAGAATCTGGATGGAGGTCTGCACCACAAGGCGACCGCCAAGCGCGTCATTTACCTCTTCATGAGCGGCGGTCCCAGCCATCACGACACGTGGGACTACAAGCCGAAGATGCAGGAGATGTACGGTCAGGAACTGCCCGATCACATCCGCGACGGCCAGCGCATCACCGGCATGACGGCCGGCCAGAAGACCCACCCGGTCTGCCCGTCCAAGTACAAGTTCACGAAGCACGAAAACAACCAGGATGGTGTGTGGGTCAGCGAACTCCTTCCCCACACCTCCAAGGTCGTGAAGGAAATGTGCATCGTGAACAGCACCTTCACGGAGGCCATCAATCACGACCCCGCCATCACCTACATCCAGACCGGCAGCCAGGTCCCCGGGCGCCCCAGCCTCGGGGCGTGGCTGAGCTACGGGCTCGGCAGCATGAACGAAGACCTCCCCGGCTACATCGTCATGCACGCCAAGACCAACCACCCGGAGCAAAGCCTCTTCAACCGCCTGTGGGGTCCGGGCTTCCTTCCCTCCGAACACCAGGGCGTCCTCCTCCGCAGCCAGGGCGATCCGGTCCTCTACCTCAGCAATCCCAAGGGCGTCAGCCGCCAGGACCGCCGCGCCCAGCTCGACGCTCTCGCCGCCCTCAACAAGAGCCAGCACGAGCGCTCGCTCGATCCGGAAACTCTCGCGCGCATCAAGCATCACGAGATGGCCTTCCGCATGCAGACCTCCGTCCCCGAACTCATGGACCTCTCCAAGGAGAACGACAAGACCTTCGAACTCTACGGCGAGGAAGCCCGCCAGGTAGGCACTTTCGCGGCCTGCTGCTTGAACGCCCGCCGCCTCGCCGAACGCGGGGTGCGAAACATTCAAATCTTCCACCGCGGCTGGGATGCCCACGGAAACCTCGCCGGCGAACACCAATCACAATGCAAGGACATTGACCGCGCCTGCTCCGCTCTCCTGACCGATCTCAGGCAACGCGGCATGCTCGACGAGACCCTCGTGGTGTGGGGTGGGGAGTTCGGACGCACCGCCTACTGCCAGGGCAAACTCACCAGGGAGAACTACGGTCGCGACCACCACCCCCGCTGTTTCACCACCTGGATGGCGGGCGGCGGTATCAAGCCGGGCATCACCTACGGCAAGAGCGACGACTACGGCTACAACATCGCCAACCCCGATGGCACTCCCATGTTCCCGCAGCCGCAGAAGGACAAATGGACCCCCGGCTCCATGCACATCCACGACCGCAATGCCACCATCCTGCACTTGCTGGGCATCGACCACCGCCGACTCACCTACCGCTACCAGGGCCGCGACTTCCGCCTGACGGATATTCACGGGCACGTGGTGAAGGATATAATTGGATAACGAGAGCCTGGTGGGCGGTGAGAGGCCGGCGGCGCGGAAGAGCGAACGTTAGCAACTCCGCATGCGGCAAAGACCTCACGGGCCAATTTCCAAATAGTCACCAGGCCCCAACCGCCAAATCTCAACGCCCCTCGCACCATGAATTGGAATCTGAGAGTTGTGATTTGAGGATTATTTGGAAATTGGGCCTCGAGTTTTCGCCACCTGCGCCCGATAGCTGATCCCGGGGGAAGCCCCAAACACCAAGCAACGCTCGGGATTCTCCTGGCTTTACATCCCCTCCTCTCCTCGCGATACTGCCAGCCAATCTTTCCTGCAGGTTCATGTCCCATTCCCCACTCCGGCACCCCAGCCCCACCCGCCGCACCGTCCTGCAGGCCGGCTCCATCGGGCTGATGGGACTGGGGATGAACCACCTCGGCTTCCTGCGCTCGCTCGCCGCGGCGGAGGTGAAGAAGAAGGAACCGAGCGCCAAAAACGTCATCTACATCTTCCTCTCCGGTGGTCTGGCGCAGCACGAGTCCTTCGACATGAAGCCGGACGCCCCGCAGGAAATCCGCGGCGAGTTCAACCCGATAAAAACCAGCACCCCCGGCCTCCACATCTGCGAGCACCTTCCCGAGCTGGCCAAGCGCAGCGAGATGTGGGCGCTCTGCCGCTCCCTCACTCACCATTCCAACGACCACTCCGCCGGCCACCACATCATGCTCACCGGCCGCACCCCGCTGCCGCCCAACTTCAGTGCGAGCAAGCCCCAGGAAACCGACTGGCCCTCCATCGCGGCCCTTGCCAACAACCTGCTCCCCTCTCGCGGTAACCTCCCCCCGGCCATTGTCCTGCCGGATAAGATCCGGCACCGCACCGGCCGCGTCCTCCCCGGCCAGTTCGCCGGCCAGCTCGGCCGGAAACGCGATCCATTTTTCGTCGAGGCCTCGCGTTACAATCCGGTCAGTTACGGCGCCTATCCCGATTACCTCTTCCACTTCGAGCGCGGCAAGGAAGACGGCAGCAAGTTCACCTTCGACTCCCCTACCTTCTCCCTTCCCGAAGGCCTCGACTTCCGGCGCCTGCGCAACCGCGTCGACCTCCTCGACCGGCTCAACCGGCAGAGCGCCCACCTCGAAATGATCGCCGAGACCCAGCAGCTCGATCGTTACCAGCAGATGGCGGCCGACCTCCTCCTCGACCCCACCGTCAAGGACGCCTTCGACGTGCACTCCGCCGATGACAAACTGCAGGACCGCTACGGACGCAATGCCTTCGGCTGGTCCCTCCTCCTCGCCCGCCAACTGGTGGAAGCGGGCGTCCGCCTCGTGCAGGTCAACCTCGGCAACAACGAAGCGTGGGACACCCACCAGGCCGCCTTCCCGACCCTCAAGAACTTCCTGCTTCCCCCCATGGATCGCGCCGTCTCCGCCCTCCTCGACGACCTGGGCGAGCGCGGCCTCCTCGACGACACCCTCGTCGTGATGGCCGGCGAGTTCGGCCGCACCGCCAAGATCTCCACCCTTCCGAGTGCCAAGCTCCCCGGCCGCGACCACTGGGGCGCGGTGCAGTCCGTCTTCCTCGCCGGCGGCGGCGTGCAAGGCGGCCGCGTCCTCGGCTCCTCCGACCAGAAGGGAGAGTATCCCGCCACCGATCCCCGCAAGCCGGAAGACTTCGCCGCCACCATCTACAACGCCCTCGGTTTGCCGAGCAGCGTCAAGTGGTACGACCCCGTCGAACGCCCCCACTTCCTCTACCACGGCAAGCCCATGTCGGAGCTGTTCGGGTAGGCTGGACCAGTTTTCGCGCCTGGAGGCTGGAGTTGACGTTTGCGCGCGGGAGCGGAGGGGGTAGATTCCCCCAAACCCTTCAACGCACGCCATGGAATATATCATCCCGGCGGGACCTGGTCCGTCACCATCCCGGGCGAGGGCAGCTGCGGAGGCACCCTCGCCGTGACCGGGCCCGGCGTCCTGCGCGCCACACCAGCCCCTCCGGATCTCCATCCGCCCTTCGACCTCTATCTCAACGCCTCCAAGGACATCATGATCGGTGCCGTCGCGGAGCCCGGCTTCAACGAGTTGCTCATTCTCCTCAAGGCCCCCGCCAGCGGCGCCCAGCACGACCTGCAGGGCCACTGGCCCTTCGTCTCCTACAACACGCCGTCCGAAGTCAGCCTGCTCCACACCGGAATGGGCGAAGTTACCGGCGTCACCAACGCCATGAACTTCGAAGCGGTCACCGGGTTCCTGAACATCCAGGCCAACGGCGGCGCCACCATCGTGGCAGAGAACGATCCAGACACCATTGCCATCACCTGGGTCGGCTCCCCCGACCGAAGACTCCAGCAGCTCAGCTCCGTCGCACCCGTGACGTGGGCCGACGTGCCCGGAACTCTCGGGCAAAGCAGCGTCACCCTCCCTCGCGAACCCGATACCACCCTCTTCCACGTGGCGGAGAATTGAACCCTCCCGGTCGCTTGCAAAGCCGCCTCCCGAGACCCGGGATCGGGCCCGAAAACCAAATCACGGCCTCCCTTCCCGATCCGAGTCCACCAGCTTCGACGACCCCACCCCGAACATTGTCAGGGCCTCGAGCGTGGCGTGCATGGTGGCCTTGAGGGGCGTCAGGCGTTCTTGCGGGACGATCTGGACCTGCCCAATGGTGGCGGCGGGCACGGAAGGAAGAAAAACCGCCACCGTTCCGTCGCCGAGTTCCTCGATCTCGAAGCCGATCGCCCGCGAGTCCGATCCGTAAAGATCGACCAGGACGGGCCGAAACCTGCGCTCCTCCTCGTGCCCGAGGTACTGGTGCATGAGGGTCCGGATCATACTGTAGCCCGGAATCTTCACGAGAAAACGCCGCTCGATCCAGCCTCGCAGCGCTCCGCCCCAGCGGGTGCGGACCGCGAGGCCGGTGAGAAAACAGAGCAGAAGGACCGCGAGAAAGGCGATCGCGATCATCGCCACACGCGTGAATGCGGAATCGAAAGGCAGCAGGTCAAACACCGGGAGGAGCACTTTTCTCACCAACGAAACGACCTGCCACAGGGCGAAGCCGATGATGCCGATCGGAACCACCACCAGCACCGCCCCCAGCAAAGTCGTCTTCAGGAATCCGAACGGGCGGTCTTCATTTGCCATGGATTATTTCGGCACGGAATGGGGTGGTTGTCGACGTTTTGGACTGCGGGGCTCCGCACCGCTTTGGATTTCGGTCGACCGGCGATCCGCGCCTTCGACCTCTCACTGTTCCCTCTTCCCATCCATCCAAGGCGGCGAGAATCGCCGCACTCCACATCACCTCAGCTTCACCCTGAAACACACCGCCTCGCGATCGTTGCGCACCAGCAGGTATTCCCCCGCCAGGGCGGGATTGTTCCAGGTCTTGTGACGCAGAGCCTTGAGGCGCGCAACTTCCCGGAACCTGTCTGGCGTGGCCTCGACCAGCGCCACCGCCCCGCGCTCGGCCTGCACCAGGAGATGATCTCCCGCGAGGAGATTCTGCCCGTAACCGTAGTTTGTCCCCCGCCACTTGCGGGTCCCCGTCGCCACTTCCACGCATGCCAGCCGCCCTTCATCCAGACCGTAGGCGTATCCGTCTTTGATACAGACGTTGCTGAACTTCGTCTTCATCTGCAGTTTCTTCCAGATCTTGCTGACCTCGAAGGCGTCCCCTTTCTTCGCGACCTGCAGCAGGAAGGTTCCCATTCCGTAGCTGGCCGATACAAAGAGGCGGTCTTTCCCCACCGGCTGCACCAGGGCGGACTTCGGCATCGTCTTCTCGCCAGGCCACACCCACTTCCAGAGAATCCCGCCCGTTCCGGGATCGTGCCCGGTCGCGGTCTTGGCATTGAGGCTCACGATCTGCTCTCGCCCTCCAAGCGTGGTCAGAATCGGAGAGGCGTAGCTCGCGGCGTCATCCCCCGCAGTCCAGGCCGGCTCCCCGGTGAGGCGATCGTAGGCCAACAGCGTCGGCCCGGGCTCCTTCCCGCCTGTCACCACCACCAATTCGCCCACGATCAACGGCGAGCAGGCCTTTCCATACATCACGTTCCCGAACTTCCTCTCCTCGAAAATGTTACGCGACCAGAGCGGGGAGCCCGACGACAACTCGAGACAGTCGAGGATGCCGGTGGCTCCCATGACGTAGACCTTCCCGTCGTGAATGGTGGGCGTGGCGCGAGGACCGTCACCACCCATGGCCTCTTCGAAGCGGGCCTCGTTTCCGTGCACCCACAGCGGCTCGCCAGTCACGAGGTCGTAGCAGGCCGCCAGTTCCTCCTTGCCCCGCTGCTCCTGAGTGATGGCGCGACCCTCCGCCACCACAAAGCCGGACCACCCCGCCCCAATCTCACTCCGCCACAATTCCTGCGGCGGGTGGGCCGACCAGTCCGGATCGAGCGACACCGAGGGCAGCACTCCGTTGCGCTGCGGCCCCAGGAACTGCGCAAACTCCGCCTTTGCTTCCGGCTGAGTGGCCTGTCCACCCGAACCCTCCAGGCGCTCCAGCCTCGCATCCAGGTCCGGTCGCCACTTCCAGACCAGGCGCGGAATCGCACCGCCATTCAGCGATCCCTCCCAGCGGGTGGACGCCGCCAGGCCCACTCCGGCTCCGATCACCACTAGCACCAGTCCTCCAAAATACACCAGCCTTCGTCGCCAGGGGAGTTGCGTGAGGAAAATGTACCACAGCGCCACCAGCAGCAGCCCGATGGCCGACAGCGCCAGCGCAGCAAAAAAACGGGCCACGTCCCCAACCGCGAACAGGTAGCCCACGAAGCCGCCCATCACGAGAACGAGCAGGAACGGCACCCACCAGCGCATTTTTCGTCCCTCTCTCTTCGCCATGAAGATTCGTTTAGCCTGTTTTCGCGATCCTGCCACTGATTTCTCGTCCCGGTCGATCGACCGCCGGAGACTTGCCGAGCCCGAGCGACTTCTTTGCTTTCCGTGGACCGCAATCCGTGTTGAGTACCGGGCCGCATATTTACCTCAATTGAGATGTTCATGAAGTCGCTACTCCTCACTCTGCCGCTCCTGCTGGTCTCTCTCCTCGCCACCGCCGCGCCGAATTGGCCGACTCAGCGTGGACCCCTTTCGAATGGATCGGGCGCGGACGGGATGACCCTGCCCGAAAGGTTCTCGCCCACCGAGAACGTCGTCTGGAAAACGAAGCTCCCGGGCAGTTCGCCCGCCACCCCCATCGTGTGGGACGATCACGTTTTTGTTACCGCCGCGGACCACGACAAGAAGGAGTTGCATGCCATCTGCCTCGATGCCAAAACCGGAAAAATCCGCTGGTCGCACGTGGTCGCCAAGGGCCGGGTCCATATCGATGAGCGCAGCGACTTCGCCTCGCCCTCCCCCGTGACCGACGGCAAGCACGTCGCCTTCTTCTTCGGAAACGGCGACCTGATCGTCTACGGCATGGACGGCAAGGAACGGTGGCGCAAGAATCTCATCGGCAGCGATGATCATTACTTCGCCTTCCAGTGGACCTTCTCGAGCAGTCCCATCCTCTGGAACGATCTTCTCATCATGCAAGTCCTGCAGCGAAACACGCCCTTCAACTACGGCGAGCTGCAGCGGGGCAAAGCGGGTGCCCAGAGTATACCCTCCTACCTGGTCGCCTTCGACTTCGCCACCGGGAAGCAGCGCTGGCGCATCGAGCGGCCTGCCAAGGCGGTGGCCGAATCCCTCGAGGCCTTCACCACCCCGGTGATCGACCGCCCCGGCCCGGACGAACCGTGGCAACTCCTGGTGGCCGGCGGCGACGCCCTCACCGGCCATGACCCCTCCTCCGGCAAAGAACTCTGGCGCTGGGAAACCTGGAACCCGGGCAAGATCGGTCACTGGCGCCTGGTCCCCTCGCCCGTTGCCGGAAAAGGCGTCGCGCTCGCCTGCGCCCCCAAGAAGAGCCCCGTCTATGCCGTCGACATGAAAACCTCCAAGCTCCTCTGGAAGAGCGAGGACAAAGAGGTCTCTTCCGATGTGTGCACGCCTCTCTTCTACAAGGGCTACTTCTATGTCCTCAACGGCGAATTCAAAGAGAAGCGCCTCTCGTGCATCGACCCCCGCAGCGGCAAGGTGCGCTGGACCGGCAACATCGGCTCACGCGCCAAGATCGAGGCCTCACCGACCGCCGCCGACGGAAAAATCTACTTCCAGGACCACACCGGCAAAGTCTTCGTGGTGGCTGCCGACCCCGACAAGTTCACGCTCCTCCACCAGGTCGAATTCGCAGACCGCACCGTGCGCAATCAGCGCTCCAGCCTCGCCCTCGCCAACAACCGCCTCTTCCTTCGTAGCCGCGAGACGCTCTATTGCCTCGGCAAGTGACGAGACGACGCCCGCCCTTGCACTACTCCGGCGCCCCGTCCGCGCTTCCGGGCTGCGCGTCGGCGGCTGACTCTCCGGCGGACGGCTCCGCCGCGGGCTGTGCCGCCGGTAGTTCCCCGCCGGGCGACTCGCCGGCCGGTTGCTCCTCCGGCGCGGCATCCGAGGCCGGGTCCTCTTTGGCGACGGCGACGCTCTCCGAATGATCCCCCGGCTTCCACCACTCGCCACGCATCCAGTCGATGATGTACCAGATCTCCACGTCGGTGAGCGTGGCGGGACGCACCAGTTTGCGATCCTCTCCTTCCCCTTCGAACTTTGGTCCGAAGATCGGCATGCGGTCGTTCTTCTTGCCGTAGAATCGAGGGTGGGCGGGATTCTTGATAAACTCGAACTGCCATTTGCGGCTCCCGTAGCCGGTCAGGTCGATGCCCTTGGTTCCCTCTCCGCGATACTTGTGGCAATCGATACAGGCCCCCGCCAGATCATCTAACATGAGTTCGCGTCCCTCTTCGATCAGTTCCGCCTCCTCCTTGTCGATCTCGGCCTGCGAGGGGAGCTTCGCCTCGGCGGAGAGCGCCGCCACGATCATCTTGATTTCTTCCCCCTCGAGGTTCTCTTTGAAGTCGCCCTTCAGGAATTTGAGCATCTTGCTGCCTTTGATGAGCTTGGTGGATCCCAGGAAGTCGGGATGCGCAAATCTCTCCGCATCCAGAACGCCTTCCGCCCACTGCCGACTCGGAAAGCTCGCGAGGTCGGAGGCGGATCGCTTTTGGATCCGCTTTTTCCCCGTGCCATCATGCCCCTCATAGGCGTGGCAGGAGGCGCAGTGCTTGGCGAAGAGCCGCGGCCCCTGCGCGTAGGAATCCTTGCGCAGGAGCGTGACGGCCCCTTCCGGCGGGATGCCGTCCGGTCCTTTCGCCAGCACCTTGACCCGCTCCGCATCGCGGTGGCCAAAATCCACTGAGGCCTGGTGCTCTTCGCTCCCCCAGTCGTGCCGGAAGGCCACCATGGTCCAGTACATGAAACCGGCCAGCACCACCGCCAGGAAGACAAGGTTGAAGATATGACCTATTTGGATTCTCTTGATCGTGACTCTCCCGATGAAGGGCATCAGGAAAACGATCCCGCATACCACACCCGGGATCACAAATGCCCCCATGATAAGATCGTACTTCTTCAACAGCGCGAAGAGCGCCATGTAGTACCAGTCCGGCCGGGCCGCGGAGTAGTTCTCGGAGGGATCGGCCGGGGCGCTGAGATCGGTCCCGAAATTCCAGACAAAGAAGAGCACCGCCCCGAGAACCGCCGCACACGCGATCGCATCGCGCAGAATCTGGTCCGGCCAGAAATAGGCATCGCCGGGCCGCGGTTTGCGGGATTCCTCGTCTTCCATTTTCCCTCTCCGGAGCTGCAGGAACATAACCCGCAGGAGGCAGATTCCCGTCGCAACCCCCACCGCGACGCGGACCGGGTTGCTGACGTACTGCCAGTTCCAGGCCAGCATGCCCTGGGCAAAGAACATCACCACCAACGCCAACCACCAGAAGTGACGGGTGGTGGCCGCCGACTTGAGCGGCGCAGGGGTGATCCCGTGCTTCCGAAAGAGGTAAATGTGCAGGACGATGAGCCCGATCAGGGCGGCAGGCAGCACCCCGGCGTGGAGCGCGAAGAATCTCGTGAGGGTGTAATGCCCGGCCTCCGAACCTCCCACTACCAATTGCTTGAGTTCGTCCCCGATGAGAGGGGTGCCGCCCACGATGTTGGTGGCGACTTCGGTGGCCCAGAATCCTTTCTGATCCCACGGCAACAAGTAACCGGTGAATCCAAGCGCCAAGGTGAGGCCCAGCAAGCCGAGGCCGAACCAAAAATTGAATTCTCGCGGCGCCTTGTAGGCCCCGTCGACCACGACCTGCACGAGGTGGAGCACCAACAACACGATCATGAACTGCGAAGTCCAGTGGTGGATGCCCCGAAGCCAATCCCCGCCGGCGATTTCCTCCTCGATGAAGTAGACGCTCTCCCACGCCGAGTTGGCGCTGGGGCTGTAAAACATCCAGAGAATGATCCCGGTGATGAACTGCACCAGGATCGCGAAAGTCAGGGCGCTGCCCCACACGTAGCGCCAGCGCGCCCCGCCCGGGATGTTCTCGAAGAGTGCTTCGTGCGTGATCCGCCGAATGCCGGTGCGGTCGTCGAGCCAGTTGAGAAGGAACTTCATTGCTTAAAAAGGTGCTCAGGCTCACCAATCAGGACACCGCCTTCTTCTCCACGATGTTTGCCTTGAACTTCTGGAATCGCACCCACACTTCGCCGGCCGCCAGCTTCTCCTGGTCGATCTCCAGAGTGTCCAAGCCCCGCTTGGCCTGGGTGTTGTTTGGTGCCAGCGAGCCATCGACCTTGAAGCTGCTCTCGTGGCACGGACAGTAGAACTGTTCTCCATGTTCCTCCGTATTCCGAAATTCAACCACGCAGCCGAGGTGCGGACAGGTGGCGCTGAACACCGTCAATTCGCCATCCTCGCTCCGCTGCGCATACACCATTCCCAGGGGCAGATCCTTGTAGGTGGTCCACGCGTCGGTCTTGTCCGCGATCACCTTGAAAACCTGCGGCGGCGCACCGGGCACGAGCGCGTCGAGGCTCGTCAAGCGGGCCAGCACCCCACCCTGGCCTCCCCGCGTGAGGGGGTCCAGGACAGCCCGCACCGCCACCACCGTCGGTCCCGCCACGATCGCCCCGCCGATGACCACGCTGCCGGCTTTCTGCAGGAACGCGCGGCGATCCGACTCGCGCGCCAGTTCCTCCGCAATCTCGAGTTCTTCCGTGCTGGGCTTTTCTTCCTCCAGCTGCTCCGTTTTCGGAGGGACCGGACCGGAGAGATCGCGCAGCTTTTCCGTCTTGGGGGGCTCGGGAACGCTGGCATCGCTCCGCTTCTCGTTCTCGGGGCGATCGGACGCGGGGGAATCGGTGGAATCGGTGGGATCGGACATAATTTCGCTCGAAAGGCGGGCTCTTTTCAGTCGGAAGAGAAGGCCCGGTCAAGAGATTACGTCTCGAAGCGCGAAGGCGTGTCAAACCTCACCCGATGAGGTGTCAGGCTTCGGGCGTCAGCGGGCGGGTGTCGGGGTTTGGGTGTCGGGTTTCGGGCCACCCGGGGAGGTTCGGATCCTCCCCCACCGCGTAGAGGGCACTCTCCTCCTCCACGCGCCAACGGCGATCCGCACTTGGCAGTTTCCGCTCCAGTGTCTTTTCCAACCCGTTCAGCATGCGAATGCACTCCTGGTATCGTGTCTTATAGCCCTGAAAGTCTGCCTCTGACATGTACCCCTTCATTTGGGCCATGTAGAGGTGATGGATCGTCTCGGCAGCCTCTCCCCGGCTTCGGTTCACACCTTCGATCTTGTTCCGGACGTGGCGATCATCATTCTTTTCCGCGAGTTGTGCCGCCGCGCTGTTCGAAGATCGCCTTGCCTGACTCCCCAACTCGTAACGCTCTTCCGGTGGCCACCCGTGAGACTGATCGCACACATCCAGGTGCAACCGGCACAGTTTCCGATACACCTCCAAATCCTCCACATCCAGATACGTCTTTTCCTTCACCCTCCGACCCTACACCTGGCACCTGAAACCCGACACCTGACACCCACTTTCTACACTTCCCACCCCTTCCTCACCTCCCGCCGGATAAACTGGTCCGCCTTGGGGTTGTTCTTCGCCTTCAGGTTCTCGGCGTCCCACTCGATCTTGGAGCCGGTGCGCAGCGCCACGTTGCCGAGGAGCACCATCTCGGTGAGCGGCACCGAGTATTCGAAGTTGGAGAGACACCGCGAGCCGCCTTTGCAGGCCTTGATCCACTCCTGGTAGGGATTGTCCCCGACCCGGGGCAAGGTCGGCGCGGGCTCGTCGAACTTTTTGAACTTCTCCGCGGGCAGCAGTCGAAATCCGTTCGGGTTCCACTCTTTAAACGCGATGGTGCCCTTTGACCCGATGATCAGGCTCCCGTTCTTCGGCAGATTCTTTTCCCCGATCAAGCCCGGATCGGGCCGCTTCCCGCCGTCCCACCACGTCAGACTGCAAGGCGGTTTGTTGCCGCGAGCCGGGAATTCGTAGCGAATCACCGCCCACTTCGGGGCCGTCTCGGGATTGATCCCGGACGATTCCGCTTCCACGCTGGTGGGCGCGCCCAGTTCCAGCGCCCAGAAGGCGGCATCCATGTTGTGGCAGCCCATGTCGCCCAGCGCCCCGGTCCCGAAGTCCCAGAAGCCGCGCCACTTGAACGGGTGGTAGCCGTCGGCGTAGGGCCGCTCCGGAGCCGGTCCCAACCACAGATCCCAGTCCAGGTAATCCGGGACCGGTTTCGAGCCACTGGGCCGCCCCATGCCCTGCGGCCAGATCGGCCGGTCGGTCCAGACGTGTACTTCTTTCACCTCTCCGATCACGCCCCCGCGCACGTACTCCACCAGCTTGCGCGTGCTGTCGAAGGAGTGCCCCTGGTTGCCCATCTGCGTGATGACCTTCTGCTTGCGAGACATTTGCAACATCTGCCGCGCTTCCCACACCGAGTGCGCCAGAGGTTTCTGCACGTAGACGTGCAGGCCCAACTTCATCGCCAGCATGCTGGCCGGAAAGTGATGGTGGTCCGGCGTGCTCACCGTCACGGCGTCGAGCTGGTCGCCGACCTTCTCTAGCATGACCCGGTAGTCGCGGAATGTCTGCGCCTTCGGAAAGCGCCCCTTCCGTGCCGTGAGAGTGCGGGCATCCACGTCGCAGAGCGCCACGATGTTCTCCGACATCACACCCTCGCTATCCGTTGCCCCCTTCCCTCCCGCGCCAATCACCCCGATATTCAGTTTCTCGTTGGGCGAGACCTTGCGTCCGAAGAGCGAGCCGCTGGGCAGGATCAGGGTCGAGGCAGCGGCGGAAGACGTTCCAAGAAAACGGCGGCGGGATGTGTTTGGAGCGCTCATGCTTGGCATTCGATGAATTTTTCGCCCCAAGGTCAAGCGCCCCGAATCGGAGCCAGCACTATTATCCTTGCTCGCATCATCTCGGCCCCTCTAACCTGATCCAACAACTATCAACGCCATGAAATCGCGCACCTTCATCATCAGAAAGGCCATCTGCCTCGCCACTCTTGCCTTCCCCCTGCCCGCCACCGCGGCGGACCTCATCGTGGAGGAAAACGGCGTCCTGCCAAACTACAGCACCATCCAGGCTGCGGTCACGGCCGCCATGCCCGGCGACCGCATCTTCGTGAAGAACAAAGCCGGCGGGATTCCCTACCAGGAAAACGTCCTCATCGGCAAGCCGCTCGAACTGCTCTCCTTCGACGCCATTGATCCGTTTATCGTCTTTGGTCACTACACCATTAACCCCGCGAGTCCCAGTTTTTCGATGCCGGACGATGCGGTTCGGATTATCGGGATGCACAACCTAAACGGCCAATTCCTGGCGACTGTGAACAATCCGGCAGGACCTCCGATCCAGATCCAGATCTTCGGCTGCCGATTTGATAACGGCTCAATCAATGTAACCGGCACGAACTATGTGAGCCATATCGCCGGAAACTGGATCCTAATCGGAGGCATCACCGTTCGCGAGGGCACCATCACGGGTAACCAGACGCCCGGCATTACCGTTAACGACGCGGCTGGAGTCGGTACACCTGGTGTCGAAACCCTGTAGGTGGTGGGAAATCGCATCGCCGGCGCCACGGGGGGATTTGTCAGCGCCGGTCTCACGTGGAGCAATAACGATCACTTCTGCCACATCGCCAACAATTGGTTGCACGTCGCCAACTTAAATGGGGCGCTAAGAATCAGTTCACTCCGATCTGGTGCTGGCGAGAACGTCGTCGTCAACAACTCAATCGAAACGAGCATCTCGGACAATACCGAGGGCATCAACGTAACCGGAACAG
>Ga0310121_10002804_pt1 | contig 16320 bp, 11 predicted proteins | sample CB27_Tmax_986_MG_FD_203504 | JGI IMG/M metagenome (GOLD analysis project Ga0310121, IMG submission 203504) | Marine microbial communities from Western Arctic Ocean, Canada - CB27_Tmax_986 | ecosystem: Environmental > Aquatic > Marine > Oceanic | place: Canada: Western Arctic Ocean | collected...
CGATCCGCTGTGTCGATCCGCTGTGTCGATCCGCTGTGTCGATCCGCTGTGTCGATCCGCTGTGTCGATCCGCTGTGTCGATCCGCTGTGTCGATCCGCTGTGTCGACTCGCCTCCGACCCGCGCGACGGCTAGAGTCGTTCCACCGTCAGTCCACCATCCACGGTGACGACATTTCCGGTTGAATAGGGTAAGTCACCGCGGGCCATCATCGTCGCCACTCGTCCGACATCTTCTGGAGTACCCCACCGCCTCTGCAAGGTGAGCCCGTCGGCGATCAGCCGGTCGTATTTCTCCGTCACGCCGGAAGTCATGTCCGTGCGGATGATTCCGGGTCGGATCTCGTAGACGGAGATGTGGTGCTCGGCCAGGCGAGCGGCCCACAGTTTGGTACTCATGGACAATCCTGCCCAAGACATGCAATAGTCACCTCGATTCAAGGAAACCAACTCGCCCGAGACCGAGCCGATGTTGATCACATAGCCACGAAAACTATCGGAAGACTGGTGCTGTTCGATCATCCAGCGGGCTGCCAGCTGGGTAAGAAAATACGCCCCTTTAAGATTGACCGCCATCACGCGATCGTAGGTGTCCTCGGTCGCATCCAGGATATCTTTTCGCCCTGGGGAAGTGATCCCCGCGTTATTCACTAACAGATTGAGTTGGCCGAAATGTTCCCGAACCTGTTGGACCATATTCGCCCGATCATCCGTCTGGCCCACATCCCCTCGGCAATAGCAGACATCGCGGCCCAGTGCACGGAGCGGATCGAGTCCAGGGTCGACTTGAGAACTATCTCGCATGCCGTTGATGGCCAAATCCCAGCCTTCTTGGGCCAGCGACATGGCGATGCCCAAGCCAATACCGCGGCTGCCACCCGTGATCAACGCAACTCGTTTCTCCGACACAGTCGCTCTCCACCCAGCGGAACTTTCAAATCCCTCCGCACGATCGTAGTGGCTGGAGACGCCCTGTTCAAGACTGCCACGGCAACGGTTGTCGAGCTCAAATTCCCCTCTTACGACGAGCTGGCCACACAGCGGGGGAGTTCTGGCGAACGTCAGCGATGAAGTTTTGGATCGAGTGTGTCGCTAGGGGCAAAACGAGGGCCCGGCATGGGGTGGCCTCAGCGACCAACTCGCCGCCGCGCCAGGACGTTCGTGTGCACAATGCCTCTTGGCCGCGCCAAGACGTTGTGAAGAGCATCGGCTCGCCGCTAAAGAATCGATTTAATGTCAGGCCCATCTGGGACAATAGTTGTGACGTCGTATTCATCGGTTTCTCGCTCTTGGGCGGTTAAGGTCCGAGCTCGCCTCGAATTAGGAGCTCGATCCGAAAGTGCCGCATCTGTTCGTGGGTTGTGGGTGTGGTTGTGGTTGTGGTTGGATGCTTTCCCTAGTGTGTTGCCATGCTGAGCAACTAATAACTAGTGCGATCTGATGGCCTTTTCGTTACGCCAAAAACAGGGATTTCCTGGAAGATTTCGGCGAAAGATTTGGATATTTCTCGGAGAACTCATCATCGAGGGTTCACCTCGACTTTTTTTCTCATGATAGGCTTGACGTCGCTCGATACAACTGTACAGTGTACAAAAGTTGATATAATGACTGCCTCCCACCCCAAATCGACGAATTTGCAAGTTTTAGCTGCGCTGAGGCAACAGATTGGCGCATGCCAGCAGCTTGGAGATCGGCCGGCGACGGAGACTATCAGCACGGGCTGCGCTGCTTTGGACGGGCTTTTTCCGGTTGGCGGGATGCGGCGAGGCCAGCTCATGGAATGGTTGGCCGCGGAGCCTGGTAGCGGTTGTGGGGTGCTGTCATTGTCGTTGGCCTGGAAGGCAATCACTCGGGGGCGCCCGGCAATCGTCGTGGTGGATCGTGAAAAATGGTTTTATCCGCCAGCGATGTTGGGTTGGGAGACGGGCCCAGCGGAGACGGGCCCAGCGGAGACGGGCCCAGCGGAGACGGGCCCAGCGGAGACGGGCCCAGCGGCAAAACAGATTGATTTACGAGATTTGATTGTGGTTCGCCCGGGCAGCTTGGCGGACGAGTTGTGGGCATTGGACCAGGCGTTACGTTGTCCGGCGGTGGCAGCCGTTTGGAGTTGGTTGCCACGTTTATCCCCCAAGGATTTTCGCCGTTTGCAATTGGCGGCCGAACAAGGGGGAGCGTTGGGCATGTTAATGCGTCCCGCCACGGTGCGTGGCCAGCCATCGTGGTCGGACATCCAGTTGTTGGTGGAGCCAGCCCACCGTGCGGAGGTGGCTGGTCAAGCCAGGGATTCAACAGAATCGCCACGGACTGTCCCCAAATCCCCCGCACATCAACATACCGCATACCGCTGGAAGATCACCTGCTTGCGGTGCCGCACGGGCGCTTCGGGCGCAAACGCGAATATTGAAATGCTGGCTACCAGTGGCCTCCTGAGACCCTGGCAATCACCGACAACAGATAACCGCTGCAGCCATGAAACGCATCCTTTGTCTTTGGTTTCCCAATTGGCCCATCCAAAGGGTCGCCGTCGCCAATCCCGAGCTTAAGGACGGGGCGATGGGGGATGGGGCGATGGGGGATGGGGCGGTGGGCGACGGGGCGGCGGGCGACGGGGCGACGGGGGATGGGGCGGCGGGCGACGGGGCAATTGCGCTGTACGCGTTGGATCCCCGTCGTGGTCAACGAGTTTTGTACGTGTCGCGGCTGGCGCGAACGGCGGGGGTGCGGCCCGGGATGTCAATGGCCGAGGCGGAAGCGTTGGTCAAGCATGCCGGCGCGGCTCGACGCCTACCGGGTGGCAAGCCCTCGCATCGACCTGCCACTTTCGTTTGGCGGGAGCATGACCCGGTAGCCGATCGCGAGATGCTCCAGCAATTGGCGCTGAAGTGTGAACGCTTCAGCCCACTGGTGGGATTGGAAACGGCCGACCATCCAGCTTGTCTGTTGTTGGAGATCACCCATTCGGCGGCTCGACTGGGTGGAGAAAAACAGCTGTGTCAACAGGTGGTCGATTGGGTGCGCCAGCTGAAATATCAATGTCGGCTGGCCGTGGCCGACACCATCGGCACGGCTTGGGCCGTGGCGCACTTTGGTGATGTGGCTTTGGGTGATGTGGCTTTGGGTGATGTGGCGACTCCCGAGGCAGTCTGTGACCAACTACCCCGATTGCCCATCGAGTCACTTCGCTTGGAGGCGGACACGTTGACCTTGTTGCATCGGTTGGGCATCCAACGCATCCAAGAGCTATTGGCGCTTCCTCGCCAGGCGCTTTTGTCGCGATTCGGGGCAGAGTTGCTGACCCGTTTGGACCAGGCACGGGGAAAGGTGCCCGAATCGGTGGTCGCCTTCTACAAGGCTCCACCTTTGGAACAATCCTACACCTTGGAGCACGCGACCTCTCGACGTGACGCGATTGAGGCCATCGTCCTCCAGCTACTGGGCAGGCTGTCCGAACAGTTGCATCGCCAACAACGGAGCGTCATTCGACTGGAGTGTTGCCTGAGCTGCGAGGGCGGTAAGCAGGTGGAGATCCAGACCGGTTTGTACCAGCCCACCTCGTCACCAGCGGAGCTTACGAAACTGCTGAAAATACAACTGGAACAATACACCTTACCAGCCGCGGTGCACGGTATCCGGGTGGCTGCCGCGATAGTGTCGCAACGGACGGACCAGCAAAACACGCTGTTGGATGACCACGAAAACCGTGCGCCTCAGGCATTGGGCCAGTTGGTCAATCGGCTCAGCAGTCGATTGGGACGGGCGGCGGTCGCGGGTGTGCAGCTGTTGGCGGAGGCCGAGGCAGAACGATCGTTTCAGTATGTGGCTTTGACGGGTGACGGTCGCTGGACCGGGAACCGTCGGCAGCGGGCGTTTGGGTCCAGTGCCACAGCGCGGCGGCTGCACCATGCCGCGGGTTGGAGGCCTTTGGGTTTAAAGGCCCAGCCGATTCGATTGCGGGTCGTTAGCGTGGCGCCGAACGGCCCGCCCGTGTCATTCAGCTTTGGTAACCGGATGCATCCAGTCGCGCATTATTGGGGGCCGGAACGGATGGAGACAGGTTGGTGGCGAGGTGGGCTGGTGCGGAGGGATTATTACCGCGTGCAGGACCAGTCGGGATGTCGATTTTGGGTGTTTCGAGATTTGGAAAACGGAGATTGGTTTCTACACGGGGAGTTTGTGTGAGGGACATGTACTCTGAGCTACATTGCAAAACGAACTTCTCTTTTCTCGAAGGTGCATCGCACGCCGATGAACTAGTCGCGCGGGCCGTGGAACTGGGTTATCACGCGCTGGCCATTACCGACCGAAACTCTCTCGGCGGCGTGGTGCGGGCCCATGCAGCGGCCAAACAACACGACCTAAAAATCATCATTGGCGCGGAGATCGTTCCCCAAGATGCTCATCCAGTGGTGCTGTGGGCGCCAGACCGGGCCGCTTATGGCCAACTCTGCCGACTGCTTACTGTCGGACGGCGGCGGGTGCCCAAGGGGGAATGTGAAATCACTTGGGAGGATATCGTCCAACACAGCGAAGGAGTGTTGGCAGGGGTGATCCCAGCCGGCTGGGAGGCTCAGCCCTCGGACCTGGCAGCGCTGCGGAACTATGCCGATCTATTCCAAGATCGCGCGTATCTGTTGGCCGCATTGCACCGTGGTCCCAACGATCAAGGACGATTGCAGCGATTACGGTCGTTGGCGCATCAATGCCACCTGCCCCTGGTGGCAGCTGGGGACGTCCATTACCACGTCGCTGAACGAATGCGGCTGTATGATGTGCTCACCGCCATTCGCCATGGCACCACCGTCGATGAGGTGGGGCCACATCGTTTCGCCAATGCTCAACGGCATCTGCGGGAAATCGAAGACTTGCGGTACCTGTTCGCGGCCTGTCCCGAAGCGTTGCATCGAACCAACGAAGTGGCCGACCGCTGCACGTTTTCGTTGGATGAATTGCGTTACGAATATCCCGAGGAGCTAGCCCCCGACGGATACACACCGATTCGTTTTCTCAAGCGGTTGGCCTGGAAAGGGGCGGGTCTGCGTTATCCCCACGGGGTTCCGGACAAAGTGAGCCAGTTGATCGAACATGAATTGGGTCTGATCGAGGAACTTGACTACGAAGCCTATTTTCTGACAGTGTGGGATTTGGTGCGTTATGCGCGGAGCCGAAATATTCTTTGCCAAGGGCGTGGATCGGCCGCGAATTCGGCCGTTTGCTACTGCTTGGGAATCACATCGGTCGACCCGGACCGAGTGGACGTGTTGTTTGAGCGTTTTGTCAGCCGCCAGCGCAACGAAGCTCCCGATATCGACGTGGACTTTGAACACGAACGACGCGAAGAAGTTCTACAATACCTGTATGACAAATACGGTCGCGAGCGCGCGGGATTGGCGGCGGTGGTCGTCACTTACCGGTTGCGGTCGGCCGTGCGAGACGCGGGAAAGGCGCTCGGCCTGTCGTTGGATCGAGTCGATGCACTCACCAAACAGACCGATGGCTACCGACACGATGACAAGTTCACGGAGAGGTGCCAGCAGGTTGGCATTGATCCGGATTCGGAGATTGGTCGACGACTCGTCGAGACGGTCCAGCAGTTGATCGGTTTTCCTCGTCACCTTTCCCAGCACGTGGGCGGTATGGTGATGACACGCGGTCCGTTGTGCGAGTTGGTGCCGATCGAGAACGCCGCCATGGAAAATCGCACGGTGATCAGCTGGGATAAGAATGATCTGGATGATCTCGGCATTCTCAAAGTCGATTGCCTGGCCTTGGGCATGCTCACCGCCATCCATCGTTGTTTCGATCTTTTGGAAAAGCACACCGACCAGCGACTGACGTTGGCCACCGTGCCGGCGGAGGATCCAGCGGTCTATGACATGATTTGCCAAGCGGACACGACGGGCGTGTTTCAGATTGAGAGTCGCGCTCAGATGAGCATGTTGCCGCGGCTGAAACCACGGTGCTTTTACGACCTCGTCATCGAGGTCGCCATCGTGAGGCCTGGGCCGATTCAAGGGCAGATGGTCCATCCGTACTTGCGGAGGCGCGCCGGAGAGGAGGAGGTGACTTATGCGTCGGACGCGATCCGTGGGGTGCTGCACAAGACACTGGGAGTGCCGATTTTCCAGGAACAGGCCATGCGACTGGCGGTGGTCGCAGCGGGATTCACACCAGGCGAAGCGGATCAACTGCGACGCGCAATGGGGGCCTGGCGAAAAACAGAAGCCATTGATGTCTTTCGCGAAAGGTTCATCCAGGGGATGCGGGAACGAGGGTTGGAAGAGGAATTTTCCCAGCGGGTGTTTCAGCAGATCCGTGGCTTTGGTGAATATGGTTTTCCAGAATCGCATGCGGCCAGTTTCGCATTGTTGGTTTATGTGTCGGCATGGTTGAAGTGTCACCATCCAGCGGCCTTTGCGGCGGCGATTATCAACAGCCAGCCGATGGGATTTTACGCACCCGCCCAATTGGTGAGCGACGCGCGACGACATGGCGTGGAGGTGCGAACGGTGGACGTGAATCACAGTGATTGGGATTGCACGTTGGAGCCAGTCGACGAGTGTAATTTGACTTTCGCCAACGGTTGCCCACCCGCGGAATTGGCTCTGCGCCTCGGCTTACGCATGGTCGTGGGTTTTTCCGAGCGGCATGCGGAACAAATTGTGACGGCCCGCGGATGTGGCGACTTTCTGTCGCAAGAGGATTTTGCCCGTCGCACTCGGTTGAGCCGGGCGGTCATCTCGCAGCTGGCGGAGGCGGATGCGCTGGGGTCGCTGGGACGAGACCGGCGCCAGGCACTGTGGGAGTCACTGGCCCAAGAACAGCAACCTCGAGACCTGCCATTGTTCGCTGATCTGACACCAGAGGATGAACAACCGGTGCATTTGCCTGAGCTGCATGCGTTGGAGAATGTGTTGGCGGATTATGAGACCACCGGGCTGACGCTTCGCCAGCACCCGATCTCTTTCTATCGCCAGCAGCTGGAGGAAACGGGCGCGATAACCAGCCAGCGGTTGGCCGAGATGGACCATGACCGCCGTGTATGCGTGGCTGGTTTGGTTCTGCTTCGTCAACGCCCCAGTACCGCCAAGGGAATCACGTTTGTGACGATCGAAGATGAGACCGGCACCGCCAACCTGGTGCTGCATACCCGTGTCTGGGAAAAATTCTATAATGTAGCCAAACGCAGTTCAGCGTGGGTGGTTTTCGGCCGTTTGGAGTCAAAGCACTCAGTGATCCATGTGGTCGTGGATCGCATGTACGACTTTGCTGATTACCTCCAGACGGATGGATCGCGGCTCGAATTCGATTCGCGAGATTTCAGGTGAGTTCGCGAGCCGCGCATTCAAGGCCCAACAGTATAAAAAGGCACAACAGAAATAAAAGGCACAACAGAATGACAGGTACAACTGGATGACGGAGACCGTCACCATCGAAACGAGAGGACCGATTCATGCCTCCATTCGTCCGCCGGGTTCCAAGAGCATCACCAACCGGGCGCTAGTATGCGCCGCCTTGGCGGATGGTCGCTCTTCGCTCCACGGCGCACTTGATAGTGACGACACGAGAGTCATGATCGACGGGCTCCAGCAACTGGGAATTACAGTTGCGGTGAGTGACGAGGGTCGGAGCTTGGAAGTGGACGGTTGCGGCGGTCGGCTGCCAGTGAACACGGCTGACCTGTTCGTGGGAAACAGCGGAACGACAGTCCGATTCTTGACGGCCCTGGTTTCATTGGGGCATGGCATCTTTAGGTTGGACGGTGTACCCCGCATGCGGCAGCGTCCCATCCAGGACCTGCTCGACACGTTGAGGCAACTTGGAGTCAATGCCGTTTCCGAAACTGGTACGGGGGCTCCGCCCGTGCGGATCGAGGGGCATGGCCTCGCGGGCGGAACCGCCGAGATCGCTGGAAATGTCTCCAGCCAATTCTTAAGTGGGCTGCTGATGGCGGCACCCTATGCGCGAAGTGATATTCAGCTGAACGTCGGCGGCGCGTTAGTCTCCCAGCCTTACGTGAGGATGACCATGGACGTCATGCGGGCCTTTGGTGTGGACTGCAACGACCAAGACGGATACCACGTGACCTGCGGCCAGCCTTACCAGGCGCGTGAATACGAAGTGGAACCGGACGCGTCGACAGCCAGTTATTTCTGGGCGGCTGCCGCGATAACTGGCGGAACAGTGACCGTCGAGGGGCTTTCTCGGTCGGCAATGCAAGGGGATGTACGATTCTGTGAGTGCCTCAGTCAGATGGGATGCGTGGTCGAATACGATGACGATTCGATCACGGTGACGGGTGGCCAGCTCATAGGTGTCGATATCGATATGAACGACATTAGCGACACGGTGCAGACGTTGGCGGCGGTGGCGCTTTATGCAGTCGGACCGACCCGCGTGCGGGGGGTGGCTCACAACCGGCACAAGGAGACCGACCGCATCGGTGACTTAGCGCGGGAGCTGCGAAAGTTGGGCAGTGACGTTGACGAGCATGAAGACGGTCTGACCATCACCCCAGGCGAACTACGCGGTGCGCAAATCGCGACCTACGACGATCACCGCATGGCGATGAGCCTTGCGCTGGTTGGGTTGAAAACGCCGGGCGTGGTCATTGAGGACCCCCGTTGCACGGCGAAGACCTATCCTCGTTTTTTCGAGGACTTGACAGCGTTGGGGGAGTAGTCGCGCCGCTGGATTCACCCCCGTCGCGGAATGATTCACCGCCAGCCAGTTGCTCGATCCGTGAGTCGGTTGCCGATTCCAGGTTGAACAATGTGGATTTCCGAATTGTCACGGCCGATAGCTGCTCGTACAGAGCTCTGAGATCCTCGTCCTTGTCGACAAGTCGTCGCAAGCACTGACTTACGAAGATTTCACCAATCGGACGATCACGCGAATGGGAGTTGAGTGAGTTGGCCCGAGCTGTTGCTTCAATCCGACAATCGCGGCGAGGTAAACGTCGATGGCCTCTATTTGTCTTCCCAGCGCGCTCAGTGCATTCGCTTGCCATTCTAGTGCCAGCGCGGTGCGGACATGCTCCACCCCCAATATCTCTAGGCGCCTTTCCACCATCGTCGACGCAACTTCCAACGCTTCTTCAGCCTCTCCTCGGTTCAATTGCCCCATGAATTTTGATGCCTCCCGATCGGAATTGAGCAGCTGCTCGCGTGTTTCGGGTGGCATCTTCACTAATTCATCCAAGTAGCGATTCAAGAGTTCGTGCCATTGGAGGTTTTCATCCGTCGGAGCGAGATTCGCAATGTCGGAGGCAGTGACTCGGGCATGCATCTCGATGGCGACCGTGAGATTTCCCATGAGTGCGTGCACGACCATGGTTCGCAGGGTGGAACCATTCGGGGCAAACCGTTGAGGCCGCTTTCCTGGCGGAAACGAGCCGAAAGGTGTTTTACCAGATTCCTGTGTGATTCAACGCCCGACGGGACAGTTTGGTTCCTTGTTAATCAGCTCTTTGCTCGTTTGGATCACCAATGCGATGTCCTGGCCCGTGACGCCGGCACGGATTCAGCACCGGGTCGAATCATTCGTGAAAGGACGTTATCCATTCAGCGCTTGGCGGGATTGGGAAAAAGCCTCGACTTGGGCAATCGCGGCGGGGCTCGAACCAGATCTTTCCCGAGCCCGTCAACAACTGGCCGACGAAATCACGGGCGACCAGCACTCACTCGTGCTAGGCAGTGCCTTCCGAGTTGGAATTGTTTCAACCGATCAGATCGAGCAGCTGGTTGGGTTGAAGCAAGGCCGTGCGTCACTGATTCCCAAACTGCGGTTTGGACAACCGCGCCCCATTTGCGAGTACGTTTTTGGCACTTGGGAGTCCGCATTGGACAACTCACCCCATTTGCAACTGGTTCGCGTATGCCGAGAGGGAAAGGCGTGGCCCTTGGCCGCTGGGTTGATGGTGGGCGGAAGCACTCCATTGGTCATGATGCAGACGACCGGTCTCTTTGAGTCCGGTGATGCGCTGCGAAATATCGTCTTCGACCCGCGGATTCCCGTAATCGCGATCATCGGCGCAAGGAATTGGCTTGATCCGGATTCCAAAGATACGGCCAAGCGATTCGCCAGGCCGATTCTAGAGGCCTGGGGGATCCAATACCAAGTTGTGGATGGATCGAACGACCAGCCAAAGTTGGCGGATTTTTTTCGAGATTGCCAACAGAATAACGAGCCGAGAATCATTGTACTGGCGGAGTAATCGGCTATGAGCCCATCCAATCAGAATCCGCTCAAGCGAATTCCTCTGTGAGACGCTTTAGGTGTGCTCTCCAAGGTTCGACAGCCGAATGATGTGGTGATCACCAACCAGGGCTCCTCGCGAGTGTGGCCGCTGATCGCCCAACATCGACTGGACTTACCTTCCATACATCACACATAACTGTTAGCAATCGTCCGCGGGCTTCGCGTGGAGCGTTTTGCTTGACTTTCGGCGGCAAATGTCTTAGCTTGACGCTCGTCCACTTCTGGCGGAGTCAGGGCCGAGTAAAACGGCCCGGCGATCTACGTCGTGAATTGGTCGTGACAATAACCCAGCACCCGTCCAAGGTCATGACGAATTGTTTCGAACCTGGCACAATGCAACACTGCCTGTCGATTCGTCGGCGGTCCCTTCTCCTGACGACCGCTTGTGCGTCGTTTTACTCGTTTCTACCGCTGGCCGTTGGTCAAGAGGCGGCTGAGGCCGATCCACCGCCGCTTCATCAGAGGGTGGACCAACGGATCGAATCGTTACATCCCGGTCCGTTTTCCCCACCCGCGGAGGACGGCTCCTTTCTGCGACGAACTTATCTGGATCTCACCGGTTCCTTGCCACCGGTCGCGGTCACTCGCCAGTTTTTGGCTGATCCTTCCACGGATAAGCGGACCGCGTTGGTCGATCGCCTAATTGCCAGCCCCGAGTTTGTCCGGTATATGGCAGTGCGCCTCGACGTCATGCTTTTGGAACGCCGAAATGGCAACGCGGTCGACGAGAACGCTTGGCGGCAGTATTTGTACGATTCCGTAGCTGAGGACATGCCGCTAAACGAGTTAGCCAGTGAGCTGTTGGCGGCCGACGGGGCGGAAGAGGCCAAAAGACCGGTGGCAAAGTTTCTGCTTGACAGGCAATGTGAACCAGTCGTCCTGACACGCGACGTGGGGCGGATTTTTTTTGGTAAAGACCTGCAGTGTGCCCAATGCCACGATCATCCGTTGATCAGCGACTACCTGCAATCGGACTTCTTCGGTTTGACGGCGTTTCTCCAGCGGACTTACCAAATCACGGACGAGAAGAACGAAAAGCAACTGATCGTGGCTGAAAAGGGAGTGGGGTGGCCCAAGTACCGCTCCGTATTCGAGCCCGACACGGACGAGCAAGCCGCGATCGCCAAGGTACCAGGCGGGATTACCGTGGAGATACCACGATTCGTGGAAGCCGATGCCTACGAAGTGGCACCCACTGACGGTGTGCGCGGAGTTCCGAAGACCAGTCTCCGTAAGCTGTTGGCCGAACAGTTGCGAGATGGAAATCCAATGTTCGCCCGCAATCTGGCGAATCGACTGTGGGCCCAGCTAATGGGCCGTGGATTGGTCGAACCGTTGGACATGCACCATGCGGAAAATCCAGCTACCTATCCGAAGTTGCTTGAACTATTGGCTAGCGAACTGGTCGCCATGAAGTTTCGGTTGCGGCCTTTCTTGCGCGAACTTGCCCTGACTTCCGCCTACGCCCGTTCGATCGATGGCCCCGCGATCGATGCCACTTCGATCGATGCCCCACAGTTAGGTGAAGCGCGCGTTGACGAGGAACTGGCAGAAACACGGCAGTCACTCCAGCGACTCGAGGAGCAAAAAGCGGAGTTGAAGCCAACGTTTATTGACGCGCGGGACCGCCTGCGCGACGCTCGACGAGTGTCGGCCAATCTACAGATGGAGCTAATTTCGTCCCAAGAACAGGTGTCGGCCGCCGAGAGCAAGGCGGCGGCTGCCACCGCGGCGATCGAACGGGCGAACCAACAGGTGGCCGAGATCCAGCCCATACATGATTCGTTGGCTGTGGCGGCCGCGGCGGCCAGCTCGGCGGCGGACAAGTCGACCGAGGACGAAGAGTTGCGCGCCATTGCCACCGCTCTGCAGGAACAACTGGACAAGGTAGCTGGTCGTATCGCGTCCCCCACCGAAGAGATCGCGAAACAACAAGCGGCGGTCGGCGAGGCTCATGGGGAGCTGGCCAAAGCAAAACAGCAGGTCGAGGCGATCCAAACGCAGCTGGTCTCATCCGCGGAGTCGATCGGTACGTTTCAGGCGGCATTCGAACGGCTGAAGCCTGGTTGGGACGACCTGCGGCAGAGCTTTGAAACGTTGACGGCACGACAGACCGATTTGGAGTTGAAAGCGGAGTACAACCAGTCAATGGTCGAGGTGGTGGCGGCTGAAAAGTCGTTGGCCGACAGCCAAGGTGCGGTGAATTTAGTCCAAGCCAGTCTGGAGTCTCGCCAGTCGGCGTTGGACCAGCTTGTCATGCAGGTTACAAAGGCTGAAGAGGAACGGACGCAAATTGATGACCAACTGCAACCGGCGCTTCGGCAGTTCGAGAAGACCCGAGCGCTGTTGGACGCATTGGAGACCGCGGACTCGGCGCTGGCGTCCGCCCAACAGCAATTAGAAGAGGATGAACAGCTCACGAGTGCTCGCGATAAAATCGCCACGGCGAAATCTCCGATCAATGAAGAGTTAAGCCGATATCGGTCATCCGTGGTCATGTTACAGAGTCAAGCCGAGGAACTCGATACTCAGCGATTGGCTTTGAGTGCCCAGCTGGATGTCATGAGACCCGAGGTCGACGCATTAACCGTAGAGGTCGCGCGGGCGGAACGGTTATACCAAGAAGCTCAGAACCGAGCCGCACAAACAACCGCGGCTCACCAAACCGTGTCGGATCGCCTCGTCCGTCGTTGGTCGGAGCGACACGCGATTTACAATCCAAGGCCGTTGGATGCCGAACAGTTGGCATGGAGTATGATGCTTGCGTCGGGTCAACAGGAGCGAGCTCGCGATGAAGTGGTCACCAAGTGGGACAGCGAAAACCCACCGCCTGCCGAGGAGACCCCAGAGGCCGAGAGCTACGATTCTCTAAGGGAGGCCGGGATCGAACAACAGTACTTTCAGAAGCTAGTGTCGATGGCAGGGGAGTTCGCGAGCCTGTTTGCTCCGGGCGCTGGGCAGCCACAAGATCTGTTTTCGGCAACGCCCGACCAGGCTTTGTTTTTGAGCAATGCGAACGTCGTCAAGCAGTGGTTGGCGCCGGTCGATGGTAACTTAGCGGATCGGCTCGTGAAAAGTTCGTCGGTCGAGCAGCTCAGTGACGAACTGTTTCTTGCGGTACTGGCCCGCCAGCCCTCGACCGAAGAACTTTCACAAGTACGGCAGTACCTGGATCAGTTTCCAGACGAACGGGTTACGGCGATCCAAGATTTGATTTGGAGCCTCATGGCGTCTGTCGAGTTTCGCTTTTATCGTTAGGAGTCTTACATGTTTCCAAAATACGCATGTCGATCTTCCGTGCATGGCATGGCGAGGCGCCAGTTTCTCGGCCAATCGTTGGCCATCGGTGGCGCGGCCGTCGGAGGCGTGAGCCGCTTTGCCCAGCCCCTGTTTGGGAATCATCTGGCCAGCGAACAGAAACGGGTTTTGGCGTTCTACCTGGACGGAGGCCTCAGCCAATTCGAGAGTTGGGACCCGAAAACTGGTGTGCCGACTGGTGGCCCCTTTCGCGCCATTCCGACATCGGTACCCGGAATCCATCTAAGTGAATTGATGCCACTGACGGCCCAACAGATGCATCACTTGTTGATCCTCCGCGGCGTGAACACCAACGAAAACGTTCACGCCCGGGGCCGGCAGATGGTACTCACGGGACGTCGTTTTGTGCCCGGAGAATCGCACCCCCACCTAGGTGCGGTGGCGGCTAAAGCGATCGCGCCAGAAGCAGCGCCCATGCCGGGACACATTCGCGTGGTGGCGGGCGGAGGTGGAAATCGTAGTCGCGATGCGGCGTATCTGGGTGCTGAATTCTCCAGCATCGTCATGAGTGAGAAGAATCCGCCGAATCATATGCCCGCCGACGACCCCGCCGCGCTCAAACGGGACTTGGCGCGGCACAATCTACGCCGTGGTTGGGACAGTCATTTGCTCAGCCGACGACGTTCGGCGATGACCGACGCGTATCTCCAAAGCTTTGAGTCGGCGGAACGACTCGTTGGCCAACGGGATGTGTTTGATCTATCGTCGGAGCCAGCGAACGAGCAGGAGCGGTACGGTACTCAGGCGCTAGGTCGCCAGTGTCTGTTGGCTCGACGCCTTTTGGAAAGAGGGGCGACCTACGTCCAGGTCCATCACGGCAATTATGACACGCACGCCGAGAATTTCAGTTTTCATATCGAGCAAGTCGGTGAATTTGATCGTGCGTTTGCGGCAACGATTGCCGATCTTCACGAACGCGGTATGCTAGAGAGTACACTGATCATCGTCTTCTCCGAATTCGGGCGAACTCCGAATATCAATCATCGATTCGGGCGTGATCACTGGGGCACGTCTTGGTCAGTCGTTGTGGGTGGCTGCGGCGTCCAGCAAGGGGGTGTTTTTGGTAAGACCAACGACCACGGCACGGAGGTGGCGGAAGGCGAAGTCGACCACGGCAACCTATTCCACACTTTCTTGCAAGCCGTGGGGGTGGATTCGACCGATACGTTTAATATTGACGGAAGAGATGTCCAAATTGCGGATCCCGCTTCCGAGCCGATCCGAGAGGTATTGGCCTAACGATGAGTGACGACACGAATCCGATCGCGGCGGATCCAGAAAAGGCACACGTCGTCTCGCAATGGAAGCATGACAGTCGCTTGCTCTCCTGCCGATTCGATCCGCTGGGGCGGTACGTTTATACCACCGCCTATGATTACACAATCCAACGATGGGAGCTGGCGACAGGCACGAAGACCGTCCTCAAGGCGCACGACAGCTGGGTGCGCGGACTGGCCTTTTCGCCTGACGGAGAAACGCTTGTGTCGGGCGGATATGACGGTCGGCTCATCTGGTGGCCCGTCAACGGGGGAGACGTCACTGGGGAAAGTGTCGCTGGAGAAGGTGTCACTGAAGAAAGCGCCACTGGAGAAGGTGTCGCTGGAGAAGGTGTCGCTGGAGAAGGTGTCACTGGGGAAAGTGTCACTGAAGAAAGCGCCACTGGAGAAGGTGTCACCGAAAAAAAAATTGAACCGCAGCGGATCGTTGAAGCCCACGACGGCTGGATTCGCTGGGTCGACATCAACTCAGATGGGAGTCTCGTTGCGACCGGAGGAAACGACCATTTAGTCAAGATCTGGAGCTTCGAGACCGGCGAGTTAGTTCGTTCGATCGCTGGGCACGACCGTCACATCTACAGCGTCCATTTTCACCCCAGCGGCGAGTCGGTGTTCTCCGGTGATCTACGCGGTGTGGTGAAGCAGTGGAGTATCGCGGATGGTAGTGAGATCGCGACGTACGATGCCAAGGCCCTTTATACAGAAAACCCCGGCCAGGCGGCGGAGTACGGTGGCGTCCGTTCCATGGATTTCGACGCGAGCGAAAACCGTCTAGTCTGCAGTGGGCTTCACGAAGCGCCGAACCCGTTCGCTGGCGAGCAACAGCCACTCGTGGTGGTATTTGACGGGAGCACGCACGAAGAATTGCACAAGTTTATTGCCAAAGAGGGATTGAAATGCATCGCGTGGCGGGCCCTGTTTCATCCGGCCGGCTTCATTCTCGGCGCCTGCGGTGGCGGTGGTGGTGGTTTCTTGGTGTTCTGGAGGCCTGACGCGGAAACGGAGTTTCATCGCTTTAAGCTTCCCGACACGCTTCGTGACATGGATTTGCATCCCAACGGTCTCCTCGTCGCCACGGCACATAATGACGAACATGTGCGGATCACGCGATTGAGTGAGAATCAATCCGCGACTTGATTTGAATTCTCGGTTCGCCGTTCTCGGTTCGCTGTTCTCAGTTCGCTGTTCCCCTGTACCCAATAAATACCACGTTGATGTCTCAGCCACCACAGACCTGACGTTCCCTACCGCGCGTTCCCCTCCTGGCGGCCTGGTGAATGGCACCCCGCATCGCGTGGACCTACCGTTTCAGTCCAAGGTGCCATTCACCAGGACGCTGGGAGGGGTTAGGGGAGGGTTTTCAAGACACTCACACAGAGTGATCGAAACCCCCTCAAAGACACACTCACGTTCCAGCCAGCACAGTTCTAGAGACTCCCGCGCATCGATACCGCCGCGCGCCCTCCCCTA
>Ga0310121_10002805_pt1 | contig 16320 bp, 10 predicted proteins | sample CB27_Tmax_986_MG_FD_203504 | JGI IMG/M metagenome (GOLD analysis project Ga0310121, IMG submission 203504) | Marine microbial communities from Western Arctic Ocean, Canada - CB27_Tmax_986 | ecosystem: Environmental > Aquatic > Marine > Oceanic | place: Canada: Western Arctic Ocean | collected...
CAAGCGGGATATCGTTCGCCGTAAACGCCCAACTGCCCAAAAGGTTGATGTCCTTGATGCAGATGCGGTGCCAATTCGTTTCAATCGATCCGGCGTCTGTAAACTGGCCCATCTCGACGAACGTTCCCCCATCGCGCAGCATCTCAATGCCTTCCGGTCCAGACGACGGGTGGCCGGTGCACTCGACCACGAGATCGGCGCCAAATCCGCCCACGATTTCCCGTACGGCGTCGATGCGCGATTGCGACGTTGTGTATTCATCAATCGAAACCGTGGCCTTGGCGCCAAATGCGCGACAAATAGCGAGCCGCGGCTCTTCGGGCGCGCCGACGACGATCACACGGCCCGCACCCATTTCCTGCGCGGCGACGAGTGCCAGTACCCCAATCGGCCCCGAGCCTTGAATTACGACCGTGTCGCCAAAATGAAATCCATCCGTCGCAACTGCGCGGTTGAGCGCTCGAATGCAACACGCAAGTGGCTCGGTCAGCGATCCGCGTAACGGCGACATATCGTCTGGCAAGCGATAGAGCTTGGTCGCCGGCAGCATTTCCAAATCGACGTACACCATCTCAGCCCAGCCACCCCACAGATGGGGCGGTTTCTCGAATGGGATGTAGCGGCCGTAGTATGTCGGGTTCAGACAACGATTGGCGCGGGTTGGGTAGTGGATACAGTAATAACATTCACCGCACTGCATCAGCGGCGGAATCATGACTTTGTCTCCAACAGCCAACGCTTGACCCATGAAGTCTTCGTTTAGCGCCGCGCCTTTCTCCACGATCACTCCGGCCAACTCGTGACCGAGGGTCAGGGGCCACGGCAATGATTTAGGCCAATGCCCCTGCAAGATGTGCAGGTCGGTACCGCACACCCCGCACGCGTCAACGCGAATCAGCGCGGCCTGGTCAGGCACGTCCGGTCGGGGCACGCTTCTGATTTCGGGGGAACTGCGCGGCCCGTTGTATGTTGCTACGCGAACGGTGGTCATGTCGAACTGTGCTCAGCCGCTGGCAGAAACCGTCTCGACAGGCGTGCGTTTGAGCGACTCGGGCACGAACATCGCCAGCACGATACATAAAAATGCACCAATCAAGAGCGGCATGAAAGCAAGCCAATAGCCCGCGGCGCTATAGACGCGGCTCCCATCGATCACCGTCGAGTCAGAAGTATTCAGCAGCGCACCCATGAGCAGTTGCAAGATAGCGTTGCCAACAAAAGGGGACATGTTGACGATTCCAAAAACTGTGCCGAATATCGCCGGACGAACGACCTCTTTGACCATCGGCTGCCCGATCAAAATGAAGCCGGCCGAAAAGCCGAAGAGGAGGAAGAGCAGATTGATGGTCAATGTGCTGGCCCCGTTCGTCGTTGCCACAATACCGGCCCACGCCGCGGTCAGGCCCACTGTGCCGCCGATCAAGAACGGTCGCCTACTTTTAACTTGGTCCGACAAATAGCCTGACACCGCCGCGCCAAGCCCTGCACCGACCGAGAGTAACAGTAGAGAAGCGCCGGATGTCACGGCGGTTTTGCCGTGAACGTGGATTAGATATGGACCCGCCCACAGGAATTGAAACGCCTGCAGGCTTCCGAGGCCGAGCAGTAGAGTTAATGAAACGATCCAAATGGTTGGCGTGCGCAGCCAGATTTGTGCGGCTTCCTTTATCAACGAACGATAATCAACACTTGACACGTTGTCGGTAGCAGTGGATTCGGCATCAGGATCAACAGTGCGAATGGGCGGTAATCCGATCTCGGCCGGATCGTCGCGAATGAGGATCCAACTCAGGGCTGCCAACAGGAATGTAAACAATCCAGCCATTAGCAGCGGCGCCTCCCAACCCAATCTAACGACGATGAACGCGAGCGGCGCTGTTCCCAACATGGAACCGGCGAAGGCTAATGTAGCGTTGAGTCCCAGCAGCGTTGCAAATTCTCGTACCCGAAACCAGGTGACGAGTACCTTTAGGACAGAGATGAATATCACCGCTGAGCCGAGTCCGGTGATGGCGCGTCCCATCAGGCCCATCCCGAGCCCGGTGGCCTGCGAAAACAAGATCTGCCCCACTGACATGATCAACATGGCTGCAGTCACGGTCCGCCGCGGTCCCCACTTGTCGTTGAGAATGCCAGAGGGTATCTGCAGTAACGCATATGGGTAGAACATGAGCGAGCCTAAAAGCCCAAGTGAGACAGCATCCAAGTGCCACGCGGTTGCCAGCTGATCGCCAATCGTCGCCGGGACGACAAATAGGAATAAGACCACCATATTGCAAACGACGGGAACGCTCAACACCACCCAGCGATAGCGGAGCAAACGTCGGATGTCGGACTGGGCGACGGCGATTTGAGTTGTCATTGTACGGGGCTCAATGCAGGAATGCTTATGCGCCTGCAAACCACTGTCCGAACTGCTGGATCAACCTGCGATCCCCGGACACTTCCATCTGTCCCGAGGCAACTGCTCCGTCGATTTCCAGTCGCTCGAATATCAAGCGGATGAAGCCTTCGGCTTCGCTCCGGATTTCAATGTTTGGATCGGCCGGGCTTGCCGGTTCCATGCTTGCTTGATCTCCCTGAACGACAATGTCGTATTCACCCGACAGCTCTCCGTGCAGATGGAATCTATACCGCACCGGCCTCGGCAAGCAGTCGCTCGGACTGAACAACCACACTAAAAAAATTTGGAAGTAGTTCAACTATGAACTGCACGCTTTCCGGCGACAGTCGCGCGGATGGCTCAAGTTGGGAGCGGATGTCCCAGCCGTGCAGCGACAGCTCCATCATGCGCAGGCTCAAGAACGTGCTGACCGGGTAGATCCCGCCGGGATGGTAACAAGGCTTTTCCCAATCTTGCGCGTCAAGTCCGTGGAATAAATCCAACAAGCCTGCAGTGTTTTCGCAGAAGGTAGCCAGCACTGTGTCGCCTAGACTTGCTCGAAATGCCTGCGCACTCTTGGCTACTGATGGGGCTGCTTCGGCGCCGCTGACGGAACCGGCCTCCCACGCTCCTGTGGGCGTTGATGAATCGCCTGCCAAACCGCGCGCGATCCACTCCGTGTAGAGCTGCGCGACCCACGCTAGGTGTGCGACGACCTCGCTCACATCCCATTCAGCACAGGCGGTCTCGTGCTGCCAGTCTGCGGGCGAAAGTGCTTTGAGATAGCTGTGAAGCGTTTCGAATTCTTCGCGGACCAACGCCACGGTTCTATCACCCCTACGGGCATCCCTTCGGGTGTGCCGCAGCGGCTTGGCCTGCGGCAGGTTGTTCCGCTCCCGATGGAGCCCCTTCACCCCTTCGGGTGTGCCGAAGCGGCTCGGGCACGCGGCAGCCGCATCGGGCTCAGGCGTTTGCATTGGAGTCAAGCTGAGGGTCATGGTGGTGATGCCCGTTCTGGCTCAAGCTTGCTCGAAGTTCGTCCGTTGCTCCAACATCGACTGTCAATGTCTCCGGATCGATAACCACTCCGTAGGCATCTCGGGCTACTTCGATGCTCACGAGTTCTTCCTCGACATCCGCGACGACCGCGTCAACTGTGCGCTCAAGCGGTGAATACAAGCCTCCGCCGCCGGGCGTTTCGAACACTAGCACATCGCCGGCTTCGATCTGGCCGCTGCCGGGTCCGATGTCCTTCCCATTGAGCAGAATGCGTCCGGTGCGGGCCGGCCAGCCGCCGAGGAGACCCTTGGGGGGGTGTTGCAAACGCGCCATCATGATGGTGTACACGACCGGATCGAGGAAACGGTACGTCAAACGCTGCCCGAACGCACCACGAAACTTGCCGGGACCAGCGGAATCCGGAATAGCTTCCTTGGACTCTACGATCACTTGCATCGTATCGTCTATAACTTCGCAGGGGGTATTGGGAAAATTGCCCGGAAAGCTGGCGACCTCGCCATCCTTTTGCGGCATCCCGCCAAGACCTCCGTTCATCACCAGAATGCGATGATACGTGTTGCCGCGCCGGTCCTCGCCCACGCATGCGAAGACCCACACCGGCGCGCTGCCGCCTTGGGCCATCGTGCGTTCGGGAATAATTTCGGCGAGGGCAGCATAGACGCCGTCAACGACCTGATGCCCGACGGCATGACGCGCCATGTTTGGCGCAGGAAAGGCGGCCGCCATGATCGTGCCGGTCTCTGAGATCACCTTGATTGGGCGTAAGAATCCGGCGTTGTGGGGAAGATACGGAACCATCATGAAGCGGACACCGTAGCCGGTGTACGCCTGCGTGAACGTCCAACCAGAGTTTATGCCGCCGCGCACCTGCGGCGACGAGCCCGAGAAGTCAACTGTAATGTCCGAGCCGTCGATTGTCACCGCCGTACGCATCTCAAGCGGCTGCCGATCCGGCTCTACCACCATAGTCAACGGATCGGGAAAGTTGTTGTCGATCAATAGACTACTGGTGTAGTGCCCGTCAGGGATTTCAGCCACAACTGCCCGAAACGCCGACTCAGAACGCCCATAAATCTCCCTGACCAATTCATCGAGGTTGTCCAGATCCTGCTCTTCCATCAATTCTTGCAGTCGGCGTTCCATGATTTTCAGCGAGGCGAATTGAGCGTCGAGGTCGCCCAATGTGTACTTCGGTGTGCGGGAGTTGGCCTCGATGATTTCGAGGAGGTCCGCGTTGGGAACGCCTTCACGATGAAAATACATCGGTGGAACGAACAGGCCTTCCTCAAAGATATCTAATGCAAGCGTCCAGCGCTTGAGGCCGCCGATATCCGGCGTATGAGACACCGATCCTGCGAAGGCCACGACTTTTCCCCTGTGGAAAATCGGGGCAAGGATCGCGAAATCCATAACCTGAAACGTGCCGATCCATGGATCATTTGTGATGAGCACATCGCCCGGTTTCAGCGTTTCGACCGGAAATTTTTCGAGAACGGCGCGGAGCGTGATCGCCTGAGTGGCGACGAACGAAGGCAACCCAATGTCCGACTGCGCCAACGTGCCGCCGCCGCCGGCATCCATGATTGTGCAGGCAAAGTCATTGCTCTCGCGCACGACTGTTGAGAACGCGGTGCGATAGAGTGTGATCGTTGCTTCGCTGGCGATAGAGGAAAGCCGATCCCATAGAATTTTGACGGTGACCGGATCGAGGCCAGAAACGCCGTTAGTTGTCATAGTTGTTTCACAGAGTAGTAACCAGTATTCAGTCTACTGAATACCGAACGCTGTATACTGGTTACTGATCCCCAAGCGTGAAGCTGATATTGAGATTCTCGTCGACCCGACCCTGCGCGCCGGGCGGCAGGATGACCGTCGAGGCCTTCTCTTCGATGGCGGCCGGCCCTTCGAATTCGTCGCCGGGCGCCAACGCCGGGCGCGAATATACCGTGCAATCTTCGACCATTCCATGATCCGGGAAGTACATCGCGCGCTGCCCCTTAAACGCCTGTGCTCCATCAGGCACCTGTTCGGGCTTGCGCAGGGTTACTTGAGGCGTCGGCCCGGAAGCCAGCACGTGCCACGTCACACACCGCGCCGACAATTCTGACAACTCGATTCCATAGCGATCGACGTAGGTTTCGTCGAATCGACTTTTAAGTACTTGCAATCCACCCGAATGAAGGACTTCATCCGTAATCTTCGTCGCTACTTCGAAACCCTGGCCGACGTAATGCATATCCACAGTTCGTTCAAAGGTGAACCGATCAATGCCAGCCTTTTCCAGCAGCGCGCGGCCTTTCTCCTCCAAATCCTTCAAGATGCTTCCGACTTGCTCTTCGGTGAGAAATTCGAGGTCTTCGGCCGCGGAACGAGAGAATTCGAAGGCGAGCGGCGCAACCAGCAAGCCCAAAGCCGACAAGACACCTGCATCACGTGGGCACATGACGAACGGCGCGCCCAAACGTTTCGCAACGCCATAGGCATGCACCGGTCCGGCGCCGCCGAATGCGATCAGTCCGTGCCGGCGAATGTCCACATTCATTTCGACCGAGTGCACCCGCGCGGCTTCGGCCATATTTTCGATGACGATGCGCTGAATCGCCGCGGCGGCTTCCATGCGGTCCAATCCGAGCGGCTTCCCGACCTTCTCCTCGATCACCTGCCCGGCGGCTTCGGCATCGAGCGACATCTCCCCACCTAAAAAGAATGCCGGGTTGAGGAATCCGAGCACGACGTCGGCGTCCGTGACCGTCGGTTCGGTGCCACCCTGTGAGTAGCAGGCCGGTCCGGGTTCGGCGCCCGCACTCCGCGGCCCGACCTGCAGCAGCCCGAGATCGTTGATCTCCGCAATGCTGCCACCGCCGGCGCCGATCTCGATCATATCCAATACAGGGATTCCGACGGGTAAACCGCTGCCTTTCTTGAAGCGCATTACACGCGCGACCTCGTGCGTCTTACTCACGAGCGCGCGACCGCTCTTTATAATCGCCGCTTTTGCCGTCGTGCCGCCCATATCGAAGGACAGGACGTTTTCATGCCCGGTGAGTTGGCCGATGAATGTCGCCGCGAGCGCACCCGCAGCTGGCCCCGACTCCACGATCTGTATCGGCATGGCCTCAGCCGTCTCGCGGCTTACCGTACCTCCGCTGGAGGTCATAAGGTATTGATCGCCCGCAAATCCGCGCTCGTTCAGGCCTGCCTCAAGCGCCTTAAGATAGCGACCCATCAATGGCTGTACGGAGGCGTTCATCACGGTGGCCGAGGTACGCTCGTACTCTCGCATCTCCGGCAACACTTCATGTGAGAGCGATATGGGCATGTCTGGGTTCTGCGCGTGAATTAACTCGCGCACCTTCAGTTCATGCGCCGGGTGCAGGAAAGACTGCAAAAAACATACGGCGATAGCCTCAACTCCCGCGTCCAGCAAAGCCTTGATCTCTTGCGTAGTTCTGGCTTCGTCGAGGGGTGTGACCACGGTGCCGTCGCCGGAAACGCGCTCGGGAACTTCGCGCCGCAACGCGCGCGGCACCATCGGTTTTGGAAATGCGATATTCGGGTCGTACATGTCATAGCGTAGCTCGCGCCCAACAAAGTGCAATATATCGCGAAACCCTTTGGTTGTGATAAGACCGGTTCGTGCTCCCGTACGCTCGATCATCGCGTTGGCGACCAGCGTCGTTCCGTGGATGACGTTGTACACATTCGACAGGCCCATCCCCCCCGCTGACAATTTGTCTACGCCGTTCAGAACGCCTTCCGACGCATTGTGGGGCGTCGTCAATACTTTTTCAGTGGTTACATCACCAGTATCGTCTTCAAGCAGTACCAGATCGGTAAACGTCCCGCCCACGTCGATTCCGAGTCGAAATCCTGCCATGTTCACAGACCTCCTGGGATGCGTCGAATGAATTCGGGACGTTCAGGGCGTAAAGTTAATCAACCGCTGCTGCAGCCAACTCGCGTTCGGTACCGGCAGACCCGTCGGCGCGCACGCGCAAGCGCTCGGTGGCATCCAGATCGGCCTGTAAGGTCTGCGGATCGATGACAACACCGTAAGCCAGGCGCGCCTGCTCGATGCTGACGATCTCTTCCTGCACGTCTTCCTCTACGGCTGCGATGTTGCGTTCAAACGGTGGGTGCATCCCGCCTCCCCCCGGCGTCTCGAACACCAACACGTCCCCGTCTTGTAATTGGCCGTCCCTCGGCCCCATCTCTTCGCCATTCATCCAAACGCGCCCGCCGCGCCCCGATAAACCGCCTAACAGACCCTGCGGTGGGTGCTGCATCCGCGCAACCATGAAGGAAAAGACGATTGAGGCCTTAGCCCGGAATGTTACGCGTTGGCCCGGCGCGCCCCTATATTTGCCCGGACCGGCGGAATCGGGAATGACTTCCTTCGATTCCATTACAATGGGCATGCTATCTTCCATGATTTCGATTGGCGTATTCGAAAGGTTGGCCGGGAAGGTAGCGATTTCGCCGTCCTTGGCGGGCATCGCCCCGAGACCGCCGTTGATGGGTAAGAGGCGGTTGTAGGCGTTTCCTCGGCGATCCTTTCCTAGCGCAATGAAGATCCAGACTGGCGCGCTGCCGCCCTGTGCCCAGACGCGATCCGGGATTACTTCGGCGAGCGCGCCGAAGACCGCGTCACAAGCTTGATGTCCGATCGCATGCCGGTACAATCCCGCGGAAGGGTATTCCGCATTCATGATCGTGCCCGGCTTCGAGATCACCTTCAGCGGTCGCAGGAATCCGGCGTTGTGCGGTAGATAGGGAACGGTCATGAGCCGTACGCCATAGCCCGTATAGGCCTGCGTAAAAGTCCAGCCCGAGTTAAAACCTCCGGCGATCTGCGGTGACGATTCACTGTAATCCACGGTTATGTCCGAACCCGCGATGGTGACGGCTGCATGGATGAGCAACGGCGGCCGGTCTTTGATATGCCGGGGCGCCAGCGGATCGGTGAAACCGTTGTCGATCCAAAGTTCGTAGGTGTATGTGCCGTCGGGAATCTCGTCGATCACGGCCCGGATCGCTGCCTCTGAGCGGCCATAGATTTCAGGCACCAGTTTATCCAGATCATCCAACTCCTGCTCGTCGAGCAGCGCGAGTACGCGCTGCTCCATGATGTGCAGCGCCGAGAACTGGGCGTCGAGGTCGCCCAGCGTGTAGCCCGGCGTGCGGCAGTTGTATTCGATGAGTGTGAACAAGTCCTCGTTGCGTTCACCCGCTCGGAACACCTTCATGGGTGGAACGAAGAGACCTTCTTCGAACACGTCGAGCGATAGAGACCAGCGCTGCACGCCGCCGATGTCCGGCGTGTGCGCCACCGAGCCCGCGAAGGCCACCACCCTGCCGTTTTTGACGATTGGTTTGAGGCACGTAAAGTCGTAAATCTGAGCAGTCGCGATCCACGGATCGTTCGTGATCAAAACATCGCCCTCTTCCAGGCTGTCTAGCGGGAATCTCTTAAGCATGTTTTCGAGGGTGATCGCTTGCGTGGCGACGAAAGAGGGCAAGCCGATGTCAGATTGTGCCAGCGTGCCGCCGCCCACATCCATGATTGAACAGGCAAAATCGTTGCTCTCGCGAACGACGGTGGAGAAGGCCGTGCGGTATTGGGTCGTCGTGGCCTCGCTCGCGATGGAGGCGAGGCGGTCCCACAGGATTTTGACGGTTATGGGGTCAAGGCCTTTTGCTCCGTTGGTTGGCATAGATTGGTTCCTTTAGGATACCGCTCCCCCGACTTCGTCGCCTCCCCGCAACGGGGGGAGATCGCGCTCAAGCAAGGCAGCCCCTCCCCGTTGCGGGGAGGGGTTAGGGAGGGGTCTAATCCGACAACATCGCAACGGCCATAATCTCGATGAGCGCGCCGAGCGCCAGGCCTTTAATGTGCATGGAGGCGCGCGCCGGTTCCTGGCCTTCGGTGAAATACTCCGCGTAGACCTCGTTGTAATCTGCATAGTCGCGTTCCCAATTGGTGACGAACACCGTCGTCGACATGATGTCGTTCATCGTGCCGCCGCCCGCTTCGACGACTGCCTTGATGTTCTCCATCACTTGGCGGGTCTCGGCCTTAATTCCGCCTTCGGCGAGTTTCCCTTTTCCGTCGATGCCGATCTGTCCGGCGATGTGAATTGTGTTGCCGACCTTGGTGCCCTGGTTGTATGGCGCAGGCAGAACAGTCTTTCCGAGGATTTCCTTTGGCATTTTGCCCTCCCTTGTTGGATGAGAATCTTCGTGTGAGGAACCCGTTATTTAGCTTGGCGGGCCAATTTGATCACCTTATATTGTAAGATATAAGGTATTTAGTATATTACTTCAACCTCATTAAGGCGTCAAGAAAACTGATGCTCAATGCGCCGATCTCCCGGCCCGTCCCGCGTCCAACAGCCATATTAGTGGCAAAGCTGTAAGACCGATGATAGACAACGGAACCAACGCCGCAGCGTAGGCCGCACTACTCGATACGGCTCCCGGCCTTGATAACAAACCCTCCACCAAAAATCCAGCGCCGAACTGAAATACTGCGCTCCCAATCCATGGCGCGACATTAACCATTCCGGCCACAGTGCTTTGTTGCTCTGGCGGCACGCGCGCCGACACGAGTCCATAGCCGATTACCGTCATGGTTTGCGCCAGCCCCACGAGCGCAAACGCCGCAAATACGAACACTCGCGGCGATTGACCACGAGACAAAACCATTATTGTCATGCAGGCCGCGGCATACAAACTGCCTGCGCCGAACACCAAACGCCGCGTACGGCCCGAGCGTCGGTTTAGCCCTGCACCGAGCGTCGGCCCCACGGCTTGTCCGAGTGCAGTCGCCAGGAGCACCAGCCCGACTGTTTCAAAGGAGAAGCCAAACGTGATTAAGAGCAGCGGTACGGCCCAAAGTGTTTGAAATCCAATGAAAGATCCGTAGAGAAAACGGATCAGCGCATAAGCCCAAATGGTGCGCTCGCTCCGCCACGTGGCGAATGCGGCTCGCAATTGCCGGCGTCCACCCTGACCGGTCTTCTCGGGCGTCTCAGGAGTTACCCATGTCGCAAACGCCAAGACTCCCGAAATCGCAGCTGCCGCCAGCAAGGGTGCGCGCCAGCCAAAAGCCGCGACAGCCAGCACAAGCGGCGTCGCGCCCAGTGCGAACCCTAAATAATTCGCCGTAGTAAAAATTCCGAAGAACGTGATGAATCGTTCCGCCTCGCTCGGACGGCCTGATGTCACGGTCGAAATTTGGCGGAATCCGGAAGTAAGGAGCAGACCGGTGCCGAGGCCGAGCAGCAGCCGTCCGATGATCGCCACGCCGAGGCTCGGCGCAGCGCCGAACAGTCCCGCGCCAAGTGCCGTCAGCACGCCTGCGACGATAAACATGCGCCGACTGCCGAACGTGTCCGCCAGCGTCCCGGCCGGAATTTGAACGAGCGCGTAGGCGTAGAACAGGACTGAGCCGAGCCAGCCCAGCGCAGCCGGTGACAACCCCCATTCGATTTCTATTTTTGGGCTGATCGGGCCGGTGATCGCGAAATAGAATCCGGCGAAGAAGAATTGCGCGCTCGCCAGAATGAACGACAGTCGCCATGGACGTGTCACGCTGGCGAAGCGTCCGAGTACAAATGTTGGGCCTCAGGAAGCTTGACGCAGTTATGGATTCCTAACCCGCCTTCAGCGCGGTTAGGAATCCATAACTGCGTCAAGCCGAATACGGGTTCCAACATTGCCTCATTCACCAACATCCCGACAAATGACGACATTGCCCGACTCATCAATCTCCCCAAATGCAACCGGCGGCTCAGAGATGGTCGAAGCGATCTCTTCCTAATCGCTGTGACATCTTTGTCTCCGTGTCCCCGTGGTGAAAATGTGGTTTATTCGAAAATTAGCGCGCATTTGCGGGACAAGACATCCAATTGATGATGACCGGGCCGGAAGGCGCCGGCGAATTTATGCAAAACTTGTTTGGGATGAACTAGGCTGCTTCGACGACAACACCGTATTCCTCACGCGCTCGCTCGCGCGACACGAAGCCCGCGCGCACATCCTCCGCCACCGCAGCCGGATCTCGATCAGACGGCAGGCCTACGCCCCCACCACCCGGCGAGTGAATCAGCACATGCTCGCCGGCGTGGACCATTCGAATGCAATGCAGATCGAGCGGTTCCGGTTCGCCGTCCTCGCCGCGCAGGATGTACTTTCGGAACACGCGCGCGTCGTTGCACCTTTGGTCGGCGCCGAGGATGCTCTGTGGCGGATACGCCATCCCGTCGCCAAACTGGCTCATCTCGGCATCGTGATCGACGAGCGAAAATTCGAGTGTGATCCCCAACCCGCCGCGCCAGCGGCCGGGGCAGGCCGAGTCGGATTGTAACTCGTAGTGGTGGATGTGGATCGGAATCGCGTGTTCGGTGATCTCGATATCGCCTGTCATTGGCGCGCCAGCCGCCGCCAGCGTGCCGACCACGTGCTCGCCGTCCTGACCCCAGAATGCACCGCCGCCGCCCCACGCGGTCATCGGCGAGAAATACGCATAGGGTTCTCCGTGCCTCGGATCGCTACCGTAGAGCGAGTTTCCACACACATGCGCCCAGCCGCCGCCCGCCCACTCCGGCTCCGCCAGCGCCAGCGCCGCGCGCACGGACTCGGCGATATTCTCCAACGGCGTGCTCGTCGAGAGTCCGCACGCCGCCGGTTCGGTTGCATTGACTACCGTGCCCGGCTCGCCGAGATCAACCGTGATAGGGCGGTAAAGCCCTTCGTTGTGCGGCAGGCCTGGCTCGATGAAGGTCAGCACGCCCAAATACACCGCGCTGATGCTGTTATACGGATACGAATTGACATAGCTGTTGACAACCGGCGGCGCATCCAACCGGACGTGCATCTCCTCGCCCACGATTTGCAGCGTGCAGTGAATCTCAATGTTGCCCGATCCGCGGCCGTTGTCCTCCACAATCGCCCGTCCCCGATACTCGCCATCGGGCATGCGGCTGATCTCGGCCCGCATCATCATCTCCGCCCGGTCAATCAACTGCGACTGGCACCGCTTCACCGTCTCCACACCGAACTTTTCAAGCAGCGCCAGCATCCGTCGCTCGGCGAGTCCGCAGGTCGCCACTTGCGCACCCAGGTCCCCGCGCATAAGCTGCGGGATGCGAAAGTTCGTCATAAGAAAATCGATGACGTCGTTGCGCGGTTCTCCGCCATCGTAGAGCTTGACCGGGGAGATGCAAATCCCCTCGGCCCAGATTTCTTCAGCCAGTGGGTTGTAGCCGCCCGCCACCGGCCCGCCGGTCTCATTCATGTGCGAACGGTTGACCGTCCAGAACAACAACTCGTCCTCGAAGAACACAGGTTTGTAGAGTGTCATATCGGGCAGATGACTGCCGCCCGTGCGTGGGTCGTTGTGATAAATCGCGTCGCCCGGCGCGAGGTCGTCGCCAAAGTAGTCGGCGATGAACTTGACCGCGAAAAGCATGGCCCCTAGGTGAACAGGTTCATCGTCCCCCTGCCGGATCACACGCGCCTCACCATCGGCGATACAGTTGGAGAAATCGTTGCCAATCGCCAGGATCGGCGACATCGCCGTGCGCCGCAACGTGATGGCCATCTCGCGAATGGCAGTGTCGATCGCGCCCGATACGACGGAGAGTGTGACGGGATCGACTTCGGTGGTCATTTATGCTGTCTTCCAGCGCGCAATTCCGCCGTCGCCGCCTCATCAACTGCAAATGTCTCCGAGTCCACGACGACCCCATACTCCTCCCGCGCGCGTTCGATAGATACGAAGTCCTTGCGCACATCGGCAGTCACGGCCGTCGGGTCGCGTTCGAATGGCGGTCCAACGCCGCCGCCGCCGGGGCACTTGATCAGTACCCGTTCGCCTGCATAAACTGGGCTGATGCCGTGCGGGTCAAGCCGTTCTGGTTCGGTCTCTCCCTGCCGGAAGACGTGGTTGTAAAACACGCGCGCGGCGTTGTGCGGTGAGTAAGCGCCCAACACGCTCGGCGGCGCGAACTTCGTGCCGTCGCCAAGCTGTGTCATCTTGATCTCGTGATCGACGATTGTGAAATCGTAGACTGTTCCCAGTCCGCCGCGCCAGCGACCAGCAGACGGCGAATCGCGAACTAGCTCGTAGCGGTTGATGTGGATCGGAACGTTGTGCTCGATGACTTCGATATCTCCTGTGTACGCGGCGCCGGCCGCTGCCAGCGTGCCGACCGCCGGCTCGCCGTCGTGCCCCCAAAACGCGCCGCCGCCGCCCCAGATCGTCATGTGCGAAAGATAGGCATACGGCTCGTCGTGGCGTGGATCAATGCCAAAAAGCGAATTTCCGTGCACGTGCGGCCAACCGCCGCCAGACCATTCCGGCTCAGCCTGACACAGCGCATCGCGCACCGCGTCTACGATATTCTCCAGCGGCGTCGTTGTTGTAAGACTACACGCGCCCGGTTCAACCGCGTTGACGATCGTGCCCGGCTCGCCGAGGTCGATGTTAATGGGTCGGTACGTCCCCTCGTTATGCGGCATGCTCGGATCGACGAAACTGAGCACGCCGAGGAATACGCCGCTGTAGCTGTTGAAGGTGTACGAGTTGATGTAGCTATTCACCATCGGCGGGCCTTCGAGCTGAATGTGCATCTCGTCGCCGTCGATCCGAAGGATGCAGCCCACCTGCATATCGCCCGAGCCGCGTCCGTTGTCCTCGATCATGCCGCGCCCGATGTATTCGCCATCCGGCATGCGGCTGATCTCCGCCCGCATGCGCGCCTCCGCCCGGTCGATGATCTGCGACTGACAGCGCTTGATTGTCTCAACGCCGTATTTTTCAGTCAGTGCGATCAGGCGGCGCTCGGCAAGGCTACAGGCGGCGTACTGCGCACCGAGGTCGCCGCGCATTACGCGCGGAATGCGGAAGTTCGTCATCAGCAGATCGATCACGTCATAACGGGCTTCACCGGCCTCGTAAAGTTTGACCGGCGAAATGCGCAGACCTTCTGCCCAGATTTCTTCTGCCAGCGGGTTGTAGCCGCCTGCGACCGGCCCGCCGGTTTCGTTCATATGTGAGCGGTTGACGGTCCAGAAGAGCAACTCGCCCTCGTAAAACACCGGCTTATAAAGCGTCATGTCCTGCAAGTGGCTGCCGCCCGTGCGTGGGTCGTTGTGATAAATCGCGTCGCCCGGCGCGAGATCGTCACCGAAGTAATTCGCAACTTGCCGCGTTGTAAATATCATCGCGCCGAGGTGCACCGGCTGGTCATCGCCCTGCCGGATCACGCGCGACTGGCCGTCCACAATGCAATTGGAGAAGTCGGCCCCGATGGCGATAATCGGCGACATTGCGGCGCGGCGCATCGTGATCGTCATTTCGCGCACGGTCGTCTCTAGCGTTCCTTCGAATACTGCGAGCGTGACGGGATCGACATTGTCTGATCGCAGCTGCGGCTTCACGGAGTGTGCTTCGCTCATACAGCCGCCTCCATGGCACTGCTGCGCAGCGCCGACGTTTCGTCCTCGTCAATGGCAAACGTATTTACATCTATCGCGACAGCATATTCGGCCCGTGCGCGGTCGGGTGAGACAAAGCCATTGCGCACATCGGCAGCGACCGCGGCGACCTCGCGCTCATGCGTAGGGGCCACGCCGCCACCGCCCGGCGTTTGGATAAGCACCTTCTCGCCTGCATGCACTGTGCAGATGCCGTGCTGGTCGAGCGGCTCAGAGCCGTCAAGGGCAGCGAGCGCGCCGTCGGCGTTTCGCGCGACGCAGTTCTGATACACTCGCGATCCATTGAAACGCGACTCCGCGCCGAGCACACTGGGGGCGGGATATTTCATCCCGTCGCCGAGCTGCGTCATCGTCGCGTCGTGATCAACGACGGTGAATTCATACGCCGCTCCCAAGCCACCGCGCCACCGGCCGGGGCATGCCGATTCGGGATCGAGTTCATAGCGATGGATGTGAATCGGCACCTGATACTCGACAACTTCGATGTTGCCAGTCATCGCGCCACCGGCGGCCGCGAGCGTGCCGACGACGTGTTCGCCATCTTGCCCCCAAAACGCGCCGCCGCCACCCCAATGCGACATGTGCGCAAAGTACGTGTACGGCTCGTGGTGGCGCGGATCGATGCCAAAGAGCGAGTTGCCGTGCACGTGCGCCCAGCCACCGCCCGCCCATTCCGGCAAGGCCTGAGATAGCGCAGCGCGCACAGCATCGGTGATGTTTTCCAACGGAGTCGTCGTGGTTGCACTGCAAGCCCCGGGCTCGACCGCATGGACAATACTGCCCGCCTCGCCGAGATCGACGTGGATCGGTCGATAGGTACCTTCATTGTGCGGCATCGTCGGATCGACGAAGCTCAGTACCGCCAAATAGACGCCGCTCGTACTATTGAATGGATAGGAATTAATATAGCTATTCACCATCGGCGGCGCATCCAAACCGACGTACATTTCATCGCCGTCGATCCGCAGCGTGCAAGTGATTTCCAAATCGCCCGAGCCGCGTCCGTTGTCCTCGACCATTCCGTGACCGTGATATTCGCCATCCGGCATGCGGCCGATTTCAGCCCGCATCAGCTTCTGCGCCCGATCAATAATCTGTGACTGGCAACGCTTGATCGTCTCCACGCCGTATTTCGCGGTGAGTGCGGTCAGTCGTTGTTCAGCCTGCCCACAAGCCGCCACTTGCGCACCGAGGTCGCCGCGCATCTGTTTTGAAATGCGGAAGTTTGTCATCAGCAGGTCGATGACATCGTAACGCGGTTCGCCAGCCTCATATAGTTTGACCGGCGAAATACGCAGTCCTTCCGCCCAGATTTCTTCTGCCAGCGGGTTGTAGCCCCCCGCGACCGGCCCGCCTGTTTCGTTCATGTGCGAGCGGTTGACCGCCCAAAATAGCAATTCGTCTTCATAGAAAAT
>Ga0310121_10002806_pt1 | contig 16308 bp, 16 predicted proteins | sample CB27_Tmax_986_MG_FD_203504 | JGI IMG/M metagenome (GOLD analysis project Ga0310121, IMG submission 203504) | Marine microbial communities from Western Arctic Ocean, Canada - CB27_Tmax_986 | ecosystem: Environmental > Aquatic > Marine > Oceanic | place: Canada: Western Arctic Ocean | collected...
CTCTGTCCTTCGAATCTGTGCAGTGACTTTCAGTTGTGACATCGGCGCCTCGACCGGTTGTCATGGCGAGCCATCGTAAACACTGGCAGATGAACAAGTTGTGTCTGTTTGGTGTGATGGTACCGGGCTTGGATGTCTATTCGCAGCAACCCCGTGAGGGTACCCGCATGAACACACAGAGAATCGCGGCGTTCGCCGTTTCCGCCGTCATGAGTTTCGGGCCTGCCGCCGCCCTGGGCCAGGACGGGGGACCCCAGCGGACCCCGGCTCAGCGGGCCGCGGCGCTGGCGGAGCGGTCGAATCTCGCCGGGTTCGCCGCAATGTCGTCGCTCGGCGCGTCGGTCATCCGGGTGGTCGGGTTCGTGTGGACAGACGAAGACACACCGGTCGCGTATCCGCGTCTTGCGATTCGGGAACTCACCGCCGGACGCGTTGCTTCCAGAACCACCGGAACTGACCTGGGCGAGTTCCGCTTCGGAGGACTTGCCAGCGGGTCGTATGTGGTCGAGTTGTGGGATGACGCCGATCGGGTGCAGGAGGTTGGCCAGCCGCTGACGGTGGTGGCCGGTGACAGGGTCGGCACGTTTTTGATGGTGGGCGGACCGACCGTGGGGCTGGCGCGGACGGCGGCGATCATCGAGGAGGACTTTCGGGGGGCGGTCTCCGACGTATTTCAGTCGGCCGCCGCCGCCAACGTGTCCGTGGTGGGAGGGGGCGATGCGGCCAGTAGCGAGCGCTAGGACCGTGTCCTCGCGGGCTGCCATGCCGGACGCTAGCGTCCACTGTCGGATCGTGTGGACTGCGCAAGTTGTTCAACCAGCCGATCGATGACGGACAGGATCGGAGCTGCCGAACCGGGGAAGTTGTTGGCCAGCACCGCGAACGCCAACCGCTCGTTGTCGGCGCTCGTGACGTAGCCGGACAGGGTTCGCACGTTCGCCATCGATCCGGTCTTCGCGCGGGCGTTTCCTTCGGCCGCCGCCCCGACCATTCTCGTGGCGAGCGTCCCGCTCACTCCAGCGACAGGCAGCGTGTCCATAAAGGCATCCGCGTGGCGAGGGTCATCTTGCATCCGACCCAGCACGTCGACCAGCGCGCGCGCCGTCACGTAGTTGTATCGTGACAGGCCGGACCCGTCGGCGACGATGACCTCCGACGGACCGATTTCCCAGGTTTCGAGCACGTCGCGAATTGCTGCGCGTCCCGCCTCCGCGGTGCGAGGTCGTCGCCTCTGGTCCAGTGTGTGGAGGAGTGTCTCCGCGTACAGGTTACGGCTGGTCTGCATGAGCGTAGTTGCCAGCGCTGACAGCGGAGGCGACTGGTGGCGCAGGAGCGCCCGCAACGGACCGCCGATTGTTCGGCCATCAATGTCATCGAGATCCACCGGGTCGCCAGACACGCGGATTCCGCCCCGTTGGAGCGCTTGTTTCAGTCCACGGACAAAGAACACCGTGGGGTTCGCGATTGAGGCGGTCCGCGACACCGGAGGCCCGCTGGCAGGGATGGCGCCCCACACCTCGAGGGTGCCGTCCGGCCCCCGCCGGAGCGCCAACTCCACTTCAGCGTCCGGTATATCGGTGTCCACCCGGTTCACCACACGCACCCCGCTGGCCCGGGGAGACACTTCCACCAGCGTGTCCTCGCCGGCAACGCTGCCCGCATGTACCGTCAGGCGGACCATGTTGTCTCGGTGCACCAGCGCGCCGGTGGGGGCGGCGTACCCGTACGGGAGATCGTCCCAGGACCACCCGTAACCAGGCGCGGCCTCCTCCACCAGATTGTCGTCTCCGATGATCCGCCCCTCGATGGCGCTGATCCCGTCCTGGCGAAGCGTCTCGGTCCACAGGTCGAACACCGGCGTGCCGGAAGCTCCCTCCGCGTTGATGCTGGGGTCGCCGCTCCCCCGGACGACTAGGTCACCTTGGAGCACTCCGTCCACGACCGGCGCGGCGGAGAGCAATTCCGTCTCATATCGATAGTCCCAGCCCAGCCGTTCGGCCGCGACCGCCAGGGTGACCAGCTTCATCGTAGAGGCGGGCAGCACCAGGCGATCACCCTCGTGGTCGTAGATTTCCTCGCCGGAATCGAGCGACCGCACGTGGACACCCCACAGAGCCACGTCGGCTTCGGGTGTCTCGAGCAACGCGTTGAGTGACGCCGCCAGTGGGTGAACGGCGGTGCCTATCTCTGGGAGTGAGCCAATCGAGCGCGGTGGTCGGGTCGAGGCGCAGGCGGTGAGAGCCAGGCAGAGCAGGATCGAGAGCGGTCGGTACGGCACTAACGTGGGGTGCCCGCCGCGTCAGGAGCGGGCAACGCATCGAGGGCGTCGAGGGCCTCCATGGCGTCATCCCAGGCGCGGGTATTCAAGCGGGCGGCTCCGGGCTCGTCGCCGTTGACCGCGAACACGGGGTCGGGGTCGGTGTCATCAGGTCCGGGGCGGCCGACAATCACACGCTCGTCGCTGGAGATGTCAGCGCTGTCGCTGAACGTCACCTGTATGCTGGCGATCGGTAGCGCCAGACCGGTGCCGTCGCGAGATCCGACGAATGATTCGGCGCGCAGGTTAGACAACTTGGCCAAGAGGTCCTCCATCGCGACGGTGTCGACCTCCGCCGCGTCCGGACTGCTGCGACGCCAGACGGTGGTCTCCGTCTCGCCGGCCGTCGACTCGGTCTTCTCGAACGACCACGTCTCGCCGTTGCGTTCGATCGACAGCGATTCCGCGTTGAACGGGCGAAATCCGAACAGATCTTTCCGACGATACGCCTCCGCGCTCTGCGTGAGTTCGCCGACCAGCGTCTCGTCGACCGTAAAGACCAGCTCTCGGGCCTCGTCACGCGCATAAATGAGGCCCGGGCCGGCCGCGCTTCCGACGAGCAGGGTCGCAGTCGACCCTGTGAGACGCACGTCGACCCGCAGTCGCGGCGGCGCGAGTCCGTACTGCGTCAAGTCATCGGTGCTTTCCGCCTCTACGGTGGCGAACCGACCAGTACCGAGCCGGCCCACGACCCCGTCGGTTGTCCCGAAGTCGGCCTGGGCTGCAATGGGGCTGGTCAATGCCCAGCGATTGTCGGTCTTGCGAAGCTCAACCGCCACCTCGTCGCCGTTGATCTCCAGACCCTCGACCTGGTCGCTGATGAAGTCGAGGATCGTCTTATCACGAAGGTCGAACGTGGTCTGGTTGAAGGTGTCGTCCAGGAAGCCTGACATGAGAAACACGCGGTTCGACCCGTCGAGGGTCGCATACACGTCGCCACCGGTCGGTGTGCGCTCCCCGATCAACAGGCTGGTGTCGACGCCGGTTGCGGTGGTGACTCCGACGGTGATCCGTGGCTGGTCGAGACCGAACGTGGCCAGGTCCGCGTTGTCATCTGGCTCCGCCACCACACGCTGCATTTCGAGGGTCGCGAGGCTCGATGTGAGTCCGACTACCGCTGTCACCTCGACGTTTCCCTCGAAGGGTTCGACGAGACGCCACCGCGCGTCCGTCTTGTTGACCACCGTCCGGTCCCCGTTCTCGGCGGTGACGGTGACGGCCGTGATCTCGTCCGCTTTGAAGTCGAAGACGGTGTCGAGCGGAGCTTCCGACGGAGCGGCGGGCCGTTCGGCTTCGATGAAGTACGCGTACCCGCCGAGCCCCACCGCCAGCACGAAGAGCACGAGTGTCGAACGCACTCCGCGCATCAACGCCTCCGCCACCAGGTGTACACCCCGGCGCCCAGCGCGGCGGCGGGAATGAAGAGGATCGAGAGCCAGAACACTCGCCGCTGCTGGTCGGCGGTCAGGGTGAGCCGCCGGTCGTCCGGCTCACGCGGTCGGATCGCGATCAGGTTCTCTTGCTGTGCCAGCCAGCTGATCGTGTTCAGGAACAAGTCCCGGTTTCCCTGGATGCCGACGATTCCGTTCGTCGCAAAATCGGAATCGCCGATCACCGCCAGCCTGGACTCTGGCGGGTCGCTCGACTCGTCGCTTCCGGGGGCCTCCTGATTCTCGGCGTCACCCCCATCCGCCTCTGGCGCCGCCGCCTCGCTCGGGGAAGCGGGGTTGGGGGCCGGCACCGATAGCGCCATGCCGATCGCGATCGGTCCGGGACGGTCGCCCTCCTCTTCGTTCAGTTCCACCTCGCCGCCCGTCAGTTCGTCGAGGTTCGCCTCGGCCCAGCTCTGCGGGCTTGTTTCAATGAACGATTGCGGTATCCTCCCGGGCACCGGCACGGCACTGGCGTTGATTGACCGCGCGAGCGGGAATGCCGTCAGCAGATTGAACTGCTCGGTAATGGGGTGGAACGGGTAGTCGGCCGCGATCGGGACCGAGGCGTCCGCGCCAAACAGTTGTCCCATACCGCTGCCGTCCACCACCACATCCGTGCCCGCCTCGAAACCCCATTCACCGATCAGACGGAGCAGACCAACGGGGGTCGGCGCTTCGCCGTTGGGTGGCGGGTCAATCAACACGAGCAGTTTGCCCCCGCCATCCATGTAGGCGCCGAGCGCATCGACCTCGCCAGGCAGCAGGTCGGTTTGTGGCCCCGCTACGACGACGACAGTGGCGTCTTCGGGCACGGTCGTGCGCTGCGCAAGCACCAACGGGTTCACCTGGTAGTTGTCTTGCCCCAGTGCGTTCGAGACAGTGGAGTAGCCGTTTCTCTCGGGGTCCGCCAGGTCGCGCTCCCCATGTCCGTCCAGGAAGTACACGGTTTGCGGCTCCCCTTCCACCACCTTGATCAGGGCGTTGGTCAGGTCTTGCTCTGACTCGGAGAGGACACGCTCCACCCGGCCGTTGTAGTCGAACACGATCGTGCCGTAGGACTGGACCTCATACTGGCGCGCCAGCAACGGGTCTCGGTCCGCATCGATATAGTCCACGGTGACCTGCGTCGACTGATACGCATAGACCTCGAGTCGGTCCTGGTAGATTGGGAAATCAGACTCGCGTGTGAAGACCAGGATTCGGACCGGCGAGTCGAGGCCGTCCAGTACTCGTCGGGTCTGGTCCGAGAGTGAATACTGCTGAGCGGCCGTCAGGTCCCAACGCGTGTTTTGTCGAGCCAGCAGGTAGTTGAGCGCGACCAGGACGACGAGCCCGAGCAGGAGTCCCGCCCCGGCCAGAGTGCCATGCCGTGTCTGCCGCCGGTCGAACGATCGCACAGCCTGGCGCCAGTGCCCGGCCCCGTACACCAGGATGCAGGCGAGCCCGGCGAACGCCAAGCTTCGTCGCAACGGTTCGAGCTCCGGCCGGACGAGCCACACAGCCACCGCCGCGAAGACGAATATCGATCCAAGCCATCCAAGAAGACCAAAGAGTCTATTCAGCATCGGGGGTCAGGGCCTCGGGCCGTCATCCGTTCCAGCGCGTGGTATCGAGTGACTTCGCGGTCAGGAAGAGACCGAACGCGATGAAACTGACGTAGTAGGTCACATGCGAGGTGTCGATGACACCCTTGGAGAAGTCGTCGAAGTGCTCGAGGATCGACAGGTAGGAGAGCACCGTCTGCGTCGTGGCCCCGGACGCGTCGCCCACCCAGTTGATGATCCAGAACAGCAACAGCACGGCGAAGGTGGAGAGGCCGGCGACCATCTGGTTCTTCGTCATGCTGGAAATCGCGAGCCCGACCGAGATGAACGAGCCGCCCATGAGCAGCAGACCGAGGTACCCGCTGACGATCGGTCCCCATTCCGGGTCTCCATACCAGAACAGGATGCCGACGTGAATGAGGGTGAGCCCCAGCATCATCCCGTACAGCGTCATGGCAGCGACGAACTTGCCGAGAATGATCTGGACGTCGCTGATTGGCGACGTGAGCAGCAATTCGATCGTCCCTGAGCGTTTCTCCTCGGCGTACGCGCGGGCGGTCAGGAACGGCAGCATCATGAGCAGGATGACCGCCGTGTTCCCGAACAGCGGGCGGATCATGAACTCGTTGATGTTGACGACCTGCGGACCACCCTGGCCGAACTGGCCCATGCTGTACTGCAGCAGCACGTTCATGCTGGCGACGTAGAACCACCCGAACAGGAGCGCAAAGAACCCGAACAGCGCATAGGCCATTGGAGAGACGAAGTACGCCCGCAGCTCTTTCTGAGCGAGGGCCAGGATGTTACTCATCGACTCCGTCCTCCTCGCCGGCGTCGCCCTCCGGCTCCGGCGTGACCGTGACCGGGTGGGCCTCATCCGTGGCTGTTTCCTCGGTCGTCAATTGCAGAAAGATGTCCTCAAGGCTCATCTGCTTCGGCCGAAGTTCCAGCAACCCCCATCCGTTCGTGACGACGGTGCGCGACAGTTCGCGTCGCACGTCGTCTCCTTGGTCGCTTTCGATGGCGTATCCACTGACGTCGCCTTGCGTGTCCGCGCGGGTGACGCCGGCGACGCCGTCTACCCCTTCGAGCGTCGCGAGGGCGTCGGCGCCCTGCGCGTCGATCTGCAGGTACAGCGTCTGCGAGCCTTGTAGCCTCGCGGTCAGATTGTCTGGCGTATCGACCGCGACCACGCGGCCCCGATTGATGATGACCACGCGTTGGCAGGTCTGCGAGACTTCCGGCAGGATGTGAGTGCTGAGGATGACCGTGTGGTCACCGGCCAGCTCCGCAATCAATCGGCGTGTTTCGATGATCTGGCGTGGGTCCAGTCCGGCCGTGGGTTCGTCGAGAATCAAGACGTCCGGATTGTGCAAGATCGCCTGGGCGAGCCCGACCCGTTGGCGATACCCCTTCGACAGCTTCCCGCAATAGCGATCGGCCATGTCGCTGATGTTCGTGCGTTCCATCGCGAGCCCAACTTGCGTCCGCTGATCACCCGACGGCAGGCCCTTGATCCGTGCGACGAAACGCAGATACTCGGCGACGGTCATCTCCGGATAGAGCGGTGGCGTCTCCGGAAGGTATCCGGTTCGGCGTTTGGCCTCCATGGGCTGCTCGAACACGTCGAAGCCGGCGACTCGCGCCCGACCCTCCGTGGCCGGCAGAAAACCGGTCAGAATTCGCATGGTCGTCGTCTTGCCCGCACCGTTTGGACCAAGGAAGCCGAGGATCTCTCCTCGCTCGACGCTGAAGCTGATGTCATCGACCGCCGTCAGTGACCCATACCGTTTGGTCACATGCTGCACTTCGACCACGATGTTCCTCCCGGGACCCACGCGCGGGCTTTGGGCCCGCGCGTGGCCATTCTGACCACCCGGCGTCCCACCTAGTTGTTGGATTGTATTCGACGCCGCGCCAGAGGGAAAAGACGTCCGCCGACATCACCCGCTTTCAGACCAGCGCCGACGACCTCTTCAGACGGGGCTGCGCCCCGAACCCCACGCGACCACTACGCGGGGACCCCGAGTGCCCCACTCCGCGTCCGCGAGGCGCGCACGTGCGCGCCTAGGCGACATCCAGGGTGATTTCCGGACCCTCGCCCGGAACCTAGTCTTCAAACTCGCGCTTTGGTTCAGCGCGCGCTGGACCAGCGCGGTGTCGTTGGTCGACATACTCATCAATGGCCGTTTGGTCGCTTGCGTCCATCTGTTCGAATTGCAGGCCCATCCCGACCCGCCGATTACGCCAGACGACGCGCGACTCTGCGTCGATCTCGTCGGTCGACCCAGGCAGCCGGAACCGGGCGCGAACCGTCGTCGACACATCGAGCGGGTTCATCGTTCTGATCGCCAGGCCACCTTCGCCAAGATTCAGCGTCAGCGCGGCCGCGACGACATCGTCGACACGATAGGACACCGGGACCGCCAGGTCGATCCGCGGGCTCCCGCGGCGGTTGAAGTTGTCCGGGAAGAGGTGCGGTGCGAGCGCCGGGAGGATGTGGTCCGTGTCGCAATGCTCGTTGACGTACCCGGTCACGCCAAGTGCAGCCAGCGCGCGGACGTCAGCGGCGCTGTGGACGGATCCGCTGAATACGAGGATCGGGAGTCCCTGCGCCTGCTCGTGGACCCGCTTGATCACCGCCTGGCCGTCTCCCAAGGACAGATCGAGGAGTAACAGGTCCACGGCGGGCAATTCGCGGACCAGCGCGCCGTGCAAGGTGGTCGGGTCTCCGGCGCCCACCGCGCGGTGTCCGGCTTGTCGCAACGCGTCGGCAAACCGCTCACGCACCCCGACGTTGGCTGTCGCGATGAGTAGGGTTCGCGCAACGGCCGCGCTCATCGCGCGGCCTCCGTCGGGTACGGCAGTGAGGAGGTCATGGCCAGCGGAACTGCCCTTGTTATCGGCGGTCTCGGCCCGGCGGGTTAGGCCTGCTGAACGTTGCGGTTTCTGGATGGTTCTCGCTATAATCGCGCCCCTCGCAGGCTTGGTGGCTTCTGTCGTCGTCGCGGTCAGGCGTCACGGGTCAGGACGGTCACGTACCGAAGGACGTCAGCCGTGTGCCGCGTTCGGAACGTACCACCATCCCAGGCCCTGTTGGAGGGTGAACAACGTGGCGGCATGTACACAGTGCGCGGCGGACATCGAACTCGACGAATTCGACGTTGACCGGGATGACCTGCTGAGCTGTCCAGATTGTGGCGCGAATCTTCGAGTGGCAGTCATCGCTCCCGTGGTTCTGGCTCCGGCCGACGAGACAGAGCCGCTCGAGGAGGCGGGAGACGACAACGGTGACGACGACGGCGGCGACGACGACTGGGACTGAGACACTCGACGAGGTTGGCTGGTGGCAAAAGGCTGGAATACTGTGAATTGACAGATTTCGCCGTTACTTTGTAAGCTTTGCTTTGTAAGCTTTGCACTTCTGGTCCATCGAGCGCTCAGTACCGGGAGGTGTTGGACGTTTGGAAACCGGTCTGGAGTGCTGACACAGGAGACGCCGCATCATGAAGTCCCGATACCGCTATTTTCTCGCCGTTTGCCTGAGTCTGATGCTCGGTTTCGGCGCTGCCGCCTGCGCGGATAACCCACCGCCAGAGCCACCACCGCCGCCGCCGCCGCCAGCGGAGCCACCACCACCACCACCGCCGCCACCGCCACCGCCACCGCCACCGCCACCGCCACCGCCGCCGGCGCCGTTGAGCGAAGAAGAGCTCTTCGCCCGCATGTCCTTGGAGGAGTTGAACAGTACATCTCCGCTTGATTCCGTCTTCTTCGAATTGGACCAATCTCAGTTGCTACCGGCCGGACAGGCCGCCTTGCGACGGAATGTCGAGTGGATGCAGAGGTGGGCTGACACGCGTGTCACCGTGCAGGGCCACTGCGACGACCGCGGCACCAACGAGTACAACCTGGCACTGGGCGAGCGACGAGCCGCTGCCGTCAAGGAATATATGGTCAGCCTCGGTATCCCCGGCAATCGGGTCGCCACCGTGAGCCGCGGCGAAGAGTCACCGGTGTGCACCGATCAGCACGAGGGGTGCTGGTCACGAAATCGCCGAGGGGCTTTCGCCGTAACGGCGAAGTAGTCGTCGGCGCTCCGTGATCGGATCCGCGCATTGGACCCGGTCAGTGGAAAGTCGGACAACATCAAGCGCGCGTGCGCGTCTGGGTGCCTCCCGCGCGCACGCGCTTTTGTCGTGTACGCGGATCAACTCGCGAAGCAATGGTCACGGTTCGGGCGTATGCCCGCCGTCGTGACACTGCCCAAGCCGACCGGCGGGACGTAGCGGCGCCGGCACGGGCAACCTATTCTTGCGCCCGTCCTAGCATCAGCCGCAGATCGTGCTCTCCGATACGGTGTCTGGCCACCTCGGCCCCATCGATCAGCAGCACCGGAATGTCCTGCCCGTAGCGCCGCTCGAGTCCGATATCGGTCGAGATGTCGATCTCGATGAGCGTGACCGGTCTACGTTGGCGAAGCCGGTTGATGACGGCTTTCATGTCGTCACACAGATGGCAGCCGTGACGGGTGTACAGCGTGAGTTCCATACCGGTGGGGGGTCGGCCTCGTCGTGCCGGCCTACGCGTGGGAGGAGGTGTGGGCCATCTGCCGTCCAAGTGCTCTGGCCGCCTCGAGAGGGTCTGGCGACGCGATGATGGGGCGTCCCACGACGAGGTAGCTCGATCCCGCTGACAAAGCCTCGGCAGCGCTGAGCGTGCGGACCTGGTCGTCTCCGCTGGTCGCGTCGCCACTCGCTCCGCCGCGAATGCCTGGGGTGACGATGGTGGGGACCGGGCCCAGTCGCGCGCGCAGACGCGACACCTCGAGCGGCGAGGCGACGATTCCATCGAGGCCGCAGGTCGTGGCCAGCTCGCCCAGCGCCTCGACCTGTTCGGGGAGTCCGCGGCTCACCCCGATGCGAGCCAGTTCGTCCTGATCAAAACTCGTCAACACTGTGACCGCGACCACGATCGGCGCCCGTTCCGACTGCCGGGCCGCCCCCGCGGCGGCCTCCAGCATCGCTCGTCCGCCGGCTCCATGTACCGTGACCATCCATGCTCCCAATCGCGCCGAGGCCCGCACGGCATCGCCGACGACGGTTGGGATATCGTGGAATTTGAGGTCCAGGAACACACGGTCGCCCCGGGCAGCGAGGGCGGTGACCAGAGATGGTCCTTCACTGGTGAACAGGCGGCTTCCGATCTTGAAACCGCCCACCGCGCCGCGCAGCTGGTCCGCCAGTTCGAGCGCACGTTCCCGGGTGTCGACATCTAGGGCGACGAGCAGCTGGTTCACGCGGGGTGTCCTCTCGTTGTATCAAGGGTGCCTACGAGGGCGGACACGCTTGGCACGTCGTGACGACGCAGGTAGTCAGTGAGGCCCTCACGGAGCTTGTTCCACACGAACGGGTCCACGAAATTTGCGGTGCCGATCTGAACGGCCACGGCGCCAGCGATGATGAACTCGAGCGCGTCCTCGCTCGTCATGATGCCACCCATCCCGATGATTGGCAGGTCGGCCGCGGCCTGCCGGCACTCGTGCACCATCCTTACCGCGATCGGCCTGATGGCCGGTCCGCTCAGACCGCCCACGACGTTCGAGAGCTTCGGTCGTCGCGTTTCGACGTCGATCGCCATGGCCAGAAAGGTGTTCACCAGTGACACCGCGTCGGCGCCAGCGTCGCGGGCGGCGACCGCGAACGACGCAACGTCGGTGACGTTGGGGGTGAGCTTCGGGATGAGCGGCAGCGTCGTGACCCGGCGCACCGCCGACACCACATCATGCGTGCCCCGCAGAGACGAGCCGAACATCATGCCGCCCTTCGAGATGTTTGGGCACGAAATGTTCAATTCGATCGCGGCGACACCGTCGGCATCGGCGAGTATGCGTGCAATTTCTGCATACTCCTCGATCGTCGAACCACAGATGTTGACGAGCACTACCGCACCGCAGTCCCGCAGCCCCGGGAGTTTGTCGGCGACAAATCGCCGCACGCCGATCCCCTGCAGGCCAATGGCGTTCAGCATGCCGCTCGGTGTTTCCACAATGCGCGTCGGGGGGTGTCCCTCGCGTTCCTCGAGGAACAGTCCCTTGACCGCCACCGCCCCCAGAGTCGAGAGGTCGACGATCTCCCCGTACTCCAAGCCGTAGCCGAAGCACCCGCTCGCGGCGATGAACGGGGTGGCAAGCCGAAGGCCACCAACGTCGACTGAGAGATCCACGCTCATTCGCCCAGTTGCCCCCACACCACGGAGCCGCCGTCGAAGATCGGTCCCTTGAGGCACGACCGGACGAAATGGGTCCCGTCGGGTCCACGCACCGGTACGACGCAGCTGTAGCAGCCACCGAGGCCGCATCCCATGACCTGCTCGAGTGAGACCTCGGTGGCGCGTCCCTCCGACGCCGCCAGCTCGGTGACCGCCCACATCATCGGCGTCGGTCCGCACGCGTAGAGTCGCACCGGCGTCGTCCGGTCGGTCGACGCGAAGGCCCTGCGTAGCGGGACCGTGACGTTGCCGTGATCGCCGCGACTGCCGTCGTCGGTCGCGAGTCGCAGATGCACACCCAGCGACTCGAAGGTGTCCAAATGGAACAGGTCGTCGGCGCGTCGTCCGCCGTAGAACAGGGTCGTGTCGACGCGCCGTGCCCGTAGGCTGGCGGCGAGCGTGGCGAACGCTGCCAGGCCAACGCCGCCCGCGACCATCCAGGCCTGCTCCGGCGGTTCGGCCACCGAAAACGGTTGTCCGAGGGGACCGAGGCAGCGGACGTGGTCACCGGCCCGCAGGGCGTACAGGGCTCGTGTCGTTACCCCGACCCGCTTGTTCAGGAGCGACACACCCGTGCTGCGGCCCTCGTCGTCCCGGAGGATTTCGAATACAGAGAAGGGTCGGCGCAGCAGTGGGTCGTCGCCCGAGGTGGCCTTGACCATGACGAATTGGCCGGGCCGGGCCTGGTCACCGAGCTGGGGGGCCGCCAGGATCACGGTGTTGTAGTCGTGCGAGAGTTGGGTGTTGGACAGGACGACCGCGTCCACGTCGACCGGCATACGCGGCCGAGTATACCCGAAGGATTCACGGGGCCAGCGTGTTGGCGGCGCCGGTCCGGACTGCCGCCTTGGCAACCACCTCATTCATACGCTAGAATCGGCGCGTCTCTTTAATGCCGGCCCTGAGAGGTCGCAAAGAGGTCAAACCGTGTCCCTGCCTCCAGCTGATTCCTCCGTTTCATCAACGTACGGGCTGCTTCGCGGCGATGTGTGTGCCGCGGGCCACGAGGTCCGGCGACCTGTGCTCTGGGAGGGCTTGTGCATGTCGTAATGGCGGCCGATCAGGTCGCGCGCAGCATCACCCGGATCGCCCACGAAGTGGTCGAGCGTCACCGGACGCTCGACAATCTGGCGTTGATCGGCATTCGTACCCGCGGGGTGCCGATCGCGCGTCGGCTGGCGGCCGGGTTACATGACATCGCCGGCACCACCGTGCCGACCGGCGTCCTCGACATTACGCTGTACCGCGACGATTTGATGCGTCACGCGGTCGGTCCGCAGCCGGTGCTGCGCAAGACTGACATCGATTTCTCGATCGATGAACGCCGGATCCTGCTGGTCGACGACGTGTTGTACACCGGGCGGACGATCCGTGCCGCGCTGGACGCGCTGATTGATTTCGGCCGTCCCGGTGCGATTGAGCTCGCCGTGCTCGTAGACCGCGGGCACCGCGAGTTGCCCATCAAGGCCGACTACGTCGGCAAGAACGTGCCCACCTCGCTCTCTGAGAGCGTCCAGGTCCGACTGGTTGAGGTGGAGGGACTGGATGAGGTCGTGATCAAAGATGCCTCCGATAGCTGACGCGCTCACTCCTGACGGGCTCGCGGCCCCGGTCGGGCTGCGCGCGAAGGACCTACTGAGTATCGGCGACCTGTCGGCGGAGGAGATGTATCTGATTCTCGATACCGCCGAAGCCATGAAGGAGGTCGGCACACGCTCGATCAAGAAGGTACCTGCCCTCCGCGGTCGGACCGTGGTGAACCTGTTCTTCGAAGCGAGTACGCGCACCCGTACCTCGTTCGAGGTGGCCCAGAAGCGGCTGAGCGCCGACACAATCAACATTGCCGCCAGCGGCTTGAGTGTGGTCAAGGGCGAAAGCCTGGCCGACACCGTGCGGAACCTCGAGGCGATGGCGCCGGATATCATCGTGGTCCGTCACCAGTCGGCCGGCGCTGGCCATCTCGTGGCCCGTCTGTGCCGGGCCCGCGTGATCAATGCCGGCGACGGGATGCACGAGCATCCAACCCAAGCGCTGCTCGACGCGCTGACGATTCGCGAGCGCAAGGGAACGATCAAGGGTCTCAAGGTCTCCATCATTGGCGACCTGCTCCACAGCCGGGTGTTCAGATCGAATGTCCAGCTCCTCCAGGTGCTTGGCGCCGACGTCAGCGTCTGCGGGCCGGCCACGATGATGTTGCCGGACATGGCTCGGCTCGGTGTGCGGGCCACGACGTCAATCGACGAGGCGGTCGAAGGTGCCGACGTGGTGATGTTGCTTCGGATCCAGCTGGAGCGGATGAGTGGCTACTTCTTCCCGTCGCTACGGGAATACTTCCAACTGTTCGGGATGACGCCGGAGCGGCTGCGGCGCGCGAAACCGGACGCCATTATCATGCACCCTGGTCCGATGAACCGAGGGGTCGAGATCGCGTCCGCTGTTGCCGATGGACCGTACTCGGTGATTCTCGAACAGGTTGCCAACGGTGTGGCCGTGCGGATGGCCGTGCTCTACCTATTGGCGGACGAACCCCAGGGGTGAACGGCCGCGTGGGATTCGGGGTGCCGCCCCGTCCAAGTAACTAGGAGACCAAGAACACGTGGTCGACGATACCCGGATCTTGCTCACAGGCGGCCACGTCGTTGACCCCGTCAACGATGTGAATGGTCCGGCCGACGTCTTGATCGCGGGGGGGCGAGTCGCCGCTGTCGGCCGTGACCTGCCGATCGAGCCTGGCACGACCGTCATCGAGGTGCCGCGGCACGGCGTCGTGTGTCCCGGTTTCATTGACATGCATGTGCACCTGCGTGAGCCCGGAGACGAGCACAAGGAGACCGTGGCTACCGGAGTGGCGGCCGCCGTCGCCGGCGGCTTCACCGCTGTGGCCTGCATGCCGAACACCACCCCCGTCAACGATCACGCCGCTGTGACTCGGTTGATTCGAGGGAAGGCCGTTGACGCCGGGCTCGCCCGGGTGTACCCCGTGGGCGCGGCGACCAAGGGGCGAGATGGCGAGCAACTGGCTGAGATCGGGGAGTTGCACGCTGCCGGATGTGTGGCGATCTCCGATGATGGTCGTCCGGTCGCCAACGCGCTGTTGATGCGGCGAGCGCTCGAGTACGCCTCGATGTTCGACATCCCGGTGATCGACCATTGCGAGGACCGATCGTTGACCGGAGACGGCGTCGCCCACGAGGGGTATCACGCGACCAGGCTCGGCCTGCGCGGACTACCCCCCGCGGCCGAGGAGATCATCGCCGCGCGCAATGTCGCTTTGGCCGGCCTCACCCAGTCCCCGGTGCACCTCGCGCATCTCAGTTCGCGGGGCTCCATCCGCGCGGTGCGTGACGGGAAGGCGCGTGGCGTGAGGGTGAGCTGCGAGGTGACGCCGCACCACCTGACCCTGACCGACGATCGGCTCGCCGGCTACGATACCAACTACAAGATGAACCCGCCTCTGCGCGAAGCGTCGGATCTCGAATCCCTGCTCGACGGGGTGCGCGATGGCACCATCGATTGCATTGCGACCGACCACGCGCCACACCACTACGACGAGAAGCATGCCGAATTCGACCGCGCGCCGTTCGGCGTGATCGGTCTGGAGACGGCCGTCTCCGTCTGTCTCGACCGGCTCGTGCACTCGGGCCACGTCACGCTCGTCCGGTTGGTGGAGTTGATGTCGGCGAACCCCGCCAGCATCCTGAAGGTGCCCGGTGGCACGCTCGGGGTCGGCGTCCCCGCCGACATCACAGTGCTCGCTCCGGAGTTGGCGGTGACGGTGGACTCGTCCGCGTTCAAGTCCCTGGCTCGCAACACGCCGTTCGACGGCTGGGGCCTCCGAGGCGGCGTGACCGCGACCATCGTCGGCGGGCGGGTGGTCTATGCCAATGCGGCGGCAGAGGGTGCCGAGGCATTCACGAACGCGATGTGAAGACTCGACCACCGCTGTCGCCGGCGAACGTCCGACGCCTGAAAGCACCGCTCGATCGACTCTACGACACGTTCAATCACGCCGAATCGGCGGTCGACCCGGTCCACGTCGTGCGGCGCTACCCGGCGCCCGAGGACCAGGAGGTCGTCGCGTTCTGCGCCGCTGCGCTGGCGTTCGGTCGTGTAGCCAGCGTGCTCGGTTCGATCGAGTCACTGCTGTCCGTGCTTGGCCCCCACCCCGCGGCGTTCATCCGCGAATTCGACCCGGTGAGAGACGCCGAGCGGCTGCGGCCGCTGATCCATCGATGGATCCGTGGCGTCGATTTGATTGCCTTGCTGTGGATCCTCAGGCGGATGCTGACGGACGCCGGTTCCATCGAGGGATACTTTCTCGCGGGCAACGAGGCGAGCCACGCCGACACCGACATCGGGCCCGCGTTGGACGATTTCTCCCGACGCGCCCGGACTATCGACCTGCGTGACATCTATGCCCCTCGAGGGGGACGACGTGGGGTGGACTATTTCTTCCCCCTCCCGGAGGCGGGGAGCGCCTGCAAGCGTCTGAACCTGTTTCTCCGGTGGATGGTGCGCCGGGACGCGGTCGACCTCGGACTCTGGTCGCGGGTGTCGCCCTCGACCCTGGTGATTCCGCTCGACACGCACGTGATCCGGATCGGACAGTGCCTGGGGTTGACCCGTTATCGGAGCCCCGGCTGGCGGATGGCCAGGGAGATCACCGAATCGCTACGACGTCTGGACCCCGTAGACCCGATCCGGTACGACTTCTCGTTGTGTCACCTCGGCATGATGGACGCGT